>Ga0073928_10003389_pt1 | contig 25295 bp, 21 predicted proteins | sample PaiPotPPA55metaG_FD_76969 | JGI IMG/M metagenome (GOLD analysis project Ga0073928, IMG submission 76969) | Iron sulfur acid spring bacterial and archeal communities from Banff, Canada, to study Microbial Dark Matter (Phase II) - Paint Pots PPA... ...
AACCGCGCCAACTCTTCCACCTTCCGCATGGCCGTGCCCGAATCAATCGCCGCCGCCAGATCCACGCCCTCCACGAAATCGCGCGCCCGCCCGCTGCCACCAGCGCCGCCGACGCGTTCACCAGCACGATATCCCGCTGCGGCCCGCGCCACCTCGACACCGAACTGCGATGGCGCGAGCGTATGCCGCCGCAGTTCGCCGTGCCAGGACTTCAAACGCCAGCGTCGGCCCGGTCGTGGTAATTTCATCGAGACCATCCGAGCCATGCACCACGAACCCGCGCTCCAGCCCCAGCGCCGCCAGCGCCCACGAGTTGGTCAAGGACCCCATAGACGCCCTGGCCAAAGCCCAGGAAAAGCCCAACCTGATCATCTTCGATCTCAATTTCGATCAAGCCAAGCCGCTTGAGCTGATCAGCCAGATTAAGAACAACCCTGAGTTGAAAGGCGTCAGCCTGATCGGCTTTCTGTCGCACGTGCAAGGCGAGCTAAAGCAGGCCGCGCAGGAAGCCGGCTGCGACATGGTGATGGCCCGCGCGGCCTTCTCGCAGAACCTGCCGCTAATCCTGAAGCGCCATACACCGGCGTTATCTGAACCGCGAGCGTCAGCGACTGGTGTGCCGCTAGCGGAATTCAGCCACGCATCGAAACCCCATCCATTTGGCGTGCCCCGTCAGAAAGGCAGCCCCCTTGACCGACGCACGCACATGCCCCCTATTATTGGTATACGAACCTCCGCGCAATATCTTTTTTTGCAGCGATGGATCTTCGTCGCTAGCCGTAAATTCCCAGACATTCCCCAACATGTCGTAGAGCCCGAATGCGTTCGGCTGCTTCAAGCCAACCGGATGAGTCGTCGAGGCGCTGTTGGTCGCATACCACGCCACCGCGTCTAACTGTCCGTAACGCGCGCCCGCCGCGCCCGCCCGCGCTGCGTATTCCCATTCTTCTTCCGTCGGGAGCCGCCCTCCAATCGCCTTGCAGTAGCCGACCGCCTGATTCCAGTCCACCTCCTCGACGGGCAGTTGTTCCCCCTTGAAATGGCTTGGGTCGCTTCGCATCACCTTTTTCCAGGCGGCCTGGGTCACCTCGGTCTGCCCAAGCCAGAAGCCCGCGACAGTTTGGTCGGTCTGCGGCGTCTCCTCGGATTCGCATTCCTCATCCCCCGGCGAACAGCCCATCTTGAAGGCACCCGCAGGAATAGAGACGTAGGTCAAGCCATCCACCGGATTCGCTCGCGTCCGGACCTTCCCCGGCTCCCCGGGGGGTTTGGCACCGCCCGGGGGCTCCGGTGGCCCTGGATTGTGCGTGATCGGCGGCGATCCTCTGCTCATGATGCGACGCACCGCCAGAGCCCCCGCCAGCAACGCCAGAGCGATTAGGCCATAGGCGAGTGGTCTACTCCAGGTCGGCCTCTGAGCCGGCGCGCGCGTGCCCCGCTGCTCTTCGTGCGGCGTGTTGCGTACCGGCGCGGCTTGCGGCGTCTCCAGCAGCACAGTTTCCTTCTCGCTCACCCCCTCCAACGCGGCTGCAATGGCGCGCTCCATTTCGTCTGCCGAGCGATACCGGTTTTCGCGATCCTTTGCCAGCGCCGTCATGACCACGGTCACAACTTCCACCGGGAGCCCAGGCCGATCGAGTGGCGCCGGCGCCACCTGCACACGCTCCATCAGCAGCGACAGCGGTGTGCTGCCGGCGAAGGGCAGGCGGCCACTGAGCATCTCGTAGAGCACCAGACCGAGTGAATACAGATCCGTCCGGCCGTCAAGATCGCTGCCGCGCATGCCGAGGGCTTGCTCGGGCGAGGCATATGCGACGGTGCCGACGAACATACCGGTGGTGCTGGTCAGCATGCCCGTGAAGCCCAAGCCGGCTTCTTCCCGAACTTTGGCGATGCCAAAATCGATTACTTTTACCGTCTCGCTGCCGTCCGCGTTCTTGGACAGCAGGATATTCTGGGGCTTGATGTCGCGATGGATGATGCCCCGTTGATGAGCGGCGGCTAGCGCCGACGAGACCTGGCCCGCGATCCGCAATGCAGCCGCGGGTGCCAGCGTGCCGGCGCGCTTCAGGCGGTCCCTGAGGCTCTCGCCCTGGACGTATTCCATCACCACGAACGGCTGATCGTCTTCTGTGTAATCGGCGTCCTCCACTCGCACGATGTTGGGGTGGTGCAGTTGGCGCATGATCTGGGCTTCGGCCATCAGGCTCCGCAAACCTTGCTGCGCGCCTTCGCCCGCGGCCGTGAGGACCTTCAGCGCCTTCTCTTCGTTCCAGATCAGATGGCGGGCTTTGTACACCGCCCCCATGCCGCCGCGGCCGATTTCGCCAAGGATTTCATATTTCTTGCGAATGACGGCGCCCGGCTGGAGTCCGGCGCTGGCGCGAAGCTCCACGCCGTCTCGCGGACAGTAGGCGAAGTCATCTGCGTACGTCCCGGCACATTTGGGGCACGTTTTCACAACGAGACAAGCTTAGCGCATCCGCCCATAGCCCGCAATTCGGCGGCGCTTGAGGTTGTGACGATCAACTCGATCCGCCGCGACCCGTTTTGCGTGAACCGCGCCAGCTCTTCCGCCTTCCGCATCGCCGCCCCCCGAATCAATCGCCCCGCCGCCAGCGCCACGCCGTCCCGGAAATCGCGCGCCCGTCCCGCCGCCACCAGCGCCGCCGGCGCATTCACCAGCAAGATATCCCGCTGTGGCCTGGGCTCGCCTTCGAGCACCAGGCGCGCAATTGCGTAGTTGCGCCCCCCGCAGATCGTCCAAGCACGCAAGGCGAGCTAAAGCGGGCCCCTGATCCTGAAACACCACACCGGTGTTATCTGAACCGCGAGCGTCAGCGACCGGTATGCGGCGTGAACCGCGCCAGCTCTTCCATCTGCCGCAGGGCAGAATGCCGCGCAGTCGTTTGCTCAGGCCTGTCAATTCCAGCTCTGGAACGACTCGGCGTGGCTCCCTAGCCGCCAATAAACAATCCCGCTGGGCTGCAGCCGCGCTACCTTGCCCATCCGAAGCGCGTGCGTGCGAAAAGCGCGGTGCCGCAGAAAAGCAGGATGGCAAAAGACCCAGCGGTAGAAGTCCGCGTCTCGAGTAAACAACGTGACCCGGCGTGCGCCTTGCAGTTCGGTGATGATCTCATCGTCGTGCATACCCGCCCTGCCCCAGTTCAGCCCCACCTTCCGCACTGGCAGGCGCAAGGCTTCGAGATACTCCCGCTGGCTGCGCAGCAAGTTCTCGTCGAGTAGAATCACCCGGCTCTCCGGCGCCGGCGTGCCGCGGAGTGCTCGCTGGCATGCTCCAGAAACGTCTCGCGCGCCAGCCTCACGGCCTCGGCGATTGCCTCCGCAGGCAGCCGCCCCTCCCATTCCTCCACGATCGTGTCCCAGGGCATGCCCCGCTCCACCTGCTCAAGCACGTCCGACACGAAAATCCTCGTTCCGCGAAACGTCAGCTTACCGTGGCACACCTTCGGGTCGGCAACAATGTAGCGGCCGATCTGCTTGACGTCGGGCAGCGCTGAGACGGAATTTGAAGCGGCGGGTTTTCTCGCAGGCATGCAATGTGATCCTCGTACCCAGTTTCACCTACTCGACCGTGATGGTCAACTCGATCCGCCGCGAGCCGTTTTCGTGAACCGCGCCAACCCTTCAACCTTCCGCATGGCCGCGCCCGAATCAATCGCCGCTGCCGCCAACGCCACGCCTTCCACGAAATCGCGCGCGCGCCCCGCCGCCACCATCGCCGCCGACGCATTCACCAACACGATATCCCGCTGCGGCCCGCGCACGCCTTCGAGCACCGCGCGCGCAATCGCATAATTCCGCTCCCGATCTCCGCCCCGCAGATCCTCCAGCCGCGCCACCTCGACACCGAACTGCGCCGGCGTGAGCGTGTGCCGGTGCAATTCGCCGTGCCGCACTTCAAACGCCAACGTCGGCCCCGTAGTCGTAATCTCATCGAGACCATCCGAGCCGTGCACCACGAACCCGCGCTCCAGCCCCAGCACCGCCAGCGCCCCCGCGATCAGCTCCGCCGCCAGCGGGCTCGGCGCTCCCGCAAGCTGCGCATTGGCATTCGCCGGATTCGTCAGCGGCCCGAGCAAATTGAACACCGTGCGCATCTTCAACTCCACCCTCACCGGATGTGCGTGCTTCGCCGCCGCATGAATCGCCGGCGCGAACAGAAACCCGATGCCGATCTCACGAATCGCCCGCGCCGCCTGCGCCGGCGACATCGCGATGTTCACCCCCATCGCCTCCAGCAGATCCGCGCTGCCGCATTGGCTCGATATCGACCAGTTGCCGTGATTAGCCACCCGCACGCCCGCCGCCGCCGCCACGAACGCGGCAATCGTCGAAATGTTGAACGTGCCCAGGCCATCGCCGCCCGTCCCGCACGTGTCCAGCAGCGGTTCGCCCGGAAGCCCCGGATCGACCACCGCGGCCATCTCCCGCATGGCGCGCGCGAACCCCACCAGTTCCTCGACGGTCTCGCCTTTCATGCGCAGCGCCACCAGAAATCCGGCGATTTCCGCGTGCGTCGCCTCGCCGCTCAGGATCGTGCGCATGGCCTCCAGCGCCTCTTCGCACGACAGGTCTTCGCGCTCCGCGATGCGATGCAGGTAGGGCCAAAGCGGCATGCTATAGTGGGATTCTTAGTCCACGTTATCACAAGGTTTCCATGAAAATTCATGAGTACCAGGCCAAGGGCATCCTGGGCCAATACAACGTACCTGTGCCGCGGGGCGAAGTAGCGTTCTCGGCCGACGAAGCTGAAACCGCGGCCAAGAACATCGGCGGCAGCGTCGTCGTCAAAGCGCAAATCCATGCCGGCGGACGCGGCAAGGGCGGCGGCGTCAAGATCGCCAAGAGCGCAGCCGAAGCCGCCGACATCGCCCGCCAGATGCTCGGCATGAAACTCGTCACCCACCAGACCGGCCCCGAAGGCCGCATCGTGCAGCGCCTCCTGATCGAAGAGACTCTCCCCATCGACCGCGAGCTGTATCTGGGCATCGTGCTCGACCGCGTCGAAGGCCGTCCCGTCTTCATGGCGTCCGCCGCCGGCGGTATGGAGATTGAAGAAGTCGCCGCCAAGACGCCCGAGCTGATTCTCAAGGAACCATTCTCTCCTGGCATCGGTCTGCAAGCCTTCCAGGCGCGTAAGCTGGCCTTCGGCATGGGCATTCCCTCCGCCAGCGTCAACGCCGCCGCGGCCGCCATGATCGCGCTCGCCCGCGCCTACGTCGCCATGGATTGCTCGCTCGCCGAAATCAACCCGTTCATCCTTACCCAGGACGGCAAGGTCGTCGCGCTCGATGCCAAAATCAATTTCGACGACAGCGCTCTCTACCGCCACAAGGAACTGCTCGATCTCCGCGATCTCAACGAAGAAGATCCGCTCGAAGTCGAGGCTTCCCGCTTCGGCATCAATTACATCAAACTCGACGGAACCGTCGGCTGCATGGTGAACGGCGCGGGCCTCGCCATGGCCACTATGGATATCATCAAATACGCGGGCGGCAGCCCCGCCAACTTCCTCGATGTGGGGGGGGGCGCCAGCGCCGAGCAGGTCAAGAACGCCTTCCGCATCCTGCTCACCGACCCGCATGTGAAAGCCGTCCTGATCAATATCTTCGGCGGTATCCTGCGCTGCGATACGCTGGCCACCGGCGTGGTAGCGGCCGCGCGCGACCTCAGCATCAAAGCGCCCATCGTCGTGCGCATGGAAGGCACCAACGTCGAGCTCGGCCGCAAGATCCTGCAGGAGTCCGGCTTCAATTTTACGGTCGCGGACGGCATGCGCGACGCGGCTGAAAAAGTCGTGCGCCTCGCCGCCCAATAACAAAACCCATGAGCATACTGGTTGATGAAAACACCCGCCTGATCGTCCAAGGCTTCACCGGCCGCGAAGGCACCTTCCACGCGCAGCAGTCGATCGCCTACGGCACCACTGTAGTCGGCGGCGTAACGCCTGGCCGCGGCGGATCCACGCATCTCGACCTGCCCGTCTTCGACACCGTCGAACAAGCCGTCGAAGCCACCGGCGCCAACGCCTCCATGATCTTCGTGCCGCCCGCCTTCGCTGCCGACGCCATCATGGAAGCCGCCGAAGCGTGCCTGCCGCTCGTCGTCGCCATCACCGAAGGCATTCCCGCGCTCGACATGGTGAAGGCCTGGAACTTCCTCCAAGGCCGCCCCACCCGCTTGATCGGCCCCAACTGCCCCGGCATCATCTCACCGGACAAATGCAAGATCGGCATCATGCCCGGCCACATCCACAAGCGCGGCAATGTCGGCGTCGTGTCCCGCTCGGGCACCCTTACCTACGAAGCCGTCGGCCAATTAACCGGCCTCGGCATCGGCCAATCCACCTGCATCGGCATCGGCGGCGATCCCATCATCGGCACCACGTTCCTCGACGCGCTGAAGCTGTTCAACGACGACCCCGATACGCACGCCATCGTCATGATCGGCGAAATCGGCGGCAGCGCCGAAGAAACCGCCGCCGCGTACGTGAAGGAGCACGTGAAGAAGCCCGTGGTCGGATTCATCGCCGGCCAGACCGCGCCGCCCGGACGCCGCATGGGCCACGCCGGCGCCATCATTTCCGGCGGATCAGGCGCCGCCGCCGACAAGATCAAAGCCATGGAAGCGGCCGGCATCACCGTCTGCTCCTCGCCCGCCGAAATCGGAGAAAAAATCAAGAGCCGTTTATGAGCATCGAGCGCACGTTTTCCATCATCAAGCCGGACGCCGTCGCGGCGGGTAAGGCCGGCGACATCCTGTCGATGATCGAGCAGGCCGGCTTCCGCATTCTCGCCCTGCGCCTCACGCGCCTCAATCGCGAGCAGGCCGAAGGCTTCTACGCCGTGCATCGCGAGCGGCCGTTCTTCCCAAGCCTGGTGAAGTTCATGACCGAAGGCCCCATCATCGTCATGGCCCTCAAGCGCGAGGACGCCATCGCCAAGTTGCGCGAGATCATGGGCGCCACCAACCCCGCTAACGCCGCCGAAGGCACCGTCCGCAAGCGCTTCGCCCAAAGCATCGAGCGCAACTGCATCCACGGCTCCGACGGCCCCGACACCGCGCAAGTCGAGCTGGCGTATTTCTTCAACACGCTGGATCTGGCGGGGTACTAATTAGGTTCACGCCAGATGACTGCTTAAGCAACCGCCTCGATGCCGCGCTTCTCCACCAATGATAAAAGTTTGAGCGCCGGCCCGGACGGACGCTTCTCCCCCCGTTCCCACTTGCTCACCAGACCCGGCGTCACGTTGAGATAATTCGCCAGCACGGCCTGACTTACGTGTTCCCGCGCCCGGATCGCCTTGATCTGCTTCGCCGTCAGCGGTCGCACTGGAGTCAGGCAGGCCTCGTCGAAATGCCTCATGGTTTGCTTGTCGATTGCACCCACTTTGTGCAGCGCCGCCATCGTTTCGTGGATGGCCGCCATCGCATCGCTCTTGTACTTCTTGGCCTTAGTCTTGGTCACTTCCGGTCACCTCGGACCGCATGCACGGAACCCCCTGCTTCCGCGGCACGCGCGTTCCAGTGCGCCTTCTGTTGGACGATCTCAAGAGCGGCTACACGATCGAACAGTTCCTTGAGGGTTGCCCGACGGTTACGCGAGAGCAGGTCGAGCGTTATCTGGAATTGGTGCAGGACTTGGTCACGGAATGCGCCGTATTCTGATTGACGAGTGCATCAATCCTGGACTGGCCCCGCAACTTCGTGCCGCCTTCCCCCAGTGCATCATTGAAACCGTCAGGGATTTAAGATGGGCAGGCCAACGTGTTGGACGAGTTGGTCCGGCTAATTCAGCTCGCGCAACCCGGAGAAGTGGTTCGAGTTCGCGATCGCGAGCGCTGAAGCGGCTGATTTGCCCGCAGCGGCATACGCTACAATCATCGCTATGCTGCGACACCATCTCCCCACCCTCTTTTTCGCCCTCGTCTCCCTCGGCCGCGCCGGCGAAGCAACCCTTCCCGTCCCCTCAAATCTCACGGCGGAAAACATCCCCGCCATTCCCGCGAGCCTGATGGAAGAACTCGCCCCGTACACCGAATTCCGCACCGCCGCGCTGCTCGACTGGCATCCCGAGCGGCGCGAGATGCTCATCTCGACGCGCTTCGGCCAAGCGCCGCAGATCCATCGCGTCACGCACCCGGGCGGTGCGCGCACGCAGCTCACGTTCTACGCGGATCGCGTGGCGAACGCGCGCTACCGCCCCGATGGCGCCTCGTTCCTGTTCACCAAAGACATCGGCGGCGGCGAGTGGTTCCAGTTCTACCTCTACGACCACGCCACCGGCCACACGACGCTCCTGACCGATGGCAAATCGCGCAACACCGCCCCGCTCTGGTCGCACGATGGCGCGCGCGTGGCCTACGCCTCCACGCGCCGCAATGGCAGTGCCACGGACATTTATATCGCCGATCCCGCGTATCCGCAGGAAGCTCGCATGGTCCTCGAAGCCGATAGCGGCGGCTGGGCGCCCGAAGATTTCTCGCCGGACGGCAAGTCGGTGGCCGTCGTGCGCGCGACATCGGCAGACACGTCAGCGTTGTTCCTGGTCGATACCGCGTCCGGCAACCGCACCCCGCTGAGCCCGGGCACTCCGGGCGTCGCCTACGTGCAAGCGCGCTTCTCGCCGGACGGCAAGGGCTTCTACCTGATCACCAATCAGGATTCCGACTTCGAACAGCTCGCCTGGATGGAACTCGCAACGCACCAGATCACCATGCTGCGCCCCGGCCTGCATTGGGACGTGACCGCGTATGATCTCACGCGCGATGGCCGCCGCCTCGCGTACATCGTCAACGAAAACGGCTCCGACACCCTGCATGTCATGGACACCGCGACACGCAGCGAAGTGGCGCTGCCCAAGCTCCCCTATGGCAGCATCGGCGACGTGCGCTGGCATCACAACGGCCACGATCTCGGCTTCACCATCAACTCCGCGCGCACGCCCTCGGATGTGTACTCCATCGATGTGGACACCGGCAAGCTCGACCGCTGGACCGAAAGCGAAACCGGCGGGCTCGTCACCACCGATTTCTCCGAGCCGCAGCCCATCGAATGGAAATCGTTCGATGGCCGCACCATTTCGGGCTTCCTGTACATGCCGCCCAAGCGGTTCGCCGGCCCGCGCCCGGTGATCGTCATGATCCACGGCGGCCCCGAAAGCCAGTTCCAGCCCGGCTATCTCGGTGCCAACAATTATCTCCTCAATGAGCTCGGCGCTGCTCTTCTTTTCCCCAACGTGCGCGGCTCCTCCGGCTACGGCAAGGCATTCATGAATCTCGACAACGGCCGCAAGCGCGAGGATTCCGTGAAAGACATCGGCGCGCTGCTCGATTGGATCGGAGCGCGCCCCGAACTCGATGCCAAGCGCATCATGGTCACCGGTGGCAGCTACGGCGGCTACATGACCCTGGCCAGCATGACGCACTTTAACGATCGCTTCCGCTGCGCCCTCGACGTGGTCGGCATCTCCAACTGGATCACTTTCCTGGAGCACACCGAAGCCTATCGCCGCGATCTCCGCCGCGTCGAATACGGCGACGAGCGCGACGCAGACATGCGCGCGTTTCTGGAATCGATTTCGCCCATGCACAATGTCCGCAACATCACCAAGCCGATGTTCATCGTGGCGGGCAAGAACGATCCGCGCGTGCCTTACACCGAAGGCCAGCAGATGACCGCGGCCATGCGCGCCAACGGCGTGCCGGTGTGGTATCTGCTGGCTGCCGACGAAGGCCACGGTTTCGCCAAGAAAGGCAATCGCGATTATCAATTCGCGGCCACCGTCCTGTTCATCAGGAAATACTTACTGGACTAACGCTACCATAATAGTTGGAGACGAGTATTGAAGAAACTGGTATGGCTGCCGCTCATTGCGGTGGTTGGCTTGGTCGTGTGGGCGCTCGCGCGCAAAAGTGAGCCGCCCTTAGTTCCGTTCGCCAAAGTCAAGAAAGAGACTCTAGTCAGCACCCTGCCCACGAACGGCAAAGTGGAGCCGCTCCAGTGGCAGGCGGTGCGCGTCGAGCAGGCCGGTCTGATCAGCAAAGTGCCGGTGATCGAAGGGCAGAAGGTGTCCGAAGGCGCGCTCTTGGCCATCATGACCGACACCGGATTGCAGGCCGATTTGGACGCCGCCGAAGCGCGCGTGGCGCAGGCCCGCGCGGAGTTGGCCACCATTGAAGCGGGCGGCAAACATCTCGAATTAACGAATATCGATAGTGACCTGGCGCACACCAAGCTCGAGCGGGACGAAGATCAGCGCCAGTACAATGCGCTACGCCGCTTGGAGGCCAAGCAGGCAGCCACGTCCGAAGAAGTGCGGCTGGCTGATAGCAAGCTGCAGGAAGCCAATGCCGAGATTGATGCCTTGCAGAAGCGGCGCGCCGCGCTGGTCACCGGTTCGGACAAAACCGTAGCGGAGGCGAAGTTGCGCGACGCCGAAGCGGCCGTGAAGCTCGCCAAGGTGCACCTCGCGCTCACCATTATTCGCGCACCCATCGCCGGCGTGGTCTACAATCTGGCCGCGCGCCCGGGCGTGTATCTGAACATCGGCGATCTGGCCGCGGACGTGGGCCAGTCGGACCGGCTGCGCGTGCGCGTTTACGTGGACGAACCCGAGTTGGGCCGCGTCGCAGTCGGCCAGCCCGTCAACATTACGTGGGACGCGCTGCCCGGCCGCAACTGGGAAGGTACGGTCGAGCGCAAGCCCGCCAACATCGTGCCGCTGGGATCGCGCCAGGTGGGCGAAGTGCTCTGCACCATCGATAATCCTGGCAGCGTCCTGGTGCCGGGCACCAATGTGGATGCCTTCATCCGCACCGCGACGGTCGACAATGCCCTGACCATTCCGAAAGAATGCCTGCGCCGCGATCAGGGCACCGGCGTGTTCGTGCTGCGCGACGGTAAGATCGCCTGGCAGGCGGTCACCACCGGCGTTTCGAGTATAGCGCGCGTCGAAATCCTGAAGGGCCTAGGCGAAGGCGACGCGGTAGCGCTGCCGGTCGAGGTGCCTCTACGCGATGGCGAAGCCGTGACGCCGTCTTTCCCGTAACTTTACCGAGCCGCGACCGTCAGGGAGCGGTCCCGCAAACTCAACCAGTACCCAAGTCCCCTGATTTTCTTGACCAATGCCGGGTGCCCTGCTACACTCTCCAGTCGGAGAATCAGGATGCAAACATCGTATTTATGGGCGCTATTAGCCCTGGCCCTCCCGGCCGCGGCCGCGAGTACCGTGTCGTTCAATGCGCCGAGGACCTATCCGCTAAATGATCCCACCAGCATGGTCGCGGCGGATTTCGATGGTGACGGCAAGGCCGACCTGGCCGTGAGAACAGCCGGGACAACCCTCTCCACTAGCATCACGATCCTGCTCAGCAGCGGCAAAATATTCAACTACCCCGTCACCTGCGGCCCGCGGCCTCTGGCAATCGGCGATTTCAATGGCGACGGAAAGCTGGATCTGGCGGTGGCCGGCGCCAATGGCGACGTTTCGATCATGCTGGGCAACGGCGACGGCACGTTTCAGCCCCCGGTGAGCTATTCGGTTAGGAACACCGCCACTTCGGTGACGGCTGGCGACTTCAATGGCGACGGAAAGGCGGATCTGGCGGCAAGCGGCGGCAGCGATGTCTCCATCCTGCTCGGTAACGGCGACGGCACCTTTCAGCCGGCGGTGAGTTACGCGGCGGGTACCACTCCCGAGCAGGTGATCACGGCAGACTTCAACGGCGATGGAAAGCTGGACATTGCCCTTGCCAGCCAATATCCCGGGACCGTGGTCGTGCTGCTGGGCAACGGCGATGGAAGCTTTCAGGCGCCGCTCACCACTACCGCGGCGTACAACACGAGTCTGCTGGTCGCGGGCGATTTCGACGGCAACGGCACGCCCGACCTCGCCGTGCTGGGCAGCCACTCCTTGGTCATCCTGTCAGGAAACGGCGACGGCACCTTCTCCCAAGGAGCCAGCTACGGGGTGGGCATGGTCTTTCCGGGCGCTCTCACCATCGGTGACTTCAACGGAGACGGCAAGCTGGATCTGGCGGCCGGCGGCGGCACCGCAACGCATATCGCGATTCTGTTAGGCCATGGGGACGGCACCTTCAACCTCCGGCCCTTCGGCCCGCTCGATGGCTCTGCGCTGGCCGCAGGAGACTTCAATGGAGACGGAAAAACCGATCTGGCGGCGGCCACTCTCTACGATGGAAACGGCTCGGTATCCATTTTGCTCGGCGACGGCCTGGGCAGTTTCCAGCACGCGACGCTCTACAATTCGTCCGCGCCAGGAGTCGCCGTGGCCGACTTCAACCATGATGGGAAGCTCGATGTAGCAGCGGTCGGCGCGACGCAAACCGGCGCCGGCATCATCTCCATCCTGCTGGGCAAGGGCGATAGCACGTTCGAGGCGCCCGTGACCTACTCCGCCGTCGGCCCCGGAACCGCTGGCCCGTTGGCAGTGGGAGACTTTAATGGCGATGGTAACCCGGACTTGGCGGTAAGGGGCTCAGGTTACGTCTACATTTATCTGGGCAATGGCGACGGCACCTTCCAAACGCCGGTGAAATACGCGTTTGTGGAAAATGGTGCTTTCGTAGTCGGAGACTTCAATGGCGACGGCAAACTTGACTTGGCCGCGACGGGCATTAGCTCGCACAACAAGGGATTCGTCTCGATCCTGCTGGGGAATGGGGATGGGACATTCCAGCCGGCGGTCAGGTACCCCTCCGGATACCCGGCGTATGGGCTGGCGGCGGGCGATTTCAATGGCGACGGCCATCTCGACCTGGCGGTGACCGGCAACACGCCGGCCGGAGATGGCAACATCGCCATTCTGCTAGGCAACGGCGATGGCACCTTCCAAGCGCCGGTTGGCCACGCCACCGGAAAACATGCGACTGGCGTAGCCGCAGGTGACTTGAACGGCGACGGCAAGCTCGATCTGGCCGTGACCATCGGCGAACCTGCGGAAGGTGCGGTCGTCATTCTCCTGGGCAATGGCGATGCCAGCTTTCAGGCGGCGGTTCCCTACGCTGCGGTTGGCCCAGGCAGCGCGGTGGCGCTGGGCGATTTCAACAGCGATGGAAAGCCTGACCTCAGCGTCGCGACGACCAACGGCGTGTCAATCCTGCTCGGCAAAGGTGATGGCACTTTCCAAGCGGCGTTGAGCTTCAATTGCGCCGGTCCGATCGCCTCACTGGCCGTCGGAGACTTCAATGGCGACGGCAAACCTGACATTGCCGCTGGCGCCATCCCGGATTTCGCAGTCTTGACTAACATCACGCAATAGTCTTTTGCGCGCTCGTGCGCCATCAGGGTACCGGCGTGTTCGTGCTGCGCGACGGCAAAGTAGCCTGGCAGCGGTTGCCACCGGCGTCTTCAGCGTGGCGCGTGTCGAGATCCTGAAAGGCCTTGGCAAAGGCGACGCCGTGGCCCTACCCGTCGAGGTGCCCCGCGTAATGGCGAAGGCGTGACTCCGTTGTTCACGTAGCTTGTATCGAGCTTACCCGACGAGACCGAGCCGCGAGTTTACCGAGCCGCGACCACAGGGAGCGGTCCCGCAAATTCTGCCACCAACCACCGGCAACTGTTCTTGGCCGCCTCAGTAAGCGCCTAACACAGTGCCGCCATCAAAGCCCCGCGCGCAGTAGAATTCAGCGGATCCGCGGCAACTCGAATCTCCGACAGCTTTACCGGCAACTCATTGGCCTTCAGAGCAGCGGTGAAGTGTTCCAAGAAACCTCTCGGCATGACGCTCCCGCCGGCCAGCACCAGCGGAATGGCTTGGTTCAGCTTCGGCAGCTTCTGGGCCGATGAAATGCCTTCCTTTAACTTCCCCACCAGGTTCTGGATCACTTCATCGTAGTAGACGGTCAACGCATCGTGTACCCGATCGCCGCTCATCCCGTTCAAGCGGAAAGAGTGTTCCTTCTCTACGCGTAACCGCGTAGCCAAATCGCCTGTGACCAGCGCCGCCTGCGCATCAATAAAATCGCCGGCTTGCGGAATACTGAAGCTCATCACCGGCACCGACAGCACGGCCAGGCAGACGTTGCATAATCCACTACCGCAGGAAATCCCGATCCCGCTGAAACTGGACTCTGCCAGCTCGCCGAAGACCACTGCCAGCCCTTCTTCGATTGGGGTGGCCTGATAGCCCAGTTCCTTCAGAATCTGGCGAATGGATTCCTGATGGTAGCGGATGCCCCCATGGTTACCCCCAGCCGGCGCCGCGACGCTAAACGCGACCTTTTGGCCATCCTCCGTCGCTTTCCCCAACAGCCTGGAAATAATCCGGCCGACCACCTGCAATGCGTGCGGCTCCTGCGGATTCAAGACGCCGTCCCGCATGGGCCGCCGCGTTTCCACGTGAAAGACTTCCGCGAGTTTCTCGGCGTCGTCTCCTGCTACGACGAGTTCGTTGCCGCTCACCTCGTGGAACATGCCCTCGCGCTGTAAAAGGCTCTCCGCCAGTTTAGAGTATGGCAGCGTCACGAACGCATTCAGTTGGGCCGCATACTCGTATTTCTTGCCCGCGCTTCGCGCCACTACGATCCGGCTCGTGCCCACATCCAGACCCAAGGGCTGTGTGTAAACCTCATCAGGGCTGCTCATCAGTTTCTCCTGTCTAGTACTCAAACATATGCGCCGATTCGCGATACATCTCGTCGGAGTATCGCCGCAGCCGCCGGAGATCTTGGCGATCCAACGGCTGAATCCTGTTGTGGCGGTTTAATCCGAAGTAAAGGACTACCAGGAATGCCGCTGCAACGATTCCCACGAGCATACCAACTCCCGGCTCACCTGCATGCTGTGGCGGCGCGTTCCAACACCGCCGTGAGGCCGCCGTTGCGATCCGCGCCGCTCCCTTGTGGAACACAAAGGCCCGCCGTTTCAGCGATGCGCTGCGCTTCCTGCTGTTTGCGCTTTTGCCAGCCGCGGAAACTGTCCTGGCTGCGCGCTATTTCGTCCAGGTTGGCCTGGATGCGAACCCTGTACTGCGCCGAAATCCGCTCCAACTCCGTCTGCTGCAGCCGGTTTTCTTCTTCCTTGGCAGCCTCGAACTGCGTCAGCTTCTCCTTCAAATGCGCCTCATAGTCATCCAGGGCGCGCTGTCGGGCGACTGCATCTTGCAGAAGAATCGGGATTTCCGCGCCCATCGCCTCTAGCGCCATCTGTAGGGCGCTGCACTTGTTCTCCGTCGGCATGCCGGACAGATGCGGGCTGTGCGCCAGATCCGCCACCTTCAAGATACCGAAGGCAATTTGCGGTATCTTGAAGGCCGCCGATTGGTAGATCTGATCGAAATTCGCAGGGGCAGACCAGGTCGTGCCGCGCTCCCCAATCTCCACCACTCGTGACGGTTGGGAACCACCCTTCGGCTGCTCATCGGCGCGATTCGCTGAGCCGTTGCTCTCGGAGCCGGTTTGGCCGGACCCGCCCGACCCAACGTGAGTGCCCGTGATTGCTGGCGCCTCATTGACATTCCGCGACAAGCCTAACAGACGATTAAGCATCACCAACTCCAGTGGGCAACACCTTTCGTGACTACGATGAGCCCGCCCTCTTCAATTTCGGTTGTCAATGAACAGTACAACTTAAGGGGGATTCCTCTCAATGAGTTTTTTCATGGAAAGATTGTTGATTCTACAAATCCAGGAAAGTTCGTGAGTTCTAAGAGATTTTGCCGGTTGACCCCATACACGTACAATATGTCGGCCGGTGTACAGCCAGAAAAGGTCTACCGGCCCTGGGTGATAACGGTTGCCTGGTGCATCAGGGACCCGGTGATTCGGTTGCGCTTCCTGAGAGCGGTTGCCCTACGATACCAGGTGCGCCGGCGCCGCCTTCTTCGGTTGTTGTTCTCGTCACTTGTGCTCGCGGCCATTCTGGCTTCGCTCTTTGTGTTCCGCGCCACGCCACGAGTCCGGCCAGTCGAATCGGCGGCCCGGCCGCTGGCGCCGCCCGCGGTAGCCAAAGCCAATGGCGCGTCCGCGGCGGCGAAAGCGAATGCCGCACCCGCAGTGTGGCTGGTGGAGAACGGCGACGCGTCAGAGACTTACAGCAATGGGCTGCACATCGACAACCACTTCGCGGTCTCCAATCATGCGCGTGCCTATACGGCGTTCCCCAAAGACCCCGGGCAACCGCGCCCGCCGGTCCGATGCTCACAGCCGATCGGCATCGTTTTCCATAGCACCGAGAGCCTGCAAGTCCCATTCGAAGCCCGCGAGAATAGCGTTCTGAAACGACTCGGGGAGTCGTTGCTCGAATACGTCCGGCGCCGGCGCGCGTACCATTTTGTGATCGATCGCTTCGGGCGCGTTTATCGCGTGGTCAATGAAACGGACTCGGCGGAGCATGCGGGCTATTCGGTTTGGGCCGACCAGCAGTGGGAATACGTGAACCTGAACGAGAGCTTTCTCGGTGTCGCGTTTGAGGCCCAGACCAGCGGCTCGGAAACGGACCCTGGCTCCAATCCTGGCCAGCTCCGTTCGGGTGCCATGCTGGTCGAGATGCTCCGCAGCCGCTATCAAATTCCGGTCACCAATTGCGTCACCCACGCACAGGTCTCGGTGAACCCCGATAATATGCGGGTCGGCTATCATATCGACTGGGCCCAAGGCTTCCCCTTCGAAAAGCTGGATCTGCCGGACAACTATGCGCAGCCGCTGCCGTCCGTTATGGACTTCGGATTTGAACCGGACCAGGCTTTCATCGCCGCTGCCGGTCCTGGCTTGCGCACGGCAATCGGGCAGTCTGAGGCGGAGCTGCAACAGCGGGCCGCTGCGGTCCATTTGAGCACGCCGGGATATCGTGAAACTCTCCGCAGGCATTACCACGCGCTGCTGGTCGCCCAGCCTTTGGATTCATCTTCATCACCCTCCAATTCTGGAGGCGATTCCATCGCGTCGCAGCAACCATAGAATGCCTATCAGCCCGTGGCAGCAGTCTTTAGTCGTCCGGAACGTAGGCGAAACCGCCAAAAACAACCGAATCTAGATCGCCCTTCCCACAAACGTGCGACAAATGCTACCCTAGCGCGGAAGAGATCCTATGCGAGCATCGTTCTTCTTAGCGGCACTGATGTATCCGTTGGCGGCGATGGCGGCGTCACCGCCGGCAGCCTTCAATGCGCCGCGCACCTATCCCGTGTACTGGCCTTTTGGCTTGGTTGCGGGAGATTTCGATGGAGACGGAAAGGCGGACATCGCCGTGAATAGCGGTCACAACGCCGTGACCATCCTGCTGAGTAACGGCAAAAAACATAACTACTCGATCACCACCGGTGTTTCGTCCGAGTCCCTGGTGACCGGCGATTTCAACCAGGATGGAAAACTGGATCTGGCGCTAGCGGGTACTGGCAGCAACGTCGTGACGGTGATGCTGGGCAACGGCGACGGTACGTTTCAGGCTCCGGTGAGCTACGCGGTCGGGGCGACTCCGTGGGCTGTGGCCGTGGGCGATGCCAATGGCGACGGAAAGCCAGACCTCGTGGTGAGCAACTCTGACGATTACACCGTTTCGGTGTTGCTAGGCAATGGCGATGGCACGTTCCAGCCAGCCGTGACCTATAACGTTGGCAGCTTTCCGCGGGACGTGATCACGGCGGATTTCAATCAGGATGGAAAGCTGGATATCGCGGTGACTACTCCATTATCGAAAGGCGTTGCCGTATTGCTGGGCAATGGCGACGGTACCTTTCAGGCGCCCATATTCACTGCCACGGGCGCCACCGAAACCAACGTGCTGGTGGCGGGCGATTTCGATGGCAATGGCACGCCGGACCTGGCGGTACTGAGCAGTGCTGTGCTAATCCTGTCGGGCAACGGCGACGGTACGTTTGCGCAAAAGCAAAGCTACCCGGTCGGGTTTGGGCCCAAAACGCTCACCATCGGCGACTTCAACGGAGACGGTAAGCTGGACTTGGCGGCCGGCGGCGACGCCGCCTATATCACGGTCCTGTTGGGCAACGGAGACGCCACCTTTCATGCCAAGCCTTTCGGCCCTTTTACTACCGCAGGCTTAGCGTCCGGCGACTTCAATGGCGACGGCAAATTGGAGCTGGCCGCGATTTTCATGTCAGGCGGCAACGGTAACTTTACGGGGACGGTTTCCATCCTGCTGGGTAACGGCCTCGGGGAGTTTCAGCATGCCATGGGCGATCCCGTGCCCGCCTCAGGAGTCGCGGTGGCGGACTTCAATCATGATGGAAACCTGGATTTCGCGGCGGTGGGAAATTCCGCCACCAACCCCACTAACGGTGTGGTTTCGATCCTGGTCGGAAAGGGTGACGGCAGCTTCCAGGCGCCCGTGAGCTATTCCGTCCAGTTAACGCCGGTGTCCGTGGCCGTCGGTGATTTCAATGGGGACGGCAATCCGGATCTGGCGGTCGCTAATCATGCTGGCAATTCGGTCTCGGTTCTGTTGGGGAACGGAGATGGCACATTCCAGGCCGCCGTGAACTATCCGGTCACGGCTGCGGGAACCATCGCGATCGGAGACTTCAACGGAGACGGAAAGCTCGACATGGCCGTGATTCAATTGACCTGCTGCGTATCCAACTTCGTCTCGATCCTGCTGGGAAACGGCGACGGCACGTTCCGGGCAGCGGTGAACTACCCGACTGGCTACGCGCCAACCGGGGTGGTTATCGGCGATTTCAACGGAGATGGAAGGCTGGACTTGGCGCTGTCGTGTCAACCTTTCGGGCCATCCGTGAGGGGTAACATTGCCCTTCTCCTGGGCAATGGCGACGGCAGCTTTCAAGCGCCGGTAGGCTATCCGAGCGGGGCCAGTCCCACTGCCATCGCTGCCGGCGATCTGGACGGGGATGGCAAACTCGATCTGGCGGTGACTCTCGCCGGCAATGCGGTCGAGATTCTGCTGGGCAACGGCGATGGCAGTTTTCAGTCGCCCGTGCGCTATGACACGGTGCCGGGGCCTGGAACCGGGGTAACGATTGGCGATTTCAACGGAGATGGCAAGCCGGATCTGGCGGTGGCCTCCACGGGCGGCATGTCGATCTTTTTGGGCAATGGCGATGGCAGCTTCCAGGCGGCAGTGAGCTACGGCTGCGGAGGCTTCCTCGCTTCCCTGGCTGCGGGCGATTTTAATGGCGATGGCAAACTCGGCATCATCGCCGGTACCCAATCGCAATTGACGGTTCTGACTAACACTACCCAATAGAGCGGTGGTATATTTGCGGATGCTTATGTCCACCCGCAACCTGCTCTCCCTGGCGATTTTCCTGGGATTAACCGCCTCCCTGCACGCTGAGCTGCGCGACGCGCGCCTCCTCACTCCGAACACCGGCTGGGCCTTGGCCGGCAACCGCCTGCTCTGGACCTCCAGCGCTGGCTTCGCATGGTCCGATATCACACCGCCCGCCGCGGAAAGCCGCGCGGTATACGGCGCCTATTTCCTGGATACGGCGAGCGGCTGGCTCCTACGCGCAGGCGCGGACGAAACGCCGGAATTGGCGCGCACCAGCGATGCCGGCGCGCACTGGTCCTTCACCGCGTTTCCGCTGAGCGCCGAAGATGCCGCGCATTTCGGAGGCACCGCCGCGCTCGATTTCGCCGACGCCGCGCATGGCTGGGCCATGCTGCGCCTCACCTCCAGTTCGAATTTCAGCATCGGGCTGCTGTTCGCCACCTCCGATGGCGGCGCCACGTGGACCAAGCTCCCCGATCCGCCGCTGGGCGATCCGGTCCGCTTCACCAGCGCGACCGATGGCTGGCTCACCGGCGGTCCCACAGGCCGCAGCCAGTTCGCCACGCATGATGGCGGGCGCACCTGGCAACCCAGCGCCGTGCCACCTCCACCCGAGCCCGCCTCATCCTGGAAAATCACCTCCGAAGGCCACTGCACCGGCTTCAAGACCGGCTGCACCCAGGAGCAGAAACTGCTCGCCTCGAGCGACGCTGGACGCACCTGGCACGACATCACGCCGCAGGAGGTCACGCCCTATTCCAATGGCACCGGCATGGGCCAAGGCTTCGATCAGTGCGCCGTCGGCACTACCAGCGCCATGGCAACTTGGTATAGCGACAGCCCCTACCGCTTTTCCAATATGTACATCGGCGGCGTCAACCGCGCATGCTCGCAAGCCAACCTGAATTCGGGCTGGGTCAGCACCGTGATCGGCCAAGGCTGGAAGTTGATTCCCACCTGGGTCGGCCTGCAGGCGCCCTGCACCACCTGCAGCGGATGCTCGCAATTCAGCTCGAACACTTCCACCGCCGCCTCGCAAGCGGTCACCGAAGCCACTAGCGCATCGAACGCGGCGGCGGCGCTGGGTCTCACCAACACCGTGATTTACTACGACCTCGAAGCCTACAACTCCAACAGCAGTTGCTCCGCCGCGGTGCAGGCATTCGTCAACTCGTGGGTCTCTCAGATACACGCCAAGGGCAACGTCGCCGGCGTCTATGGATCGCCCAGCGCCGCGCAAAACGACTGGTCGGTGATCGCCAACAAGCCCGACGACGTATGGATCGCCGATTGGAACGGCCAGGACAGCGTATGGAACCTGAGCCCGCTGAGCAATGGCCTGTGGGTCAACAACCAGCGCATCCACCAATATGAGGGCGGCCACAACGAAACCTACGGCGGCGTGACCTTTAATATTGACACCAACGACGTCGACGGCGCGGTGACGCCGGGCACCTCCGGCCCGCCCCCCCCCACCGGATGGATCGGACTCACCATGGCCGGAACCACCACCGGCTTCTGGACTGTCCAGAACACCGGCGGCGTCTTCTCTTATAACGGCGCGCAGTTCTACGGCTCTCTGGGCGGCGTGCCGCTCGCTGCGCCGATCGTCGGAATGATTACTACTCCCGATGGCAAAGGCTACTGGCTCGCCGGTTCCGATGGCGGAGTCTTCTCCTTCGGCGACGCCCACTTCTATGGCTCCCTGCCCGGCATCCCCGTCAAGCCGAATAAGCCTGTGGTAGGCATCGCCACCACCACGGATGGCAAAGGCTACTGGCTCGTTGGTGCCGATGGCGGCATCTATTCATTCGGTGATGCAGGCTTCTACGGTTCGATCCCCGGCATTAAGCCGCCTATCACGCTGGCCGCGCCGATCGTCGGCATGGCCGCGACGCCCGATGGCAAAGGCTACTGGCTGGTCGGCGCCGATGGCGGCATCTACGCGTTCGGCGACGCGGGTTTCTACGGCTCGATCCCCGGACTCAAGCCGCCCGTGCACCTCAACGCGCCCATCACTGGCATGGCCCGCACCACCGACGGCAAGGGCTACTGGCTCGTCGGCGGCGACGGCGGTATCTTCACCTTCGGCGACGCGCCCTTCTACGGCAGCTTCGTGGGTAAGTCCTCGTCCACGATTGTCGGCATCGTCTATGACAACGCCGGAGGATACATGGTAGTGAGTTCCACGAACAGTACGTACCAGTTGAATTAAATGTAGCCCGGCCGCCGGAGGGCGTTGTATAGTTGGAGGAACGCAAGAGACAGATCTTACGGCAATGCGACTCTGGCTATCAATATCAGTGTGTGCGACGATGGCGGTTGGGCTATCAGCGCAGACTTTCACGACGCTGTACAGCTTCGACGCCGCGGACGGAGAGTTCCCTGGTGCGGCGCTGGTGCAGGGCACCGATGGCAATCTTTACGGGACAACGGCCAACGGGGGACCCAATCTGGGGATCGGCACGGTCTTTAAGATCACCCCGCGCGGGGAGCTGACCACCCTCTACACCTTCTGCCCCAACTTCCCTCCAAACTGCCCCGACGGATCGACCCCTGCCGGCTCACTGGTTCAAGCTCCAAATGGGGATTTTTATGGGACGACCTTGTTCGGCGGGGCCTACGGTGGAGGCACGATTTACAAGATCACTGCCAACGGTGCGTTGACGACGCTCTACAGCTTCTGTCAGCAAGGTGTATGCCCGAACGGATATGGCCCACCCGTCCACTTGACCGTAAGCCTTGACGGCGACCTCTATGGAACGACGATTGGAGGAGGAATCAGCAGCAATTGCACGGTGAACAACGCCACTGGCTGCGGCACCATCTTCAGGATCACGCCGCGCGGTCGGTTCACGACACTTTTTAGCTTCTGTGTCCAGAGCGGGTGTCCAGACGGCTCCGAACCGACCTCGCTGATCCAGGCGGCCGACGGCGAGTTCTACGGGATAGCGGCTGCGGGCGGGGCGTACGGCTCCGGCACGATCTTCAAGATGAGCCCCGGTGGAAGTCCCGAGACTGTATACACGTTCTGCGCCCAAAGCGGTTGTACGGACGGCGCACTGCCAATCGGCCTGGTCCAGGCTGCTGACGGGAATCTCTTCGGGACAACAGTCTTCGGCGGAGTCATCGGGCGGGGGACGGTCTTCAGACTGACTCCGGCTGGTGCCTTGACTACCCTGCACAGCTTCCGCTGCTCCAGCGCCTTGTGCCCCGAGGGCCGCTTCCCGAACGGAGGACTAATTCAGGGCACGGACGGGAACTTCTATGGCACAACTCCCGACGGTGGGATTTCTGGCGCCGCTGGTGGCACGATCTTCAAGATCACGCCAAGCGGAGAGCTCACGACCCTTTACAACTTCTGCCCCGTAGCGTGCATCTTGGGCGGATACCCCCAAGCGGGGCTCACCCAGGGTACTGATGGAACCTTCTATGGGACAGCGTCTGAGGACGGGACCTATAAATTCGGCAGCGTATTCAGCCTTTCGGCGGGACTCGGGCCATTTGTGAAAGCGCAGCCTGCTTCCGGTATGATGTCAAAGGCGATCCAGATCCTGGGCACCAAGCTCATCGGGGCGACCAGCGTGACGTTCAACGGCGCGGCTGCCACATTCAACGTGGTATCGAGCTCACTGATTACCACCAGCGTCCCGGCGGGTGCAACGACTGGCACGATACAGGTAGTGACGCCGGGCGGTACGCTCAGCAGCAACGTGCCGTTTCACGTGCTGCCGTAGCTCGACACACTTCCCGGCGACGGTGGTATCTTCACCTTCGGCGACGCGCCTTCCTACGGTAGCTTCGTCCTCGTCCACGATTGTGGGAATTGTCTATGATAATGCGCGCGGGTAGATAGTCATGAGATCCACGAATAGTACGGACCAGTTGAATTAAATGTAGCCTTGCGCCAAAGCGCCCTGTATACTTGGGGGATCGCAACAGCGAGACCTTATGATAAGACGATTTTGGCTATTGGAGATCTTGTGCGCCGCGATGGCGGTTGGGCTATCGGCGCAAAACGGCGGCCCGCTTTTCAGCTTCGATTCCACGAACGGCACTTCGCCCCTGGCGCTGGTCCAGGGTATCGATGGCAACCTGTATGGCACAGCGCTCACGGGGGGTGCCGATTACAGCGGCACCTTGTTCAGCCTCACGACCGCTGGCGTGGAGGCCACGCTCTACAACTTCTGCACCGCGGGACTGAACTGCCTCCTACTATCGGGCGACCCACTGGTGCAGGCCCCCAACGGCGATTTCTACGGCACGGCCTGGCAGGGCGGCGCTTACGGCATGGGCGCGATCTACAAGGCCACTCCGAGTGGCGAGGTGACGACGCTTTACAGTTTCTGCGCCCAGAAGGGTTGTCCGGACGGCCAGTTTCCTTATTCTCCGTTGGTGCGAGCGGTTGACGGCAATTTCTACGGGACTACTTTCTACGGTGGGGCGAGCCCCTACTGCAATGGCGAATGCGGCACCATCTTCAAAATGACTCCGGGCGGCCAACTAACTACGGTGTATAGTTTCTGCGCCCAGCCGGGCTGTACCGACGGCGCCTTACCCAATTCGCTGATCCAGGCCAGCGACGGTAATTTCTACGGCACCGCTGATCTTGGCGGAGTGGCCAACTGCCTCGGCTTCCTCCTATGCGGCACGGTCTTCAAATTCACCGCGGCCGGCGAACTCACCACGCTCCACGCGTTCTGTGCCACCGACTGCAGGGACGGCGGCCAACCCAACGGATTGATTGAGTCTAACGAGGGCGGTTACTTCTACGGGACAGCCTCCTCGGGCGGCGTGGAAAAACGCGGCTCAGTCTTCCGAATTACGCCCAGCGGCGAGTTCAACACCATTTATAGCTTCCGCTGCCCAAACGACTGCACGGATGGCCGCTATCCCAACTCCGGCTTGATTCAAGGTACCGACGGCAACCTGTACGGCACCACCAGCAGTGGCGGCGGGTCAAGCGCCAGCGGCGGCTCCATCTTCGGAGTTACGCCGCGGGGCGAACTGACCACGCTATACACATTCTGCACCGCCTACTGCTACATCAGCGGTCCGGTGGCGGGCTTGGTGCAAGCTACCAACGGCGCGTTCTATGGAACGATCCAAGGCGGCGGAGCCAACGGGGACGGCGCCGTGTTCACGTTTTCGCTGGGCCTCAGCAACTTTGCCAAACCGCAACCGGCCTTCGCCAAAGTTGGCAAGCAGGTCCAAATCCTGGGCACGAATCTGACCGGCGCGACCAGCGTCACATTCAACGGCACGCCTGCCGCGTTCACAGTCACTTCAGACACCTTGATTGATACAACCGTGCCCCCAGGCGCGACCAGCGGCACGATCCAGGTAGTGACACCCGGCGGGACTCTCGCAAGCAATGTGCGCTTCCGCGTCCTCCCGTAGCCCGCCTTTCGTGAGGTTTGTTACACCCTGCCATTGGCTCTCTACATGCTCAAACGCTGCGGAAGGAGTAAACTATGTCTCAAGAGACGAAGAAGTGCGCACATCCAGCCTGTACTTGCACGGTGAATGAAGGTGACAAATATTGCAGTCAATACTGCGAGGATGCAGGCAAGACAACGGAAATTTCCTGCAACTGCGGCCACACCGGCTGCGCTATTGAGGACTCCGTGCCGGCTATGCACGCGTAAGACGTGGCCGATACAGGGTTGCCGGAAATGCACTGAGCGCCACGACGAAGATCGCGGTGTGCCAGAATACAATGGAGACATAAGATGGCAACCAGCAAGGCGACAGACAAGCAACACAGTAAAGAGCACCTGGCGATGGACACCCCTCCGATCGTATCGCCGCAAGAGTGCGTGGCTGCGCACCAGCAACTCCTCGTGAAAGAGAAGACCTTCACCCGCTCCCGTGACGCGCTCGCCGCCCAACGCCGCCGCATGCCTTGGCTGGCTGTGTGGACAAGAAGTACGAGTTCGACGGACCCAAGGGCAGGGTAAGCCTCCTCGATTTGTTCGAGGGCCGCCGTCAGTTGATCCTCTATCGCGCCTTCTTCGAGCCCGGAGTGTTCGGCTGGCCCGAGCACGCCTGCCGCGGCTGCT
>Ga0073928_10003391_pt1 | contig 25294 bp, 20 predicted proteins | sample PaiPotPPA55metaG_FD_76969 | JGI IMG/M metagenome (GOLD analysis project Ga0073928, IMG submission 76969) | Iron sulfur acid spring bacterial and archeal communities from Banff, Canada, to study Microbial Dark Matter (Phase II) - Paint Pots PPA... ...
CCGCGCTGAAGCCGCTCAGCGTTGCGTCCATCTCGACCGTGACGTCCTGGGCGAAGGCGCCGTAGCCGTCGGCAGCTGCGAAGAGGTTGAGCCTTCCCCACTGCTCGAAGCCGTCGAGCATGACGCTGCGGGCTTCGAGCGCCGTGCTGGCGAGCACTTCGCGGCGCTGCTCGGCGCTCAGGTACGGCTGGCGGGTCTCGAGCAGCACCTCGGCGCCGAGCGGGACCTCGTAGGGCTGCAGCGGCTTGGCCGCGCCCTCCGTCGGGAGGCCGTAGGTGAGGTGCGGGGTGACGATCGCGGCGTTCGTCGCACGGTCCGCATACGGGTCCTCGTCAATACCCTGCGAGTGCGCGTAGGCGAAGAGGGTGTCTGCCGTGGTGCCGCTCTGCGCGGTGAAGTAGGCCAGCGCCTGGGCCCTCGCCTCGGCCTTCAGCTGGGCGTTTGCCGGGTCGTAGAGGGTCGCGGCGGCGAGTGCGGTGGCCAGGATGCGGCCGCCGATGACGTCGTTCGGCGAGTGCATGCCCGCGATGATGCGGGTGTTCGCGCAGTACGACGCGCGGGTGACCAGCTCCTGGAAGCGCTCGGGGAGCACGTAGGCGTAGGCCAGTCCGGCGAGGTTGAACGCGTTGGTGTGGCCGCTCGGGAATCCGCCGTCGCTCGCCGGGGTGGCGCTGCGTTGCAGCAGCAACTGCGCGCACACCTCGACGTCGGACTCGTAGATCGGGAAGCCGTAAGCGTCGACCTTGCCCGTGTCGACGACTTCGCTCTCCTCGTTCATCCGCCACGGCCGCGGGTAGTTGTACGCGGCCTTCGACGGGTTGCCGGAGGCGTAGTTGCCGCGCAGCGTCTCCTCTAGCTGCACGACCAGGCCGAGCTGCGAGGTGGTCGAGCCGGGTCCGGTGGCCGAGCCGGCCGGAGCGCCCGCGGGCACGCCGTCGCTGATCGTCGTCGCCGGAGTACCGTCCGGGGCCGAGGTGATGCTGGTGACGGCGAGCGCACCGGACTTGTACAGGTCGGCGAGCGGGCCGAGACCGGTGATCATCGCATAGCTCTGATCCTGCCGGTCGAAGATGAACGACTCCTTGGCCTGGTCCTCGGTGCGTGCCTTGGTGATCTCGGCGCTCAACCGCATGTTCGCACGCAGGTATTCGTCCAGCAGGACGGTGCCGTTGTTCCAGGCCGTGCCGGTGTTCCAGGCCTCTGCCATGCCCTCGAGGGCACGCACCGCCGCGTTGGTCTCGGCGGTCAGGTTCGTCGAGAGGTTCGTCTGGTAGGACTCGACGAACGGCAGGCCGGTGACGATCGTGGCGAGTGAGGTACTCGTCGCGGCCGGGACCGCCGCGGCCGCCACGGCGGGAGAGGCATAGAACGCAACAGGGGCCGCCGCCGAGACGGCGAGGAAGCCGCGGCGGCTGAGCGTGCTCGAGGAAACGGGAGTCATCATCGGCTTTCTGTCGACGGTTTGCGGCCGGGGGTGCGGTGCGTCGCTCCGGGGCAGCCTGGGGGGCGCACGTCACCGTGCGCTGAACCAGGGGGAACTGGAATGTGAACGCTCTCAGACCGTTTGAGCTGCACGTTGTTTATAAAGGTGAACAGCTGTCCTTATTTTGCCGCACGCCCTTGGCGCGGCCTTGGGGCTGTGCCAGGATGCGTGCTGGTCCTCGGCCGCACTCCACTCCCTCAAGCATTGTCCTGGAGACGACCCATGCTGCCCCAACCCACCATCAGGCCTGCTCACGGCCCCCTGCGTCGCCGCGGCGACCGGTTCCTCGCCGGCGCCGCGGCGCTGCTGCTCGCCGCGCTCGGCGCCGGCACCGCCGCCGCGCCCGCGCAGGCCGCTGATCTCAGCTCACTGAGTCTGGCCGGCGTCACCGGCACCGGCATCCACAACACGTACAACGACTCCAGCACGTACACGTACCTGGCGAACGCGCTGGACACCGGCACCTCGCTGGTCGAGCTCGACACCTGGGCGAACGTGCTCAACGGCAAGTGGGACGTGAGCCACGGCGACCCGCTGGCCAGCGAGAACAACTGTGTTCAGGCCTCCACCGCCGCGGACCTCTACACCGGGGACCGCAACCAGAACCTGGACAGCTGCCTGGACGACATCCGGATCTGGATGTCGGCGCACCCGACGCACGGCCCGATCATGGTCAAGATCGAGATGAAGAACGGGTTCGACAACACCACGGGTCAAAACCCCACCGAGTTCGACACTTACGTCAAGGCGCACCTCGGCAGCGTCCTCTACACCCCGGCGGAGCTGCTGACCAAGTCCGACGGCACGCTCTACCCGAACCTGGATACCGCCGCGCAGGCCGACAACTGGGGCACCTACGGCTCGCTCGAGGGCAAAGTGGTCGTCGAGATCATCCCCGGCACCTTCGAGCAGGCGGTGAGCGCCTCGAGCACCTGGGTCGACGTGGTCTACGCCCAGCACCTGATCGACCTCTACAACAGCGGTGAGATCGCTAACGCAGCGGTCTTCCCGTCGGTGCTCGGCGCGCAGACCGGCGATCCGCGCACCCGTTACAGCAACACGGCCCTGCGACCGTGGTTCGTGGTGTTCGACGGTGACGCGGGCACCTGGGTCTCCGACGGAAATACTCAGTGGTATGACACGAACCACTATCTGACCGTCGTCACCGACGCTTACGACGTCTCTCCGGCGCTCAGCAGCAGCGCCCCGACCCTGGCGGACGCCCAGGCACGGGTGGCGCTCCTCGCGGCCGACGGAGCCTCGTACGTCTCGACGGACTGGATCACCTCGCCCGCCGACGGCGTGTTGAGCGAGGTCCTCGCCCGTGGCTGACAAGTCTCGACCCCGCCCGCGTCGTTCGGCGCGGGCGGGGCTGCGGCTGCTGACGGCGGGCGTCCTCGTGGCGCTCGCCGTTCCGGCCGTAGCCCCCGGCATCGCACAGGCCGCGAGTCTGGTCACCTCCCCCGACTCGCTGGTCAACGCCTTCATCGGCACCGGTTCCAACAGCGACTACAGTGCCGGGAACACCTTCCCGGGTGCTGACGTGCCGCACGGCATGCTGCAGTGGAGCCCTGACACGAACTCCCGGCCGAACGGCGGCGGATACAACTACGCCGACTCCGACATCACCGGCTTCAGCCTCACCCACGTATCAGGTGTCGGATGCGAGGCGGCCGGGGACGTCCCGATCCTGCCGGTCACCGGCTCGCTAGGCAGCTCCCCCGGCTCGGATGAGGAATCGTTCTCGCACAGCTCCGAATCCGCGTCCCCCGGGAACTACTCGGTCTCGCTGGGCAACAGCACGAGCGTCGCGCTGACCACTACCACGCACGCAGGTATTGGCCAGTTCACCTTCCCGGCTTCGACCTCTGCTTCGCTTCTGCTCAAGCTGAACGGCACTGACACTCCGTACGTCTCCTCGACGCTTTCCACAGTGGGATCCGACGAGCTGACCGGCTCGGTGACGAGCTCAGGCTTCTGCGAGGCGACGAACGACTTCACGGTCTACTTCGCAATCGAGTTCGACCAGAACTTCACCGCAGAGGGGACGTACGGTGCCACATCGGCCGGTCCTGGCGGCGCGTACGCGACGTTCAACACCGAGTCCAACCAGACCGTCACCGCGCGCGTAGGCATCTCGTACACCTCCACCGCCGAGGCGCAGGCCAACCTCACGGCCGAGGTAGCCAGTCAGACCTTCGCCCAGGTGGAGGCGGCAGCGCAGGCGAAGTGGACCACGGCGCTCGACAAGATCGAAGTCGCCGGGGGCACGTCGACCGAGCAGGCGAACTTCTACACCGCGCTCTACCACGCCGAGCAGTTCCCCAGCGTGATCAGTGATGCGGACGGCAGCTATCGCGGCTACGACGGGAACGTACACACCGTCGACTCAGGCCACTCCGCCGAATACGCCGACTTCTCGAACTGGGATATCTACCGATCCCAAGCGCAGCTCACGGCTCTGATAGACCCGTCGGCGGCCGACGACATGGCGCAGTCGATCCTGGACGACTACAAGCAGGGCGGCACGCTCACCAAGTGGGGCATGAACAACGGCGAGACCTACATCATGATCGGCGACTCCGGCGTTCCGGTCCTGGCGGATTACTACGCGTTCGGCGCGACCGGTTTCGACACGTCCACCGCGCTCACTGCGATGGAGACGGAACAGACCACTGACACGAACGTGACTCCCGGAGTGACGTACCTCGACAGCTTCGGCTACCTGCCGACGAACAGCCTCTATGGCTGCTGTCACCAGTACGCGACCGCTTCCACCCAGCTCGAGTACGACATCGACGACTTCGCGCTCTCGGCCTTCGCCGGGGAACTGGGCAACACCACCGTCCAGACGAAGTTCCAGAATCGTGCGCAGGACTGGGAGAACATCTTCAACACATCGAGCGGTTACATCCAGCCACGCCACTCCAACGGGCGCTGGATGGACGGCTTCAACGCCTCGCTCATCACCAGCACGTCGACCAACGACTTCGCCGAGGGCGACGCGCTCACCTACACCCCGGACATCCCGTTCAACATCGCCGAACTCGCCAGCCTCGAGGGCGGGAACTCATCGATGGTGAGCTATCTCAACAACGTATTGGGCGGATACCAGGGGCTGGCCAGCGTGATCGGCACGCAGTCCAACATGGGCAACGAGCCGAGCATCGAGATCCCGTGGGAGTACGACTGGGTCGGTGAGCCGTACAAGACGCAGAGCACCGTGCGCGCGGTCGAGGACGGCCTGTGGACGGATGCGGCCGGCGGAATCCCCGGAAACGACGACCTCGGTGAGATGAGCTCCTGGTACGTGTGGTCCGCACTGGGTCTCTACCCTGAGACTCCCGGCACAGCGAACCTGGCGATCGGCAGCCCACTGTTCACGCAGGCACTCGTCACGGTCGGCAGCGGCAAGACCCTGACGATCAATGCTCCGGCCGCGGCCGACAACGCACCGTACGTCCAGGGCCTGACCATCAACGGCACCGCGGACTCGCTGGCTTACCTGCCCGCCGCCGACGTGCAGTCGGGTGCGACGCTGAACTTCAGCCTCGGCACCTCGGCCGACACCTCGTGGGCAGCGGCCACAGCAGACGCCCCGCCGTCCTACGGAGGCACACCGGGCACCGGCGTCACCGAGCCGGTGGGCACGATCACGGAGACCTCGACCGGCAAGTGCACCGACGACTCCGGATCAGGCACGTCGAACGGGACGGCCATCCAGATCTACACCTGCAACGGCACGAGCGCGCAGCAGTGGACGGTGGCGCCCGACCACACGCTGCAGGTGCTGACGGACTGCATGGACGTCGTCAACGCCGGCACGACCAGCGGAACCCTTATCCAGCTCCACACCTGCAACGGCACCGGCGCCGAGCAGTGGGACCAAGACTCCAAGGGCGAGCTCGTCAACCCGGAATCCGGGCTCTGCCTCACCGACTCGAGTAACGGCGCGACGAACAAGACCCAACTGGACCTCGCTACGTGCGCCGCCGCGGTCGGTCAGGTCTGGACCTTGCCCACGGCTTAAGGGCTCTAAGGGTTCTAAGGGCTCTAAGGGCACTGCATAGAGTCTGTGACCTCGCCGAGCATCCCCGCGCCTGGGGGGTGCTCGGCGAATTCACGCTGTTCGAGGTAGCAGATCGAAGTGGGTGAAAAGGGCCGGGTCGGTGAACAGGGAGATCCGCTTAAGCTGCGTGGACGTCGTGGCCAGCACGATGATGGCGAACGGACGGTAGGCCCCGTCGTCCTCGCGACGGTAGGCGGCCGCGCCCAGTTGGCCGTTGGCACGAATCCCGACCATCTTCCAGTCGCCGGGGGAACCGATGGCGAAGGCGCTGATGTACGGGCTGCACGTCGACTTGCCGGAGAACCAGGTGGCGGTACCGGTCATCTCCAGCGCGGCATCTTCGGCGAGCAGGCGCTCTAGAGCGGCCATGTCCGATTGCACAAAGGCGGCCATGTACCGGTCGAGTACGCGACGCGCGCCTTCGTCGGAAGGTTCCGCCAGGTCCTCGTCGTTGAACGAGACCGTGGCAATTCGGGCGCGGGCGCGCTGCAGCAGGCTTTTCACGGCTGCAACCGAGATGTCGAGTGCCTCTGCCGCGTCGGCGGCGGGCATGGAGAGCACGTCGCACAGGAGGAAGGCGGCCCGCTGGCGCGGCGGGAGGACCTGGAGCGTGGCGACGAGGGCGAGGCGGACGCTTTCCCGGGCCGTGACGACATCCGCCGGGTCGCCCGTCTCGTCGATCACCAGGTGGTCGGGGACCGGTTCGAGCCAGCGCACGCCCGAGGGCTCCGGCAGGAGTGGCGCAAGAGGGTCAGGTGACGGCAGCCCGAGCCCCGAGGGCAGCGGCCGCCGGGCACCGCGCCCGATCGCGGTAAGGCAGGTGTTGGTGGCGATCCGGTACAACCAGGTTCGAACCGACGAGCGCCGCTCGAAATCGCCGAACGCCCGCCAGGCGCGGACGAAGGTGTCCTGGACGATGTCCTCCGCTTCCTGGACGGACCCGGTCATCCGGTAGCAGAGCGCGAGCAGATCCCTTCGGTGCTGCGAGAACGCGGCCTCGAAGTCCTCGACGTCCGCTCCGGGCATGGCCACCAACCCTTCTGCCGCGGCCGTCCGAAAAAAGGGCGGTCGAGACCGATTCTCCGGCGGTCGTCCGCGAGTCGATACTGGCATGACCACTCCACACAATCACGCAGCCGCCGACTCCGCGCCCGCCTTCGAGGATCCCCTGTCGAAAGGTCTGCCCGCGCACCGCGCCCTGCAGGTGGCCAGGCAGATCTTAGGTGGGCCGCACCTGTCGGTGCTGGCTACCGCCAACGCCGACGGGTCGGCACAGATGTCCGTCATCTTCGTCAAACCCGACGGTGACGACATCCTGTTCAGCACGATCGAGGGCCGCCGCAAGACGACGAACATGTCGCGCGATCCGCGGGTGACGCTGTTGTTGCAAAGCCTCACCCCATCGGCGACAGGCGGCGCTTACGCCACAGTCCACGGCACCGTTGAGCTCACCGACGACCCGGACAGCACGTTCCACCAGGAGATGTACGACCTCCACATGGGCGGTGCGACCCCGCCTCCGGAGCCCGGGGCGCACCGAGTCATCGTCCGAGTCCGCCCGCAGCGCGCCTACGCGCCGTTCCCGTATTCCTCTGAATAAGAGCGTGCAGCCCACCTCTCCGGCACCTGTCCATCGACACGGACAGGTGCCGGCGAGGTGGGCCGGTGAGACTCAGAGCACTCAGAACTCGGTGTGCCCCAGATCGTGGGTCGGCGCGAACGTCACCTTCGGGCTTCCGGTAGCGTGCAGCTCGAAGACGATCAGCTCGTTGCCCGCCTCCCGCAGCACCGGGGCCGGGACATACAGCGTCCGCTGCGGGCCTCGCGACCAGTAGCGTCCGAGGCAGAAGCCGTTGATCCAGGCGACGCCCTTGCCCCAGCCCGCCGTATCCAGGTACAGGTCGGGAAGCTTCGCCTCGGCGCCGTCCCCGGCGTCCACCGGATTCACGTCGAAGACGGCGCGGGCGAATGCGGGGCCTGCGATCAAGTCGGGATTCGCGGAGCCGCCGCCCTCCCGCAGCACCTGCGCGACCGGCTCGATGTCGTCCAGGATCAGCGGCAGGGTGTGCCATCCGGTCAACGGCTCACCGTTGACGGTCGCCGGGCCGATCAGGCCCTTGGGCTCGCCGATCCGCTTCTCGTAGTCCACCCGCCCGAGGTCCTCGATGAGCAGGTCGAGCATTCCCCTGGCGTCCTCCGGCAGCACGAGCGCGCGGTCGCGGTGGTCCCGCGCGAGCACGCCCACGCTGCGCTGGTCGACGAAGACCTGCGCCCGGTCGCGCACCTCCTGAACCTGGAGTATCGCCTCGCCGCTGCACTCGATCCCGGTGCGGTACAAGGTGAACCCGGTGTAGTGGCCGAGGGCGTCGCTGGTCGGGATCTCCTCGCTGCTGCTCCACTCGCCGAGCCCGTCGAGCACCTGCCAGAGTGGGACCGTCGCGTGGAACCGGGCTGCGGGGGTCTCGATGTGCCGTGGACTCGGCTCGGCGGTGCGGCGCCGAGCCGAGTCCACGTGGGCGTATTTCGCGATCACGTCGCGCATCGCCCAGTACTTGGCCGTCGGGTTCCCCGCCTCGTCCAACGGCGCGTCGTAGTCGTAGCTGGTGACGATCGGGACGTAGGTGCCCTTGTCGTTGGCCCCGTTGGTGAAGCCGAAGTTCGTTCCGCCGTGGAACATGTAGATGTTGACCGACGCCCCGCGCGCCAGCAGTTCGTCCAGGCTGCGGGCGGTGTCCTCGACGACGGTCGTGTGGTGGTGGCCGCCCCAGCTGTCGAACCAGCCGATCCAGAACTCCGAGCACATCAGCGGGCCGGTCGGCTGGTGCTGACGCAGCCTGTCCAGGCGCTCGTTCACCCGGGAGCCGAACGAGGCGGTCTTGTGCAGCTCGGGCAGGCTGCCGTTCTCGATCATGTCGTCGATCGGCTGGTCGACGCTGATCAGCGGGACGGTGATGCCGATCCGCCGGGTCAGCTCCGTCAGTTCCCTGAGGTACGCCTTGTCCTTGCCGTACGCGCCGTACTCGTTCTCGACCTGGACCAGGATGATCGGGCCGCCGCGGTCGATCTGGCGCGGCTCGAGGATCGGCGCGAGGTTCGCGTAGTAGTCCTCGACGGCCGCGAGGTACGTGGGCTCGCTGCTGCGTATCCCGGTGCCCGGCTTCTGGAACAGCCAGGCGGGCAGGCCGCCGTTGTCCCACTCCGCGCAGATGTACGGGCCCGGGCGCACGATCGCGTACATGCCGTGTTCCGCGACGGTGTCGAGGAACCGGCCGAGGTCGAGCCGGCCGTCGGTGTCGAAGCGGTCAGGCCGGGGGCTGTGCGCGTTCCAGGCGACGTAGGTCTCGATCGTGTTCAGGCCCATCTGCTTGGCCTTCACGATCCGGTCGGCCCACTGGTCCGGGTGAACGCGGAAGTAGTGCAGGGCACCAGAGAGAATGCGGAACGGTTCGTCGTCGAGCAGGAAGTCCTCTTCGCCGATCGCGAAACGGCGCACGGGGGTGCTCATGCGGGGTGATTCCTTTCTTACGCGCGAGCGCGGCTGCCCGTCCGTGCATGCGGCCGACCGGAAGACCCGGTCGGCCGCATGCACGAGAAGCGGTACCTGTCCTACGTCACTTCACCGTGACGGTGAATCCCTGCTGCTGGCCGTAGGTCGCGGACGCGTTGTTCCAGGTGCTGAGCGCGGCGGCGATGTCCGTCTTGTTCTCGTACGCCTTGCCCACCGAGTCCGGGAAGATGCTGTTCGCGTAGACCTGGAAGGGCAGGTAGGACCAGCCCGGCAGGACCGACGCCGCGGCCGCCGAGAGCACCTCGTTGATCTTCTGCCCGCCGAAGTAGGCCGGGGCCTGGTCTAGGAACGAGCTCGAGTTCAGGATCGAGTTCAGCGCCGGGAAACCGCCCTCGTTGGCGAGGATGGTCTCACCGGGCTGGGTGGCCAGGAACTGCTCGAAGCCCGCCGCCACGAGGGCGTTGCTCGAGGCCTTCATCACCGCGTAGCTGGAACCGCCGTTCTCCGCCGAGGCCGCGGTGCCGCCCGAGGTGTAGGTCGGCATCGGCGCGACGCGCCAGTCACCGGAGCCCGCGGCCGCCGAGGTCTCCAGGTTGTCCGGCATCCACGCGCCGGTCACCAGGGTGGCGATGGTGCCGTTGCCGAGACCGTTGAACCACTGAGTGGTCCAGCCGGAGACCTGCGAGAGCAGGCCCTTCTCCTCCATCTGGTCCCACTGCGCGGCCCACTTCGCGGTGCCCGCGTCCTTGGTGTCCACCGTGACGCTGGTGGCGCCGCTGACCGTGTAGGGCTTGCCGCCGGCCTGCCAGATCATGCTGGTGGCGAAGCCGGGGTCGCCGGTGTCGCTGGTGATGTACTCGTTCGGGTTGGCCGCGTGCAGCTTCACGGCGTCCGCGACGTACTGGTCCCAGGTGGTCGGCACGGTCAGGCCGTACTGCTTGAAGATCTTCTCGTTGTAGAACAGGGCCATCGGGCCGGTGTCCTGCGGCACCGCGTCGAGGTTGCCGTTGACCTCGATCGCATCCCACACGGCCTGCGAGTAGTCGCTCTTGAGGCTGTCGAGGCCGTAGCCGTCGAGACTCTGCACCGAGCCGGCCAGCGAGAACTGCGGCAGCGCGTAGTACTCGATCTGGGCGACGTCCGGGATGCCGGAGCCGGCCTTGATCGCGTTCTGCAGCTTGGTGTACTCGGTGGTCGAGGAACCCGCGTTCACCAGGTTGACGGTGACGTTCGGGTACTGCTTCTCGAACGCGGCGACGATGTCCTTGTCCTGCGGCGCCCAGGCCCACACGGTGATGGTGGACTTCTTCTGCAGCGCAGCGGCGATGCTCGAGGCGTTGGCCGTGGAGCCGGCACCGGCGCTGGTGCCGGATCCGGAGCTGGAGCATGCGGACAGACCGGCCGCCGCGAGGGCACCCGCGGCCACCACAGCGGCGCTGCGGCGCCAGACACGCGCGGTGCGAATCGTTGCTGTCATTGCGACGTTCCTTCCACTTCTTCGTGTAAAGGTGCTGGGTTCTTCGGAGTTCGTTGGAGCTGGTGGTGCGGTCACTGCTTGACGCTGCCGGCGGTCAGACCCGACTGCCAGTAGCGCTGCATCACCAGGAACACGATCATGATCGGAATGATCATGAGCAGCGATCCGGTGAGGACGAGGTTGAAGATCGGGGCTCCGCCCGCCTCCTGCGACTGCGCGTCCCACTGGACGAGGCCGACGGTGAGCGGGTAGAGCTTCGGGTTGTTCAGCATGACCAGCGGCAGCAGGTAGTTGTTCCAGGTGGCGACCACCGCGAACAGCAGAACCGTGATCATGCCGGGGCGCAGCAGCCGCGACGTGATGGAGAAGAAGATCCGCCACTCCCGCGCCCCGTCCACCCGGGCCGCTTCGAGCAGCTCGTTGGGGATCGCGTCCCGGGCGAAGATCCACATCAGGTACAGGCCGAAGGGGTTGATCAGCGACGGGATGATGATCGCCCACGGGGTGTTGACCAGGCCGATCTTGCTGTACATCAGGAAGGTCGGCACGGCCAGCGCGGTGCTGGGGACCGCGACGGCGCCGAGCACCACGGCGAGCACGCCGCGCTTGCCCGGGAAGTCGAACTTGGCCAGGCCGTAGCCGCCGATCGTGGCCAGGAAGGTGGCTCCGCCCGCTCCGACGACCACGTAGATCAGCGTGTTGCCGAACCAGTGCAGGAACTCGTCACCGTTGTAGGTGAGGGTCTGGCGGACGTTGTCGAGCAGGGCGAAGTGCCCGCCGAACCACATGCCGTTGGTGCTGAACAGGTTGGCCTGCGTCTTGGACGCGTTGACCAGCAGCCAGAACAGCGGCAGCAGCGAGTAGATCAGGCCGAGGGTCATCACGGCCGTCAATTTCCAGGACTTGCGCCGCTTGTTCGGGTTCCACCGCTTGGCGGTGTGCCGAGCCGGCCGCACGGTGCGCCTCGCGCCGGAGGGGGCGTGTTCGGTCACTGCCATCTCAGGCCTCCTGCTTCCGCTGGCCGATGCGCTGGATGGCGTAGGCGACGATCACCGTCAGCACGCCCATGATGATCGCGATGGTGGCCGAGTAGTTGTACTCCTGACCGTTGAAGGACAGGTAGTAGGCGTACAGGTTGGGGGTGTAGGCGCTGCCGATGACGTCCTTGTTCAGCGGATAGAGCACGCTCGGCTCGGTGAACAGCTGGAAGCTGCCGATGATCGAGAAGACGGTGGCGATCAGGATCGCCGGACGCAGCGCGGGAAGCTTGATGTGCCAGATGATCTGCCACTGGCTGGCGTTGTCCAGCTCGGCCGCCTCGAACAGGTCGCCCGGGATCACCCGCAGCGCGGAGTAGAAGATCAGCATGTTGTAGCCGATGAACTCCCACGTGACGATGTTTCCGATGGCCGGTAGCATCAGCGTGTTATCGAGCGGGTTCGGCAGGGTCGTGTGGAACCAGCTGTTGAGGTCGGCGATGAAGCCGAACTGGTTGCCGTAGAGGTAGCCCCACATCAGCGCGCCCACCACGGCCGGGACCGCGTAGGGCAGGAAGATGGCGATCCGGTAGAGCGGGGCCCAGTGCAGCCGCGCGCTGTCGATGGCGAGTCCGACGGCCAGGGCCAGGATCAGCATGATCGGCACCTGCACGACGAGGAACAGCACGACCCGCTCGAAACCGGTCCAGAACTGCGAGTCGCCGAGAGCCTGGGTGTAGTTCGCGAGGCCCGCGAACCTGTTCCCGCCGATCAGCTTGTCCTGATAGAGGCTGAGGTAGACCGCGTAAACGACGGGGGCGACCAGAACGAAGAGGAACACCAGCAGGAAGGGACCCACGAAGCCCCAGCCGGTCCACTTCCTCCGGCGACGGGGCTTGAGCTTCTTTCCCCGGGTATTCGGCGGCGAGGCCGCTGACAGCACTGTCATGATCCATTTCCCGCTGTGGCCGATGTTTACGTCAACACGATGGAAGGGACGCTAGCATGTTTACGTAACCATGCGCACTGAGCTGGATATTACAAAGCGGCAACGTTGCCGGAAGACGAGATGGGGAGGCCATGACCTCGAGCGATGCACCCACCCGACGCTCGAAACAGCCGTCGATGGGGGACGTGGCCAAGCATGCGGGCGTGTCCGCGCAGACCGTTTCGCGCGTGTCGAACGGCCACTCGAACGTCGATCCGGCCACCCGCGCGCGGGTGATCGAGTCCATGCAGGCCCTCGGCTACCGGCCGAACTCCGCCGCGCGTGCGCTGCGCCGCGGTCGCTTCGGCACCATCGGCGTGATCTTGTTCACACTGCGCACCTTCGGCAACATGAGCACGCTCAACGCGATCGCCACCGAGGCCGCGCGCGCCGACTATTCGGTGACGCTGCTGCCCGTGCGCGAGGCGACCCTCGGCCAGGTCTCCGGCGCGTACAGCCGGCTCAGCGAGGCGGCCGTGGACGGCGTGATCATCGTCTTCGAGGCGCACCTGCTCGACGAGGCTGAGTTCACCCTGCCGCCGGGACTGCCGGTGGTCGTCATCGACTCCAACGCCGGCGACGAGTACACCGTCGTGGACACCGACCAGGCCGACGGCGCCCGCCAGGCCACCCGGCACCTGCTCGACCTGGGCCATCAGCAGGTCTGGCACGTCGCCGGTCCGCTCTCCTCCTTCTCCGCGGTGCGCCGGACCCAGTACTGGGCGAGCACGCTGCGCGAGGCGGGTATCGAGCCGCCGCCGGTGCTCTACGGCGACTGGTCGACCGACTCCGGCTACCGGCACGGCCTCACCCTCGGCCAACGCGACGACGTCACCGCGATCTTCGCCGCCAACGACCAGATGGCGCTCGGCCTCATGCGCGCGCTGCATGAACTCGGCCGCGACGTGCCCGGGGACATCAGCGTGGTCGGCTTCGACGACCTGGAGGAGGCGCACTCCTTCTGGCCGCCGCTGACCACGATCCGCCAGGACTTCGGCGAGGTCGGCCGTCAGGCGATACAGAAACTGCTCGGCAAGGTGCACGGCGAGCAGGAGAAGAGCACCAAGGTCGTCGTGCCGACCAGGCTGATCGTCCGCGAAAGCACCGCGGCGCCCAGGCGTTGAATCCGCCAGGGCGCCGCGCGTCCGTACTGCTCAGTGCTTTCGCTGGTCTGTGCTTGAGCTGGTCTGTGCTTGAGTCCCGCTGCGGCCGCCACCGCAGCGGGAACCTAACCCGCTAGCCGAGGCTCCATTGCTGATTGCTTCCACCGTTGCAGGTGTAGAGGTCGACCTTGGTGCCGTTCGCCGTTCCCTGACCGTAGACGTCCAGGCACAGGCCTGATTCGTCGTTGGTGATCGCGCCGTCCGGATGCGCCTGCCAGAGCTGGTTGCTCCCGCCGTTGCACGTGTAGATGTCCACGATCGTGCCCGCGGTCTTGCCCTGGTTGTACGCGTCGAGGCACTTGTTGCCGTAGACGGTGATCTCGCCGTTGGCCGCGAGCGTGTACTCCTGGTTACTGCCGGCGTTGCAGGTGTAGATGTCCAGCTGCGTGCCGTTGGTCGTCGAGGAACCGGGCACGTCGAGGCACTTGCCGGACTGGCTGCCGACGAGTTCCTGCGCGCTGGCCCCGCCGCTGCCCGGCTGGCCGGAGCTGTTCAGGACGTACGTGGTGACGCTGTCCGCGGGCAGTGACGCGGAGATCGTCGAGCCGGAGATACCCGGCGCCGAGACGCTTGCGATGTTCTCACTCGAATCGGTCTGGTACGCGCCGGCCGAGGTCACCGTGCCGCTGCCGAGGTTGACGCTGAGCGAGGTCGCGGAGGAGTTGCTGTTGGTCGCGACGACCGTCCACTGGTTGTTGTGCCAGAACGCCATCGTCTGCACGCCGGAAGGGGAACCGGACACGCCGTAGCGCACCGCGCCCGGCCGCACATACCTGCTGTACTGGCCGAGGACGTAGAAGCGCTTGGTGATGTAAATATTCTGGTTTCCATCGGAGGCGTAGCTCGGGTCGTAGTAGATCAGGCCGTCGTTCCAGCCGGACGAGTTCACGCTCGTCGCACAAGTGCTACTTGTGTCCGGGTCACAGCCCATCGCCGAGGAGAGCGCGGTCCACCACTGGAAGGCGCTGTCATCGGCGTACGACATGTCGTTGTAGATGTAGTTGGCGAACACCAGCGCGCCGGACATGGTCGGGTCGTACTGCGCGCCGTAGCCGCCGCCGGTGACCTGGCAGCAGATCTCCGAGGCCCACACCGGCTTGCTGTTCAGGTCGCCGAGCGCGCCGACCTGCTCGAGCTGCGAGGCGGACGGGTAGTTGTAGGTGTGGTGCGCGATGGCCGCGACGTAGGACGGTGCGCTCGAGTCGGCGAGCCAGGTCGGCGCCTCCGAGAGCAGCTGCGTGGTCTGGCTCGACTCGTCGGCGATCTCCTTCGTGGACAGGCCGTCCGACGCCAGCGCCGACCCGACCCCGTCGATCACCCCGGCACGCTCGGAAGCCGGCACCTGCATGCCCTCCTGGCCGCAGGAGCTGAAGGAGTCGTCCGGCTCGTTCATCGGACTGATCTGACTGAGGGTCACGCCCTCGGAGGCGAAGTGCGAAACGACGTTGGCGATGTAGGTGCCGTAGGCCGCGTCGTCGGCGGTGTTGATCTCGCCGCCGCAGTCCTTGCCGTTCGTCGTGTACTGGCTCGGCGCGCTGTTCACGAAGCCGATCAGGTCGGGCACTGCGTCGGATGAGGCGGCCTTGAGGAAGTACTGCCCGCCCGGGTCGGCGGACCAGTTGTAGGTCCCTGAAGTGCTCAGGAAACTTTGCGGGGCACGCGCCGCGACGGACACGCCGACCCCGCCGCCGCCGATGTTGTACCGGTACTGGCTCAGGTCGGCGCCGCTGCTGGTGAACAGCAGGTTCGCCACCTCGCTCTGCACGCTCGGGGAGAAGTCGGTCAGGTCATTGACCCACCAGGCGCCGGACGCGCCGAAGCCGGCGATCGTCTGGGCCGGGGCGGTGACCACCGCGGCCGCCGAGGCGGCCTGGGCACTGGCCGGCGCGAGTACGGCGGTACCGCCCGAGGCCGCGAGCAGCACGCCGGCCAGGGCGGGGGTAAGCATCTTGCGGGGACGTGTTCGGGATCTCACAGTGGGCCACCCCATTAATTCGGGCGTAAATTATGTCTCGCGGAAGTTAGATCCGTCTCACGAAGCTGTCAACCCCGCGGCGATGACGCTCGCACGGACGACCGGAAGGCTAGGCTGGCCGACATGCGATGGGGAGCGGGTTCGGTCTCCGGCGACATGACCCGGACGGCCGTGCTCGCCCTGCTCGCGCGGCAGGGCCCGCTGAGCCGGGCCGAGATCGCCGAGCGGCTCGAGCTGAGCCCGGCGACGATCACCACGATCACTCGCAAGCTGCTGACCGAGGGCCTGGTGGCCGAGGGCGGCCCGCGCACGACGCAGTCCGGCCGCCCGTCGATTCCGCTGACTCTCGTGCCCGACGCCGCGTACGCGGTGGGCGTGCAGGTCGCGCACGAACACGTGACCGGCGTGCTCACCCGCCTTGACGCGAAGGTCGTGGACGGATTCCGCCACGACTTCGACCCAGGCGCGCCGGACGCCGTCAACGCGCTCACCGCGCTGATCCGGGCCGAGATCGAGAGCACCGCACGCCGCGGCCTGCCGCTGCTCGGGACGGGAGTCGCCGTGCCGGGCGTCGTCGACCCCGAGACCGGCACGCTGCGCATGTCGGTGCGCCTCGGCTGGACCGGCATGCCGCTGGCAGCCCGGCTGCGCAAGGCACTCGGGGTGCCCGTGTTCGTCGACAACGACATCAGTGCCGTGACAGCAGCCGAGCGGCTCTACGGCCCGGGCGCGGATTGCGCCGACTTCCTGCTGCTGGCCATCGGCCAGGGCATCGGCCTTGGCATGGTGCTCGACGGCGCGCCCTACCGCGGCGCGGCCGGCGCCGCCGGGGAGTTCGGGCACCTGCCGATCCTGCCCGACGGCCCGGTGTGCAGCTGCGGAAACCGGGGCTGCCTGGAGACGCAGGTGAGCACCGAGTCGCTGCTCAGCCGGGCCGCGCAGCAAGGCATCGTCGCCCCGGACGCAGACCTCGAAGACCTCGCCGCCGCCGCGGCGGCCGACCCCCGTGCGGCGAAGATGCTCGGCGAGGCCGGTGAGCTGCTCGGCCGCACCCTCGCCGGCTCGATCAACCTGCTCGGCCCGCAGACCGTCGTCGTCATCGGCGAGATCACGCTGCTGTGGCCGTACCTGACCGGCCCGTTCCACCGCGCGCTCGCCAGCCATCTGCTGCCGGGCATGCGCGAGACGCGAATCGACGTGCGTCCCTGGGACGACAACCTGATCGCGGTCGGGGCAGCCGGAATCGTGCTGGCCGCCCCGCTCGCCGCGCCACGGCAAAAGGGCTGACGAGACCGGCCGCCGCTGCCGGCCGAGGATTTCCCCGGCCGCGTCGCGGAACGGGCACTGCAGCCGCTCTCAGACTTCGATCTTAGACTTCGAGGTCTTCCGGCACGTCGCCGAGCTCGTCCTGCTCTGCGACAGCCATCGGCGCATCGGCAGTGACGTTGGCCTTTACATCAGCGGCCGCAGCCACAGCGGCAAAGCTCTGGCCACTGCCAATGCGGTCGAGCACGGCATAGAAAATCTCTATCGGCATGCGCGGGTTGACCGCTCGCGCGAGCAGCTCGTCGACCTCCGGGTCGGTCAGCTGATCGATCGTCGTGACGTCTATTGCCTCTATCTGCATGTACTACTTAACGAATGAGTGGCCAAGGCGTCACGCTAAGTCCCCGAATCCGTGTTCTGCCAGGACCTTCTCGACGCGGGCCCGATGCGCCGCCGCCCACTCGTCGAGCGACTCGGCGGCCTCCGCCGCCAGCTTCGCCTGGGCTGCGTCCCGGATGCTCGACGCGACCGATGCCGGGACGACCACCACGCCGTCTTCGTCAGCCACGACCAGGTCACCCGGATTGACCGTCACCCCGCCGCATCGCACCGGCACGTTGTGCGGCGCCACCTGGGCCTTCGTGCCCGGCTTCGGAATTACGCCGCGGGCGAACACCGGAAACGCCATCTCGCGTACCTCGCCGATGTCGCGAACGAGCCCGTCGAGGACGAATGCCGCGATCCCCCGCCGCTGGGCGATCGCGCAGACATTGCCGCCTGCGAGCGCGTAGTCCAGGTCGCCCGACTCGACGACGATCACTGAGCCGGGCTCGGCTCGGTAGATCGCCGCGTGCAGCATGAGGTTGTCGCCGGCCGGACAGCGCACGGTGAACGCCGGGCCGGCTACCCGCGGCGCGTCCCACAGTGGTTTGACACCGATGTCCATGACCTGCTCGCGCCCCAGCAAGTCGGCAAGCGTCGTTGTCGGCACATCCCCGAATCCGGCCACGTCAGCCACCCGTCCGTTCGTCCACCGTCTGTCATCCGTCGGTCGGCGATCAGCTTACCCGGCGAGGACGTGTACGCGGTCTGCGTTGCGGGCGATCTCGTCCGCGAGGGCGGGCCAGAGCCGGCGCGGCACCTCGTGCCCCATTCCGGCGAACACCATGGCGCGCCCACCGGGCACGGCGCGGGCGAGGGCGGCGGCCGCGGTGGGGCGAAGCAACGGGTCGTCGGCTCCGTGGATCGCGAGCAGCGGAACGGTCAGCTGCTCGGGGTGGCGAAGCAGGCCGGCGTCCTCGCGGACGGCGGCGAGTTGCCGGGTGGCGGTCGCCGGGTCGCCCGGGCCGTCGGCGGTGACCAGCTTCGCCGTCTCCCTCGCCCATCGTTCGTCGAACGGCGCTGAGCGCGAGGCCTGCATCCGGGCCAGCGCGACCTGCCGGCGTACATCCTGCTCCCGGGTACGCGCACGCCGCGCGGTGATCGCGGCCATCCGCAGAAAGCCGGTCGGGCGGACGTACCGCGCGCCCTCGGCCAGCCCGAATCCGTGCGGCATGCCGCTGATCGAGACGATCGTGCCCACCCGTTCGGGGGAACGCAGCGCGGTACCGATCGCCACGCTCGCGCCCAGCGAGTGGCCGACGAGGTGGGCGGCCGGCCAGTCGAGCGCGTCGAGCACCGCCTCCGTGTCCGCGACCAGGTCGGCGAGCGAGTACGCGGCAGCCCGCCAACTCGTACCGCCGCCGGTCCGCCCTACCGTGCGGGTCGAGCGGCCGGTGTCCCGGTGGTCGAACCGGGCCACCGAAAAGCCCCGATCGGCCAGCTCGAAGCAGAAACCGTCCGGCCACCAGCGCTGCGGCGAGTCCAGGCCCATGATCAGCAGCAACGGGGACCCGCCGGCCGGGCCGACGGTCTCATAGGCGAGATTGACTGATCCGTTCCCGGCCAGACCGACTGCCATGGCGACCTCCAGGCGTCTCCCGACGACTCGTGCACGATTTGCCCACCAAGGGGACGATTTCCCCGTACGCGGTCGAATGAACCTCCGACACGCCGCCTCGAGTTGACTAAATGCTTCCCGCGGGACGCCACCCGTCGACTGGCGGCACTCGGCTCACAGGGCGGCCCGGCGCCCGGTGCCAGACTGGAGTGTGAGGCCACGACGAAGGGGTACGCGTGGCCCGTGGACTATCGGCCGCGAGGTGGATGATCAGACGATGGAGCTCTCTGCCCGGGACAAACGCATACTCGCAGAGATCGAATGCGAGTCAGCTCTCGAGGACCTACGTTGGGTTCGCGCCTTCGAGCGGCTCGGCCGACCCGCCGCCGCACCACGTAGCAGATGGCTGCGACGCGTCGGACTCGTCGCGGCAACGCTCGCCTGGACGGCACTCCTAGTCCTCGGCGCCGTCCTCGGAGCCCGGCAACTGTTGTGGGCCGCACTCGGGGCCACAGTCCTGGGATTCGCGATCCTGATGGTGGTGCGCCGCCGTGTGCACGGATACTGGTACTGGTACCGTCCACGCCGGCGCATCTCGCGGATTCCCAGGCAGGGCGGCAGCGGCCGGGCGGCCCGCGACCACGGCGAGGACGCCGACAAGGGCTAGTCAGGGCTGAGAGCTGACGGCTGACGGCAGCAAAGCCGTTCAGGGCACCAGCGGCCCGGCCAGCACCCGCAACCCCGCCGCGCGGTCCCCGGTCCAATCGATGGAATCCGAATCGCGCGGCTTGCGACCCCAGAGCATCAGCAGCAGGTCTTCAGCTGCCCCCGCCAATTCAGCTACCGGGTCGCCAGGCCCAAAGGTCCAGGAGCCGCCGGAGTCGGAGGCGGTGATCTGAACAGCATGCGTTGGCTCGACGGCACGCCCCCTGATGATCATCCGCGGCGCCATGGTGTCGAAGACCTCGGCTATCCCGTCCGCGGCGAGCGCCTTGTCCATCGGCGACGCTGAGCCGAGCGCATGCTCGGCGTCCCAGCGATGCATCAGCGTCTCCTGACAGCGGCGTCGGCGCCAGAATCCGACGGTATAAGGCGGAGCGATCGACCACGCTTCGGACGAGGGATCGACCGAGAGCGCCTCCAGAAGCGCGTCCGAAGTCTCGGCGAGCCACGCCTTCAGCGCCGCCTGCTCGCGTGGCGCGGCGTCTTCGTCGTAGCCGCCACCGTGACCCTCCTTCACCGCCGTGACGACCATCAGGTTCCCTGCTCCCACATGGGCGGCCAGATCGAGCAGGGTCCAGTTGCCGCAGTGCTCGACCGGGGCGTGCAGGTCACCGTCCAGCGTGGCGCCGAACGCGTCGAGTTCACGCCGAAGCTCCGTCAGGTAATCCATGGCGCAAATCTATCGGGAAGTGATGGTGTAATGCGCGGCGTGGCGCAGACGTGACTAACACATGAGAACACATGAGAAACGCACTCGCCGTTACGGAAGTGTACCAGAACCCTTATCTGACCTGAATTCTCGAGGCGGATACTCGGTCCGGGCGACGGGTGTCGGTCTTCGACCGGCGCGACCGTCGGCGGGCCTCGAGCAAAGGATTGTCATGAGATTGCTGTTTAGAGGCAGGGCCCGTACTCCGGTCTCGGCCGTTGCGGCGGCGTTGTGCTTGGGGAGCCTGATGGTCGTCCCGGCCGCTGCCGCACAGGCGGGCGCATCGCTCGCGCTCAACTGCTCCGCGTACACGCTCAGCGTCGCAACCGCCGACCCCGGTCCGGAGGATCAGTCGATGTGGGGCCAGTTGTGCTACCGCGGTCCGGTCGAGCCGGCGACAGTGCAATTGTTGGTGGCCGGGGCGACCTATAACCACACGTATTGGAACTTCTCATACGGCAACGGCTACTACTCGTATGTCGACGCCGCGGCCCTTGCGGGCTACGCCACGTTCAACGTAGACCGGATCGGGGCCGGCAACAGCTCCCACCCGGCCGGCGCGACGCTGGACGTGGAGTCCGGGGCGGTCGCGCTGCACGACGCAATCCAGGATCTTCGCTCCGGCGCAGTCGGCGGCCACGCGTTCAGCCACGTGATCTTCGTCGGGCACTCCTACGGCACGCTCCACGCCTGGGACGAGATATCGCGCTATCACGACGTCGACGCGGCCATTCTCACCGGCGCGCTGCACGGGATCGACCCGGAGATCGTGACGGCGACCGGGTCGGACTTCATCGAGGCGAACACCCTGCCGCAGTTTGCGAACCTCGACTCGGGCTACGAGACGGTCGCCACCGCAGCCGACCGCGAGGCGCTGTACTTCGACAAGGCCACGGCCGACCCGAACGTCGTCGCCGCAGACTTCGCCGGAGAGGACACCGTCACGACGGGACAGCTCAGCGAACTGCCCTCGACTCTGGACATCGGCTCTCCGCCGAGCGACGCGATCAGCCAGGGCGACACGGTGCCGACCCTGCTTGTCGACGGCGAGGACGACTTCCTGTTCTGCCAGAACGCGACCGTCTACAACTGCTCCGAGCCGAGCACGGTGCTGGCCTACGAGCAGCAGTACTACCCGCCGCAGGCCGACCTGCAGCTTGCGATCATCCCGAACACCGGCCACGCCCTGGCGCTGTCCACGACTGCCCCGTTGACTGACGCCACAATGCTCGCTTGGGCGCTGGCGAAGGTTTCGCCGAACGCATAACGCGCGCCGAGAGGGTGGGGACGCCGCACCTCGAGTGCTGATTCAAGAATGCTGTAACCTCCCGCTGTGACGGAGACAGCGGAGGAACTGAGACTGCCGGATGCCCTTGCCGAGGCGCTCTCGATCGGCTTCGAGTGGGAGTGGGACGAGGAGACCGGCACGGCTCGTGGCTGCGACTTCTCGCTGTACGAGGAGTTCGAGGCTCTCGAGCGCACGGCCTGGTGGTTCCGCCTCTGGACCGGCAACTCAGCCGTCGATGGGAGCGAGTTCCGGTTCTTCGGCACCACCGGAGGCGGCGACTACGCCGGCTTCTGGCTGGTTCGGCCGGGAGCGCCGGTCACCGACCAGCCGGTTGTCTACGTCGGCTCCGAGGGGCAGCGCAGCGTGATCGGTCGCGACCTCGCCGACTTGCTCTGGCTGTTCGCCGCAGGATACGGGCCCGCCGAAGCCGCCGATGACGGCGACGGCATCAGGGAGCCCAATGACGACTTCCGCGCTATCGCTCAGCGCCATGCGCCCGGCCGCGAGCTATCCGCCGAACAGATCATTTCGGCGGCACGGGATGAGTTTCCGCAGTTCTCAGACTACATAGACGACCTGTGCCGGTGACTTATCAGTAGCTTGTCAGTAGCTGTGCTTCCGCCGGTCGCCGGGCGTCAGCTGTTGGACGGCGATACGGCGAGCCGGTAGCCGCGCTTCGTGACTGTGCGGACGAGGTCGGCGTCCTCACCGAGGGCTGTGCGCAGCCGCGCGATGGTGGATTCGACGATGTGTTGGTCCCGCGCGTTCGCCGCACCGGCTGCGGCTCCGGCGGCACCGCCCGCGCCGGCACCGCTTCCGGCCGCGGCGGCTGTGGCGCGGGTGCGCCAGACGCGCCGGAGCAGATCCGCCCTCGACACCACCCAGCCGGGGCGTTGCGCCAGCTCGGCCAGGACTGCCGCCACGATCGGCGGCAGGAGCACCGCCTCGTTCCTTACCAGGACTGCATTTCCCTGGATCGTCAGTGTTCTGCCGTCTTCCGCGGGCAGTTCGCGGCGCACCTTCACGGGGACGGCCGCGCACAGCTCGGCGACCAACGCGCCGAGGCGCGAGCGCTCGGGTCTGACCGTGGGCACGCCGCGGTCCTGGAACGGCTTTGCGCAGACCGGGCCGACGCAGCCTGCCGTAACGTCCGTCCGGAAGGCTTCGAGGAGCCGCTCGAGGCCTGCCTCCGGGTCACGTGCCGCTGCCGCCTCGAGCAGTGCGCTGACGCCCGGTGCCGAGGTGAATGCGACGGCGTGGACCTCGCGCTTCTCGATCGCGTCGATCAGCCGCTGCACCGCCGCGCGGTCATCCGGTGGGCCCCAGCGGTATACGGGGACTGTCACCACGTCGGCGCCGGCGTCACGTAGTTCCATGCTCAGGTCGCAGTCGACCGTCGGGTCCACCGTTCCGTACTGCTGCACGGCGATCCGCTTGCCGCGCACGTCCCTTCCGTTGAGCCATTCGAGCACCTCGCTGCAGAGCTCTGACTCCGCCGCGAACTCCTCGCGCATGCCGCTCGCCCGCACGGCTCCGGTGGCTTTCGGCCCCCTGGAGACGACCGTCGCCCCGGCGAGTGCCCGCTGTAGGTCGTGCGCCTCGCCCCAGCCCTCCGCCGCCGAGATCCAGCCGCGCCAGCCCCGCCCGGTGGTGGCCACGACGTAGTCCGGCGGATTCTCGATACAGGCCCGGGTCGCCGCGCGCAGTTCCGCGTCGTCCTCCAGCGGCACGAGCTTGAGCGTGGGCGCCTCGAGTACCCGTGCGCCGCGCCGCCTGAGCAGGGAGGCGAGGTCGTCCCGGCGCCGGTCGGCGGTGACCGCGACCGTGCAGCCGAGCAGCGGTTGCTCAGCGAGTCCTACGGCGCTGGACGGGGGCATGGCCGCAGGCTCCGTGATCACTGTTTCGGCAATGTTGCCTCACGAATACGCCGCGGTTAGCTCCCGCTTCGATTCGGCGTATTCGCGGAACTCACGGGCCCACGCGCGGTCAGGTCGACCGCTCAGATCGGGTAGTGCTGATGGCCGGTCACCTGAGCAGTCACCCACCGGGTGTCGGTGAAGGCCTCGGCACCGGCCTGGCCGCCGAAGCGCCCGTAGCCGGACTCCTTGACGCCGCCGAACGGAGCCTGCGGCTCGTCCGCGATGGACTGGTCGTTGACGTGCACGATCCCGGTACGCAGCCGACCGGCGATCTCGAGGCCCCTGGCCAGGTTCTCGGTGATCACGCCGGCGGTCAGGCCCTGTGTCGTGTCGTTCGCGAGCGCGACCGCCTCCTCGACGCCGTCGACCGGGTAGATCACCGTGGCGGGGCCGAAGATCTCCTCGTGGTGAATCCGCATATCCGGGGTGACGTCGGTGAGCACTGTCGGCCGGATCAGCGTGCCCGGAGCCTCGACCTCTCCGGTGCCGGCCGCGAGTCCGGCGCCCTTGCCCACCGACTCCTCGATCAGCCGGGAGACCCGCTGTGCGGCCTCGGGGCTGATGACGGGACCGATCGCGGTGCCGGAAGTGCGCGGGTCGCCGCACGGCAGATCCCGTACGCGCGCGGCGAAGCGGGCGGTGAAATCAGCCGCCAGCGAGCGATCCACGATGATGCGGTCCACGCACATGCAGATCTGGCCGGCGTTCATGAAGGACCCGAACACCGCGGCGTCCACGGCGTAGTCCAAGTCGGCGTCGTCGAGCACGAGCAGCGGATTCTTGCCTCCGAGCTCCAACACGGCGGGCTTGAGGTGCCGGGCGGCCAGCATGCCGACCTTCCGGCCCACCTCGGTCGAGCCGGTGAAGTTGACCATGCGCACCCGCGGGTCGCCGATCAGCGCCTCGACGATCTCGGGGGCGTCCGCCCGGTCGTTGGTCACGACGTTGAGGACCCCAGGCGGAAGCCCGGCCTCGTGCAGCACGTCGGAGATCAGCAGCCCGCAGGCGATCGGCGCGTCCTCGCTCGGCTTGAGCACCACCGTGTTGCCCATCGCCAGCGGCAGCGCGACCGCGCGCACACCGAGAATCACCGGTGCGTTCCACGGCGAGATCGCGGCGACCACGCCCTTGGGCACGCGCTGCAGAGTGGAGAGCACGCCGTCGGCGTTGGTGGCCAGCACCTGGCCGACCGGCTGGGTCGCGGCAGCGGCGGCCTCGCGAAGCATGTCCGCTGCGAGCATCGCGTTGAACCCGGCCCAGGGTGCGACGCCGCCAACTTCCTCGGCCATCAACGCAATGATCTCGGGCGTCCGGGCGGCCAGCAGTTCGGCGGCGCGGAGCAGGATCGTGCGGCGCTCGGCCGGCTTTGCGGCGGCCCACGCGTCGAACGCCGAGGCGGCGGCGTCGACCGCACGCTCTACGTCGTCCGGCGAACCCGCGGCGACGGAAGCGTAGGCCTGCCCGGTCCACGGATTGACGGAGTCGGTGGTGCGGCCGGAGGCGGCGGGCGCCTCCGTTCCGGCGATGACGAGCCCTCTGTTCACGGTCACGGAGGCAACGTAGGAGCGGCCGGAGACGGAGTCAACAAGTTCGGGGTTCGTGGGCCGAACTTTTTTTCGGACGGATAGATACTCAGGTGGATTCGGCCTCGTCCACATCCCCCGCGCCGGCATCCGCATCGAGCACCGCGATCTCGAGCCTCGCCAACCGGTCCGGCGCCGCGATCACCTCGTACGTGCGGATCCGCTCGTCCACGATCTCCAGCTTCAGCACGGAACGCAGCAGTCCGTCCGGGGCGACGACCATGCCG
>Ga0073928_10003392_pt1 | contig 25288 bp, 20 predicted proteins | sample PaiPotPPA55metaG_FD_76969 | JGI IMG/M metagenome (GOLD analysis project Ga0073928, IMG submission 76969) | Iron sulfur acid spring bacterial and archeal communities from Banff, Canada, to study Microbial Dark Matter (Phase II) - Paint Pots PPA... ...
ACACGCGCGTCGACGCGCAACGAGATCGCCCGCGCAACCCTCGACAGTGTCGCCTACCAAACTTACGATCTGCTCGACGCGATGGCGGCGGACGGCCTGCGGCCCGAGACTCTGAAGGTCGATGGAGGGATGTCGCAGAACAATTTATTCATGCAGCGTTTGGCGGACGTCTTGGGGATGGCGGTGCGGCGGCCCGCAAACCCCGAGTCCACGGCGTTCGGCGCCGCGTGCTTGGCGGGACTCGGCTGCGGCATCTACCGATCGCTCGAGGACGTCGCCGCGCTGCATCGGTCCGAGACTCGTTTCGAGCCGGCATTGGACGCGGCGGAGCGACAGACTCAAATCACCGGCTGGCGCGATGCACTGCGTCGGGTAAGATCTACCTGATGGAGCTTGCTACAGGCTGATCGGTGGTACTCGCTAACGGCTGGTATCGACCACGACGCGGCCGCGAATTCGGCCTTCAATGAGCGCGGCGGCACGTTCAATGACTTGCGAAAGACCGATCTCCTCGGTGAGGAACTCAAGCTTGTCGACGTCGAGATCTTGAGTCAGTCGGCTCCACGCCTCCACGCGATCCACCCGCGGGCACATCACGCTATCCACCCCCACGAGCGTGACGCCGCGCAAAATGAACGGCGCCACCGTCGCCGGAAAATCGAGACCTCCGGCCAGACCGCACGCGGCAACGACTCCCCGATAACGCATGGAGGCACAGACGTTGGCCAGCGTGTGGCTGCCGACCACATCGATGGCCCCCGCCCAGCGCTCCTTGCCCAGCGGTTTACCCGGGCTGGCGAATAGCGCTCGATCCAAGACTTCTGCGGCGCCCAGACGCTTCAGAAAATCGGCCTCCGCCGGACGGCCGGTCACGGCCGCCACCCGAAACCCCAGCTTGGCAAGAACGGCAACTGCAACGCTGCCTACTCCGCCCGCCGCGCCTGTGACCAGAATCTCCCCGCTTTCGGGCGTCACTCCATGCCGTTCGAGAGCGATGACGCACAGCATCGCCGTATATCCGGCAGTACCGATGGCCATGGCCTGTCGTGCCGTAAATACGGCGGGGAGCGGCAGGAGCCACTCCCCCTTCACTCGAACCAGCTGCGCGAGCCCGCCCCAATGCTGTTCTCCGACGCCCCAGCCATTGAGCAAAACCCGGTCTCCGATCGCATACGAGGAATTCGTCGATTCATGGACCGTGCCGGCGAAATCGATTCCCGGCACCATCGGAAACTGCCGCACCACCGGCGCCTTGCCCGTGATGGCGAGCGCGTCCTTGTAGTTGAGCGTCGAATAGTCGACGCGCACGGTCACATCACCCGTAGGCAGCCGGCCCTCCTCGAGCGACGTAAGAGTTGCGCGATACGGGCGATCATCGCGCTCGATCAAAACTGCTTTGAACATATATCACCTCGGCCTCGATGGGCGTCATGGTATCGTTTCGTCACGATGAAACCAAAGCGTTACCGGCGGATACTCGCCATCGACATCGGCGGAAGTCATGTGAAGATGCGCGTGTTTGGCCGCCGCGAGCTGCGGCAGTTCGAATCGGGGCCGGATCTTACGCCCCGTCAAATGGTCGCACAGGTACATGAGCTGACCGGGGACTGGATCTACGACGCGGTATCCATCGGATACCCAGGCGTGGTGCTGCACGGCAAAGTGGTTGCCGAGCCGCACAATCTAGGGAAAGGCTGGGTTGGATTTGATTTTCGCAAAGCCTTTGGGCGGCCGACCCATGTCTTGAATGACGCGGCAATGCAGGCGGTCGGCAGTTACGAAGGCGGCCGCATGCTGTTTCTCGGCCTGGGAACGGGACTCGGTTCCGCGATGATCGTCGACGGCGTCGTCGCGCCGATGGAGCTCGCGCATCTGCCGTACAAGAAGGGACGATCCTACGAAGAATACGTCGGTGCGCGGGGTCTGAAACGGCTGGGCACCAAGAAATGGTCCCGGACCGTCAACGAGGTCGTGGCCCAGCTGAGCACGCTACTCGAGGCCGACTACGTGGTCATCGGCGGGGGCAACGCGCGCAAGCTGAAGCGACTGCCGAAAAACGCGCGCCTCGGCAGCAACGACTTCGCGTTCCTCGGGGGATTTCGCGTCTGGCATCAAGCGGCCGCCGCCCCGGGTACCGCAAAGGCGCACAGGCACAGCATCACAGTGCCTTGATCGGATATCCGCTGCCACGCGCCCGCCCACGCGCTGCCCCGAGAACCCGTTCACGGGGCATCGTGTCGGGCACTGTGACGGCGTTTGCAGATTTTCCGACGCACCGACGCCGCAGTCTTCAAATGCACGTTGGTTTGTGCAAAATATTAGGATGAGATTTAGACTGAAGGCGTTTGGACTGCATTTGCTCTCGAGCACCGTCGTGCTATCGAGCATACTCGGCGCGCTCTACCTTGGATGGTATCGCTGGCCCGGCTGGCATCTGGCCGATGTCGTGCATGTAGTCATCGTGATGGTCGGAGTCGACGTCGTAATCGGTCCTCTGCTGACCTTCGTGATCGCTCGCTCGACCAAGCCTCGGCGCGAACTCACGCGCGACATCGCAATGATCGTTACCGTCCAACTCGTCGCACTGGTCTACGGTACGGTATCGCTCTGGCACGGACGGCCGCTGTACTACGCGTTCTCCGAGAGCGTCCTGCAACTGGTGCAAGCCTATGATATTGAGGCCCCAGAATTGGCTCTCGCCCGCCAACAGAAGGCGGAACTTGCGCCGCACTGGTACAGCTTGCCGCGCTGGATCTGGGCGCCGCTGCCGCAGGATTCGGACGAGCGCCAGAAGATCGTGTCGGCGGCAATCAGCGGGGGTGACGATGTGATATCGATGCCGCGATATTTCAAACCCTGGGAGCAGGGCTTGCCGGCGCTTCGATCCCAGTTGAAGAAAGTGGACGCGGTGGGGTACTTCACGACCGCTGACAAAAAGGCGCTCAAGGAGCGCATGCGCGATGCAGGCTTTTCCCCAGACCAGCTGAATTCGATGCCGCTCACGGGACGAGGGTATCCTCTGCTCGCGGTGTTCGACCCGGCCAGTGTCAAGATCATAGCGATCTTCAAGGCCAGATAGACGAATCTCGGGTCGCACGCTCTTTTTGGGCTCCGCGTGCCGCTTCGAGATGCATATCGCGGTTCACGCGAATGCCGATGGTCAGGGGCCACGAGAACCGACTATTCTGGGGTCTTTGCCTTAGGAGCGACTGCCGACGACGGATCGAGCTCCGCCACCTCAAGAGTTCGCGCCACGGACCGATACTTGCCTATGACCAACCCGACGCCCGTATGGAAGCGACTGCTCCCGCGACTGCCCGGATTTGGGCGCCGGAGGGGACAAGAAGCACGCCCCCTGTTGTCAGCCATCGCCGGCGGCCTAATCGCGTGGGGAACCGCGATTGCGGGGATCGTTGTGGTCGATGTCATCGTCCGCCAGGTGCTATTGGAGGATCTTAGGACCAATCTCGCACGAACGGCGGCCGGCACCGCTGCGCTCATCGACGGGGATGCACTCCGAACATTCAACAGCCCCGATCAGGATGGTTCCCCGGAGTACAACCGTGCTTCCCGTCCTCTTCGGGTGCTGCTCGAGACGAATCCCGACATCCGATTCGCCTACGTCGGTGCCATGCAAGGAGACGTCATGCATTTCGTGCTCGACGGAACCCGGCAAGGCACCTTCGATGAAGCGGGCCGACCCAACCATTCACCGCCCATGGAGGTGGACGAGCCCACCCCGGGGGAACGAGAGGTCTCCAAGACCCATCGACTGACGGTGGAGCAGGAACCCACCGCCACTGCCTGGGGAATGGGGATCCGCGCCCATGCACCGGTGTTCGCGAGAAACGGAGAGATGGTCGGTTACGTGGGCATCACGGTTCGGGCCGACCGGTACCGACAGCTGGTCCGGCGAGTCGATGTGTCGGCCGCACTCGGCGTTTTGATCGCCGGGGCCCTCGCGTTCCTCAACGGCGTGGCCATCTGGCGGGTCCAGATCGCCCGCCGCCGGGCCATCACCGCTCAGGCACACACGGAAGACCAACTGAAGCGCGCCCAAGCATTCGCCAATCTTGGAACGTGGTATGCGAACCTGCCGACCCGTGCCGGATCGATGTCCGACCAACTTCGGCAACTGCTGGGCAATCCCGGGGACAGCGACCGACCGCTGGCCGCGTATCTCGCGGTCACGCATCCTGAAGACCGGTCGCTGGTCGAGGCGATGCTCGCGGATCTGGGATCCGGGGGCGGATCGCGCACGCTCGATCACCGTTTCATCATCGACGGCGCCGTGAAGCATGTGCGTGCTGCGGTTGCCGCGCGTTGCGATGCCCGCGGTCAGCCGGTAGAAATACAAGGAATCGTGCTCGACCTCACCGATCTCCGGGCGGCCGCGCTCGAGACGCTGCGGGCGAAAGAGATTGCAGAATCCGCCAACCGTGCGAAGAGCGATTTTCTCGCCAACATGAGCCACGAGATTCGCACGCCCATGAACGGCGTGCTCGGGATGACGGAGCTTCTGCTCGATACTCGGCTCGACGCCTTGCAACGTGACTACGCAGAAACCATCCGCGACAGCGGCACCTCACTCCTTACCGTCATCAATGACATTCTGGACTTCTCGAAAGTGGAAGCCGGCAAGCTCGAGCTCGAGATCCTGGACGTGGACTTGCGCGATACGTTCGAAGACGTTGCGCGGCTCCTCTCGATTCAAGCCCACGCGAAGGGGCTGGAGCTCACAGCCCAGATCGATGTCAAGCTCCCCGATCTCGTCAAGGGCGACGCCGGACGCATCCGCCAGATTCTCCTGAATCTGGCCGGCAACGCCATCAAGTTCACAACCCAGGGCGAGGTGTCGCTCGAGATCAAGGTCCTGAGCACCGGCGAGAACGGCACCACGGTGCGCTGCGAAGTGCGCGACACGGGCATCGGGATTCCGGCAGATCGACTGGAGTCCTTGTTTGCACCCTTTATGCAGGTCGACACATCGACGACGCGCAGATTCGGGGGCACAGGATTGGGCTTGTCGATCGTACGGCGTCTCGTCGAGCTGATGGGCGGGGAAACCGGTGTAGAAAGTGTCGAAGGCGTGGGCTCGCTTTTCTGGTTCACCGCGCATTTCGCACCCGTCGTCCACAGTCTACAGCCCGTGTATCCGGCGCCGCCCTCAATCAAAGGACGGCGTGTGCTCGTGGTGGATGACAACGCCACCAATCGCAAAGTCATCATGGGACAGCTCCTTCTATGCGGCGTCGAACCCGTATCCGCAAGCTCCGCGGACGAGGCGCTGGCAATCATGCGTCAGGCCCGCGCCGCGGATCGCCCTTTCGATGCGGCGCTGCTCGATCATCTGATGCCCGATCGCGACGGCGCGGATCTGGGACGGATCATCGTCCAGGATGAGGCATTGAAAGCCACGCGGCTGATTCTATTGACGTCCTCCGGTCAGAGGGGCGACGGCCAATTATTCGCCGACATCGGCTTCGCCGGCTATCTGTTGAAACCGGTCACGCAGCGCGATCTGACGGAGTGTCTGGTGCTCGTCCTCGCCAACACGGCGCAGTCCTGGCATCTGCAAAGCCAACCGATGATCACGCGGCATGCGCTGCGTGCGCAGCGAGCCCAAAGCCGCAATCGAATCCTGCTGGCCGAGGACAATCTCGTGAACCAGAAGGTCGCCCTGAAACTCCTGGAAAAACTGAATTGTCGCGTGGTCGTCGTGGCGGATGGTCTGGCGGCAGTCGCCGCATGGCAGGCCGGAAAATTCGATCTCATCATAATGGACTGCCAGATGCCGCAGATGGACGGCTACGAGGCAACGCGCGAGATCCGCAGGCTGGAAGGGGGCAGGTCCCGCATTCCCATCGTGGCTCTCACTGCGCATGCCATGAAGGGCGATGAGGAGAAGTGCCGCGCCGCCGGTATGGATGCTTACCTCTCCAAGCCGATCGATCGCGCCAAGCTGGAGAACTGCTTGGAACATCTCCTTCCGAGCACCGGCTCGACGGGTTTGATGCCCGCGATCAAGGAGGCGCCGGTCGCCGTCGAGAGCACGCCCCAGTCAGGTCCGGTGAATCTGCCTCACCCGATCGACTGGGAGGCCCTGCTCGATTCGATCGATGGCGATCGAGAATTTGCGCGCGATCTCGCGGACGCGTTCATCGGGACCGGAGATCGGGAGCTCGCGGCAATCGCGGCGGCTCTCGGCACGGGCGATGCCGTCGCGTTGCGCGAATCCGCGCATGCGCTCAAGGGCGCGAGCGCGAACTTGCGCGCCTCGGCGGCAGCCTCCGCTGCCGCGCAGCTCGAGTCAGCCGCCCGCTTGGGAAAAAGCGCTCAGATTCCGGCACTCGCAGAAACCCTTACCGCGGAAGTCAGAAGGATGACGGCGTATCTCAAGTCGAAGGTGGGTTAGGACGGACCGGATTCTCTCTCACGTACATCGCCGGTCCGCGTGTCTGTCGCAACCCAGTTGACCTCCCAGGTCTTGCCTCCGTCATCCGAGAATGCCTGTTCGAATCGGCAAGAGTTCGGCGTAATGTCCGATATCACGAATCGAACCAAGATGGCTCGGCCATTGAGCGTTTCCTGGTCGAAAAACTCGCCGCGTCCGTTCTTGAATTCGCCGATGCTGGGCGGGCCCAGTGCACCGCCATCCCCGTTGGCAAAATTGAGGCTCCATTGATGGGATTGGGGATTGTACAGACGCAGTGACAGAGCTCCGATGTGTCCCGCCGGGCCGTCTACATTGAGTTCCAAGAGATTCGCGCGGCCCTTCAATACTTTTCGGACGGTAGTAGTACCCTGATATTCAACCCACGACGTTGATCCGGTCAGGGGATGCTGCAGGCGGGATAGGTGTGTGGTCCAGACACCAATCTCAAAGTCAAAATCGTGCGCTCCATCCGGCACCGCGGCGGGCGGCCGTTGAGCGCCAGGCAGCGGCGACCCGGAGCTCTCCCGTGCGGACACCGAGCAGAGCGGCAAGGTGATCGCCAGGAAGCGCAATGCAAGATACATCGGCGATTGATTGGACATGACTTGCACCCGCTACCACCGAATCAGATCATCGGGGTCATCCACGACGACAACTTCATATTTATCCAGCATGGGCATGAGAGTCCCTTCCAGTTCCCGCTTCCAGAGATCGCCCTCATAGAACCTCGCCTTCATCGGCTCCCGCGATGCGTAATCGGGAAAGCCGCGCATGAAGAAAAACGTGTCCGGGTCTTCGACTGACGAGAATGGCCCCAGAATTCTCATGCCTATTGCCGCGTGCTCCGGCATCGACCGAGAACGAAAAATCTCGAGAAACCGGGTACGCAGGCCCGGCTTCGTCTTGTAAGTGCGCATTTCGACGATCATTTATAATACCCCGGCTGGGATAGTGGCCCGACGAGAGCACCATCCGCAAGAACGCACCTTTTGGTAACCGAGATCGTATGAGCACGGCTCCCTCAATCCAAGACGCCAAATTGCCGGACGCTCCCCAACCGGGATGCCCGATGACGGCCGCGCTAAACGCCATCGGCGGCAAATGGAGCATGATCTGTCTGTATTGGCTGGATTCCGGAACCCGTCGGTTCAACGAACTCCGCCGATTGATGCCGGACATTTCGCACAAGGTCCTGACGGCGACGCTTCGCAATTTGGAGCATGAAGGACTCATCTGCCGTACGGAGTTGCCCGAAGTCCCGTTGCGTGTCGAGTACAAGATTTCTCCTTACGGAGAATCGGTGCGGCCGCTGATCGAGGCGGTTCGACTGTGGGGCCGGGCGCACCTCGACAGGAAAACAGAGTAGTACGCCCGCGGGTACTTAGGCTGACACTCCATGCAACACGATGATCTCGAGGTTTTGCTCCGTTCGCGGGTGCCGCTAATCGCGATCGAGTCGCGAGATGAATCCGAGGTTCTGAAGGCGTTGACCCGGGCCTGCGCACGCATGCCCGCCAATAGCTCGTTGGCCAAGGCGACACCCAACCTCATTCCGACTGGAGGGCTGCCCCTGTTTCAATGGACGGTGACAGACGGTCTCAAACGCCTCGACATCGACGTGGGTCCGCCCCAACGTACCGTCGCCGAGCCAATAGAAATTCTCAGACATGTGCGCGCCACGCCCGTTGCGGGCGCATACGCCCTGCTGGATTTTCACCCCTATCTGCACGATCCGACGCTGGTTCGTCTACTCAAGGATATCGCCCAGGACTACGGTCGGTGCGCCCGCACCATCGTACTGGTCGGTTGCGAAATCGAGATTCCGCATGAACTCGAACACCTTGCGGCGCGCTGTGTCCTTGCCCTGCCCGATCGCAACGAGCGGCGCCAATTGGTGGAGGAAGTCGCGCGGCAATGGATGCGAAACAACCCGCGCCAAGCGATCAAAATCGATAGTCATGCTCTCGCGCTGCTGGTTGAGAACATGAATGGTTTGACGGCGGCGGATACCCAAAGACTCGCGCGCAAAGCGATCTTCGATGACGGTGCGCTTCAGGCATCTGATGTGCCGTCGATGATGCGCGCCAAATACGACCTGCTCAACCATAACGGCATTCTTCGTTATGAGCACGACGCGGCGCATTTTGCCGATGTCGGGGGGCTCGCAAATCTCAAAGTGTGGCTGGAGAAACGCCGCGACGCCTTTGACGGCTCCGCACCGCAACTCGATGCGCCCAAAGGCGTCATGCTATTGGGAGTGCAAGGTTGCGGCAAAAGTCTCGCAGCTCGCGCGAGCGCCGGCATCTTCAATGTTCCATTGCTGCGCCTGGATTGCGCAGCGCTATTCGACAAATTCGTGGGCGAATCGGAGCGCAATCTGCGCGAGTCCTTGAATACCGCAGATCTACTCGCGCCCTGCGTTCTGTGGATCGATGAGATTGAAAAAGGCTTTGCCGCCGGCGATACCGATGGCGGCGCCACGCGCCGCGTGTTGGGGTCGTTCCTGACGTGGTTGGCGGAAAAAACCAGCCGGGTATTTGTAGTGGCGACGGCCAACGATATTGCGGCACTGCCTCCCGAACTCATCCGTAAGGGGCGCTTTGATGAGATTTTTTTCGTCGACTTGCCTGATCTCAACACGCGGGCGGAAATTCTCCGCATCCATGCGGCAAAACGCGGGATTGCGCTCGATCCGGCCACGCTGACCGCGCTGGCGCAGGCCTGCGAGGGCTTTTCCGGAGCCGAGATCGAGCAAGCCGTCGTGGCGGCGCTTTACACCGCGCATGCGCAGAAGACCGTCCCCAGTGCGCGTCTACTCAACGCCGAGATTGCCGCAACTCGCCCCCTCGAGACGGTCATGGCGGAGAAGGTCGCCGCGCTCCGCACCTGGGCGGAAGGCCGCACCGTGGCCGCTGACTAGTCCGCGCCGGCCCGGTGTCTTCGCCCCGCCGCTTGCCCAGCCTGGCTACGCATCTAGCTTAGGGGTCTTAGATACAAGCGGTTCGGACCGTGGACAGTTGCCGTATTGCTATATGAGGCCCTCCGCCAAGATGGCGGTCAAGCCGATTAATTGGTCTCTTCGATCAAATTTGAATGGCGCCCAAGCATCTCCAATAGCACTGCTTCCCGTCGCTTCGCCTGTGGGAACGCCCGGTGCCGACGTGCTGGCTGATGATTGAGCCAGATGGCCAAAATAGGCAAGAAAGGGTAAAATGGCTAAAATGGACTATTGGGGTAGAATAGTCCCAGGATTGCGAGCTTAAAGAGAACCTATGACCACCTCGGCAAAACCGGCCGCCTTTCTGCCCCTTGCGAAACTGCCTCGCACTCCAGCGTCCGATCTGAAAAAGTTAGGGTGGCGCGGAATGATGAATGCGCTGCGGAGCAAGGGGACGCTTGTGGTGACGAATCACGATGAGCCCGAGGCCGTCATCATTCCGGTGGCGGAATATGACGCCATCATGCAGCTCGTAGAGCAGGTGGAGGCTCAGACCGAATCGACGCTTGCGAACTTAAGGCGAACCTTTGATGAGCGTCTCTCGGTGCTCCAGGGCCGGTCGGCTGCAACTCGCCTGCAGTCGACGATGCGCGGTCGTGCCAAATTGGGTGGCAAAGTAAAGGCGGGCTCCGGTTACTGATGACGCGGCCCGTTCTCTATGTCCTTGCTGGCGTAAACGGAGCCGGCAAGAGCTCGGTCGGTGGTCACCTCCTCGAACGCGATGGATTAGCCTGGTTCAACCCCGATACATTCGCTCGTGAGCTCAAGGCCTTAACAGGATGCGACCAGGAAACGGCGAACGCGTACGCGTGGCAAGAGGGCATGCGTCGCCTTGAAGAAGCCATCGCGAAGAGTTTGAACCATGCCTTCGAAACGACACTGGGCGGTGAGTCAGTGACGGCAAAAATTCTGGAGGCCGCAAAAACGCATGACGTCTTGATTTGGTTCTGCGGACTGTCTTCTCCCGAACTGCACATCGCTCGCGTCAAGGCTCGCGTTGCGGCAGGTGGCCATCCTATTCCAGAAGAGAAAATCCGCGAGCGCTATCCGAATGCACAGCTGAACCTCATCAATCTCATGCCGCACGTGGCACACATCAAGGTCTACGACAATAGCGCGGAGGCGGCCACCGACGGCACCGTGCCGGACCCTGTGCTCGTGCTCGAGATGGAAAACGGCCAAGTCATTTCCCCTGCCCCCGATGACCTCAAGGCATTGCAGCGCGTGCCGGAGTGGAGCAAATCCATTCTTGAGGCCGCACTATGCGCCGGGCCGGTGTGCGACTGAATGAACAATGATCGGCAGCGCAAGTCCTTGTTTTATTGGTGCGCCCGGAGAGATTATTCGCGCTGCGCGCTCACCCCTTCGGGGTCGCCCTTCGGGCGATCAACTTGGCCGAAGACGGCCAAGTTGTCGAACTCCCTTGTTGTCTGCCGGGAGTTCGAATTCGCAACGTCGAACAGCAGGAACCCGTAAAGGGTTCTCGGACAAGGAAAGCAATGGTGCGCCCGGAGAGATTCGAACTCCCGGCCTCCTGGTTCGTAGCCAGGCGCTCTATCCAACTGAGCTACGGGCGCAAAGGATAAATTGACAACAATGCGTATCGACAATTGATCAGGAGCACAGGCGCCATAGAATGGCCATATTGGCTATTAACCGCGCATTGTGACCCGACATCCCGCTCACGTGCCTGGCCTTAAAACCAGCTGGCCGCGTCAGGGGCGCGAATATTACCACACCAATTGCCAATCACCATTCAGCCGCCCAGAGTACCTCCGTCGGCTGATCCAGGCGGCCGAAAATGCGTAGGCGGGGAGAGAGGGTTTCGAGCCGATTGGCGGAGAGGGAGGGATTACTCGTCGCTCCGCTCCTCGCCCCTTCGGGGCCGCCCTGGCGGGCGTTATCCCCGCTTCGTCGCTGCCAGCGTCAGCTGATCCAATCCGACGAGAATTTGGTTATCGATTGGCGGAGAGGGAGGGATTCGAACCCTCGATGGGCTTTTGACCCATACGCCCTTAGCAGGGGCGCGCCTTCGACCACTCGGCCACCTCTCCGGACGGGACATGCCCATTCGCGGAGCGCGGGATGATACCCGTCCGCAGCGGTCCAGGTAAAGCTAAAGGGCGCTAATCGCTTGAATCAAGCGTCATCGACAATCTTGGCGGCCGGAGCGCCGGATCGGGAGTCATTGCCTTCCTCGCGCTTGATGCGCTCGTAGATCTCCTCCCGATGGACGGCCACATCTTTGGGAGCGTTGACTCCAATTCGGACCTGGTTGCCCTTTACACCCAATACGGTCACCGTGACTTCGTTGCCGATCATCACGGTCTCGCCGACACGCCTAGTCAATATCAACATAATCGAGCTCCTAGCTTCCCTGGCACTGCAGCGACCACAAACTGCCCAACATACCGCATGGCCATCAAGCGTTCGTTCGAGGTTGAAGCGGTGAACATCACACACCGCCGCGTCACATAGCGCGCGGGAATTCCTCAATCAACCCGCGTCAAGAATACAAGAATCCGAAGGGCAATTGTTGCATCTTCATAACAGAAATAAACAAACCGTTCAATTAGCCAGATGGCTGCGTATCAAGGATTCCACTCCGGCCAGCGCCCTTCCCAAGTTTTCCGGCTGCGTTCCTCCGGCCTGTGCAAAATCAGCGCGGCCGCCGCCCTTGCCGCCGACCTGCGCCGCGACGGCGCTCGCGATCTCTCCGGCTCTCATTCGACTCAGCAAATCCGCTGAAACGCCCGCCACCAGCACGACTTTGCCGTCTTGGACGGTCGCCAGCACGATAACGGAGGATCCCAGCTTACCCTTCAGCTGATCGACCGCATCGCGCAAAGACTTGGCGTCCGCACCATCGATTTGCGCAGCCAAAACCTTGATCCCACCCACATCCTTGGCCTGAGATGTCAAATCGCCACCCTGGCCGCTGGCGAGTTTGGATTTGAGTTGCTGCACCTCTTTTTCCAGCCTGCGAGAGCGCTCGACGAGTTCGCGGACCTTCTCGTCCACATCCTCACGGCTGCCCCGAAGCATTGCAGCAATGTCGCGCAATACCTGATCGGTGTGCACGACCCACTCGTATGCCGTCTTACCGGTGACCGCCTCCACACGGCGGACTCCGGCTGCAACACCCGATTCGCTCAAGATCTTGAAAAAACCAATATCGCCAGCCCTTTCGACGTGGGTACCGCCGCAGAGTTCCATCGAAAAATCGCCGATTGAAAGCACACGAACGTCGCTCTCATATTTCTCTCCGAATAGCGACATCGCGCCCGCCGCGACCGCCTCGTCGAGCGCCATCACCCGTGTCTCCACCGGCGCATTGCCGCGAATCGCTGAATTGACGAGTTCCTCGACGCGCTGCAATTCCTGCGGCGACATGGCTTGGGTGTGCGAAAAATCGAAGCGCAACCGGTCGGCGGCGACCAGGGAACCCTTTTGCTCGACATGGAGCCCGAGCACCTTTCTCAGGGCCGCATGCAGCAAGTGCGTTGCCGAATGATTGAGTGCGATGGAGATTCGGCGCTCTGAGTCGACTCGTGCTTCGACAACATCGCCCACACGCAATTCTCCGGCGTCGAGCACGCCCACGTGCGCAAACGACGCGCCGATTTTCTGCGTGTCGCGCACGGTGAAGTGAGCCGGCGCACCGGACGCCGCAGCGCCGATGAGTTCGCCGGCATCGCCGATCTGGCCGCCGCTTTCCGCGTAAAACGGCGTGTGATCGAGCACGACCTGGCCTTCTTGGCCCGGCCGCAGTGCACCAACTATGGCACCGTCGAAAATCAGCGATGTCACGACGCCCTTGTCGTTGAGCCGATCGTAGCCCGAAAAGCCCGTCTTCCCCGGCAGCTTGACTGCATCGCGGAGGTCCGAGCCAAACTTGCTCGCCGCGCGCGCGCGGCCCCGCTGCGCTTCCATCGCAGCATCGAAACCGGCTTGGTCGATCGTGAGACCGCGCTCGCGCGCCACATCGGCCGTCAAATCGAGCGGGAACCCGTACGTATCGTATAGCCGGAAAACGGTTTCGCCCGGGATTACCGTAGATGTCAATTTCGCGGCTTCCGCATCGAGAAGCGCCATGCCGGTGGTCAACGTTTCGGCAAATCGGTTCTCTTCTTGTGCGAGAACTTGGGTGGCGCGGGCCTCGCCGCTGACCAGCTCGGTGTAGTACCCGCCCATTTCCCGCACCAGGCTCGCCACCAGCTTATGGAAAAAGGGCTGGGTCTGGCCCAGCTTGTAGCCATGGCGAATTGCCCGCCGGATGATGCGTCGCAATACATAGCCGCGCCCTTCGTTGGAGGGTACGACACCATCAACGATCAAAAACGTGCAGGCGCGGATATGGTCGACAATCACCCGCAGGCTCGACGATTCCAGATCGTGAGTTCCGGTAACTTCTGCCGCCGAACGGATCAGCGATTTGAACAGGTCGATGTCGTAGTTGCTGTGCACGCCCTGCATGACAGCCGCGACGCGCTCCAATCCCATCCCCGTGTCCACTGAGGGCTTGGGTAATGGCACCAGCACGCCGTCGGATGAGCGGTCATACTGCATGAACACCAGGTTCCAGATCTCGACATAGCGGTCGCCCTCCTCGTCGGGCGAACCCGGGGGACCGCCCGCGATCTCCGCGCCGTGATCGTAGAAAATCTCCGTGCAGGGCCCGCACGGGCCGGTTTCACCCATGGACCAGAAATTCGATTGATCGCCCATGCGCGTGCAGCGCGTGGGGTCGATACCGATTTCCTCCGTCCAGATGCGTTGCGCCTCATCGTCCTCCTCGAACACCGTCACCCAGAGCCGATCCTTGGGAATCCCAAGAGTCCCGGTGATGAAGTTCCATGCGAAATGTATGGCTTCCCGCTTGAAGTAGTCGCCGAAGCTGAAATTACCCAGCATTTCGAAGAATGTGTGGTGCCTGGCGGTGTAGCCGACATTTTCCAAGTCGTTGTGCTTGCCGCCGGCGCGCACGCAGCGCTGCGCCGTGGCCGCGCGCGAATAGTCGCGCACTTCCTTGCCGAGAAATAAATCCTTGAACTGAACCATGCCGGCGTTGGTGAACAACAGCGTGGGATCGTTTCCGGGCACGAGCGAACTGGAGGGCAGCACCGCATGTCCGTTCTTGCGGAAGAATTCCAGGAAGCTTCCCCGGATTTCCGAACTCGTCATCGACTTCAATCTAGCGTCGCGTTTCATGTCTCTTCAGTATCTGAATCAAGGTCAAAAGATAAACCTAAGGCCGTTCGTATTTGAGCGCTCGTAAACCCTCGGTAGCCCAGGAATCGCGCCTGGCGCTGCCTGTCAGCGTAAGTGCTCGGCAGTGTTGCGCCAAATTTCTTTTGCCGGACTTGTCGCAGGTGCACAATCCACTCGGGAAAGGCGTCGAGACATTCCTCGACCAAGGTCCCCTCCAAGCCGTGACGGCGCAAATCGGCTCGTACGCGGAGCGGTCCTAAGCCCCTCGCCGCATGATAAGCCACGAAGTTCTCGGCGTAGCGCCGGTCATCGAGCAATTTTTCGGCGCGCAGCGTATCCAGCAGCGGCGCAACGACTACTGCATCGTACCCTTTCTCGAGCAGTTTACGGCGTAAATCCTCGGATGCGTAGTCACGGCGAGCGAGCGCGTCGAGCGCCGCCACGCGAGCCGCGCGTGCATCGAGTGGTTCGACCGCTTTGCGACCCAGGGCGTTACGCCTCTTTGATGTCGCCGCCCCGGTTCATGGTCGCCTTTTCCGGAATCAATTTGGTGCGAATCTGGCCTTCGATGTCCTTGGCAATCTCGGGATGCTGCTGCAAGAACGTGCGGGCATTGTCCTTACCCTGTCCAATGCGCTCGCCCTTGTAGCTGTACCAAGAGCCGGATTTCTCGACAAGATTATGCAGAACACCAATCTCGATGAGCTCGCCTTCCTTGGAAATCCCCGTGCCGTACATGATTTCGAATTCGGTTTCGCGGAACGGCGGCGCCACCTTGTTCTTGACCACCTTGACTCGGGTCATCGATCCGACCACTTCCTCGCCATTCTTGATTGCCCCGATGCGCCGAATATCCATGCGTACCGAGGAATAGAATTTCAGGGCGTTGCCGCCGGTGGTGGTCTCGGGATTGCCGAACATGACGCCGATTTTCATGCGGATTTGATTGATGAAGATCACGATGGTATTCGATCGCTTGATGTTGCCGGTCAGCTTGCGCAGCGCCTGCGACATGAGCCGCGCCTGCAAGCCCATGTGCTGATCGCCCATCTCGCCTTCAATTTCCGCCTTCGGCGTGAGCGCGGCGACCGAGTCGACCACCACCACATCCACTGCGCCGGACCGCACCAGCATGTCGGTGATTTCCAACGCCTGTTCGCCGGTATCGGGTTGCGAGACCAGCAAGTCGTTGACTTTGACGCCGAGCTTCTCCGCGTATACGGGATCGAGCGCATGCTCGGCATCGACGAATGCCGCCGTGCCGCCGTGACTCTGCGCCGAGGCGATGATGGCCAGCGTCAGTGTGGTTTTACCCGACGACTCCGGCCCGAAAATTTCGATGACGCGGCCGCGCGGAATGCCGCCAACGCCGAGCGCTATATCGAGTCCCAAGGAACCCGTGGGGATGGAGTCCACCTCGTACGTGGCGCCGGCATCGCCCAAGCGCATGACCGAGCCTTTGCCGAACTGTTTTTCTATCTGGCTCAGCGCCGCTGCCAGAGCCTTCTTGCGATTCTCTTCCATGGGGAGTCCTCAACAAAGTGTGGCGCTATTATTTCATATTCAGCGCGCCGCGCTCGTCTCATATGCATCGAAATGACAGAGATTTCTATGATCTCGGTCATTCATACAGTAGTTGCCAGGTATCGACTACTGTATAAACCGAGCGCGGACCGCTGGTATCGGAACGAATCAGACTGAATGATCGTGCATTCCAGTGAAACGGCGACATTGCTTGCAGCACAGGGGCTTGCGCGACCTTCCTCGCGAGCGTGATATGCGTGCGCAGCGGCGAGTGCGGGCGCTTGAGGTTTAGGGCTGCCTGATGGAGCACCAGATCCCGGTGCAACTGTGTCCACAGCAAGGTCAACGCCGCCGGCGCCTCCCGCGCTATGGCCACCGCGACTTGGTGGCGCGGCCAGTAGTCATACGCGTTGAATGTAATCGTGCAACCGGCGGCCCGCTGACCGCGTCCGATCTGCTGCAACACGGCGAGCTGGGATGTCGTGACTTCGCCGAGGAACGCCAGCGTCACATGATAATTCTCGCGCGGCACGCGCTGCGCATCGCCGGCCAAGCGAAGAGCCGCGGCGGCGTTAGCGATCTGCGCTCGCGTGTCAGCATCGGGCCACAGCGCAAAGAACAGCCTCACCTCGGAATCCCCCCGTGCCGCTCAGACCTCGAGCAGCCCCTCGAGCGCCGCTCGCACGGTTTTGCGCCGCACTGCTTCGCGGTCGCCGCGGAAATGTTTGAGCTCTGCGTCAACGTGTACCCTGCGACCGCGGCGCTCCGCCCAACCGAGCCAAACGGTTCCCACCGGCTTGCCGGGCACCGCACCGCCGGGACCCGCGATGCCGGTCACCGCCACCGCGAGATGCGCGCCCGTGCGCTTGAGCGCGCCGGCCGCCATCGCCCGTACCGCGGCTTCGCTCACCGCACCTTGGGTCCGCAGCACGGAACGCGGCACCCCGAGCCTCCGGACCTTGGCCTCGTTGCTATAGGTGACGAAGCCCTCGACGAACCACTGCGAGCTCCCGGCGATATCGGTCAGGGCCTTGGCGATCCAACCACCGGTGCACGACTCCGCCGTCACCACGCCGTGCCCGCCATCCAGCAAGTGCCGGCCGACGCGGGCGGCGAGCCGCGCGAGATCATGATCTGTGTTCGACATCTACCTAGAATTTTGACCACGCCAGGTGATTTTTGTCGATGGACTTGAGATCAGGCGTCCCGGCCTGTCGCATGATGGTGCGGAGTTCGCGCGTCAATATGTCGCTGACGGCCTCGACGCCGGCCTGGCCGAAGGCGGCGAGACCCCAGGCTTGCGGGCGCCCGATGCCGACGGCCGTCGCACCCAATGCCAGCGCCTTGAAGATGTCCGTACCGCGTCGAATGCCGCCGTCGATCAATACAGGTAGGCGCCCGCCCACGGCCGCCACGATTTCCGGAACGCACTCGATGGTCGAACGCAGCGTCTCCTCTTGTCGCCCGCCATGATTGGATACCACGATCCCGTCGACGCCTGCCCGCATCGCCTGCGTCGCATCCTCCGCCGTTACGATGCCCTTGACCAGAAGCTTTACGGTCACCAATTTGCGCAGGCGTTCGAGAAAGTTTCCCGCGAGGCTCGTCGGCGGGAGTTGCGTGACCCGAGACACGTCGATCCCGGCGAACATGGGCGCTTTGCGCCACATGTCGTGCGTGCCCCCGACATGACATTGCGTGCAGTCTCGTCCGTCGCGCCGCATGGAGCGCAGCAACGTTTCGCTGTTTCGACCCGGAGGACTATCGACGGTAAGGAAGATCGCGGTACAACCCGCCGTCTCTACACGGCGCACGATGGCTTCGGTCACGTGCCAATCATCCGTGGTATAGAGCTGCTGCCAAACGGGCGCGTTACGCGCTGCGATCACCTCTTCGACCGAACATGACGATCCGGTCGATATCATCATCTGAATTTCTCGGCTCTGCGCAGCCCGCGCCACGGCCAGCTCCGCCTCCGGATGAAAGGCGCGCATGCTCGATACCGCCGAGAGATAGATCGGCTGCTTCCACAGACTTCCCAGTACGCTGCAGCTGGTATCGAGCTTGCTGACATCGACAAATCGACGCGAGCGAATCTCAATGTGTGAATACGCCTCATGATTCAAGAATACCGTGCGGTCGTCGTCGACTCCCGTCGCCAGGTAACCGAAATGTGCGGGAGGCAGTTTGGCCCGCGCCAGGGCTTCAAAATCCGCGACATTGAGGACTTGGTCGGCTCTGATCGCTGCGGCCTCGGTTGTGGTCTCCGTCATCGCCGCACCGAAACCGACGCGCGGCATCCCGAATAGTGCGGGGACGCCCACCAAGCCTCCGAGAAGCCGACGACGCGATCGAGAGGGAGAGTCCTTACCGTGCATGGAGTGTCCTAATATTTGTTTTAGTTATCTCTATCCGCTGATAGCAAGAAAGCCCCACTCCGTCAACCGAAGAGGTCTAAGGGACAGACCAATGTCGACGCCTTCGACATTGCAATCGCCTAATGTCGAAAAAAATGGTATTTTTCGACATATGAGTTTTGACCCCGCCATCCCATACAACGACTTACCTGGTCTCCCGCCGGCAGCGGACCTCGAGACAAAAAGAGTACTCAAGGCATGCCTGAAAGCGAGGGTTGCGTTGGCCGCGCTGCGCCAGGCTACCGCTCTTATCCCGAACCCGGCCGTACTCATCAATTCGATTCCGCTTCTTGAAGCGCAAGCGAGTTCGGAGATCGAGAACATCGTCACGACAACCGACGCGCTGTTCCGTCACGCACAACTTGCGTCGCTGGCGGCGGATCCGGCGACCAAAGAGGCTCTTCGTTATCGCACGGCTCTCAGGGCCGGGTTCGAGTCGCTCAAGAAGCGACCCATGACGACCCGCACGGCCGAGGAAGTCTGCACGACAATCAAGGACGTGCATATGACCGTGAGGAAGGTGCCCGGAACAAAGCTTGCCAACGGCGCGACCGGGGAGATCATATATACCCCGCCGGAAGGCGAATCGCGTCTGCGCGACAAACTTGCAAATTGGGAACGATTCGTTCATGGCAACGAAGATATCGATCCGGTCGTCCGAATGGCCGTGTCCCATTATCAATTCGAGGCGATCCATCCGTTCACGGACGGCAACGGCCGAACAGGACGCGTCCTCAATCTTTTAATGCTGGTCGAACAAGGTCTGCTGGACCTGCCGGTTCTTTATTTGTCTCGCTATGTCATCCGTAACAAGGCCGGCTACTACAATGCATTACTCGCTGTTACAACGAGCGGCGCATGGGAGGACTGGATTCTTTACATGCTGCAGGCGACGGAGGATACCGCCATGTGGACACTGGCCAAGATTGAGGCGGTGAGAAAATTACTGGAGCATACGGCCAATTTCGCGCGCAAGATGGCGCCCAGGCAGTACAGTCGTGAGCTGATTGACCTGGTATTCGTTCAGCCGTATTGCCGCATCGAAAACGTCGTGGATGCCGGCATCGCGAAGCGTCAGACAGCATCAACCTACCTGCATAGACTCGAATCCGTTGGTATCCTTCAACAAAGGCAGATCGGTCTGAACAAGTTGTTTATGAACTCCAGGTTCCTGAAGTTGCTGACTTCGGACTCGAACGAGTACAAACGATTCGGATCGAAGTAGCATTCAAGTTCTTGAATAATTCAGAGACAATCGACCCGGTCGGCGCTCCACGAAACAGTTCCGACCACACCCCCATGATGCAGCAATACCTGCGCATCAAGGCGCAGCATCCCGACGTGCTGCTGTTCTACCGCATGGGCGATTTCTACGAAATGTTTTACGACGATGCCCGCCGCGCCGCGGCGCTCCTGGATATTGCGCTCACCCAGCGCGGCGCCTCCGCAGGAGCGCCGATTCCCATGGCCGGCGTGCCGGTGGTCACCCTCGATACGTACCTGGCAAAACTGGTCCGCAAGGGCGAGTCCGTTGCGATCTGTGAGCAGCGCGGGATCCCGGGCAAAACCAAGGGTCCGATGGAACGTGAGGTGGTGCGCATCGTGACGCCGGGTACCGTTACCGATGAAGCTCTCTTGGAGGAGCGGCGCGACAACCTTCTCGCCAGCGTCTTCGGGGCCAACGGCCGCTTCGGTCTTGCATGGCTGGATCTGTCGGCCGGCCGCTTCAGCATCATGGAGCTTGCCGGTGCGGCGGCGCTCGAGGCCGAGATCGAGCGGCTGCGGCCTGCCGAATTGTTGGCGCCCGACGGTGCACAACCCACCCTAGCCCGCTCATCCACTTCCCGAGACCGGCCCTGGCGGCTGCGGGCGCCCTGGCATTTCGATACCGAATCGGCGACGCGCGCGCTCACCGAACAATTCCGCACGCGCGACCTTGCCGGTTTCGGCTGCGCCGACAAACCCTTAGGTATAGCAGCGGCCGGCGCGCTGCTCGCCTATGTCCGAGAAACGCAGAAATCGGCGCTGCCGCACCTCTTGTCGATCACTACCGAAGAGCGCGATGCCGCTCTCATCATGGACCCCGCAACCCGCCGCAACCTGGAACTCGACGAGAGCCTCGCGGGAAAGCCCGAGCTGACTCTGGCGGGCGTCTTCGATCGCACGGCAACCGCCATGGGCGGCCGCATGCTGCGACGCTGGCTGCACCGGCCGCTGCGCGATCGCGGCACCTTGCGCGCCCGCTACCAGGCGGTCGCGGCGCTGATGGACGGTGCGCAACATACGGCCCTCGCGGAACCGCTAAAGGCCATCGGCGACCTGGAAAGAATCGTCGCGAGAATTGCCCTGCGCTCGGCGCGGCCACGGGACCTCACGCAGCTGCGGGGGGCACTCGCCGTCCTGCCCCGGCTGCAACAGCTCCTCGGTGCGACGCAGGACCCCTTGCTGCAACAACTCATCGCGGAACTCGGCCGCGACAACGACGATCACAGAGCCGACCACGCCCTGTTGACCAAGGCCATCGTCGACTCGCCGCCGCACTACCTGCGCGACGGCGGCGTGATCGCCTCAGGCTACGACGCGGAACTCGACGAGCTGCGCCTCCTCGGCAGCAACACCGAGCAGTTCCTGCTCGACCTCGAACGCAAGGAGCGAGAGCGCACCGGCCTGTCCAGCCTGAAATTGGGCTTCAATCGGGTGCAGGGCTTCTTCATCGAGGTGAGCCGCAGTCAAGCCGCGGGGGTGCCCACCGACTACCTGCGCCGCCAAACCGTGAAATCCGCCGAGCGATTCATCACCCCCGAATTGAAATCCTTCGAGGACAAGGTGCTGGGAGCGCGCGATCGCGCCCTGGCGCGCGAGAAGGAGCTGTACGAGGCATTGCTCGATCACCTGACCTCACGCCTGCCGGCGCTGCAGTCGACCACGGCCGCCATCGCGCAGATCGATGTGCTCAACTGTTTTGCCGAGCGCGCCGCCACTCTGGATTGTGCTCAGCCAGAATTGGTCGACGAGCCCATGTTGCTGATCGACGGCGGGCGCCATCCGGTGGTCGAGCGCGCCGGCCGCGAACCCTTCGTGCCCAATGACCTGCGCCTCGATGACTCGCGCCGCATGCTGATCATCACCGGCCCGAATATGGGCGGCAAGAGCACCTACATGCGCCAGACCGCGCTCATCGTCATTCTGGCCCATATCGGCTGCTACGTACCGGCCCGCCGCGCGGTGCTGGGACCCATGGATCGCATTTTCACCCGCATCGGCGCCTCGGACGATCTCGCGGGCGGCCGCTCGACCTTCATGCTCGAAATGACCGAGACGGCGAACATTCTCAACAACGCCACGGCCAAGAGTCTCGTGCTCATGGACGAGGTGGGCCGCGGCACCAGCACCTTCGACGGTCTCTCTCTCGCCTGGGCGTGCGCCGCCTACATCGCGAACAAGATCCGCGCCTTCACCTTGTTCGCCACTCACTACTTCGAGCTGACCAGTCTCGCCGGCGAAGCACCGGGAGTGGTCAATGTGCACGTCGAAGCAGTGGAACACGGCGAGACTCTGGTGTTCCTGCACAGCGTCCGGGAAGGCCCCGCGAATCAGAGCTATGGATTGCAGGTGGCGGCCCTCGCCGGCATCCCGAAGTCCGTGACCGCGCAGGCGCGCCGTTACTTGACCGAGCTGGAGCGCGAGCGCGACGCTCTGCGCACCTCCACCTCGCCGCAAGGCGAGCTGGCCTTCGCCCCCCTTGCGCCGGCACCCGCGCCGCCGGAATCCGCCGCGCTCGAAGCCCTGCGCGCACTCGATCCGAATTCCCTGAGCCCGCGCGAAGCCTTGGATTTGCTGTTCCGATTGCAGCAGCTGGACCGCGGCGCAGGCCCTTAGCTCCCGAATTGACCGGTGCTCAAGAAAGTCGCCGCCGCGCCGGCCGCCGCCGCGGAGAACAACATCCCCGTGTGACTCACTCTCAGCACCACGCGGTCCGTCGCGCCGACGACCTCGGTCTCCTCGACCAAGATAGTGCCGTCGCTCGGTCCCCCCAGCGTCCCCGCCAGGCGGCCGAGTCCAATTCCCAAATCACCCGCGATGACCCCCAGATCCCGCGCGCCGTCCCAGCGGTGCTCGCGCAGCCCCAGCAAATCCCCGGTCGCACCCAGCCCCATGATCGTCTTGCCGAACGGCAGCCGAGCAAAATTCCGTGCCGAGCGGCTGCCGCGCAGCGGCGAACCCAACAGCACGATCCGTCCCGGCGGCAGCCGCGCCGACGCATCCCCGGCCTCTTCGAACAGTTTCAGGATCACGAGCCCCCCCAGGCTATGCCCGACCAAGTGCAGAGTATCGGCACGTATCGGCGACAGGAACTGCGCCAGTGCCCGCGCATTCGTCGTGATATCGGCCGTGACCGATGGGTAGGGAAATGCCAGAGTCTGCGCCCCAAGATCCCGCTCCAGGCGCCGGCGCAACCAGAACGCTTCGCGGCCCGTGACCCATAGGCCGTGCACATAAACGATGACCGTGCTCACCGCACGGACTCGATGCGCAGCGCTTCGATGACCGCGCGGTTGGTGCTCGAGGAGACCGTTTCGACGGCCTCTGCACCCGACGCCCATTTGAAGCGCACATGCTCCGAGTCGCTCAAGGTCACCGGCACGCGCTGCGCCAGCCTCAAGGAAAAAGCGTGTTCGAGATTGCGCGTGATTCCCGGCGCGTACACTTTGCCGAACGCCGGCAATATGTCGTACACCTGGGTCCACTGCAGATTGACGAGGACCCCCTGCCGGATGCCGGTTTCCTCGACCACCTCGCGCCGCGCCGCGCTGTCGGCGAATTCGCCCCATTCCATGCTGCCCGTCACCGACTGCCAGAACCCACGGGGCCGGCGGCGCTCCAACAGCAGGAATTCACCGCCGTCGGTGTAGATCACGATCAAGACCGATTCCGGGCGTCGATAGGGTTGATCGGTCACGGGGGATGTTGCGCGCCTACTCGATCTTCGGCGGGACCCGCACGCGAATATGCAGCTCCCGGAGCTGCGCCTCGCTGACCTCCGTCGGCGCATCCATCAAGAGATCCGCCGCCGTCTGCGTCTTCGGGAAGGCGATCACGTCGCGAATGCTGTCCGCTCCGGCCATCAGCATCGCCAGCCGATCGAGCCCGAACGCGATGCCTCCATGCGGCGGCGCCCCGAACTTGAGTGCATCCAGCAAGAATCCGAACTTGAGGCGGGCCTCTTCGGGCGAGATGTCCAGCAGATCGAACACCACCGACTGCAGTTCTTGCGAATGAATACGCACCGAGCCGCCGCCGATTTCCGACCCGTTCAGCACCATGTCGTAGGCCTTGGCAGTGGCTTCGCCGGGGCTGGCCGACAAGGCCGCATAGTCCAGGTTCGCGGGGCTCGTGAACGGATGATGCATAGCCTGCCAGCGCTTGCCTTCCGCGTCCCACTCGAACATGGGGAAATCCACCACCCATAACGGCCGCCACCCCGCCGCCACCAGCTTCAAATCCTGGCCCACCTTGAGGCGCAGCGCGCCCAGGGCATCGCTCACCACCTTGCCGGTATCCGCGCCGAAGAAGATCAAGTCGCCGTCGGCGGCGCCCGTGCGTTCGAGAATTCCGCTGACCGCCGCGTCGCTCAGGAATTTCAAGATGGGCGACTGCAGCCCCTCGCGCCCCTTGGCGACTTCATTGATCTTGACGTAGGCCAGGCCCTTCGCGCCGTAGCGCGCCACATACGCCGTGTAGTCGTCGATCTCCTTGCGCGACAGCCTGCCGCCTTGCGGCACGCGCAAAGCCGTTACACGCCCGCGCGGGTCGGCCGCCGGTCCCGCAAACACCTTGAAGTCGCAGCCCCGCACCAGATCCGCCACGTCGACCAGCTCGAGCGGTACGCGCAAGTCCGGCTTGTCAGACCCATAGCGGCGCATCGCCTCCGCATAGCTCATCCGCGGCATGGGGTTCGGCAGTTCGACGCCGAGCACTTGCTTGAACAAATGCCGTACCAATCCCTCCATCAACTCTTGGATCTGCGCTTGATCCAGGAACGAGGTCTCGATATCGAGCTGGGTGAACTCCGGCTGACGATCGGCGCGCAAATCCTCGTCGCGGAAACAGCGCACGATCTGATAGTAGCGGTCGAACCCCGAGATCATCAGCAATTGCTTGTAGATCTGCGGCGACTGCGGCAGAGCGAAGAACTTGCCGGCATGCGTGCGGCTCGGCACCAGATAATCCCGCGCGCCTTCCGGGGTCGCCTTGGACAGCATGGGCGTTTCGATGTCGACGAAGCCCGCCTCATCAAGGTAGTGGCGCATGGCGCGCGTGATCCGGTGGCGCAGCAGCAAGCGCTCGCGCATCTCCTCGCGGCGCAGATCGATGTAGCGGTAGCGGAGCCGCACCTCTTCGCTCACATGCTCGTCGAGTTGAAAGGGCAGCGGCTCGGAGCGATTCAGGATCTCGAGCTCCTGACACAGAAGCTCGACTTGGCCCGACTTCAAATGAGGATTCGCGGTGCCGGGCGGTCGTACCCGCACCAACCCGGTGACCTTCAGCACGAACTCATTGCGCACGCGCTCGGCCATGGCGAACACCGCGGCCTTGTCGGGGTCGAAAACGATCTGCAGCAGCCCCTCGCGATCGCGCAAATCGACGAAGATGACGCCGCCATGGTCGCGGCGGCGATGAGCCCAGCCCGCCACGGTGACG
>Ga0073928_10003397_pt1 | contig 25263 bp, 23 predicted proteins | sample PaiPotPPA55metaG_FD_76969 | JGI IMG/M metagenome (GOLD analysis project Ga0073928, IMG submission 76969) | Iron sulfur acid spring bacterial and archeal communities from Banff, Canada, to study Microbial Dark Matter (Phase II) - Paint Pots PPA... ...
ACGATCTTATCTCTCCCCATACTGGGCAGGAATTAGCACCTTGGCACATGGACCAGGTTGCTGTGGCGTCGCAGGGCCTGTACCCTCAGCCACTCTTGATAAGCGCTGCCAGTAACGGCAGCACGGAAAGAATAACAAAACTTATGACCGAGTCAAGGGTTTATGAAGGCGGCTTGGCACACGGAACGTGAACTATCGGGAAGATAGCGGCGACCGCGAGATTAGTGCGCACTTCCCGGGGTGAAGAGTGGTTTCCAGGCGCCAAGCGGCGCTGAAAATTGTGGACAGCCGCCCGCTTCCTCTGTTTAATGAGGTTGGGGTTTTTGATGAATCGGCGAAACGTGCTTGGGGGTTAAGTGATGCGATACATATTTTCGCTATTTGCCGTTCTTTTGTTTTCCGCATTCGCAGCCAATGCACAGTCAAGTTCGGGGAGCTATCCGTCGGACGACACGTTGAGCACGTCCACTGGCGGTGCCATTTCGAACGCCTCTGCTATCAGCCTGCCGCAAGTGACTTTGCTATCGCCTGTCGCTCCTGTGCTCGGGCTGATGTCTTCTACACCAGTGATCGCGTCCCCTGCGGAACCGGCGATGCCGCAAGCGGTGACGGGGGTGTTCGAGCACTATTCGTGGCAAGTGTCCGGCGGCTATAGTTTTATCCGGTTCTACGAATTGCCCTCGATTACCCAAAACATGAACGGCTTCAATTTCTCGCTGGTCTATTATTTCAAAGACTGGATCGGGGTGGACGGCGAGTTCGTCGCGGCATTTGGATCCCAGGCCGGAGTTCCCGCTCATTTCTTGTTTGGTGGAGGCGGTCCGCGTTTCCGATGGTCAGCACCACGCGGGCTGGAAGTTTGGGGACACGGGTTGCTGGGGCATACTCATTTTACGCCACAGACCGCCGCTGGTCCTCAGGGCGCGTTCGCGTATGAATTGGGAGGGGGGGTAGACATTAACGCCCATCACCAGCGCTGGGCCTATCGAATTGAAGGTGACGTGATCGGCTCCCACTACTTCGGCACATACCAGTTCAGCCCGAGACTTTCCGCGGGAATCGTGTTTAAGTTCAACTGAACCTTCGAGACTGCCCGGCTCAACGACAATCCGGGGAGAGGCTGAGCGCTGACACTGGCCGCAAAATTTGCATGGGCGCGCCGCTTAATCGCTCGTTCCGCGACGTCATTCATCGCACGCCCACCCGCCGATCGCGCGTAGAGTGCGGTACAATTTCCGCACTTTCGCCCCGTTCCTAAGTGTGGTTTGATGCCTTCGGATCGCCGGAGTGGCTTGTGGCAAAGCATTCGCTCAAAGGTGCGGCAAAAAACTGGGCCGGGAAATGGGCCCTTATCACGGGCGCCAGCGCCGGAATCGGCTGGGCACTGGCCCAACAACTGGCCGCCGGTGGCGCGCATCTCGTGTTAACCGCTCGCCGAGCCGACCGCCTGCAAAAACTCGCAAAGGAATTAGCCTCGCAGTACAAGGTCCAGGTCGAAGTCTTCACCTCCGATCTGATTCGACCGGAGGCGCCTGAAGAGATCCATGCGTTTACAACGCGGAAGGGAATCGACGTCGAATTGCTGGTAAACAATGCCGGGTTCGGAGCTTTCGGTTACGCGCACGAAATACCTGCCGCGAAAATTATGGAAATGATTCAGGTGAATTGCTCCGCGGTCGCCCACTTGACTCGACTATATCTCCCCGCGATGGTGGAGCGACGCCATGGCGACATCCTGATTGTTTCTTCCATCGCCGCCTACCAGCCGGTACCGTTCAATTCGGCTTACGCTGCCACAAAGGCATTCGATCTCTTATTCGCCGAGGGTATCGCCGAGGAAGTGAGACCATTCGGCGTTCGAGTGTGCGCCCTATGTCCGGGGTCGACATCCACCGAGTTCGCTGAGGTAGCCCAGCAACCTGCCCGGTTGTTTCGAGTGGCGGAAACGTCGGAAAAAGTCGCTCGCGTTGGTCTGGCGGCGCTCGCAAAAGGAAAGAGCCGCGTTGTTTCCGGAGCGATGAACCTTCTGATGATGGAAAGCCAGCGGCTTGCGCCCCGAAGCCTCGTTGTCAAGATGGCTGCGAAAATGATGCACCCTTCGAACTCCTAGATCGACCGTAGCGGGCTTGTTTACCCGCCCTGCATGGCCCACATTTCTCGGGAACTTTCTACCCGCCTCACGGGAATACTGATGTAACGCGAACGGTGACAAGCCGTCCAATGCTGGAGACATGACGATATCCGTAGAGCTCCCAGAAGACGGCTTGATTCGCAGGATTCTGTCCGGCGACGAGGAGGCGTTCGTCCTCCTCTATCGGTCGAAGCATCCGGCAATTTATCGATACGCATTGCACATGAGTGGAAATCCGGCGGTGGCTGAAGACGTGACACAAGAAGCTTTCATGACCTTGATACGCGACGCAAAACGATTTGACCCCCAGCGCGGGACTCTCGGGGCCTACCTGTTTGGCGTCGCGCGAAATCATCTCCGGAAGCGGTGGGCGCAGGATCGCCAGGCGGTTCCGTTGCCAGATGGCGAGGACGATTTGAACGCGCTTCTCGCCGGCAGGCATACGTCATCGAAAGGAAACAGCAAGGGAAACGGTGCGCGTCACGGACACGATGAATTTGAGTCTGAGGAAACTTCGAGCCGCGTGCGGCAAGCGATAGCCACACTGCCCGAGAATTACAGGGAGGTGGTCATTTTATGCGAGCTGGAAGAAATGAATTACGAAGAAGCTGCCGCAGCTCTTGATTGTCCCGTGGGTACGGTGCGCTCGCGGCTTCATCGAGCGCGTGTCTTATTGCTGGAAAAACTTCGCGAACAGCAGCGGCCGACAGTGCGTGGCGCGCCCGTAACAGGCGGGACGCTCTCGAAGCCACAGGCAGGGTCCGACGGCAACAAGGTGGCTCGCTAATGAGAAAAGAGTCGATTCGAATCGATTGCCCGCAATTTGAAGAGGCCTTGCCCGACCTCGATCGACCCGGCACGCACGGATCGAAGCTTCGTGAAGTCGCGCTGGCACATGCGGAATCGTGCGACCGCTGCGCGAGACTGCTCGTCGCATCCGAATCGCTCGACTTTTCGCTGCGTTCTCTTGCGGCTCATGAGGTAGCTCGCACAGCTCCCCCGCGCGTCGAGGCTGCCTTGCTGGAGGAGTTCCGTAGACAGAATGGGATGATTGCGCGACGGCGGCTTCAATTGCAACTTTCCATGCTCGGTGCTGCGGCATTGCTTGTGCTGGCGCTCGGCATTTCGCTACATCGAGGAATTATTCGATTCCAGGGTTTGGCGCAGGTCGCTGGTGCAATCGGGCAGCCCTTAGTGTCGTCTGAAACAGCGGTCAATGGCATCGCGGCCTCCGTCCAATCGGACGAAACCGCGGACGCACCTGTGTTTACGGCCCTACCGTATGCCGACGACCCCACGGCCCTGGAAGGCGGCGCGGTTGTGCGCGTCGTACTCTCTCCAGCGGCTCTCGCCTCGCTCGGTTTTGACGTCGTGGACGTTTCGGATACCAGCGAGATTCCAGCGGAACTCGTGGTGAGCGACGACGGAACACCCCAAGCGATTCGGCTAGTGTCACGGGAGAGTCTTAACGACTAGCTTTTGAAGATTTTAAATGGATGGAGATTATCGGAGGAACCTCACATGAGAAAGAGCAGCAGGTGGTTCAGTTCAGTTGCAGTTTCGGTAGTCTTGTTATTCGCTGGTGCTAGAGTGTGTGCCCAGTCTGCTTCAGATGCTCAGCCCCAACCGAGAGGACAGTTCCATTTCGAGAGGGCTGGCTTTGGACCGATGATGGGCTTCGACGACGTGGGATTTGTGGGATTCGAACATGGCCTCGGCGGCAAGACCGTAACGGGCGCCCCCTTTAGCGCGACGTTCTCTTCGCAGTCGACGCAAGTGCTCGCCGACGGCAACCGCATCCAGAATAGCACAACTGGCACGGTTGCGCGCGACAGTCAGGGGCGTACGCATCGCGACATGACTCTGCCCGCCATTGGCTCGTTCACGGCCTCTGGCCAGACAGCGCCTCACGTTGTGTTTATCAACGATCCTGTGGCAGGCGTTCACTACGTTCTCCATCCCGACAAGAAATCGGCGAACAAGAGAACGCTTCCTCCGAATGGGAAGGGTGGCGGCGCGAGCAACCTCGACGGCGCAGGATGGAAGCAACATCAAAAGGAAGTCATCACCACGTCGCTCGGCACGCAAATGATCAATGGCATTTCGGCCGAAGGCACTCGCTACACGCGCACGATTCCGGCCGGTGAGATCGGCAATGAGAAGGTACTCACCATAGTCAAAGAAAAATGGTATTCGTCCGAGCTCCAGACGGTTGTGATGACCAAGCGCAGCGATCCGTTTCGCGGAGATACCGTTTCTCAGTTGACAAACATTCAGCGCCAGGAACCTGCGGCGACGATGTTCCAGGTGCCCGCCGATTACGCGGTGCAGGAAGGCGGCCCGAGGCACGGTGGCGGAATGCGTCATTCTCAACTGCCGCAATAACCTGCGCGACGGAGTTATTCACTCCGTGAAATGAAGTTGTCTCACCCCGTGAGCAGTACTTGCGGGCGGAACTCCACCACGCTCCGCCCGCAAGTCTCCCGTTTTTCGATACCGATATTCTCTACCCGCAAGATTCCGCTTCAGGCTGGCGTTGACGCGCGATCTAGGAGTTCAACGACGTGGAGTACTTCCTGGCCCGTACCACGCGCGGCCGCGCCTGCGCGAAGCTGAATGATGCAGCCCGGATTGGCGGTAACGATCGCCTGCGCTTTCGTTTGTTCCACCGAATCCATCTTTCGTTCGAGTAAATCGAGTGACGCTTCCGTTTCCGTGATGTTGTAGACGCCGGCCGCGCCGCAGCAAATATCCGAGAGAGGCATTTCAACCAACTCAACGCCCGGCACGGCGCGAATTAACTTCCGCGGCGCTTCGCGGACTTTCTGCCCGTGCACCAAATGGCAGGAGTCTTGATACGTTACGCGCAGCGGAGTTTGCCGGAGCGGCGCGGAAAGTCCCAGATCGGCCAAGAATTCCGTTACATCGCGCATCTTGCGTTCAAATTTTTCCGCAGGCTCGCGCAAAACATCGCCCGAGGGGAACAGATGCGTGTATTCCTTCAGCGTCGATCCGCAGCCCGCCGAGTTGGTGATGATGGCGTCAAAGTCTTCTGAGAGGAATGCGCTCAAATTGGCGCGTGCCAGATCGCGCGCCACGTCGCGGATGCCGGCATGAGCCGCCAGCGCGCCGCAACAGGTCTGTCCGGCGGGAACCACTACCTCGCAGCCGTTGGCCTGAAGCACGCGAACGGTCGCGCGGTTCAGCTCGCTGAACATCACCTGCGCGATGCATCCCCCGAAAAAAGCAACGCGGGCCCGGCGCGTTCCATTGGCGGGAAACGTCTTGCCCAGCTCACCAAAGAAGAATTTCGAGTCGATTCTTGGCATCAACCGCTCGCGCTCCTGCATTCCGAAAAGATGCAAAATACCCGTACCGCGTGCGATGGCTCTCAAACCCGATTTCTCGTAAAACCTCAGCAAACGCGCCGCCGCCGCGATTCGGCCCGGATACGGAAGAAAACGCCGGTAGACGAAATCGCGAAGGACGCGCGACACGAACGGCCGCTTGTATTTCTGCTCGATCTGCGCCCGCGCCATTTCGACGAGCTTGCCGTATTGCACTCCGGCCGGGCAAGCTGTCTCGCAGGCGCGGCAGTCGAGGCACCGATCGATGTGCGTTACAAACGACTCGCCTAACTCGAGTCGCCCCTGATCCACCAGAAGCATCTGGCGAATCCGTCCGCGAGGGGAATCCGCTTCGTTCCCCCACAGCCGGTACGTGGGGCACTGATTCAGGCAGAGCCCGCAGTGAATGCAGTGCGAGTAATCTTCGTATTCGGGCTTGTCTTTTGCCGAGAAGCCGCTCAACGTTTGCTGGAATTCCCGCTGCGCCTCTTCGTGCGTGATAGGAACGCCAGACATTGCTCAGAGTCCTCCCATGAAGCGTCCAGGACTCAGGACGCCGGCGGGATCGAAGACTCTTTTTACCTTCTGCATTTGCGCAACGTCGGTGCGCTCGAGGCCCCAGATTTTCATCGTGCTCTTCCATTCGCTCGGGCACCAGGGAACCGTCGCATTGCCTTCGAGGCTGCCGCACGCAGTGATCGTCTGGTCCGCGGCGTGCGTGACGCGGCGCCGCCAGTCTTCATTTTTTTCGGCCGGCAACAGCGCGACAAGAATCACACCCAGGCCGCGCGCCATCGCCGCCCACGGTACTGAATTATTGTCAGCGATTCTCCCGGCCGCTTCGAGCATCTCCTTCATCCGCATCGGCAACACGCTGACCTTCAGGATCGTCGTCGCTGGGGACGATTCGAGCGCGATGGGAATAAACTCTCGCTTCCGGCTGAACGCGGGCGGCACTTCCTCCGAACCTAGCTCCTTTACGCGCACGGCGCCCGCTTCTTGCGCCATTCGGCTTAGCTCCGCTGTGTAGCGAGCAAGCACTTTGTCATTTCCCGCATAGCCGGTTGTCAGCGCCCAGTTCTTGTTCGACAGCAGGTCCGCAGGATACGCGCCGGAACCCCATCGTGCCGCCACATCGCTCGAGAGCAGGTCCGCCACGCTCGGACTGAATACATCGAGCGTGCTTGGCGTGAGGGACGATTGCGCCATGCGATGCCGCATATCCAGCGCCCGCCCGGCGCTCTCGAACAGCGCCACAAACGCGCGGCTATTCTCGGGCAAAGTGAACGTCCGGAAATTGATCCTCAGAACGACACCCAGCGTCCCCAGGGAGCCGATCATCAATTTGTGCAGGTCGTAGCCAGTGACGTTTTTGACGACCCGACCGCCGCTCTTCGCGAGCACGCCTTGGCCGGTAACGTATTCCGCGCCGAGCAGATAATCGCGCGCTGTTCCGTAGAACTGCCGCAGCGGAGTATCGACGCCCGATGCAATCGTCCCGCCTACCGTAGCCCGGTCGAAATACGGCACCGCGAGAGGGAGGAACTGTTTGTGTTCTGCGAGCACGCTGGCTAATTTCTTGAGGGGGATTCCCGCTTCGACGGCAACAGTTAAGTCGCCGGGGTCGCACGCAACAACACGATCAAGCCGCGTCATGTCCAGCGCCAGGTCGTACCGGCGCGGCGGCAATCCCATGTTTAGCTTCGTGCGAGCGCCTGAAGCAATCACGGCTAGCTTCTCTGCTGCCGCGAATTTCATGATTTCGACAACTTCTTCCGTTGAACCGGGACGCACCGCCGCCGAAGGAATCTTTCCATCGACGCTGTACGCGCCCAGTTCCGCCGGATCGTTGCTCACTTGTGCAGGCCCGGCGATGTCAGCGAGACGGGACGGCAGGATTTTCGTCGCGGTGCTCATACGCGCGCCACTGGAACGGATGGTGAACTGCCAACCCGGATTTCGCCGCAGCCCTTCGTGTTCGGGAAGATCTTTTCGGGATTGAGCAGGCCTTTCGGATTAAAAGCGTCACGAATGTGCCGCATCATGTCAAGGTCGGCTTCGGAAAACATCAGTGGCATCAATCGATCTTTCTCCATCCCCACGCCGTGTTCGCCGGTGATTGATCCGCCCATTTCGACGCAAAATTGAATAATTTCATCGGCGCTTTGCACCGCGCGGCGGAACTGCGCTTCATCGCGCGAGTCGAACGGAATGATCGGGTGCAAATTGCCGTCGCCGGCATGGAAAATGTTGCCGATCTCGAACCCGTACTTCTTCCCGATTTCTTCTATGCGCTTAAGCGTGGCCGGTAGCTTCGTGCGCGGGATCACACCGTCTTGCACATAGTACGTCGGCGAAATTCGGCCGACGGCTCCGAACGCGTTCTTGCGGCCTTTCCACAGTAAGTCTCGTTCGCGCGTATCGCGTGCGACGCGAACTTCGCGCGCGTGGTGCAGCTTGCAAACTTCCGCCACTCCCTCAGCGTCGATCTCCACGGCTTCGCGCAGTCCGTCGAGGTCAAACAGTAATACGGCCGCCGCGTCCATTGGGTATCCCGCATGCACGTAATCTTCAACCGCGCGAATCGTCCACCCATCGAGCATCTCGCAAGCGGCTGGCGTAATGCCGCGCGCCGTAAGCTCAGCGACCGTCTCGGTGGCATCGTCGACGCGGTCGAAAATCGCAAGCAGAGTCTTAACTGTTTCGGGAAGCCGCGTCAGTTTCACCGTAATTTCGGTTACAAGCGCGAGCGTCCCCTCGGAACCTACGAAGAGGCCCATAAGATCGTACCCTGGAGGATCGACCGGCGTGCTGCCCAGTCGGATCACTTCGCCCGTGGGCAGCACAACCTCCATCGCAAGAACGTGATTCGTCGTCACGCCGTATGCAAGAGTGTGCGGGCCGCCGGAATTTTCCGAGACGTTGCCTCCAATCGTGCACGCCTTCTGGCTCGAAGGATCGGGGACGTAATAAAGCCCCAGGTGCGCCACCGCCAGACTCAAATCGGCATTTACGACTCCTGGCTGCACCACAGCGCGCAAGTTCTCGACATCCACGCTCAGAACGCGATTCATGCGCGAAAAAACCGTCAGAATTCCGCCTTTGCGCGCCACTGCGCCGCCGGACAACCCGGTCCCCGCCCCGCGTCCAATCATCGGTACTTGGTGTTGATTTGCCAGCCTGACAATTCCCGCCACATCGGAAGTATTGCGCGGGAAAACCACGTAGGTAGGCCGCCCGACTTCAACGGACCCGTCGTTTTCGTAGAGGATTAAGTCCTCGGACGCGTGCAGCACGCCATCTTTGCCCACCAAATCATTCAGATCGTTGAGGAGTCGCGTGTCCATTCGCGCCGCGTTGTGTTCTGAGGCTGTCCGCAACTATAGTCGCCCTTTCGCACAGCCGTCAACACAGGGTGAGACGAGCGCGTTGATCATCACAGTTTGGAAACGGCGATTATCGAGTTCATCGCGTGCTCTCGTCCGGGAGCTAGTTCCACTGCGAACTCTGAAACGTTGGAGGTTTCAACGCAAATCATCGACTTCCATTCGTCATCCCTCAGATCGGCCAGAGCCTTAGCCTTCTGTTCCCACGGATTCCACACCACGGTAGTCCGTGAATTCTGGTTGGTGATCCGAATCCGGCGCCTAGCGGCGACATCATCCAGTTCAATGGAATGAGGCGTATTCAAATATTCGCGATCCGTTTCTGATGTGATCACCACATCGCCCCGCTGCAGCTTTACCTTCCTCGAATCGGTCTTGTCCGTGTACCGCATTCCATCGAGTCCCCGCACGTGCGCTTTTTCGATGTTCCTCACGCGGAAATAAGTGTGGAGAGCTTCCTCGAAGCGCATTGCCGATGTCCCGGTGTTCTTTAGCACAAGGTCCATGTGCAGTTCCGGCCCAAACGCCACGCGATACTCCAGGTGAAAGTCGGCGGGCCACCATTTCTTCGTGTTCTCATCGCTCGACGTCGACATCCTTACCGTTACCGTGCCGCCGCTCTGCTTAATTGCGTCGAGCTGCCACGCTTTTGCGCGCACGAATCCGTGTGACGGCGCCTTGGAATCGTCGGCCTTGCCGCCAAACCATGGAAAGCATATGGGTATGCCGCCGCGAATTGCCACGCCGTTTTCCCAGTGTGACTGTGCGCTCACGAAAAGCGTCTCCGCTGCCCCGGCGGGCTTCCAAGATGTAACGTGCGCCCCATGGAAATACATTTCTCCCGTGGCGACAGGCGTCCCAACAATCACTTTTGCCAGACCACCGTTGCCCTCGACTACTCTCGCGATCCCGGATATCTCAAACCGGCGGTTCAGGTCCGCCACCGCAGAGCCAATTTGCATTGAGTAACCTCGGGGAAAACACTTAAACCTGAAACACGGATGTGTCCATCGCGGTCACCCGCTTAGGAGCCTACTTGCGGAATAGAGTCTAGCGTAGAGTGCGGGCACGCGAAATCCCATCGCTCGACCGCAGCGCAAGGCACGCGCGCCCGTTTTTCGGTGGTATGCTACCCACTCTTTTCAATGTCTGCATTCATTATACGAGGTGAGCAGTGGGCAAGCCGAAGGTACTCTCGACGCGACCGCTTTTTCCAGAGGCGCGCGCCATCCTCGATGAAAATTTCCTGATGGAATACTGGACGCCGCCTGAGCGCATTTCGCGCCCCGAACTCCTTAAGCGCGTCTCGGATAAAGAGGCTCTCGTCTGCCTCCTCACCGAAAAAGTTGACGGCGAACTCCTTGCCGCAGCCCCGAATCTCCGAGTGGCTGCAACCGTTTCAGTCGGATACGACAATATTGACGTCGTCGCCTGCACCGCGCATAAAGTTGTCGCGACAAACACTCCCGGCGTGCTGGACGACACTACCGCCGATTTTGCATGGACGCTCTTGATGGCGATCGCGCGCCGAGTCGGTGAAGCTGAGACCTGGTTGCGGTCAGGCACATGGCCCGGCTGGGATCTCGATCAGCTTTGTGGCGGCGATATTTGGGGCAAAACGCTCGGCGTTCTGGGATTTGGCCGTATCGGGCGTGGTGTCGCGCGCCGCTCACTGGGATTCAATATGCGCGTCCTTTATAGCGATGCTGTCCGAGCTCCCGCCGATGTCGAAAAAGATCTGCATGCGGAATTCGTCGATCGCGATCGCCTTTTCCGCGACTCGGATTTCATCAGTTTGCACGTCCCGCTGCTTCCCGACACGCGTCACCTAATTTCGAAGAGCAATCTCGAAAAGATGAAACGCACCGCGTATCTCGTGAACACCTCGCGCGGGCCCGTTGTGGACGAAGCCGCTTTGGCCGAAGCGCTTGAGAACAAAGAAATCGCAGGTGCAGCACTCGACGTCTTCGAATTTGAACCTAAAGTCCACCCGAATCTGATTGCCCGCAAAGATGTCATCCTCACGCCGCATATCGCCAGCGCCTCACTCGAAACGCGCACGAAAATGGCCGTAATGGCCGCCAATAACGTGGCCGCGTTTTTTCAGGGAAAGCGTCCCCCCAACGTGCTTAACGCCGACGCATTAACAAAGGTGTGAAAGTAGCCGCCCAGCGCGTTTTTAGAAAGACGCTTGCGGCGATCGATATTCCCGCCACACTCGCTCGCAAGCTCGACCGCGACGGATCGCGTATTCGAGCTGCGGGCCGTATCATCGATCTCCGGGAATTTAGCAAGATCATCGCAATCGCCTACGGCAAGGCTTCGTTCGCCATGGCGGAAGGATTCACTACCGTTCTCTCGCCGGATTTCCAGCTTCGCGGAATTTTGTCCATTCCGGCCAAGCCCCCGCGCGAGCTGCCAGGATGGGAAACATTCGTCGGCGGACATCCTCTGCCAAACGCCGAAAGCCTCGCGGCGGGGCGCGCCATCCTCGATCTGCTGGCGAGCTGCGACGAACGTACACTCATATTTTTCCTACTCTCAGGAGGAGGCTCGGCTTTGGTGGAGCAGCCGCTCGACCGCGCTGTAACGCTCGAAGATTTTCAAAAGTTGAACTCCGCGCTCGTTACCTGTGGCGCGCCCATCCAGGAAATCAACGCGATCCGCAAACATCTTTCCGCGACGAAGGGCGGACGACTCGCCGCCGCTGCTCCGAATTCATGGAAGCTCACGTTGGGTGTCACCGACGTGCCCGAAGGTCACGAGTCCGCGCTCGGCTCGGGCCCCACACTTCCCGACCCCACAACTATTGAAGACGCCTACCGCGTTGCCGGCGACTTTCGCATTATCTCGAAAATGCCTGCGTCGATCCGCGCCGCTTTCGAAAATCGCACGTTGCAAGAAACTCCGAAGGATGGCGACCCGGTGTTCTCTCGCGCGCCTTTTGAATTGCTTCTGGGAGAGCACGAGTTGATGCATGCCGCGCATCACGCCTGCGAGTCGGAAGGCTACGTTTGCCTCTGCGACAACGCAACGGACAACTGGCCGCTCGAAAAAGCCGCCGATCATTTATTAGCGGAGCTTGAAAAAATGAAGTATGCGAATCCCGGCAGACCCGTCGCGATTCTGGCAGACGGCGAAGTCAGCAGCCCGGTAACCGGCGATGGAATTGGAGGGCGCAATTCGGCGTTCGTACTCGCGTGCGTCCCGAAAATCGCAGGAAAGCGAATCGCGATTTTGAGCGCCGGAACTGATGGCGTTGACGGCAACAGTCCCGCGGCGGGTGCGGTCGCCGACGGAGAATCCTTATCACGCGCCAACCGCGCAGGCCTCAATGTCGCCGATTTTCTGCGCCGAAGTGACGCCTACCATTTCTTCACGCGTCTCGGTGACGCCGTCATCACGGGCCCCACGGGGAATAACCTTCGCGATCTCCGCGTTCTGTTAGCGTCCTAAATCACTTCAGCACAAAGGAACCGCATGCGCGCGTCTGTCTCTTTAACTTCCCTCTCTGAGCTGCGATTTGTCTTCAGCCTCAAACTTGATGTGTTCCAGGACGCGATCGTGAATGCGGTGAATCAGGAAGTCGCTCCACACCTGCCAGTATATTTCCGGCCCCATCTCAATTTCGTACCACGTGCGGCCCTCCAGCCGGGTTTGACCACTGGGAAGAGCAATGAGGAGGAACTCGCCTCGGCGCGATCGCAAATACCCGTGAAGATGGGGCGGCGAAACATTTGAGTACATACTCAGTTCGTGAAGCGGATCCGGCGAGGATGCAACATCGAAAGCCAATCGCCGTCCCGGCTCCCACGCCGTAACGGGTTCGACGAATGGGCCGGTTGAGAACACGCAATAGCGAACTGCACCTACCCCGCTTCCTTCAATTCGCGCGTAGCGCGGATATGCGATCCCTGCGCGGAACACAAGGTCTGAAGGCTCCGGGATTGGCCGGAAGGCTACCACATGTTCCCACACGCGTTCGGGTGCGGCATCGATGACCACAGATGACCGCACTTCGTGAATGATTTGGCCTGTTGTCTTCGGCGGTTCTAGCGCGAGGGAAAGCGGCAGAAGAAGCATCGCGGATATCGCGGGCGGGACAGCTCGACGTCCACACTGCGCAATCGCACGCCCGAACGCGGCGCCGAGAAACCCTACGACCAGCGCCATCGGGATAAGCATCGCGATGCAGAAAGCTCCTTCAAAAGCGAATAAGAAAAGTGACCCAGCCACGAATGCAAACATGCAAAGGGTAACCTGCACCGTTTCGCCCGTTGTTCCGTTATAACGGACATTGAATAGAAAAGATGTCAGCGCTCCCATGGCAAAAGGAGTGCCCAAGAACAGAGTGACGCCGTACTGCCCTTTGCCTAACACTGCGAGCACTACCATTCCAATTCCCAGGCCAACGCCCGCGGCTATGGCAACGAGCGCGCTAGGCAGCCATCGGCCAGTTGGAAACGTGCCGTCGGCGCGTCCGGCATTGCGGGAGGAACCAGGAACCAAACAGAAACCTGCCATCAGAAGGTAGTTCAGATAGGGCGCGAAAAAACCAAGCGCCCACCAGGGCGACCGCCCGGCGTCAAGCGCGCGCCTCATCGTAAATGTGACGCCAATCCACAGAAATGGAACCGTCCACAAAGCCAATACCGGCATTAACCATGGCGGTGCATTGGGGATGGCTGTATTGAGTAGCGAGTGGGTAGTTAGAACGTAACCCGTTGGCTTCCAGAGTGTTCGGGCGAACAGGCCAATGATTGTCGCGTCGCCCAGGTACTTGACCACAGCGAGACCAAAACCAGTCGCACAGTAGGTCCTGCGATCGACTGGAGTGTCGAGCACCAGTAAGAAACGAAGAGATCGCTGAAGCCAACTCAACATCCACGCTCCGTTTGAAGAAAGCTTTAGAGAAGGCCCTTCACCCACCCGCCATCGACTGCAATGGATGTCCCATTGATCGAACTGGCGCGTTCGGAGGCAAGGAAGGTAACCAGCGCGGCAAATTCTTCCGGTCGCGCGAGCCGTCCAATCGGAATCTCCGACGCCCACGACTGAAAAATATCGGCCCGCGGCACTCCGGCGTCGCGCGCCTGGCTTTCGGCGAGTTCGTCGAGTCGTTCGGTGAGCGTGTAGCCGGGGCAAACGTTGTTGACCGTAATTCCATCGCCTCCGAATTCATTCGCAAGTGTTTTCGCGAGACCCGTGACTCCGGCGCGCAACGAATTCGAAAGCAACAGGCCGTTGATCGGTTGTTTGACGGAAACCGACGTAATCGTGATGAAGCGTCCCCAGCGATTCCGCTGCATTCGCGGAAGCACCTCGCGTGCGAAATAAACGCTGCTCAACAGTGTCAGATCGAGCGCCGTACGCCAATCCTCCAGCGTGATGTCCAGGAATCTCTTGGCCGGTGGCCCACCTGCGTTGGTGACGCAAATATCCACGCGGCCGAATTTCTTCTCAACGGCGTCCACGAAACGCCGAACCGCCCCCACGTTGGTTACGTCCATCGCCTCGCACAAAACCGCGCGGCCGTTCGTTCTCTCGATCTCGCGCGCCGCTTGCTCCACGTCCGCGGCGGTACGCGCGCAAATCGCAACTTCACAGCCTTCTTTCGCAAACTCCTCCGCCACCGCCCGGCCCAGGCCTTTGCTTGCCGCTGCGACAATTGCTACCTTCCCTTTGAGTCCGAGGTCCATGGTCAGCCTCTCTTCGCTCCCCCGCGAAGATACGCGTCGTCTTTCGCGATCCAATCCTCGCGACGCGGCGCGAAGAAATCGATGTCCTCGGTATCTTCAAGAGCTTCGGCAGCGTGCGGGACGTTCGCCGGTATCAATAGCACTTCACCCGCGTGCACGATTGTCTCGCAATCATCGAACACGAACTTCAGCGCGCCCGAAAGAATCATCGTGTACTGTTCGCTGCGGTGCGAGTGCCGCGGTACGATTGCTCCGCGCGAAATTAGCACCCGTCCGATCGTGGCGTCTTCGCCGCTCATCATCTGGCGCGTGATTTCGGGATTCAACTGCTCCTTCTCAATCTTTCCCCATGGCGTGGACTCGAGCATTCGACACCTCCTATGCAAATTAGTGCGACGGAATCGTCCATCGAAACCGCCCAATCGTCAATGATCTTTCACGATCCGAAAAATACTTACGCCGGTGCGCCAGTTGGCGCTAAGATGCGCGCGTGACGCCTCTCGGCTGGCTCGCGGCGATCGTCCTTTTTCTACAACTGCCGATTCCTTTGTATTGGTTCGTCGTGCACCCTCATGTGCATTTCTTGCGCCGTCATGGTAACGCGGGTTACATCACCGGGCTTCTGCTGTCGTGGGGGGCCGTGACACCGTGCCTCGTCATTTTCCGCCGACAGTTCTTTCGCAACAACCTGCCGCCCGTTTGGGAAATAATTCCCGGCCTGGCGCTTATTGTTGTTGAAGGGTGGATTTTCTTGCGCGTCAAACACGACCTTGGCGGCGCCCGCCTCGTGGGTGCCACCGAGTTATCGGGCGGGGGCGAAATCGTACATCGCGGAATTTACGCGCACATTCGCCATCCGCGTTACATTGGTTCGTTTTTCGCGGTCCTAGGCGCGTGCTTGATTGCAGGCACGGGTATCATGTGGACCGCAACGGCTGTGTGGTTGCTGCTGACGCTCGTGGCCATCGAACTCGAGGAACGCGAAATGCGCGCCCGCTTCGGCGCAGCGTACGAGGCATACTGCCGGCGCGTGCCGCGCTTTCTTCCGTTGCGCGCCAAACCGCGAGAAAGCTAAGCGTGCGCGCGTTCGGCTCGATTCAGCTGTGCATGCGGAGTTACGGCCGCACATTTCGGCGCATGACGGTCGCCCGCGTCGCGGTCCTAAACAATCGTCGTTTGCATCGGGAGGTCTATATGAAGCGTTTCCTGACTGTTCTCGCGGTTGTTGTGAGCTGTGCTACGGCAGTGCCGGCGCAAATTGGCAAGAAAATATCGGTCGCCGCCGGCAACCCCGAAGACAAAGCAGTCGGTGAAATTTATGCCGCTCCCGACGGCCCGGACAAAGTCGCGCTGCTCGATAAATTCGCCACCGATTTTAGCGGCAACAGCGATATGGTCCTGCTCGCGGACCAGCTCTACGAGCAAACCTTCCTTGCGCAGAAAAACTACCCCAAAGCTCTCGAGTACGGCGATAAAATTCTGGCGCTCGATCCCGACGGCTTCTCCGCCGCGGTAATCATGGTCCACGCCGCCGAAGGGCAGGGTGACACCACCAAGCTTTTCGAACTCGGCGAAAAAGTGAACGCGATCCTCATCCGTTTCAAGAGCGCCCCGGCGCCCGCCGGTGTTTCGGTCGAAGATTGGGCGAACACAAAAGCAGAGGACATCAAGAACGCGCAGAGCGACATTTCTTACGTCGAGTACGCGCTCGCGAACGCGGCGTTCAAGGCGCCCGATCCCGCCGCCCGTGCAAAGCTATTCGAACGTTACGTCGCAGCATTCCCGGATGCGCCATATGCAACGAGCGTCCGCGAACAGACGGCGGTGGCGTATCAACAGGCACAGAACAATCCCAAGATGCTCGAGACCGCGCAGGCCATTCTTGCGTCCGACCCAAACAATATTTCGATGCTTCTGCTCCTCGCGGATTACTGGAGTGGCGCCGGGAAGGAACTCGACAAGGCAGCGGCCGATGCGCAGAAAGCGCTCGACCTTCTCGCCCAGGCCAAGAAACCGGACAGCGTTCCCGATGCGCAGTGGCAGCAGCAGATCGCCGTTCAAAAAGGGCTCGCGTACTCGTCGCTCGGCCAGGTGCTCGTAACGAAAACCAGGAACGCGGCCGCCGTTGATGCGTTTCAACAGGCGAGCCCGCTGCTTAAGTCGGACACCGTCAGTTACGCGCGCAACCTCTATCGCCTGGGATTCACGCTCGCCAAGATGCAGCGCACCGACGAAGCGCGCACGATCCTTACCGAAGCCGTTTCGCTGAACACGCCATGGAAAGTGCCCGCGCAGCAGACGCTCGACAAGATCGGCGGGCCAGTGGCTCGCCGCCCCGCGCACAAAACCTCATAAACGAACTCTATGTCGACATCGAATTTTGAATTCTTACGGAACGTAGGGGCTGCTCGAATGGCGGAGAGGGTGGGATTCGAACCCACGGTTGAGTTTCCCCAACACACGCTTTCCAAGCGTGCTCCTTAAACCGCTCGGACACCTCTCCGCTGCTTGTTGCGTTCAGCAGCGTAACAAATTGGCGGCGGAGCGGCAAACACCTGGAAGATCGACACGATGGATTGACTGCCGATGTCGACACAAAAAATTGCCGGCGGCCCAAGTAATTCGAGCCGCCGGCAAATCGTCGCTCAAGCGCCTTCGATCAGAGTTTCACTGTCACCGTCTTGACCTCGGTGTAATTGTGCAGCGCGTATTCGCCAAGTTCGCGGCCAATGCCCGATTGTTTGTAACCGCCAAACGGAGCGGCAGCATCGAACACGTCGAAACAATTCACCCATACGGTTCCCGCGCGCACAGAATTCGCAATCGCGTGGGCCTTGCTGATATCGCGAGTCCACACTGCCGCTGCCAGGCCGTAGAGGGTCTTGTTAGCTCGGTCGACGACTTCGTCCAGATCCTTAAAGCGCAGAATCGACATGACCGGCCCAAATATTTCTTCCTGGGCGATTTTCATGTTGTCCTGCACGTCACCGAATATGGTCGGCTCAATGAAATAGCCTTTGTCGCCGACGCGGTTGCCGCCCGCAAGCAACTTGGCGTTATCCTTTTTCCCCGCGTCGATGTAGCCCATTACTTTATTGAACTGATCGCTGTCCACTTGAGGGCCTTGTTCTGTCTTCTTGTCGAAAGGATCGCCCACCGTCCGCCGCTTCGCCCGCGCCACGCTCTTCTCGACGAATTCGTCGTAGCACTTTTCCTCGACGAAAAGGCGCGAGCCCGCACAGCAACACTGTCCTTGATTGAAGAACAGCGCCTGATGCGAACCCTCGATCGCTTGATCCATATCGGCATCGGCAAAAACGATGTTCGGGCTCTTACCACCGAGCTCGAGTGTTACGCGCTTGAGATTCGACGTCGCGGCCGCTTGCATGATCAGTCGGCCGATTTCTGTCGAGCCGGTAAACGCAACTTTATCCACGTCCATGTGATTCGCGATAGCCGCGCCTGCGGTGGGTCCGTAACCCGGCAACAGATTCACCACGCCCGGCGGGAAACCGGCTTCGACAAGCAATTCACCTACTCGCAGTGCCGAAAGCGGGGTCTGTTCGGCGGGCTTCATCACCACGGTGCATCCCGATGCCAGCGCGGGACCAAGCTTCCACGCCTGCATCAGCAGCGGGAAATTCCAAGGAATAATTTGGCCGACGACGCCGACGGGTTCGTGGCGCGTGTAACAGAAGTAGTTCCCATTTATCGGGATCGTCTTGCCTTGAATCTTGTCTGCCCATCCCGCGTAGTAGCGATAGCAGGCGATGACGAGCGGCAGGTCCGCCGCACTCGCCACCGAATAGGGCTTCCCATTGTCGAGCGCCTCGAGCTGTGCCAATTCGTCGGCGTGCTTCTCGATCAGGTCCGCTAGACGGTGCAGCAGCAAGCCCCGCTGCGACGCTGTCGCTTGGCGCCAGGGCCCCGTCTCGAATGCCACGCGAGCCGCGTGCACGGCTTTGTCTACATCCGCGGAATCGGCTTCAGCCACTTGGCAAATCTCCTCGGCTGTGGCCGGATTAATGGTGGCAAATGTCTTCCCGGAGACGCTGTCCACCCACTCGTTGTTGATCAATAGTTTCTTCGCCCGAACCATCACACTTGGTTTTACCGCGCTTGTTGCAGTTGCCATAAGCTCTCCTTATCTAGTGCGGCTGGCGCACAAAACTTCCAGTTGCGCACAGTATAACCCCGCGCTCCAGGCCTTACTGCGATTTTTTCCTTTGCCGAAGTTTCGGTAGCAGCCGTCGCGGAAAACCAGTAGACTTTTCAGAATTCCACCGGTCCGGGGTAGTGCAATTGGTAGCACGCCAGCCTTTGGAGCTGGTTATCTTGGTTCGAGTCCAAGCCCCGGAGCCATTTTCCCATGCAAGTACGAATTCCCGTGGCAGAGTTCCGGCGCGAACCAGTCCCTCCGGCGACATTTCTTTGGAAAAACGCTGGAATTCCGATCGGCTTTAAGCCGCTGGCGTACGAGGCACCGGCTCGACCTTTTTTACCAGGCGAGGCTTTCGCGTTGTGAGGTATTCCGCCGTTTCGCGAAGCAAACTCTCGAATTCGCGATCGGAATCGGCTTTCTCTAAAATTGAAATTTTGGCTTTCAGGGCCACAATTCCTCCGGGAATCGCAGCTAAACTGCCCTTGTGAGCGGAGCCTATTCCCTACTTGGCATTAGTGTCAAGGGTTTTCCACAGCATTCTCACACTGCTCGCTCCGCGGTTGCCACCGCGAACCCTTGCAGAACTCGCGCTCAAACCGTAGTCTATGCAACGACATGACCCCGGAATTTTTCAGCCTCGGCCTAATTTGGTACATCGTTTTTCTTTTTTCCACCACCTGCCACGAGGGCGCGCACGCTCTCGCCGCGAAGATTGGCGGCGATCCCACGGCTTTTCACGGCGGCCAGGTATCGCTGAATCCCCTGCCCCACATTCGCCGATCGCCTTCTGGAATGATCCTGGTTCCCATATTGTCATATATCTTTGCTCGCTGGATGATTGGCTGGGCCAGCGCTCCCTTCGACCCGAACTGGCAACAACGTTATCCCCGCCGGGCCGCGTGGATGGCGTTAGCCGGACCCGCCGCGAACTTCACGCTGATGATTCTCGCCGCGCTCGCAATCCGTGGGGGAATGTTCTTAGGATTCCTTCGTCAGCCCGTTTCCGCCAGTTTTACGCACATCACCGAAGCTGCTGTGCCGGGCAGTGCTGGGTTCGCGGCCACATTCCTCAGTATCCTGTTCGTCTTGAATTTGCTTCTCGGCACGTTTAATCTTCTCCCTGCTCCGCCGCTTGACGGAAGCACCGGAATCACACTGCTGATGAACGAAGATAACGCGCTGCGATTCATTGAATGGACACGAAGTTCAAGCCTGGGAATGGCGGGGTTGGTGTTGGCCTGGGTTCTTTACGATAAAATTTTCGGTTTCATCTTCGGCGCTGCTTTGGCAGCCCTCTATCCCGGCTCGCACTGGTCTTAGTTCCCGCGTTCGCAAGGCTTCGCCCTCCAAATGTTTCAAAGACGCACATCTGTCTTGAATTGCACGAGTGAAAACCAATCCGGCGACCGTGGCGCTAGCTAAGTCTCTCGGTATGAACGCACGCGGCGGCGCGTACTTTGGTACTGGTTCTGCAATGATGAGAGCTGAGGCTGGACATGGACCTTCAAACAAATGAACTGAACTCCTACCGCGTAGAAGTATCAGGGTGGGACGCGAGAGAGAATTTCTTTGTCGAAAAGACTTCGCTCGATTGGGCGCTCGAAGGACGGAAAGAGGTTTCGCTAAAATCTCCGCTGCGCCAGGGCTGCGTAGTCTTCGTGCGGTTGATTCAGTCCCTAACTCAACACAGTAGTTTTCCCTTGGCCTATCAGGCCGTCGCTATCGATCGAAAAAACGCGCTCGGCCGCGCCCGCGTGAGCCTTCAACAATTGCACCCGCGCTCTCGTACCGTGGAAAGCATCGAAGTCCTCACCCATTCAAAGCTCCAGCTGGCATGATTGAATCTCCCGCGCGCCGGGCAACCTTCTTTCCTGCATCAGACAAGCCAGCAACGAATGAATGGCGGCCCGCATAAATCCTTCTTTGACACCGGAGTTCCAGTTTGGAACTCACTTTGAGCTCCCCGGCACAGTATCTTCCGCGAGCCGCGAAACGTAAATCTACTGTTCGTGATCCAGCGTTCATCAAAGCCAACGATTCAGAGAGCTTACTGGCGTGAACGCTCGGGAGGATAGGAAGGTCGCTCGTTCGTGGCATCGCCGAAATCATATGACAATGTGGCACGGGCCGTGCCTAACCTAAACATCATGTCAATGCTTGCTGAAAGACCGCTCACTGAAATCGCGCGAAAGAATCTCTCTATTTGCGTCCTGGATGATGAAATTGACCAGGTCGAACTCGCCACAACCCGCCTCGAACGGTATGGCTTTCCAACCGCGGGCACCACGAATCCTCAGGAAGCTCTCCAGAAAATCCGCGTCGGCGGCTGCCGGGTGGTGCTCGCCGATTTCAAGATGCCGGAAATGGACGGCCTCGCCTTCCTCGAAAAAGCGCTTCAATGCGATCCCGGAATATATGTCATCCTAGTTACGGCGCTCTACTCAGTTGACTCGGCGATTGATGCTGTCAAACGCGGCGCTTACGACTATCTCTGTAAACCGCTCGATTATTTGCGCCTTCTAAAGACTCTCGATGATCTCGCCGATCTTTTCACGCGTCGCTCCCAAATCCGCGACCTCGAGCAACAGCTTCTCAACAATCTCGAGTTCCACGGCATCGTCGGGAGAAGCCCCGCTATGGTCGAGGTTTTCGAGTTGGCGCGCAAAGTTGCGCGGCACTATACCAACGTGCTCATCACCGGCCCAACCGGCTCCGGCAAAGAGCTTGTCGCGCGCGCTCTGCACCAGATGAGCCCCGTGGGTCAGGAACGCTTCGTCGTCTGCAACTGCTCGGCGCTAGTTGATACCCTGCTCGAAAGCCAGCTTTTCGGGCATGTACGCGGGGCTTTCACCGGCGCCACCGATACTCGCCCCGGCTTGTTCGAATATGCCAACGGCGGCACGGTCTTTCTCGACGAAATCGGCGAAACATCCCTCGCCATGCAAGCAAAATTGCTGCGCGTCATTCAAAATCGCGAAATCCAACGGGTTGGTTCGCCCGAACTCAGGAAAGTTGACGTGCGCCTGATCGCCGCCACTAATCGCGATCTTCGCGCCGACGTCCTCGCCGGCCGCTTCCGCGAAGATCTCTTTTATCGCCTCAGCAGCATCGAAATCCACGTTCCCGGTTTGACCGGCCGTCCGGAAGACATTCCGATTCTCGTCCAGCATTTTCTGAAGAAGTACAGCGAGGCCTACGGCAAAATGTTTCAAGGACTCACCCGCCGCGCCCAGGTGGTCCTTTATCAGCATGATTGGCCCGGCAACGTTCGCGAGCTCGAGAACGTGATTTCCAGCGCCGCCATCACCGCCACCGCCGATTTCATCGACGTCGGTGATTTGCCCGACCACCTTCAGAAGCCGCGCGGCCGCGTTTCCGTCAACGAAGAAAATTGGCGGCCGTTTCCACTCGACGAAGTGCGCAGCGTACATATCGAGCGCGTTCTCGAAATGTGCAACGGCAACCGCGTCCGGGCCTCCCAACTCTTAGGCATCGGACGCACCAGCCTCTATCGCTTCCTCAAACGCTCCGCAAAGCGAACGGCTGCCCGCGGCGCCGCCTAGCGCCCTCGGTTTACTTGTCGCCCGACGTGAACGTCGCGCTATGTATGAATCCCGCAGGGAACGCCACCGTATTATCCATGCGAACGATCATTCCCGTCTGCGCGGGTAGTTCAACATCCTTGCCCTTCTTAGCAACGATGTACACCGAGCTGCCGACAAGCCCGATCATCGTGCCCCGCAACACGTGGCTGAAAACTAGGCCCACGACGCTGCCTCCGCTCGTCCCTAGTCCGACATCAATGATGTCCGTCTTGACGTCGTGTTTCTCCTCGATCACAGCGCCTTCCACCGTCCTTAGATCCTTGCGCTGTTTTCCAAGCTCCGTGCCGCCGCTATAGAGCCCCAGAATGCTCATCTGCGCGGGAAAAATCCGGCTATCGATCTCTATGGATTTGAACGCAAGGTTCATCGACGCTCCGCCGCGTATCATCGAGAATAGCTTGGGCCGTGTCACGCTGGTGATCTGCCCGTGCACCTTCGCGCCCGCCGGCAGCACGATCTGGTTGCCGATGAAGACGGGCTCGGCCACAACCGCCGTAAAGGGATCTCCGTCGTGCGCTACATTAGAACTCACCCCGTTCACCATCGTGAGCCGCACCTGCGTCCCTTGCGACAATTGACTTGTTGGGGTTTGGGCTTGCGCCGTGGACGTGACAACCAACAGAACGCTGAATACCGCGAAAAAACTAATGACACGCTTCATGTTTCCTCCGTGGCCCGAATCATCAATTCAGGCATACCCGTTTCGTGGGGTTTACCGCTGGCGCTGCGGAGGGGTGTGGAGGATGCACCCGGGCGTTAACATACGTCAACTCGATGGAGCGAGCGCCAAAAAATGCCTACCGGTGTTCCTATTCGACATACCTTCCCGCCTGTAGGCTCCCTCACCCGATCCGGCCCCAGACCAAGGAACCTTGACTGCCCGTATCGGTCAAATCTGAACCTCGACGGTAGTACTGGTACCATGTTCGACACCAACCTATGCCTTTCTTGACTCGACTCTCCTCCCCGGATGCTAATTTTGTTTGAAAGCGGGCGCTTGCCCGTCGAAACCCTCTCGGAAGCAAAAGTAGGCGTCGAATGAGAAATCGCGTTTTAATCGTTAGCTTGCTGCTGGCAGGAATCGTCTCCGCCGCATACGCCACCGAATTCGCAATCGTAGTCAATCCCACGAATCCGGCTCGTTCCGTTTCTCTCGCCGACCTCGCCAAGATTCTCAAGGGCAAAACGGCTGCGTGGCCGACCGGGAAAAGCATCACGGTCGTCATGCGCGACCCTTCTTCCCCGGCGATGAAATTCTTCACCGAAAAAGTGCTGGGCGTCGGCGCCGACGAAGCAAAGAGCGTCTTGAGCGATTCCGCCCGGAAATCTTCCTCGCCTGTCGTTTTTGCCCAGAGCGATGAGGAAATCGTGAAATTCGTCGGCTCGAACGCATCCGCCATCGGCGTCGTCGACGTTTACAACATCACCGGTTCCGTGAAGGTTATCAAGATCGACGAGAAACAGCCTTTCGACCCGGGTTACGCCCTCAAGGGCCACTAATCCGGGAGCACTAGACCACACGAGAATTCTCAATGCGAGGAAACATGAAAACCCAATTCTGGCTTCGAAGCGTCGCGATCCTCATGCTGGTGGCCGGCACGCCCTGCCCTGCCACACGAGCCCAATCTCCCAAACTCAAGTCCGTCGCCAAATCGCAGACGGTTCCCATTTCCACGCGCTCCCAACGGGCGCGCGATGAATTCGAATTGGGCATGAAGCAGCGCGAAGATCTTCTGTACACCGACGAGGGTCTCGACTCAATTCGCGCCGCTGTCAAGGCCGACCCGCATTTTGCCCTCGCCCATGCATTTGTCGCCTTTTTCACCACCGATCCGGCCGAAGAGAAACGCGAGCGGGCTCTCTCCATTCACGAAATTGGAAACGCAACCCACGATGAGCGTCTCTTGATCCGCTGGATGAACGGCACCAAAAATGGCCAAATCGTCCCCGCCATTTCGGCCATGAACGATCTACTCTCCAAGTATCCCGGAGACAAGCGTCTGGCGAACCTGGACTCCGAATGGCTTTGTTCCGGACAGCAGAACTTCGACCGTGGTGTCCAAGTTCTCGAGCGCGTCCTGAAGACTGATCCGAATTATTTCCCCGCCCTGAACAACCTTGCCTATTGCTACGCGCTGGACGGAAAAGTCAGCATGGCGCCGCCGTTGATGGAGCGCTACGTCGTAGCTCTGCCCGGCCAGCCGAATCCCCAGGATTCGTACGCGGAGATTCTGCGCATGGCCGGTGATTTTCAAGGCGCTCTTGATCACTACCACGCCTCTCTTAAAATCGACTCGCACTTTACTTCTTCGCAAGTCGGCCTCGGTTCCACCTACGCGCTCATGGGTGAGGAGGAACACGCCCGCGAAGAATATGCCAGGGCCGTCGACATGACGAGTGACCTCGGCACGAAATTTAACTACCGCCTGCTAGCCGCCATGACCTATTTCCGCCAAAACCAGCCCGAGCAAGCGCGTAAGGAATACCTGGCGATCGCCAATGAGGCATGCAAGGCCGGTTTCCCGCTTCAGGAAGCAGAGGCGCACCGCTCGATGGCCCTCTTCAACCCCGACCCGGCATCGGCTCTTCGCGATCTGAACGCGGCCGAAGCGGTGCTTTCAGAAAAGCACGTTCTGTCGGCCGCGGACCACGACACCGAGCTCGCCTCGATTTTGCAGACGCGTGCGTTTGTCGCGGTGCACGCCAGCAATCTGGACGTAGCGCAAAAGGCTCTCGAACCTCTTAAGAGCATGGCGCAAACCAGCCGCAACCATCTGGTCCAGCAGTCCTATCATTCCGCAAGCGGCGCAGTTCTTCTGGCCGAGGGCAAGTTCGCCGACGCAATTTCGGAGCTTCAATATGATCCCCGAAATCCGCTTTCGCTCGAGCTGCTTGCCGACGCGCAGAAAGACGCGGGCGATGCCGCAACTCAA
>Ga0073928_10003398_pt1 | contig 25261 bp, 27 predicted proteins | sample PaiPotPPA55metaG_FD_76969 | JGI IMG/M metagenome (GOLD analysis project Ga0073928, IMG submission 76969) | Iron sulfur acid spring bacterial and archeal communities from Banff, Canada, to study Microbial Dark Matter (Phase II) - Paint Pots PPA... ...
ACCTACCCGGAAGTCGAACGGAGCGGGCCGCTCCTCCTCCCCTATTTGGTCTTGCTCCGCATGGGGTTTACCCTGCCGGCGCGGATTACTCCGTCCGCGGTGCGCTCTTACCGCACCTTTTCACCCTTACCCCGAGCCCAGGCCGAAACCTGAACCCAAGGCGGTATTTTTTCTGTGGCACTTTCCGTAAAGCCCGCTTTGAGCGAGCCCCCCCGGCCGTTAGCCGGCATGCTGCCCTGTGGAGACCGGACTTTCCTCCTGGCTGGCAAGCCGAAACCTACCACGCCAAGCGACCGCCCGTACCAGCAGGCCCAAGCTCATTCTCGCAAAATCGCGGTGATTGCCGCCTTCGTCTTACAATGACGACATCGAGATGATTTATTTTTGGATCGGATTGGGGAGTGCCATCGGCGGTGCGGCCCGTTATTGGTGTTACGGTTTCATGGCTCGGCTGGCCGGTGAAACATTCCCGTGGGGCACGCTGGCCGTCAACGTACTGGGCTGCTGGTTTATTGGACTCTTCGCGACCCTGACCGGTCCCGAGGGCCGTTGGCTCGCTTCGTCTTCATTTCGGATGTTCGTGATGACCGGGATCTGCGGCGGCTATACAACCTTTTCGACCTTCGGTCTGGAAACCCTCAACCTCGCCCGCGACGGCCAGTGGTTCAAAGCCGGCGCCAACGCAATCGGCTCTATGGTGCTTTGCCTGGTGGGCGTGTGGCTAGGCCACCTGCTGGCGACCAGCTTGAACGAGAGATAGACCAATGCAAATTCCACACGACGCCGTTCTGCTGCGAATCTTTATCGGCGAAAACGACCGCTTTGAGCACGCGCCGCTTTACGAAGCGATCGTCCTGAAGGCGCGGGAAATGCACCTCGGCGGGGCTACGGTACTGCGCGGGCCCATGGGCTTCGGCCATTCCAGCCGCCTTCACACTACTAAGATTCTGCGCCTCTCCGAGGATCTCCCCTTCGTGATCGAGATTGTCGACAGCGAAGAGAAAATCAATCAATTCCTGCCCGTTCTGGATGGAATGATGGGCAGCGGCCTGGTGACCATCGAAAAGGTCAAGGTCCTGCAGTATGGCACCGCGAGCCAACTCGGGTAGACTGGGGCTGTGATGAAGCAATTCTGGTTCGTGCTGATATTTGGCGCGGCGATGCTCGTGCCCGCTCTTTCCCAGAAGCACGCAAGCGACCCATTCGCCGGCCGCTGGGATTTGACCATCACGGCGGGAAACACCTCCTATCCTTCGTGGATGGAACTTGTGGACGAGGGCGGCAATCCGGCGGTGCGGATCGTAGGGCGCACCGGAAGCGCGCGCTCAGTCCAGGATGTGAAAGCGGAGGGGGTGCACCTTTCTTTCACTACCACCGAGTCGTTCGGCGGCAAACCGGTCAAGGTTATCTGGGAGATGAGCGCGCAAGGAGACAAACTAACTGGCAAACAGCACCGGGCAGACGGCATTGATTACGAATTGGCTGGCGTTCGCGCGCCCGCTCTGAAACGCCCAGTCCCCACCGCTTGGACCAAACCGGAGCCTCTGTTCGACGGCAAAGATCTGAACGGCTGGGAGCCGGACAATCCTTCCACCAATCACTGGGTAGCTAAGAATCGCGAGCTGGTGAACGAGACCAAGGGCGCGAACATTCGGAGCACACGCAAGTTTGATGATCTCAAGCTACATATCGAATACAACTGCCCGCAAGATGGCAATAGCGGGGTGTACCTGCGGGGGCGTTATGAAGTCCAGGTTGAGTACGAACCGGCGGACAAGAACGACAAATACCATAGTATGGGGTCAATCTACGGATTTCTCCCACCTTCAATGGATTTGCCGCCGCGCCCCGGGCAATGGGAAAACTACGACATAACGTTGGTCGGCCGCACGGTGACGGTGGTCCGCGATGGAGTAACGACCATCGACAATCAGGAAATTCCGGGAATCACCGGTGGCGCGATCGACAGCCGCGAGGCCGAGCCCGGACCACTCTACATACAGGGCGACCACACGGGCGGGATGAAGTACCGGAACATCACCATTTCCGTGCCGAAGAAGTAAATTGCGCCACTACGAGCTTCCGATCAGCACTCCAGTCGCGAATACCAGAATCCCGCCCAGCCCCACTTGCAGCGCGGCGGACCAAGCCGGCGTCTCCATGTAGCGATGGCGGATCCATGTGATCGTGCCCAACTCCACTAGGACTACGATCATAGCTGCGATCATCGCCGCCCGAAAATCCGAAATCAGGAAGGGCAGCGTGTGCCCGATTCCGCCCAGCGCCGTCATCAGTCCGCAGATTCCGCCGCGCGCCCAGGGATGGCCCCGTCCCGTCAGACTTCCGTCATCCGATAACGCCTCCGCAAAACCCATGCTGATGCCGGCGCCGAGCGATGCCGCCAAGCCAACCGCAAACGCAGCATGGGTATTGTGCGTCGCAAACGCCGCCGCAAACACCGGCGCGAGCGTCGATACGGAACCATCCATCAGGCCAGCCAATCCTGGCTGAACGATCTGCAGCACGAACAGCCGCCGGTTGGCCTCGTCTTCTTTGCCTTTCACGTCGGGACGCAGCTCGGTTTTTTCGAGCTCCTCGGCCCGATCCTCATGCGTGCGTTCTTCCTGCGCCAGGTCGTCGAGCAACTGCCGAACGCCGGCATCCTTAGCGCGTGAGGCGGCCTTCTCATAGAACCGGCGGCTCTCCACCTCCATCGCCGAGGCTTGATTGCGCACCGTATCGAGCCCCAGAGGCTGCACCAGCCATACCGGCGTTCGATGCACGAAGCCGCGCACGTCCTGACGCCGGATCAGCGGGATGTGTTCCCCGAACTTCTGCTGGAAAAGCTCGATCAGCCGGCGCCGGTGGCCCGATTCCTCTTCTCGCATGCCATCGAAAACGGCGGCCGAAGCGGGAAAGGTCTGGCGCAAGCCCTCGCCGTATTCGGCATAGACGCGCTCGTCTTCTTCTTCGAGCGAGATCGCCAGGGCCAGGATCTCGCGTTCCGTCAGGCTATCGAAGCTCCGCATATATTTCCAGTATGCCCAGGCAGCCGGTCGAGTGTTTCAGGCACGCAAGCGAAGAAAGAACCACACTACGCCGACGGTGAGCAACAGCGACGCCGCTACTGGAACCACGCGCCGCATCCATGCGAATCGCGCTAATCGGGTCACGATTACAGCTAATGTTCCGATCAGAATCAGCTCCGCCACGGCGACTCCGGCCAGAAAGGTCGCGACGTTATATCCACTTTGGGCCAAGAACATCGAAAAATAGGCGCCGTGAAACAGCCCCAGCACTCCAACCACCAGCCAGCGGAAAGTAGATTGCGGCAGCAGGACGACCTCGAAGGCGAGATAAGCGATAGTAAGCGCCGCGGCGGCTTCGATGAAACGCGGCGAGAGTGGAAAAGTAATGCGAGGAGCGAGTAAACAGGCCAGAGTTTCGGCGATTAAGAACGCGCCTGTCAGCGCCGCCAGTTCGCCCCAGTCTCGCGCGGCCAGCACCAGAGCCACCAGGAACAACAGCGGCGCCAGTCCACCAATGGCTCGCATGAAGCCCGCGGCCAGTTCCTGGAACGCGATCTCGAACGCAGTCGGCGGACGAAACCGAATTTGGGCGCTTGTAAACGACAGGTCGAAGACTGCCTGGTCAACCTTGTCGCCGAGATAGGCGTGCAACAAATGGACATGATTAGGAACGGTTACCGATGCGAAAGTACATTCCGCCTCCAACTCTTTCACCGGGGCAGGAAAGTCGTAATCGGCTGCGCAGACGTAGGTGCCTTGGTCCTGATGGCACGATTCATTCGATGGCTTTCCCCACGCTCCGCCGCTCTTGAATCGGACGTGTTGCAGAAGTGTTTTCGCGGGATCGTTCACATGTACAACTTCGTACGTCGGCATGAACAATTCATAGTGCGCGCGATTTCCCGTCACTTTCAGCTCGCCCGTACTCATGCTCACCATGTGCGCGCCGAGCGGCAGACACCACACTAGCCACCACAGCCTTTTCATCCCTGGACCTTCGCTGTAACGATCTCACGGGTCCGGGCCCGTTGCAGCCGTACGAAGACCACGCGCAGCGTCGCGACGGCCGGCACCGAGAAGAACATGCCCGTCACTCCGCCAATTTGCTCGCCCGCTAGCACGCCGAACAAAACCAATAGAGGATTCAGTTCCACGCCCTTACCCATGACATAGGGATTCACTACGTAATCCTGAAACATGCGGAAGCAAATCCAAAAGATGATAAAGGCGATCAAATGTGTGTAACCGCTCAGTCCTGTGACCGCCACAATGATGACTGCGCCGGCGGCGGGCCCGACCACGGGCAGAAATTCTCCAAGTGCTGAAATAACGGCCAGCAAGATCGCGTATGGCGCCCCCGTCAGGCCGAGAAAAACGCTGTAGGCGATGAAACCGGAAACCGAAAGCAAGACCAACGCGCGAATATATTGGCCCAGCAGCCGGTTTATATCATCGAGAATCTCCTCCACCACAAGCTGATTGGCCTCATCCAGGCTGTTGATGACGTCGCTTCGGATCTTTCGCCCATCCTTCAAAAAAAAGAAGGCCAGGATCGGCACCAATATGATGTAAAGAATATACCGCGCGCCTGTTATCAACTGGCCGCCAAAGCTTTTGACATACGGAAGAATGTCTTTGCCCCCAGTTTCAATCTCTTCCTGGAGCCACTGAACCATGCGCGTGCGCATCGGCTCCAGCCAATAGGGCAGCGGAATCTTGTCGATCCACTCGCGGTTCTTTAATAGATCCGGCAGGCGGACCGCCAGACTGTTGGACTCGTCGACGATACGGGAGCCCACCGTCAAAGCAAGTGCGACGATGAGACCCACCAGCATCAGATACACGATCGCCAGCGAGAGTGTTCCCGAAACACGCCGAGGCGTGTAGTGATCGACGGCGTCAACCAGCGGTATTAAGAGATATGCGAAGAAAACGGCGATCATGAAGACCGCGAGCGTCGTGCGTATGGTGTAGGCGGCTGCGACCACGAGAGCCAGCAGCAGCACAGTCCATGTGGCGCGGGCAGCCCGCGGGTCGATGCCGAGCATGGACCCAGAATAGCAGTGCGATCCGACTATCGACTATAAATTCGGCCGGTGGCCAATCGGGTGCTTCGTTTAGGGCTTGAACTGAACCGTCACGCGCAAACCGACAGGAAATACGTTAGCGGCCTGCTCCAATCGCGCCGTGACCTCTAAAACGTCACGATCTTCCTTTTCGGCCGGATTGCCGGTCAACACCGTCTTGCGTCCCATGATGGATGCCAGCTTCGTCACCGTACCCGAAAAGCTCTTGTTGGGGTACGAATCGGAGGTCACTGTCACTTTCTGCCCAACATGCACGCTGCCGACATCGCGCTCGTCCACCTCGGCCCGAACCTTGCGTCCGGAAATATCCGCGACGCTGAACAGAGGACGTGGGGCGAAGGTTGTGAACGACTCGCCTTCGCGCAGATGGACGCGTAAAATGGAACCGCTGATCGGCGCGCGCACCACGCATTTGCTCAGCTTGTTTTCGGCCATCTTAATCCGATTTTCCGCCGTATGGACGTCCGCATCAGCGCGCGCAATCTCTTCGCCCAGCGGTCCGGCATTCACCAGTTCCTCGGTACGCTTGGCCTGTTCGAAATTCGCCTTGGCTACGTCGGCGTCGCGCCGCGCCTCGTCATAAGCTTGCTTGGATACCGCTGTGGCCTCGCGCAGTTTCTCCATCCGGTCCAGTTGGACCGCCGCCTGGTCCACAACCGCTTTGGCCGCAGCCGACTTCTGAGCCGCCGCCTGGCGTTCTTCATCGCGGCTGCCCCGCAACAAACGCACGCGCGTCTGCTGCAGGCTCTCTAATTCGGAACTCGCCACCTGCAAGGCAGCTTGCAAATCGTTACACTCCAGCTCGGCCAATATGTCGCCTTGCTGCACCTGCTGGCCTTCTTTGACATGGATGGTCTGGATCACTCCATCAATGGCCGCCCCTACGCCTACCAGGTCCGACAGACCTTCCACGCGCCCCGGAGATGCTAGCACCACCGGCTCCGGCCGCACCGGATGCAGCACTTCTGTGCCGATATGCGCCGAGGTCCTGGTCTTGGTGACGAACGAATATACGATCAAGATCGCCAAACAGAGGCTGAATACGGCGACCACGACCCGGCTGAGTCGAACTCCCCTTGGCTTTACGCGAATTGTCATTAATTTCTCCTATGGTCCACCAGGCGGCCGTCTTCCAGCACAACCGTTCGGTGACAAAAATTGGCCCAACGATGGTCGTGGGAAACAACCACGATGGTTCGTCTCTGTTGCTCGGCGAGATCTCGCAGGATTTCGCCGATCTGCCGCCCCGCGCTGGCATCCAGCGCCGCAGTGGGCTCGTCGGCGAGCAAGATTTTCGGATTTGGGAGCAAAGCGCGCGCGATGGCAACCCTTTGCTTTTCGCCTCCGCTGAGTGCATTCGGTTTCAAATGAAGCTTGTCCCCAAGCCCCAATTTATCGAGCGACTGCCGGGCGGCGTCGGAGCTTTCCGGATCGCGGGTCCCGCCAATTTCCGCGGCAATCATGACATTCTCGAAGGCCGACAAAGAATGGAAAAGCCGGAACGCCTGAAATATAAAACCGATCTGCCCCCTGCGCAGCTCGGTCCTTTCGCCTTCATTGAGCGAGGTAACTTCGGTGCCATCCACAAACACCGACCCGGTGTCGGGCGTCAATAAACAACCGAGCAAAGATAAAAGCGTGGTCTTTCCGCTGCCGGACGGCCCCATGATCAAAGTTAGCGTACCGGTGTCAAAGGATAGCGAGACGTTGTCCAGCGCACGCACGCGAGTGCCGTTCGATCCATAGGACATACCCACGTTCTTGGCCGTCAAGATGGCGTCAGGCACGGAACACCTTCGCCGGTTCCACCGCGAGCGCGGCTCTTACTGAAATAATGGATGCGGATACACACATGGCCACGGTGGGAATCGCAATCGCCAGCGGCAGCCAGCCCGGGGCCGAAACCCAGGGTATGCTGGTTTGGGCCGCGCGTATCATCGGGCTGGTTACGAGCAGGCCCAGCAGGTACCCTCCAATCCCGCATACCAGCGCTTGGCTGACTATGACGCGCCGGATGAAACCGTTGGAAGCCCCTAGCGCCTTCAGCGTCGCAAACTCCTCGATATTTTCCATCGTGGTAGCGTAAATCGATTGCGAAACCACGGCCAGGCCGATGAAAAATCCTAACAGCGCTGCCGTTAGGATCGCCCCACCCGCGCCAGTCTGCGTGATCCAATAGAAACGAGCTTTCCTGGAAAATTCCTCACGCGTCCACACATCCACGTTGGGCATCCGAGCCCGTAGCCCTCGCCTGACACTCTCGATCGAAGCTCCCGCTTGCAGCGTCACCAGGATGAACATGGTCTCCTCCGGGCGAAGGTTGATGTAGCGCGATCCGTCGGCGTAGGAGGTGAACACATAAGGGCTACCCAGGAAAGAGCTGAAGCCGGAGGTCTGGCTCGCTACGTGGGCGCGCTGCTCGTTTACCTCTACATCCAGAGGCAGATGCGCGGCGACGTTCAAAAGCTCGACATTGCTCTTATCCACCACCAGGGCTTCGGGCTCGATAGCGTCCGAATCGCCCGACACATGCGGGATCGGAAACTGCCGGCCCACGTCGGAATCAGCCCCCACTAGGTCCACCAGTTGGTGGCTTCCGTCCGTCTTTCTGAACTGGACCAGCCTGGTGCAGATCCGGCTAGTATGATCGACACCGTGGACGCTGTGGGCGATCGGCCCCAGACGTCTTTCGACCGAGACTGGAAATTCGAAGCATTGCACGCCTCGGCCCGTAATCCAAAGATCGGCGTCCGTCGAATCGATAATCTTTGAGGCAGCCTGCAGGAATCCCAGTAGAATGCTGCCTTGAAAAATCATCAAAAATACCGCGCATGTAATGCCCAGCACCGTCACCAGGAATCGAGTACGGTCGTGCGCGATGTTATACCAGGCGAGTCGCATCCTCTAGATCCTCATTGTGATCGCCGAGCCAGCAAGAGTTTCATCGGGTTTGGAACCAGCCGGGCGGTACGCTCTCGATATCTTTGGTAATCGGCTGCTAACGAGCTGCGCGAGAACTTCTCTTCCTCGATGATCGCGGCCTTCCAATAGATGATTATCATTACCGCTACCGTGGGAAGCAGCCACCACCGGGCCGTAGCAATTGTTCCAGCCGACCAAGCCAAGACATAGGAGCAATAAAACGGGTGCCGTATAAACCGGTAGGGGCCGTCTTCCACCAGATGGCCCGGAAGATCTGAAGAAAAGGCCGCTGAAAGCCGAGCGGCGGAGTTGGTCCGGATGGCCCACCAATATAATCCCAGCGACCACAAGTAAAAAAGGGCCGCTAGCCACCCTCGTTCCGAGGTTATGCTATTCGGCGAGAAGATCGCAAAAAAGTGAAGCGCCGCAAACGCCAATCCGCAGGCGCTGATTACTTTCATGCCGCCCGTGCTGCCGGACGGCCGCACAAAAAACTTCCGCATACCCCAGGTGAAGCTGGCCATGCAAGCGAACAGTAATAGAGCGAGCGTAGCTTGCCAAGCGGAAACTACCATTACTAAAACTCCTTCGTTGGCGTTGGCCTCGACGACCTGTCCTCAGGCCACCCCGGTCGAGCGCTGCCAGGCCGCTTCTCCGGAAATCGCATCCTGATTGGTGGTCACGTCATTATGGCGGAAAGAGCCTGGGACCGCAATCTGTATTTCTTCCAGTGGTTTGTCGGCCGGTTTGGCGCAGATCACCGGCACGGTCTGCAGGTGGTCCCGGCAGTCATCCACCCAGGCGGAATACCGCGCGTTCGGCCGCGATGAGTCAAAACGAAGAATCTCCATCTCAAACTTGTATTGCGGCTCGTAATACGGGGGCAATTCAGCACCCCGCGACAACAGGGATTCCCCGCCGATACGTCTCAGAATAGGAGAAGAACCGTGTTGAGTTACCGTGGCTATTCCCAGAGCGCCGCCCAATACTTGCGCTAAACCGTAGGCCGCGAGGACCATACGCACAGCCTCAGTAGTGCATCGCATCTTTTCCGAAATCACCCAGCCACCCATCTCAACGTAGGACCATCGTCGCTTCTTCGCCAGCGCCAACTCTGACTCAATTGCCTGCCGGAACCTCCGCCCCCACTCGTCGGCGTTTGCCAATGCGGAGTGCGACACGGTCAACTCCGAAAATGAAACGGTACTCGGATGGGCAAGATATCGAGTGCAGGCTGCCACTCGGCCGCGCTCGTCCAACGTCAAAAGATGCCAGCTCTTGCTGTCATCGGTTTGCACGTGGCGTCCGTCGGCCGACAATTGCGATGGTTCAATGGCCCCGATCTGCAAATATACGCTGCCTCTCAATCTTTGTGCATCCGCGAGTAGCTGGCGATGCATCGATGCGTCCACGCGCGACTCGCAAAAGACATTGGAGTGAGACCGGCGCGGAGCCAAGAGTACAAATCTCCGGCGCAAACGGTCGCCTCTTCGGGGAATCAATCTCACGCTGACGCACCTCCATACGGAAATTTATGAGCCTTCCGGGAAGCGTACTGCGTGAACATGACCTGGGTTGAGCGAGCAAAGCCCAACTTTTAGTTGAAGATACAGTACTGCGAGAACCGCGGATTTCCAAGCTCCAAGTCCAAGTTCCCCAGGCCCACTCAGCGCATGCTGAGCCTGGGTAGCAAGTACCACTAAATTATTAAAGGTCGATAGTACCATCGGTCGCTGAGTACTTGCAAGAAGAATCTTTCATGTTTCAAATCCGCTCTCATTCAAGGCTCGATATTCATTATCGGCAGACCGTCCACGGTACTTTAGCCCATCGCGTACCACCGCGAGTTGGCGCATATGTCGCTATTTCAGGTGACAAGATGTGACAAAAGTGTTAAGGTAACTAAGGTAAAGGTACTAAGATATGAGTGGCGGCATGCCGGGAACTTCTCACTCGAAAGAGTCCTGGAACACCACCAGGTGGTCATCCTGGAATTGTTTCCAGTTCCCCAAGCTGTCGCGCAGCAGTACACTTTTGTTGTCGGCTTCGTTTGAAGTTGGCCGAGGTGAGAGAATTTTATAGATTGTGGCCGGGCATGGGTGCCAGGCGGCACAATCGTTTTTTCGCCGGCGGATGCGGCCCAAAAGGCTGCGTCAATACCAGAACATTAGCAAGTGAGCAGAGTTCACTTGTCGGAGGAGAACAATGTATCGAATCTCAAATTCTATTATCATGCGTGGAGTTGTTGCAGCTTTGTTCCTAGTGACCGCCGCCTCGGCGAGCGTCATTGGGAACTTAGATATTGGATCAGGCGGCATGATTACCGTAACCATCACAAGCTCCACGTTTAGCGCGGACCCATCGTCAACTCCGCCTGGCCCACCTTGGGACGCAGAAGTTGCCGTCGGGACGACCCTTGCCTTTACGGGTGGGCCGCTGGTAACAACCGAGGGCGTGGATATTAACTCGCCCCTCACTGCCGCGAGCGTTGGTGAGAACAACTTCTTGACATTTGCCGCGCATCCAAATCTAGTCTTTAGCTTGCTTGGAGTTGGGCCCGGGTCATCGAACACAAATTGCGCTGCCGCGGTCAATGTCGGCGACTCCTGTTCGGTTTTCGCTGGATCTCCGATCATTCTTACACGCACTTCCACTGGGACATCGGCCAGCTTCAGCGTGAACGGCAAGGCGAGCGATACCGGAATAGCGGGTTTGGCGAGCGGTTCCAGCTACAACGGATCGTTGTCCGAACCTCTGGTTCAGCCTCTGCCCAACGGAGCAGCGCCCACGCCGGCTAACATCCAAGCATACTTTTGTCCGGGTGGTGTTTGCGACACGACTAAGAGTATCAGTACGCCGTTCTCAGGCAACTTCTTTGCGACCACAGTTCCTGAACCGCAAACGACAGCCCTCGTGCTCGGCGGACTTCTTGTTCTCCTAGGCAAGGTAGGGATGCGGCGTCTAAGTCGGAGCCGCTAGAAGCCCGAAGCGTCGTACTGGTGGTAGCAATGAAGACGCTAGTGGTGTTTTGCGCGGGCCTTCTGCTCGTCTCCACGGCCCGTGCAACGACAAGCACTTGTCAGAGCGGGTCGTTGAGTTCGTATCTGCTGTCGAGCTTCGCCTGTCAAACCGGTAGTCTGATCTTCAGTGATTTTGACTACCGGGGGACAGGGCAAGACGCCAGCCTAATCGCCGTGACCCCTCTTAACGCTCCGGACGCTGAGGGTTTTCAATTCGCGGCAAGCTGGAACGCTCAGAACCAAAATGGCATTTCCAATTCGCAGGATGCACAGATCATCTATACGGTCCAACACGCTGGCGGTTTGATTGATAGCTTGACTCTGTCATTCAGCAGTATGGTTAGTGGATCTGGTACCGCTGGTGTAACGGAACAGTTCTGCCTTGGAGGGCCGGTCAGTAATTGCCCACAAGTGAACCAGGGCTCCGTGTCCGTGACCAATCCCGGCGCTGGTTTCACAGACAAAGCTTTCTTTAGTGGTGTCCAAACGGTAGGTGTTTCGAGCACGGTCTACGTGACCTCCAGCACCAATGGGACTGCGAGTATCAACGGCTTCTCTAATACGTTCTCCTCACCTGAGCCGCTGCCGTTCGTGCTGCTGGGAACCGGCTTGCTGGGCATTGGACTGATGCGCAGGCGATTTCACCGCCACTAAGACTGATTTTTGCAAATCGCTAAGCACGGAGCGTCCGGAGGCGTTCCGTGCTCTTTTTTCTTTCTCATCCTCGCTCCCGCCTTCTGTATTCTGACTCCCGTCTCCGGTATTCTGAAATCGTGCAGACCATTAGCGCCAGCCACATGAAGCAACTGGTGGAGAGCCTCCTCGAGTTTGAAGACCGGCTGCGCCAAGGTGGGGGACCGAAGAAGGTAGAAAAACAGCATCGCGACGGCAAGCTTACGGCGCGCGAGCGCATCTCCCAACTGCTCGATCGCGGCTCGATGTTTCTCGAGATTGGACTGCTGGTCGCGCATGACCGCTATGATGGCCAGGCGCCCGCCGCCGGCGTCGTCACGGGGCTCGGTAAGATTGAGGGCCGGCCGGCTGTGATTGTTGCCAATGACGCCACCGTCAAGGCGGGGGCTTGGTGGCCTGAAACCATCACCAAAATCCTGCGCGCCCAGGAGATCGCCATGCGCAACCGCGTGCCGATCGTCTATCTGGTCGACTCCGCCGGTGTGAATCTCCCGTTCCAGGATGGAATCTTCCCCGGCCAGTACGGAGCAGGCCGAATCTTCTATTACAACTCGCTCATGCGCCGCAAGTTGCACGTGCCCCAGATCGCCGCCGTCATGGGACCCTGCATCGCTGGGGGCGCGTACCTGCCTGCGCTGAGCGATGTAATCATCATGGTAGACGGCACCAGCTTCATGGGACTCGGTGGACCGAACCTGGTGAAGGGCGCAGTGGGCCAGGTGGTCGATGCTGAGTCGTTGGGCGGCGCGCGTATGCATACCGCGTCCAGCGGCGTGGCTCACTTCATTGCCAAGGACGATTCAGCTTGTCTCGAGATGATCCGCCAAAAATTTCGCGCCATGCCTCCGGCTCCCCCGCCGCTTAAAGGATCGCAACCGCCCAAACCGGCGGAAGGTCTCTATGACCTAATGCCGTCGGATCACCGGCTGCCTTACAACGTCGAGGAAGCCATCGAACGGATCTTCGACGGCGACGACTACCTGGAATTTCAACCGGAGCATGCGCCTGAAATGTTGTGCGCAGAGGCCAAGCTCTCCGGCCGGACGGTCGCGCTGATCGCCAATCGGCGCGGTTTTCTAAAAACCGAAAGCGGCGCGCGGATCGGCGGCATTATCTACGCCGAGTCATCGCGCAAGGTCGCGTATTTCGTCGAAAACGCTGAGCGCAATAATGTGCCGCTGATCTACCTTCAGGACGTCTCCGGGTTCATGGTTGGCGTCGAAGCGGAACGCGCCGGTATTATTCGAGCGGGTGCCGAGATGGTCGAGACAATGGCGTGTGCCACCGTGCCAAAGATCATCCTCACCATCAATCACGCCAGCGGCGCTGGTTACTACGCCATGGCGGGCCAAGGCTTCGATCCCAACTTCACTTTCGGATGGCCCACTGCTCGCATCGGCGTGATGGAAGGCGATTCGGCCGTCCAGGCGGTACATGGCCCGGAACTTGAGAAGCTAAAATCCGCGGGCCAGCCCGTTCCTGAGGAACTCAAGCAGCGGATCGAAAAAACACGCGCCGATTACGAGCGTTGGCTGGATGCCCGCTTCGCTGCCGCGCGCGGTCATATGGACGCCATCATCGATCCTTTGGAGACCCGCCGCGTGCTCAGCTTTGCCCTCGAAGTCGCGTGCGCCTCGCAGCATCGCCAGCACTTGGCGCTCGAAACGCTGTAGTCAACCGTCTTTTTATCGGCAAGCCATGTTGAGACGCAGCGTCGGAGGCAAATAGGTATTGGAAGACATCGCGTCGCGAGTGAACGTCCAGTTAATCGCGCCGGTACTGCCTTGTCTGGGCGAATGCTGATCGGCGCCAAAGCTTGCCACCGTGATGTTCGCGGAAGCGGACGATACTGATTGACGTCCTGAATTGGCGCTTCCAACACCGGACAAATCCGTGGTGTAACTTAACGTGGCGCCAGATGAATTTACGGCGCGCCCGGAATCATCCACGAGTTCAAGTTCGATGTCTCCGCCACCAGCGCCGCCGCTAGTTCGCAGGTAGTACTGGAAAGTGATCGTCCCAGTGTATTGGTCGGATTGTGCGCCGCTTGCTTCGGAGTGGTTTGAACTCAGCACTGAAACACCGCACTGGGAACCAACCGTGAGCGCAAGTACGGAGGTTGCTGCTCTCTGGGCATGCATCGGTATAGAAAAGATAACAATTGATAGGGCCGCTGCTTTGACCATCCGTGAAACCTGCATACAGACTTTAAGGCATCCTACTTGCCAAAAGGCTGAGCGCAGCTGATTCGAACATGTACCAGTGTTTTCATAAGGCTAGAGAAAGGGACCGTTGACCGCGTCAGCGAGGGCTGTATAGATCTGAGAATTGGCGTTAGAAGTGAGACGGGCACATAGGCAGTCGACACACCGGGTACTAGGTGTCGGCTCAATTCTAGAGGCGCCAACCTCAAATTGAGACTAATTTTCCTAATGTGCTTTTTATAATTGTCCGATTATGGTATGAAAAGGCGAATTATCATCAACACGGCGCCCAGGCTCGGAAGAATGGTTGAAAGCACGGCCGCGCTGCGCATATTCAATCACTCATTCGACCTGATCATTACGCATTCATTCTGCCTGGACGTTCTGAGCAAGCGATCGCTCTCCTCGGCCCCCAGAGAGAGGGAACACGAGTGAATACCGAGCCTGATGAGAGCAAATCTTTCGGCAGCCGCGTTCGCCACGATCTGCGGAATTCACTCAACGTGGTCATGGGTTTCGCTGACCTGCTCTTGGCCGAATCCACCGGTACGCTTAACGAAAAGCAACGGCTTTATGTTAACAATATCCGAGCCGGAAGCCGCCGGATGATAAGCCTTCTCAGCTCGGAAGAAAACGGAACCGCTTCGGAAACAGGCTCGGATTCGTCCGAGTCGCTCGACCAAGCCAGGCAGAACTGACCACTTGTATGGCCTCCGTGCTTCCGTCCCAGTCGAGCGCAGCGGACCAGGTTTCCAATCCGATCTATCGAGTTCTGGTGATCGACGATGACGCTCTGGCAATAGAGTTGGTCAAAGAAGTACTCACGTTCGACAACCTGGAAATCTACAGTACTACTGAGGCAAAATCGGGTCTGGAAATGGTTACCCAGCACCGGCCACATCTGGTGCTGCTCGATCTTGTTATGCCTGACGTGCACGGTATGGAATTGCTCGAACGTATTTTGGAGATCGACCCAGGCGTAGATGTCATCTTAATGACAGGTCACTATTCTACGGACTCAGCGGTGGAGGCTGTTCAGAAAGGTGCCTATGACTACCTGACGAAGCCGATTCCAATCGATCGACTTCGCCAAAAGACCGAAACTTGGTTGAGTGCTGCCGAACGACGCCAGAACACACTGAATCTCGATACCGAATTACTGCGAGTCTGTCAGTTCGAAGGCATCGTCGGACACAGCCCTCTGATGTTTGAGGTGTTCTCGAAACTCCAGCGGATCGCTCCGCACTTTCAAACCGCGATGGTCCTGGGGGAGACCGGAACAGGTAAGGAATTGGCGGCCAGGACTCTCCACCAGTTGAGCCCGCGCGCATCCGGCCCATTCGTGGTTTGTAACTGCGGTGGCATCGTCGAGACCTTGTTCGAGAGTGAGTTATTCGGTCACGTACGAGGAGCCTTTACGGGCGCTACCCAGGACAAACAAGGCATGGTTGAAGCTGCCAATGGAGGAACGCTGTTTTTAGACGAAATTGGAGAGTTGCCCCTTTCTACCCAGGCTAAGCTCTTGCGAGTTCTGCAGAACCGCGAGGTTCAGCGAGTCGGAACCACGGCCGTTCGACATGCCGACGTGCGGGTGGTAGCCGCGACGCACCGAAATCTGCGCGAAATGGTCACCGAGAAAAAGTTCCGCGAAGACCTTTATTATCGTCTTTCTGTGGTCGAGATTAAATTGCCGCGACTGGCCGAACGGAAAGAAGATCTGCCATTGCTTGAACGCCATTTCTTGCAGATGTTCGCCGCGCGATACGCTAAGCCGGGCTTGTGCCTCACTCGAAGGGCTCAAAGCCTTCTGGCGCGTTACTCCTGGCCGGGAAATGTCCGGGAGTTGGAAAATGTGCTCAGCTATGCAGCTATGATGACTGAGCGCGAGGTCATTGATGTTCGGGATTTTCCTGATGCCATGCAAAGTACGCTGTCTTCGGCGACCGGTGAAGACGAACTGCTGATATCTCTCGAAGAGCTCGAACTCAAGCATACTTTACAGGTTCTCGATCGTGTGGGAGGGAACCGTGCGCGGGCGGCCGAGATATTGGGGATTAGCCGAGCGACCCTTTACCGTATTCTCGGTAGAAAGAACGAACCGGTAGGCAGAAACGAAAGCCAGGTCACGTGATAGGCAGTCGTTGTTCTGATTTCCGAACATAATACGCAGATTCGCAGCGTGCTCTGGCCTTTAAGGCATTGGTTATGCATGCCCTGTTCGGAAAACAGAACAAATACTCGGTCTCAAGCCGGCTTTAATACCTCAGGACTATCACCTTTAATTCTCTAAGGATATAGAGACAAAGTGCCGATATCAGAGCGAGCCTTTCTATGAAAACGCTGGTCCGCGGTCTGGCACGCTACTGGGGCGATCTTCCTGTTCGTACTAAGGGGCTGATTGTGATAGCCCTGCCTCTACTTGCTTTCGTCGCTTCGACATTGTTGATTCTTGGCACCAGAAAAATGCAGGCGGACGCTACAGCCTGGGTTAGACACAGCCAAGAAGTTCGTCTGGAGATCAGGGATTTTCGAGAGTTGATCCTGGGAGCCGAAGATTATGCGCGAGGCTATGGCCTCAGCGACGGGCAGGACTGGTCGACTACCTCTCAACAGACCCGAAAGACACTGCTCAGTAAGGCAGCGAATCTCACAGCTTTGGTCAAGGACAATCCAGAACAAACGGAGCGAATGAATAGAGTGACCTCGCTCCTTTCGGACCAGTTAACCGCCCTGGACGGCATTCGACAGGCGCAAGGGCCTGGAGCATCCATGCAGCAATTCCTGACGTCCGAAAAAAAGGCCGGGGACGGCATTCGGCGGCAGCTAGGTGCGATGCAGGAGACCGAACAACAACTGCTGGACAAACGCAGGATACAGCTTGTACGCTTCGGCGTAATTGTGCTTTACGGTCTATATGGCAGCCTCGGAATTGGTTGCTTCGCCAGCATCCTCGGAATCATGCTCTTCACCAAGGGCATTAGTAGTCGAGTTCAAGCATTGGAGCAGAACGCGTATCGGTTGCGCGATGGTCTTGCTCTGCCGGATGAAGATCACTCCAACGATGAAATTGGGCGGGTCGCTCGAGTACTGTTTCAATCTAGTGCGTTAATCGCCGAGAAAAACGCCCGGCTGCAGGAGGCCAAGGAGCAGTCGGAGAGGGCCGACCGGGCTAAGAGCGAGTTCCTGTCCCGCATGAGCCACGAACTACGAACGCCCTTGAATTCCATCCTGGGCTTTGCGCAAGTTCTCCAGATGGGCGGCGGTCTCCCTACCCGCGCTCTGGATTGTGTCCAGCACATTCTCAAGGGCGGGCGCCATCTTCTCCGCCTGATTGATGAAGTCCTGGACATCGCACGAATTGAATCGGGCCGGCTGCCCCTCTCGGTTGAACCGGTGTTGGTCAGTGACGCGGTCTCTCAAACGCTCGAGATGGTCCGGCCAATTGCTGAATCCCGCGGCATCCAGCTGGCCAGCGACATGTCACGGCATTGCCAGCAGCACGTCATGGCAGACCGCCAAAGACTTCATCAAGTGCTGCTCAATCTCCTGTCCAACGCGATCAAGTACAACCAAACCAATGGATCTGTCCGGATCAGCTGTCAGGCGGACAACAAGAATGCGGTACGGATCAAAGTGGAAGATACGGGCCACGGCATCGCGACAGAAGATCAGGCTCGCCTGTTCGCGCCTTTCGAGCGTCTAGCCGCCGCTCAGACCGATGTCGAGGGAACCGGCCTCGGGCTGGCGCTCTCGAAGCACCTGATTCAAGCCATGGGTGGAGGTATCGGTCTCCTTAGTCAAGTGGGAAAGGGCAGCACATTCTGGATAGAGCTGCCGGTGGCAGAGGCGCCTGTGGAGCGAGTGCGCCGCCAAGAAGTGCTTACGGCCCAGCCAGCCGACCCCGTTCCGCAGTCTCTCAAAGTCCTCTACATCGAAGACAACGTGGCCAACGTGCAATTGATTGAGCACGTGCTCTCTTTCCGTTCACAGGTTAAACTGCTGACGGCGATGCAGGGGCGGCTTGGGCTGGAGTTTGCCATCGAAAATCGTCCCGACCTGATCCTGCTGGACCTCCACTTGCCGGATATCAGAGGGGATGTGGTTCTCCGTGAACTCCAGGCAGACTCTCGAACCCGAGGCATTCCAACCATCATGATCAGCGCTGATGCGACGCCCGGGGAGATACGGCGCTTGCGGGACGCTGGAGCGACCGACTATTTGACCAAGCCGTTGGACGTCGAGAAGCTGTTGCACATACTCGATGAGCATCTTCGACGCACTTCAGAAAGCTTTGACCAGGTACCGGTTGGAGGGTCTTGATGCGAGAGGTTGACCTCTCTTCTTCCAGTATCCTCATCGTCGATGATCAACAGCCCAATGTCGAACTCCTGGAACAAATCCTGGGTATGCAGGGATATCGGAAGGTCGCCAGCACTACTGATTCGCGTCAGGTAGCAACCATCTGCAGCGAACTGAATCCAGACCTGATTCTCCTCGATCTCCACATGCCTCACCTCGGCGGCTTAGAGGTAATCGAACAACTTCGATGTCTTCCTTCGGATCTTTATGTGCCGATTCTGGTCTTGACGGCAGATATTACTCCGGAAGCCAAGCGACAGGCTCTGCAATCCGGAGCAAGCGATTTCCTGAGCAAACCTTTCGACGTGACAGAAGTTCTGTTGCGAGTTCGGAATTTACTGGAGACTCGCTTCCTTTATTTGCAAGTTCAGAATCAAAATAGCCTACTCGAGGAAACAGTTCGTGCGCGCACCAGCGCCCTTGAGGCGGCTCAGGGCGCGTTAGTGCGCAAGAACGAGGAATTGTCATTAGCTCTCGCGAAGGCGTCGGAAGTTGCAGAGCTGAAGAGCCAATTCTTGGCAAACATTAACCACGAGATCCGCACGCCGATCAACGGTATCCTGGGCATGGTCAACCTGCTCACCGATTCAGAACTCAATGCCGAACAACGGGAGTGCATCGACATGTTGAGGTCGTCCTCGGATTGGTTGGTGAAAGTAATGAACGACATTCTGGATGTATCCCAACTAGGTTCGGGTAAAGCGAGAATTGAGCGCCGCATGTTCGACCCGAGAATCTTGATGGAGGAGCTGTCCACGGTTTACCGGAGCCGCGCTCACGCCAAAGGTCTTAAGTTTTATAGCACTGTGACCCCGGCCGTTCCCCGGCGCGTGAGCGGGGATCCTGGAAAAGTGCGTCAGGTGTTAGATCAGTTGCTCGGCAACGCCGTCAAGTTTACCGAGAGCGGTCGAGTTAGTCTCAGTGCGGAGCTCTTGCACGAGACATGCGATGCATTAACAGTCAGATTCGCCGTAGACGACACAGGAATAGGGATCACTGAGGAACAACGTAGCCGCCTGTTCGAGCCGTTCGTTCAAGGCGATGGCTCTCTGACTCGCAGATATGGCGGTACCGGTATCGGTCTCACCCTCTCGAAAAAGCTGGTCGAATTGCAGGGTGGAGAACTTGGATTAGACGACAGGCCCGGGGGCGGCACGACGGCGTGGTTTACCGCAACTCTGGAAAAACTCCCCGCCGAGGACTTGATGGAAGAAGGAAAAATCCCGACCCTGCGGTAACATGGTTGTGCCTCGATGAGCACACCTACCCAGCGACGTGTTGCTCGCGCGCTGCGGCCGGGCGGGCCGGACGTCATTGAAGTTGCCGTTGAGGACATTGTTCCGCTGAAGGCCGGAGAGGCGCTCGTTGAAGTCGCGGCCGCCGGACTCAACCACGCTGAAACCCTGATCCGGTCCGGCGCCTATGCTGTCCGCTTGCCGTTCCCGCACGCGGTCGGCGGCGAGGGAGCCGGCACTGTAATAGCGACCGGGCCCGACGTAAGCCTTTCATTGGGGACCCGGGTCTGCTGGGGCACGGTTCTCGGATCTTGCGCTACCCACGTCATCGCGCCCGCTTTTTTTTTGGCGCCGATCCCCGATGCCCTCACCTTCGACCATGGCGCATGCCTGGCAGTAGCTGGTCTCACCGCGGGAGGTCTCGCACGTGTTTGGCCGGTTGAAGACCGCGCCGCCGTAGTGTGGGGCGCAGCCGGCGCGGTTGGTCGTATGCTCGTGGCATTCTTGGCCGATCGTGGGGCGCATGTCATCGGCATTGCGACCGGCCGACGTGTGGAAGCAGTAAGTGATGCAGGGGCAGCCCACGTGATTGATCGCGCCAGCGAAGATGTCCTCGCAGCCGTGCGGGCGCACACGGCCGGCCGCGGAGCGGCGGTTGTGTTCGATCCCATCGGAACGGAAACCTTCGAGACTAGTTTGCAAATGCTCGCGCCGCGCGGCTGCCTGATCAACTTCGGTGAGCTATCGGGTCCTGTGCCGGCCCTCTACTTGAATCAACTGTTTTCTAATTCTGTATTCGTGACCAAGTACAACGGCATGCGCTGGGTCGAGGGTCTTCAGGAGTTTTCCGCGCTGATCTCGGCAGGCTTGGCACTAGCGGTGAAGCGTCGTGCCGTCATCAGCGACGTAGCCGGCCGCTTCTCGCTCGACCGCATCGCCGATGCCTACCGGGCTCTGGAATCCGGCGCCCCAGGCAAGGTTTTAGTCGTCCAGCGCTGAAGAAAAGTAGTGTTAGTCTTGCCGGCCACGAAATCCGGATCCGCCAGGATGCGCTGGTGCAGCGGAATGGTCGTGTAAATTCCCTCGATCACGAACATGTCGAGCGCCCGGCGCATGCGCGCGATGGCCTCAGTTCGGTCCTTTCCATAGCTGATCAGTTTGGCGACGAGGGAATCGTAATAGGGCGGAATCACGTAGTCGGTATAAGCGGCCGTGTCCACGCGGATGCCGATGTCGCCGGGCAAGTTGAATCCTGTAATGCGGCCGGGCGACGGCGCGAAGGTGTCCGGATTCTCGGCGTTGATACGGCATTCGATGGCGTGCCCGCGTAGCGCCACCGGCCGGGGCACGATCTCGCCCAGGCGATGTCCAGCGGCGATTAGGATCTGGCTCTTCACCAGGTCTAACCCGCTGATTGCTTCCGTCACCGGATGCTCAACCTGAATGCGCGCGTTGACCTCGATGAAGTAAAGCTTGCCGTCCTCGTCCATCAGGAATTCGATGGTACCCGCGTTGGTGTAGCCGATGCTGCGCATGGCTTCGCGCAATCCGGCGGTCATTTTTTCGCGCAGCGCGGGACTGACGGCCGTAGACGGCGCCTCTTCGAGCAGCTTCTGATGCCGGCGCTGGATCGAACACTCGCGCTCCCCCAGAATTTCGACCTCGCCGTGTTCATCGGCCAGCACTTGAAATTCGATATGGCGCGGCGCTTCGATCAGCTTCTCCATGTAGATATCGGGGCAGGCGAAGGCTGCCTGCGCCTCCTGCTGCGCCTGCGTTAGCAGTCCTGGCAGATCCAGCTCTTCTCGAACCACCCGCATCCCGCGCCCGCCGCCTCCAGCCGACGCTTTTAGCATTACCGGGTAACCGATCTGCTCCGCGATTGCCTGTGCCTCTTCCGCGCTCTTGAGTATCCCTTCCGATCCGGGAAGAATCGGGACGCCGCACTTGGCCATCGCCGCGCGAGCGTGTTGCTTCAAGCCCATGGCGCGCGTCACCGAGGGCTTAGGCCCGATGAACTTGATCTCGGACGTTTCACAAACTTCAGCGAAATCCGCATTCTCGCTCAGAAAACCGTAGCCGGGATGGATCGCATCGACGTTTGTAATCTCGGCCGCGCTGATTACCGACGGAATGTCCAGATAGCTGCGCGCGCTCTTAGCCGGCCCGATGCAGATGGCTTCGTCGGCAAAGCGCACGTGCAGGCTGTGGCGGTCCGCTTCCGAATAAACGGCGACGGTCTTGATGCCCAGGTCTTTGCAGGCACAGATTACGCGTACGGCGATTTCGCCGCGATTGGCGATCAGGATTTTCTCGAACATGTCAGCGCGGACGAATCGCGAACAGGGCTTCGCCGTACTCTACAGCGCGGCCGTTCTCCATCAGCTTGGCCACGATGGTGCCGGATACTTCCGACTCGATCTCGTTCATCAGTTTCATCGATTCGATGATGCACAGCACCTGGCCCGGCTCTACGGAATCACCGACCTTGACGAATGGTGGATCGCCCGGTTTCGGACCTTCATAGAAAGTCCCGACGATCGGGCTCTTCACGATCATTTCGTTGGCGGCCGGAGATGGAGCGGCGGTTATGCCGGTTGAATTCGGAGCCGGCATAGCCTGCCCCGTCGAGTCCGTGGAATTGGGCGAATGCCCGGTCATCGTCGCGGGAATCGTAATGTCTTGCATCATGCCCATGGACCGGCGAATTCGAACACGGTTGTCGCCTCGCTGCAGCTCCAGTTCGGCGATCCCGCTGTCTATTACCAACTGGATCAGCTCTTTGATCTCATCATTCGACATCTAGAGAACTATCAACTCCTTGGAGGTGGGTGTGAGGATTTCGCACCCATTCTTGGTCACCAGCACGGTGTCTTCGATACGGATACCGCCGAAGTCCTTAATGTAGGCGCCAGGTTCAATTGTAATCACCATTCCAGCCTGAAGTCGCGTCTTGTCGCGTCGACCGACTCGCGGCGGCTCATGGATCTCCAGGCCCAAACCATGGCCGGTTGAGTGCACGAACGCTTTTCCAAGCCCTTCGGATTCCAGCACTTGCCGGGCTTTCTGGTCCACTTGGCCGGCGGTAATGCCTTCGCGAACAGCGGCTATTGCGGCCAGCTGAGCCCTTAACACCGCATTGTACATACTTCGAATCCGGCTAGGCACCTTGCCGAAGAACAGTACACGTGTCATGTCACTCATGTAGCCCTCTTGACACGAGCCCATATCTATTAATAATACTTCATTAACCCCGGTCTTCTGGTTCCCAGGACGGGCGTGAGGCAAAGCGCTGCGCGGGCCTGCCGCCACGATCGTTTCAAAAGCCGGTTTCTCAGCGCCCAGCCGACGCATCTGGAACTCGAGTTCAGCGGCAATGTGTGATTCCGAAACGCCCGGCCGAATCGATTGTACGGTCTTCTCGAACGCTTGTGAATTAGTCTGGACACTGCGCCGGATTCGCTCGATCTCCTCTTTGGTCTTGACCATTCGCAAGTTCTCGATCACCGGACCGACCGGCTTAAGCATGGTCCCGAGCGGCAGCGCTTCCTTCAACCGGCGGTGTACGTCGTAAATCATGCGCGTGGCCTCGAACCCGATGCGCTTCAGTTTCCGGCGTTGAATGGCTTCGACGGCGTAGGGATCGACCGGTCCGCGCGGTGCGATCTTGACGGCGCAGGTGCATTCCTCCGACGCCTGAATCGCGAATCTCGGATCTGTGAACAGCGTTTGGGATTCGGGAGTGACCAGCAGCAGGCCGTTGTCGCCAGTAAACCCGCTGAGGTAGCGGATATTCGGCAAAGCCGATACCAGCAATGCATCGATCTTCAGCTCCGCGAAAGGAATCACGGAACCAACAGCAACTTTCCGCTAGTGTGGCGGCCTTCCAAGTCGCGATGCGCCTGCGCGGTTTCAGCGAGCGGATAGACCTTGTGAATATGGATCTTCAGCTTGCCTTCGGTGACCCACTTCAAAACATCGCCGGCCCTCCAGGCTAACTCTTCCGGAGTGGAAGAATAGCTCGCGAGCGACGGACGGGTCAGGAACAGCGAGCCTTTTTGAGTCAAAAGGAGCGGTGAGAAATCCGGGGCAGGGCCGCTGGCATTTCCGAAAGTCACCATCATGCCTCGGGGGCGCAGGCAATCGAGGCTCTGAAGGAAGGTCGCTTTGCCGACGGAATCATAGACCACATTCATTTTGCCTTTGGCTTTGGCGACGAAATCCTCCTGGGTATAGATGATCACTTCGTCGGCCCCGGTTTCTTTAGCTTGTCGGGCCTTTTCTTCGGTGCCGACGGTTGCAACCACGTGTGCTCCACGCATCTTTGCCATCTGCACGAGAAGGCGCCCCGTACCGCCAGCCGCGGCATGAATCAGGCACGAGTCGCCCGATTTGAGCGGATAGGTGGAGTGGGTCAGGTAGTGCGCCGTCATGCCTTGCAGCATCACTCCAGCGGCGGTGTGGAAATCGAGGGAATCCGGAATCTTCACCAATTGCCATGCAGGCACCACCGCATATTCGGCATCGGAGCCGCGGGCCATCGCATAGGCGACGCGATCGCCTGGGCGCACATTGGTGACGTCCGGTCCGACCGCTTCTACAGTTCCCGCGCCCTCGCTGCCAAGCACAACCGGCGGAGTCGCGGGATAGAGTCCGATGCGGAAATACACATCGATGAAGTTGACGCCGGCCGCGGCGATTTTGACCAGTGCCTGGCCGGGACCTGGCGCGGGCTTCGGAGTGTCGCCATATATCAGGTTCTCAGGGCCACCGATCTTTTCAACATAAACGGCTTTCATAGTGTTCGTAGTTTTCTCCGGAGATGGATCGTTGCTGCGTACAAGATCAAGTACAGTAATGTGAAAGGAAAGAGCACCAGTCGCGCGAGTGCGCGGACGGCGCCGGTGCCGGTGAGCCCGGCGCGAAACAGGACGAAATGCCGGATCGCGCCGAGGTGCCCGCGATCCAGCCAGAAATAGTCGCCGTTTTCGTTCAGCACGAAGACTTTTCCCGAAAGACGCGCGGCCAGCATCCATTTCCATTTGGTCATGATGGGCTCGGCCGAGCAAATGATGCCGACGATGACGTACCGGTTGGCGGCTAGTTTTTTATAGAGCCGCTGGCGCGAGCGGCCATCCGGATATTCAGTGACGCGGTAAACGTTTCCGAGTTCGGTTCGAAAAGTTTTCGGGACGCCGGCGTAGCAGGTGACTAGATCGGCCTTCATTTGCGGATGGTGATTGTAGAGGCCGCTGAGCAGCTCTTCGAACAAATCTCGGCTGCCGCTTTCCACTAGCAGAACGCGGGAGAAGGGCGGGACGGATTTCGAAAGGAAATAGCGCATCGCGTGGCGGCGCTTAGGTCAACTCGAAGAAGGCGGAGACCGGGGTGGAGAAGCCGGGAAGCAGCGGGTCTTCGATCTTCTGATCGGCTCTCACTTCACGCGACGAGTCCCCGGAATAGATCAGTACGGATCTGGCTTCGGGATTAACGACCCAAACGGTCTTCGATCCGCCTTGAAGATAGGAATCCACTTTGCGCTTAAGGTGCCTGACTTTGACGAAGGGAGACACGACTTCAATGGCCAATTCCGGAGCTCCACGAACGACTCGCTCGTCACCGTTAAGACGCTGGATGCTGAAAACGCTAACGTCGGGAATGAATACGTCCAGCTTGCTAACCTCGGCGCCGATTTCAACGAGAGTGTCCAGG
>Ga0073928_10003399_pt1 | contig 25258 bp, 39 predicted proteins | sample PaiPotPPA55metaG_FD_76969 | JGI IMG/M metagenome (GOLD analysis project Ga0073928, IMG submission 76969) | Iron sulfur acid spring bacterial and archeal communities from Banff, Canada, to study Microbial Dark Matter (Phase II) - Paint Pots PPA... ...
ATTGCCTAATCGGGTAGGCAAAGCTACCCATGCCGGCACGGCCACGTGGCGGAGTGGTTACGCAGCGGTCTGCAAAACCGAATAGTTTCCCTGATTTTTCAACGGGCCGTTCTGAAAAATTCGCGAAAATCGACTCATTCGTAATCAATAGCTTAGACAGACTTTCAGAAGGTGCGGCTCCGTTCAGATGACCACAGCTTGGCAATGGTTCGTCGGAGGCGGTGCTGTACTGGCCTTCCTGAATGCCAGAGATAATCCCAGAGCACGATTTCGACGCTTAGGGACTTTTAACTATCCCCTGCGCGAAATAGGCACCATGAAAAAGGAAAAGTTTGTCATTCGCTTCACTAACGGCTTTGATTCTCGGCATACAGTAACCGAGCAGCCGGACGCTATATTCGCCGCAATGTACGGTCAGAAACTAGCACCCGACGTTTTCGGGCAGCGTTGGAACACGGTTCCGGATGAACGCAAGTGGAAAATCGTTGTGCTTTTGGATGGCGCGAAGTTGCGAGAAGATTCTGTCGTGCTTAGGTTGTCTGTCCACTGAAGTCGCCAGAACAGCGGCGACTCAGACTAGGCCGCCACCACCGCTACCGGGCGGCTCGCGCCGCCATTGCGGCCGCAGTTGTCTGATCCTCCAAGTTCTTTCGCATCGTCGGCCACAAGTCATCGCCAACGAATTTTTTCCATGTCGCCGCTTCCACTGAACTGGCGGCCGGCGGCCGGAAGGATGAAAGCGCCACGAAAGCTTCGTTTTCAAAGGTAAGACAGGCCGCGAGCGCGGCCGTTGCGATTGCCGCGGCTGGTTCGGGATTGGCTGGGGCAGCACCGCTAGCAAACTTGAATAGACAGCCACGCCAAGCATTGAGCGGCTGTAATGCCGCGTTCAGTGCTTGGTCGATGACTCGGCTGACATCGGTTGACTGAGCCAAAGCCGCAGAACTAATGGCAACAACGAGCCAGCCTAAGGTGAAGATTCTGGTGCCTTTCACGTTCCCAGCCTCCCTTGGGAAGCACTGAATATAAACGGCAAATCCTTATCCGTCGCCGGCTGGCGGCAACGAGCCAGCCACATCCGCACCGCCGGAGCGTGCTGACGCCCGCGCCCATTCCGACTACCCAATTCCCCGTCTGCAAATGGGGTTACAGGACCATCAAGATTCCGCCATTCCGTGCGGGTTTTCGCGGTGGTTGTTCACAACCAGCCTTGGTCCAGGTCTTTGCAGGCCGCGGGACCGCACGGAGCTTTTTCCATGAGCAAAAAATATAAGGGCCGAATTGAGGGGCCGTTCATCGCGTTGCTGAAAGATACGATTAAGACGGAGGCTTGGAAGGCGTTATCGCACGGCGCGCGGTCTCTCTATGTCGCACTCCGCAGTCGCTACAACCTCACGACGCAGAACGCCGTTTATGTCTCGACGCGCAATGCTGAGGAAGAGCTTGGCCGATATAGCAACCGCAACAACGTCCTACTCTGGTTTCGCGAGCTACAGCATTACGGGTTCATTGTCGAAGTCAGCCCCGCCCATCACGGCGTCAACGGCCACGGCAAAGCGCCTCATTACCGTCTGACCGAGGCTTGGTATCTCGGCAAGGCACCGACGCGAGATTTCTTGGCTTGGGATGGCTCGCCGTTCACAGAGAAGAGAAAGAGGGATGCCCCGTTGTTCACCGCTAAAAACAGAGTCCGAGGTGACCACGGGGTAACCACCCTGGCTCCCACGGGGGAACCACTTGTTCCCGCAATTGTCTCCGCGGCGGCGGAAACTGGTCACCACGGGGTAGCCATGTCAGACGAAACAAGTGGTGACCACGGGGTATCCATAACTAGTTTAACCACTTCCTATGCCGATCCTGATTTGCTTTCAGCCTTCGAAGCTATTTGGACTTGTCCGCCTGTCGCTATTCCGTTCAGGGGCCTCAAGCTAAGGCGCTTGTTCGAGCGTCCCGCTAAGCGTCCCGATCAACGAGCCAAGGCTGGCTATTTCGCAGCTTGGCATCAGATCGAGCAACAAGATTTGCCTGCGGCAGCCTGAGCCGTGCCGCCGGCGATTTTGGCGTGGCTTGACCGGCATCCAACGCGCGAGTTCAATGATCGCGTCGAGGGGCTGGAATGGATTTTCTGAACGGCTGGCGCGAACGTGCTGCCCGCGTGACATCGCGCTGGGGGAAAGCTGGAACCGCAGCATCCAATCGTGTCGGCAAATCCGTGCAAGGCGGATTGACCGCGACAGCTTCCGTTGTCGGGAGCGCCTATACGGCCGCGCTCAACTGGAAAAACAACAGTGAGTTTAGCGCGTGGCTCACTGACCACCTGAGTAACCAGCGCCCCACTATCGCCAGCAAGGCTATGGATGGCGAGTTCCTGCGCACAGGAATCGGCGGCAATTGGCACCGGCTCTATGACGGCGGCCACACACTTATAGGCAGTTGGCGGGCGGTGCATGACGCGCTGCCGGACCTTAGCGCCCTCGACCGACTCGGCGAATGGGCGAACACCTATTGGCAAGACCTAATCACCGTCCGCGGTATGCCGATCATTGTCCTCGACCACGCAAGTCAGATTGGCGAATACTTCAAGCACTTAGACAGTGTGAACGTTGCCCAGCTTATCGGCGGCGACGTTTGCGGCATCTCGATCTATTGCAATTGGAATGATCCCGCCAAGCTGGTGGCGTCCGCGACGGCAACTGATTGCGCCGGCGTCGTCTATGCCAACGTGGTGGCCCCATTGGTCAGCTTAATTGGCATTGGCAGGGCTTATTTTCTGCTCAAGAAATCCGAGCAAGACGACCTGCAACAACTGATCGCGCCGGCCTTGAAAGGGCTGTCGCGGGGTGGTGCCACGGTACTGCTTATCACGGTCATCCCCGGCGGCTTCCTTCTACACCTGAGCAGCGGCATCGTGATTAGCCTTGCGCACGGCTACGTCTGGGACAAGGGCAGCGAGAACAAAGAGGCGATTTTCGCAGTGCTCAAAGCTTCAATAGCCGACCTGCGGAACGTCTCATCGCAGGCGGCGGTTCGATCCCATTTCCGTAAAATTGCGGCCACGGCGCGTGGTCCGCTCTATTTGCCGCGGAGCCACAATGGCTAGAACGCGGTGGAGTAAGGAGGAAGTGCGCCCCACTGTTCAGCTTTTGCTGATCTTCATCGCAGCGGGCGCGCTTTTCGGATTGCTCAGACGTGACGGTGTGTTTATCGGCGCGAGCTTGCTCCCTATGCTGTGACTACTCCGCGGTTCCGGCGCTGGGCCGTTCACTCCCAGGGCCACGTTTTCTGATAACAATCTTCCATCGTTTCATTTACCCATCCCCCACTGGTAGGACAGGTTTTGGAGAGCACATAGCCCTTCGATTCCATGCAAAGGAACGTGAAGTCGCCCATTTCCCCAGCCATCGAATCTTTTTTCCAATTCGGGTAGACCTTAGTGGCCTCTGTCCGACACTCCGCTAAGTCCTGCCGTTTGCTCGGTCCGCAGGCGCTGAGGGCTAATAGCAAGATGATCGCAAGCAGTGGCTTCATGTGGTTTTGACCGATTGTCAGCAAAGATTGAAGCAATGAAGCCAATTCTATGCCAAGGCAGAGGACGAAAAGAGGTGTTTGGAGTCCTCGATAAGCCGACAGCCGGTCACAGTCACCGGCCTCACGGGCGACGGTAAGCTTCGGGCTTTTTCCGGAATCGCGCTTCGGATTACGATGCCAGACGCGAAATAAGAGGCGTTGGCGACGGCTGGTTTAGTGGCTAACCTCAAATAACGGGAAAACCGACGGGGGGTCTGAGTGCGTGCCGTCGCTTTATTTGCGGCATTGCTGATAGGCGGCGCTCCACTGCCCGTCATGGCCGCCGACGTTCACGACGTGCATCTGACGCCGGGCAAGTTCACCAACACGGACGGAAAATCGGCGAGGCAGTTAGTCACCGTTCAGAATAATAGCGGACAGCCGATTTTCGACATTATCGTCGAATGTGGATTCTTTCACGAGTCCGAGTTGCTGACGACGGGACGGGAAGCCGCCCTTAACGTACAGGCTAGCGCGGTTGCCTATCTCAGCATCGCTCCCGACGACAGGAATGGCGACGGTACCGGTGCGGACCGTGCGGACTGCCGAGTCTTCGCCGCCATATCTGGAGCGGGCGACCTTGCGAAAGCGGCGGCTGAGTTCCTTAAGGACTTGGCACCTCCCGCCGCGCACGCCGGGATTTTCGACCAGCCGGTATTCAATCAGCCGGACAACAGCCCGCCTCGCTTCGACTCCTCTAAACTGCCGCCGTTCCCCGACAAGAAATGAACCCGCAAACTCCGGGCCGAATCCGCCGCGCGCCCCTGTTTAGGGCATCGCCGGGAGCACCGGACTCCTGACTTCGCTCCGCCCTCCGCCGGGTGACGCGCTCGAATGACCCCGAACCCACCCATCCGCTCCCTACAGATCAAGAGGGGAAGTCTCCCACGTTGCACCCGCTGTTCGCGAGCAATGCGGTGACTCGCAGCACTAAGAGCAATAAGATCGCCGCAAGGCTGCTGCTTCAAGGGTCTCAAGGTTTGGCCGCAATTTGTGGCGACCTTCCTGGAAGAAAGCTGGCCGAAGGCTGAACACGTTGGAGCGCCGCCGACCCGGCGCGCCCTGGATGAAATAGCATGAGGTTCGAACACCCGACTAACGGCTACGTCGAGACTGCGAACTATCCCGCGCTCTGGTGTCTACTCTTCGGCCCCGTCTACTTCGCCTTCAAGGGCATCTGGACGCAAGCGGCTGCATCGCTGCTCTTGGCGATCTTCACTGGCGGGCTGTCCTGGTTCGTCTATCCGTTCTTCGCCCGCCGGCAGGTGCAGAAGCACTATCTTCGCCAGGGCTGGCATGAGCTAGAACCGCAGAACGAACCGCGGGTCAGCGTATGGGATGCGGCAAACGGCGTCGATGCTCTACGCCGCTAAGCGGTTAATTACGACGCCTTCATGCTCTATGGACCTCCGCGGCCCTCGTTGCGCTCAATATCGCTGTTCGCAGTCTGACATCGACGCTTCTATGCCGCTGACGACATACTAATTCGCGGACATTCGGATCGCGATGTTAGGATACTTCAATACCCATTGAAATGATTATACGGCTTTTCGCATCCGTTTGAGCCATCCGGATGAATGCTCATTGCAGAAATGCCGATGCGATGCGGAGTCGTGATTGGGGTGGAAACGTCCATCGCGCTCTTGAGCTTTAGAGGTATCCCACCGTCCAAATCCCCACGATTGCCCTTGCCTACTGACCGGAAAATGTGCATTGTTCCGTCAGTGCATCGCTCAGGGTGGGGAAAACGCCAATGGCAGCGCATCTACGAGTAGTCGAGCCGCGTAACGAAAACCGGACAGTTCCGATCCGCCCGGCCAACGGCGAGCTTCGCCCGCGGGAGTATCTAACCCGCGCTGAGGTCGAGAAGCTTATCAGGGCGTCTCGCGATGGCCGCTACGGGCTTCGCGATGCGACGCTGATCCTGGTCGCATACCGGCATGGCTTACGGGCGGTCGAGATTTGCGATCTGGAATGGTCCCAGGTCGAGTTTGGCCGCGCTGCAACGCTGCATGTCCGCCGGGCGAAAAATGGCAAGCCCTCCGCGCATCCGCTCCGCGGTGATGAAATCCGCGCCTTGCGCGAGCTACGCCGGCAGTTTCCCGATAGCGCGTTTGTATTCGCTACCGAGCGCGGCGGCCCGTTCACACCGGACGCCATCAACCGGCTTATCAAGCGCATCGGTGAGCGCGCCAAGCTGCCGTTCCCGGTGCATTGTCACATGTTGCGACACGCCTGCGGCTATGCCCTCGCCAACGCCGGCCATGACACGCGCGCGATTCAGGATTGGCTGGGCCATCGCTCTATTCAGCATACCGTCCGCTATACCGAACTGACGCCGACCCGGTTCAAGGACTTCTGGCGCGGCTAACGATAGCGCGAACAGGGCCGCCGCCGCGTGAAGCCAAGGCACCGCTGACGCGACATTTTGCGGACAATTGTGACAGTGATTTTTCCTTTTGATTCCCGCATTCCGTCGTTCATTGTATTCGCTCATTCATGTCGATAGGCTTGAGACCGCGCTTGATCTTTCTTTTCTTGTCGATCGAAAGCGCACCGGGATTGAAATGGGGACTGTCATGTGTGACCGCCTGTAGCTCCCGGTGGATTGGGGCATTTCCGAAGCGGTTATCAGGATCAACGGGTATCAGCTTTTTCTTCGCTACGGGTTGGGGGGCACGGCCGCATCCTGGATTTACGTGATTGGTGACAGCATGTGTTATCGCAACATATCCCGCAACGCACCCGCAATGGGTAAGCTTTGGGTACGACACATACTTAATAAAAGAGTGTGGACCACAAGAATATGCAAATGCCTTCCCTCCATTGCTGAGGAATACAAGCGAAGCTAGGAACAAACTGAATATTGCATTCCTCGACATTGCCATTCCCCCCATCGAATCGATGGGCTTGCGGAAGGCGCGATGCTGATCCCGCGCAATCGGAGCAAAGAACCGATTCTAGCCGCGCTAGCCCTGGAAGGTTTCGACGCGCGCTGGCTTTTCGTTGCGCTTGGAAGATACGACAAAACCTCGACGGACGAAAGGCAGGCTACCACCCCTGGCTGACCAAGCTGATTACTTTCCACCAAGCCGCTGCTGAACTGGGCTTGCTTAAGTGAGACAACGATGAAGTTCTTTTTGCCCGGAGCGGATGACGCGGACACACCTGACTGCGGTGTGATACGCGACCTTCCCATTCTTGAAGGTGAACTGTTGAGCAGTGAGCAATTCGACTGAGCGCCATGCCCCTCCGGCTCTATCAAGGCCCGGTTCGCCGGGCCTTTTTCATTCACGAAAGGCATTGCCATGACCGCCTTCTGCCGCACATGTCGCAAGCGATTTGAACCCAGCTCACGATCAAACCGCTTTCGGCGCGCTGATAGCCCGCCGCATGGAGGCGCTCTGTATTGCTCACCCGCATGTCGTCAAAGGGCCTATCGACAGCGTGTGATTCCAGGGGTTAGGAGCGCAGCAAAATCGCTTCCTGGCACTGGGGTACGTAGAACCGTAACGCGCCCCGTAGACAACGCTGAAAACCCCTCAAAGCAGTTGCCGATGATCTTCGGCGAACTCGCCGTCCTGCCCGATCAGATGTGGCCTGGAATGTATTGCATCCGAATGCCGGATGGCCGCTTGTCCGACATCTTCAACCTGACCAGGGCGCGGAATGCAGCGCGGGCTAGCCGCGCTCCGCTTAATGCGCCGCTGCCACTGGCCGCGTGACGCCGATGCGCAAGGATCGAACCGCCGCCGACCGTTCGCGCCGTTATCGCGAACGACGCAAGCAAGGGGAATCGTTTACCCCTACGGGTGAACGCCCCGCCACCGCCACGGTCCCGTCACGCCTCCCGTCACGCTGGCCGATTGTGTCCGTCGTGACGCTGGCCGCCGCCCTGGGGCTCGCCTGTGTGTCCGCCGGCTTCTCGATTGTGGGCCTGACGAGCAATGGGCGTGGCCCTTGAAATTGGGAAGCTCTCCGCCGTCGCATGGCTGGGCGCTCGTCACGCCGCGTCACGGTGGCTCAAGGGCGCAATCGTGACGCTGGTCGGGACGCTAATGGGCCTGAATGCGGTTGGCGCTTACGGCTTTCTCTCCAAGGCTCACCTTGACCATTCCGTCGCCGGCGAGGTGGCAATCGACGCCAAGGCCGCCGATGTAGAAGCGCGCCGGCAGGTCGCTGAGGCCAGCGTTGCCGACGCGGACAATCGCATCAGGCAGGTCGATAGCATCATTGCTGAGGCGACCAAGCGCGGCCGGACAAAGGACGCCGTTGCTCTGATCGACCGTGAGACCACGCTCCGGCACAGCCTCGTTGCCGAACGCCTGACCGCGGCGAACGCATTGGCGGCCGTCCAGGTGGAAGCCGCCGGCATCGCCAGCGAACGGAACGAACTCGCGGCTGATAGCGGCCCTGTCCACTATCTCGCGACGATCTTGGGCGTAGCAGACGACACGGCCGTCAGATGGTTTATCGCTGCGGTTGCCTTATTGCTCGATCCGTTGGCCATTGTCCTGCTACTGGCCGCAAATGCGCCTGACTGACAAAAAGCTGGCTCGTTGCAAGATTCCACTTGACTCTTGTCAGAAAATCGTTCATGGTGTGTTCACGATGCCGAAGTGTGGGCGGAAGCGGGTAAGCCTCCCCGCCCAACTCCCAAAAACCAACGGAACTTCAAGATGGTGGCTTCACTGCCCCCTGGCTATGTGGCCTTTACGCCGGCCCAACTTGACGCTTTGCGGGAGCAGGACCGCGCTGCCGGTCTACTACCAAAGCGCGGACGGCCCCGAAAGAACGTCGGTCCCCGCGAGCCGAATGGGCGCGCGTCACGCCGCAAGGTTGACAACTTGGGCGGCTCCGATTGCTGGTCGAAACAGCCCGACGAGTTCTGGACTGCGATGGTGCTTGGAACCGAACTCATCCGGTTTGGGTTCGCGCCGAAACCGAATCCCTTGTTCCTCAATCTCGCCCGGCGTTGCGTTCTTGATATTCACGCCTTCAAGATCGCGATCCTGTGGTGGTCAGGGTTCCATCCAGTCAACGGCACGGGTTTGCTTCGCAAGGCACTGTCGATCAAAGCCACAATAGGCTTTGAGCCTGAACACGAACGGATCAGCCGAACGAACGAAGGCCGCAAAATTGCTCGCACGAAATTAGGCGAGGATTTCGTCAGGCGAATGGACGATGCAATTTTTCGTGACAAAATCCCGGATACCGCCAGCTTTCTGAAAGACCTAATCGCGGTGCGCGATGTGTGGCGCTCCGAAGAGGTTCGAGACTCAGATCGCAACATCAAGGAAGAGCTTTGCAAGTTCTACCGATCAGAGGGCCTCAGCTTTGTCCCAAGCAAACGAGGGCGGAGACGATAACGCCCTATTGCAGCACGTCATCATCAACAAGCCCGGCCTGAGCGCCGGGTTTTTTCTTTGGAGACTCCCACATGGCGCGTGTCCATTACAGCCGTGACTGCGAACCGTCATCTGATTCCGACGCCGAACTCCGTCACATCCTGGTCCGACTCAACCGCGGCGACATCCTGGTTTGCCCGTCCGTCGATCATCTCGCGCATCATTGGGCAGGCCTTGAGTCAATCCTGACCTTGCTCGCCGAACGAGGCGTTACGCTCGCCTTACGGCACTCGTCCCGTCAACCCGACGAACCCGTTGAAGTCTGGGCCAAGCGCGACCTGAAACGTGCCGCCGTAGCCCGCGCCCACGCTCGCGGCGCGTATGCCGACATTCCCGGCCGCCCGAAGAAGGGTGATCCGGAATTGGCCGTGAAGCTAAACGCGGCGGGCGTTGGGCCGGAAACGATTGCAGACGTGCTTGCCGTATCCACGCGCACCGTTGCGCGCTACTTAGCGCGGCAAGATCAGGCCGCGGCCTAAAAGCTTCGATCATCATCGTCCACAGCGCCCGGCAATGCCGGGTTTTTTATTGGAAGGAAACAAGCAATGACATCACCTGCCCGAACGGAGGTAGGCGGACTTCGTGACCGCCTGTGCCAAGCTGTCGAGAACGCGGCAGCGCACCGCGCGCGGCACGGCAAAGTTTTGGATCAGGAGGAACGCGCCGCGGCATTGGAGCGACAAAGGGAGTCCGCCCTGGCTGACCGTGATCGTCAAGAAGCCGAACTTGTCGCCAGCAACGAGTCCTGGTCGCCCACGGACGAAGAGCGACAGGCGCGCCGCAAAGATGAGGAAGATTTGGCCGCCGCGCGCCGTGCGGTGGCGGCGGTGCGGCAACACGCCGAACTGCTCCGCGCGCCGTGGGAAGAAGCGGAAAGGGCCGCCGCTCAGATCGCGGCCGAAACCGGTCCGCTCGTTGATGCGGTTCTGCTTGAAGAGGGCATGGCGTGCCTTGATGCGCTGCGCACAGCACGCGCCGAAGTGGTCAAGCTTGAAGCCGCCGCCCGTTCGATTTCGCAAGCCCTCGCCGCGCGGAAGTCATACCGGCACGCGGAAGTTATCGCGGTTGCGTTGAACACAATGCCATGGCCGGAAACATCACCGAACCCCGCGCCGTATCTTCAGCTTGCCGAACGGCTGGCGACTGATCCCGACGCGGTAGTGCCATGACCAGCCGCGGCAATCCGTGGCGGCACGGTGCCGTGGCTGACTTGATCGTCAAGTTCGGCCGGTTAGGCGCAAATCACATCGTCAAGACGCTCGAAACCATGCGCGACATTCTTGAGCGCATGGACGCAATCGAAGCTGAGGATGCCCGCCGTTTGGCGGCCAAGAAAGCATCTGAGAATTTAAGGAAAGGATTTTCTCATGACCATGACCAGCAACAACACTGACAACGATGTCGTCGAGTGCGTGAGCATTAACGGCACCCTGATCGACTTGCGCGATGTGAGTCACGATTTGCGCCGTCAGTACCACGCGGCCAGCCGAAAGGTTGGTCGTCACGACCGGGCGCGCGATGAGCTTCGACAGGTCGGTGAAGCCATTTTAGCGGAACAGGCTCCCAACCTTGCAACTAAGGCATTCGCCGCCGCACACAAACAATCCCGCGTGCGCGGTGATCACGCCGTTCTCGACAAGTTGATGAAGCGCTCGCGATAGTCTGCGGTCGGGCGGTCACGTCCTTCCGCTTTTCCCAGAAGGACACAACCAACCCATGTCATCGGTTTCATACCTTTTAGCCAAGGCAAAAGAAGCCCTCGCCGTGCCGGGTTCAGATTCGCCCCGCAATGCGGCGAAGTATATCTCCGCTGCTCATGAGCAGGGCGCGAGCCAGCGGGATATTGCCAAGAGGCTGGGCAAATCGGGCGCGTGGGTCAATCGGCTCCTAACGTGGCAACGCGGCGGATTCGCCGGCGACCCGTTCGGCGCTGGTCATCACACTGAGAGGGCGTTTACCCCTACGGGTGAACAAAATCTCTCAAGGGATGACCGCGCGAGAATCGCTGCCGCCCAGGCTGCGGCCAAGAAAAAGGACCGGGACTACCTTCTTCAGGAGTTCATAAAAGCGGCGACCGGGTGGCGGGAAGCTATAAACGCGCAAAGGGAAGCCGAGAGGCGTCTCAGGGAATACGAAACGCGGGGGTTCCGTCTACACCCAGCAACCCAGCTTATAGCCATTGACCGCGAGTCCCGTGACCGCCTTACGAAGCTACTTGGGATGCTCGGCTCAAGTGGCGACGGCGAAGTCGTGAACGCCGCCCGCATGGCCGAAGACCTACGCCGCCGGCTTAAGCTGACGTGGCCGGACCTAATCATCGCATGTGCAGGGGATGCCACATGAGCAGAAAAGACAAACTTGGCGGCTTACCGCCGCCGGGGCAAAAGAAACGGCGCACGCCGATACGCGACCGAGAGGACCGCGATCAAATCGAGTTTGAGTTGGCGACCGGCAAGTCTGTCCGAGCAATTGCGAACAAGTACGGCGTGCATGAAATGGCGCTCTATCGCCATCGCAAGAATCTTCCGCCTCAGTTGAAGGCCGCCTACGTTGGCCGACTACTCGCGCCCGGCGTTGATCTGGAAAAGCTCCGCACTGAAGAATCTGAGGGCCTGCTTCAAGGTTTGGCAACGCAGCGCGCTCGATTGCTCATCGCCCAGGACCAAGCTCTTGACGATGACAACGGGCAATTGGTCGCGACACTCGCTAATGCCATCCATCGCAATCTTGAATTGGTCGGTCGCTATTTGGGCGAGATGCAAGCGCACTCTACGCAGACAACGATTTCGGTCTTGGTCTCGCCTGAGTATTTGCAACTGCGCAACGCCCTGATTAGGGCTTTGCAGCCGTATCCTGAAGCTCGCTGCGCTGTAGCGGCAACGCTTCACGAAATGGAGTCCGGCGTAGCCGCACGCACGCAGCCGCGAATGATTGACGTGACACCGGCGCTGCCGCCACCGACAGATGCAACTCAATAGCTCAGTATCACTCGCCCGCGATTTTGCGAGAGCATTAAGCCCGCTCGCGTTCGCAGCAGACTGCGGTATTGAAAATCCCGATCCGTGGCAGATTGACGTGCTGACAACCAACAGCAAACGCATGCTGCTGTGTTGCAGTAGACAAGCAGGAAAGAGTACCGTAAGCGCGTTGTTGGCTTTGCATCAGTTGGTGTACCGACCGCCAAGCACGGTCATCTTGATTAGTCCGAGTTTAAATCAATCAGTCGAATTATATCGGCGTCTACACCAATTTTACGAAAAGATTCCCGGCTTAGCGAAAGCGACCCAAGAGAGTTTGACTAGGTTGAGTCTCGACAACGGCAGTCGGGTGCTGAGTCTTCCTGGCTCAGAAAAAAGTAGCCGTGGATTCACGGCTGACATGGTCATCGTTGATGAAGCAGCCCGCGTTGATGATGAACTTTTTGCCGCTATCACTCCGACGATGGCGACGAAGCCGGATGCCCGGATGGTGGCCTTGACAACACCTTCTGGTCGCCGCGGCTGGTTTTTCGAGCAGTGGACGAGCGGCGAAGGCTGGAAAAAGGTTTCAGTGACAGCGAGCCAATGTCCCAGAATTTCGCAGTCCTTCCTGAATGAACAAATGCGGGCGCTTGGTCCATTAAGATTTGCGGCCGAATTTAACTGCGAGTTTCACGACGACGAAATGTCCACGTTCAATTCGGATTTGATCCGGAGGGCTTTTTCGCATGACGACTTTGAACCCATCCACATCTGATTCGGTGCTTGTGCCGTTCAACCGAAATTCTGAGTACGGCGAGCGATATTCTCTTGGACTCGATCTGGGAAAAGAGCGGGACTATACGGCCCTGGTCGCCGTCCGCCGCCTTCATCGTTCCTCAGAGAATAAGCCGCCCCTCTTTCAGGTGCCTGCCATTCGTCGCTTCGAACTTGGAACGCTCTATCCGGAAATGGTCTTGCAGGTTCGAGAGATACTCTGCCGCCATCCGTTTCGCGGTGCGACGTTGGTAATTGATAAAACCGGCGTCGGAACAGCCATTGCCGATTTATTCGAGGTTACAGGAATCTCCCCGGTCAAGGTCACTATAACCGGCGGCGGTAAGACTACTTTCGAAGGCCGCGACTGGCACGTTCCAAAAAATGAACTGATTAGCTGCGTGGGCGCTGCGCTTCATACTGACACTCTCCACATTCATCCGACTCTACCGCACGCGGAGACATTGAAATCGGAATTATTGGATTTTCAAACAAAGCATACCGTGTCCGGATACATGAGCCACAATGCGCGCGAAGGCGCGCATGATGACATTCTACTGGCCCTCGCCATCGGGTTATTTCATGCCGATGACCGCGCCGACCGTTCGCATTCCAATTGGATGGAGTTTATGCGCCGCACTAACGGCATCGCTGTCGCTAACGCGGCGGCATCTAAGCCTGCGCTGGTGACCCTGAAGCGTCCGAACGACACCATCACAAATGTTTCCACCATCACCGGACGCTCAATCAACGTTGGCGTGGAAGGAACGATTGAAGTCACGGCCGAAGAGGCTACGCCGTTTTTGCAGGCGGCCTGGATTCAGATCGCCGCATGAGAGTTTGCGAAAATCGCAAACGAAAATTGTGATTGCGCGCAAAACGGTAATCAAGCGATAAAGAGCGTCGGCGACCATCGTTAGAAGCGATGATCGCCGACTTGCCACGGTCAACGCATGGAGTGCGACCATGACCAACAAAGCTTTTAGCACGAATGCGCTCGCGTCAGAATTTCCGGATCAGTTTCTAATCTCGCCGATCCGGGCCGATCACTTGGGCGACTTGCGCGCTGACGGCGTGATAAGCGACGCCCAGCTACTCGCCGGCCGCAAATGGCAGGCTTTGTTTTTGCGCTTGGAGTTTGCCGCATGGCGTGGTGCTGGTGTCCGCAGGTTCCAAAAAAAGATCGGTAAGCTGAGCAGAGTTATTTGCCCGGCGGGGGAATGGCTCCTGTACGACGTGTTGCACGTCGGCCTTTCATTTCGTGATGCCGCGAGAAAGCGCGGCGACTCGAATCGGGCTGCAATCAAGGGCTGGGCGGCGATCTTCAACTGTTGCCTGAATAAGCTGGCGCTACTCGGTCCCTGAACCTCTGCCCCGTACTACTTCAAAACTTTGAGCCTCCGCTGACGGCGGGGGCTTTTTCATTTCACCCCGTAACCATTGGAGAGTTCAACATGTCTAAGATCACTGACCCATTTGCACCGCGACCGTTCACAGGCGGCTCTCCGCTCGCTGGAACTGAGCGCGCGTTTGCGCCAAGGATCAACGTACAAAGCGTTGAAGAGCAATCGAGAGCCGTTGGCATTCCTGCCGGAATCGACGCCCGCCGCGCCGCGCCGACGTTTGAGCGCGTCCCGACTCCGCCGCCTTACGAGAGCCGGACGCCAGTGATTACGAACCCGAACCCCGCGCCCAAAGGCGGCGGCTCAAAGAGCTAAACCGAATCGCGGCGGTAATAACTCCCCGCCGACGCCCGCCGGTTTTGAAAATGGTTCTGGTGGGAACTTGGCGGCGTTTTTCATCCATTGGGGACGCCGCCCTTTTTATCCATGCGCCGCGGGGGTGCCGGTAATCCGGCCTCAATAGTCTCGCCTGCGTAGGCGCTCAGCGGCCGGCGGTTGTCCATTCCGCCGGCCGCCTCTCATCCACGCACCTCATTCCGATCCATGCAGACAACGCCCTGACGGGGCGAACGGGGAAGATATGAGTCGTTCGATGATCTTCGTGGGTTGCTGGCCGCGGCGAATGCCTGCGGAGATGGCAGCGGCCTATTGCGGCGAGTCCAACCCAAAGGACTTCCTCAAGCGCGTCGGCTCAGAGTATCCTGAGCCGCGAGTCAAGGAGGGGAATCGGCGGCTATGGCTCCGGGACGATTTGGACCAAGCAATACTGCCGCCCGATCTGGCACGCCCGCGCGATCTCGCAGAGGATTTGTGACGATGACGTTGCGCTTGCCGCGCTATGTCATTGCCAAGCCGCTGGCAAGCGGCGCAACCGGGTTCTATTTCACGATCCCGACGCGCTACCGGGAAATGGGGTGTTCGATCCCGAACGAGCCGCTCGGCAGCGACTACACCGTTGCGTGCGGTCCTGACGGTGAAGGCGGCCGCGCGGCGGCCCTCAATGGCTTATTCGATGAATGGTGGAAGGCCAAGAACGGCGAGCCGGTCGAAAGCATCGCCCGCTACGGCACCGTCGATTGGCTTTTTCGCGAATACAAGGCGAGCAAGCGATACCGCGAGCGTGTATCCACGCGCACGCGCCCGGATTACGAGCGGCTCATGCAACTTGTCATCAACTTGCCGACGAAGCGCGGCGACCGAGTCGGCCAACGGCTGGTCAAGTCGATCACGCCGCTCGCCACCGACAAGATTTATGAACAGGTGTGCGCTGGCCCGAAGGGGCGGCGGCCCCGACAGGGCGAGAAGGCAGTGGCACTCTGCCGTGCCGCATGGCGAGTCGTTCACCGACTACACCCCGGCTGCTTTGATCGCGACGTGCCGAACCCCTGGGATGGCGTCACGATGGAGCAACGCGCGAAAGCAACGAAGCCCGCTGCGACGCGCGATGAGGTCTATAGGTTTGCTTGGGGCGCAATCGAGGCAGGACATCCGGAGGCAGCCGCCGCGGCGGTCATCTGTTTCGAGTTCCTACAACGGCCGGAGAACGTGCTTGCCGGCTATGTAGCGTGGCCCGACTACCGCGCCCGTGAAGCGCCGAACGCCATCAAGATCAACCATCACAAGACGGACGCCATCGTATGGCATCCGTTGGAAGTGGTGACGGAGGAAGGCGTCGAAAAGTTCTATGAGCACGCCGAAGCCGTGCTGGCGACCCTGCCCCGCCGCGGCGTTGCGATGATCCTCAAACAGCGTCGGGACGGCACTACCGAGCCGTATACGGCCATGCAGATGGCGAAGATCGTGCGCAAGCTCCGTGATCGCCTTGACCTGCCGGCGACGTTCACGCTTGACGCCTGCCGTCACGGCGGGATGACGGAATTGGAGGAAGCGGGACTGACGGACGGGCAAGGCAGGGCACTATCCGGCCATCGGACGCAGCGCGCTTACGAGGGGTATGCCAAGCGCACGCTGGAGCGCGCCCTACCCGCTACCAGGAAGCGATACGCCCACGCGCTGGCGAACGTTCAGAGTACATCCATTCAGAATGACAACGGTTTTGCCGTTCAGAATGAAACGAGTTCCGATGACGCAGCCATTGCTTAATCAGTTGGCGTTGTTTACCTAATTCTTTCTCTGGGGCCACGTGGCGGAGTGGTTACGCAGCGGTCTGCAAAACCGTTTACCCCGGTTCAATTCCGGGCGTGGCCTCCAGCACTTAGAAAAAGCCGCAGGGTTCGAGTCAGGGATCTGTCGGTAGTAAACCCGCGATGCGCTTTAACGCCCGCCCTGCAGTCCTACGTCCGCAGGGTTGCCCGGACGTGAAAGGGGCAACCGCCGCTGAATCGGGCGGCGGGGCGGGCCGCAAAGTTATGTAGCGAATCGTATTCGTCGAGGCTTGTCAGCTCGGATGCGAGGGCATCGTATCAAAGCGGCTCGGCTCGCCATTCCGCCCCGGACGTTCGGCGCATTGGATGAAGGTGAAAAACCCTAAGGCGCCAGCCGTGAAGCGCGAGGCCGAGGAGGATTGGGGCCGATAACTCTCAATACTCAAGTGAAAACAAACGAGAAGGCCGCCTTCGGGCGGCCTTCGAGCGCGCAACAGCCCAGGGCTGCTTAGATTCCGTTCGGGGTGCAGGCCATCAGTAACTTGGCCACTTCGAGAAGACTATGGCCTCCCGCACTGTTGGCGCGGCTGCCATTCGGCAGCACAAAGACGACTCCATCTTTGTCGGTCATTGTATAACCTTCATAGTACTCGTCTTCGGTAATCACGATAGGCTTGCTCATATGAACGCCCCGGTCGTCGAGCGCTTTTTGGGCGGCCGTCGAGCGTGCTGCCTCGTTTCCTGTCGTTAGCTTGTTTGTTGGGTCGCTCCAAGCCTGCACGATCAGGTCTGCGAGAGCGTCATTTTGGTAGGAAAATTCAGCCACCCTCTGCTCTTCGTCGGAGGGTGCGACCCCGGCCGGAGTGGGTCTGTAAATACCTTTTTGCGTGTTGCCTTCTGGGGTGTGTTTGGGCATTGCTAGCTCTCCCGTTCGCCATCCGCCCTGCTATTTCCTAGCTTAATCGTACGCTTTTGGGATCGCAAGCCAGCCGTCATCCAAGCAGCGCCGTCGCAGCAATCGACGATTTTTATTTTATTCTAACAAAGACGATTTTGATTTTGTTCTAACAAATAAGATGACCCCGCCCGTCGCTTCCCGCCACCTCGGTCTGTTGAGGAATTGAACGCCTGCTTCATCGTGCGCGATTAGGGCGGAAATTTCGAGGCCGATTCGGGCGGGCCGTCCTGCAGTACGCGCTCGATCAGCTCGAACAGATCGACGATCACATCCGTCCCTCGTTCGTAGGCGAGGATCGCGCAAACTGAGATAACCAAATCTCGTGCTGTGTGATTGAACGCTCGCTCACCGGCTTGGCGCTTCACGGCGCGTAACGCCTCTATGACGAAGCGATCAAGTTCACGCGAGAAACGTGCCGCCCGGACCTCAGGCGGCATATTTAGAATCGCCCCCATGGTTGGAAGCCGAGCGCAGCCGATAGGCGCTGGCTTGACGTCGGTGTGGCAATATCGGGACCCTCGAAAAGCCGTTTACGTTGTCAACAGCCTTTTCCCTTGGTCGAGCGAGTGCTATTTGCGTTCGCCCACCAAGATCGACCTCGAAATTGCTGGAGCCGCGCAGCCAGGACGGAGACTGCGGCCCGGCGGCTTTCAAAGCGGGATCGGTTTTGTTATATGCGGGCTTCCGTCGCGCGAGCAGCCTTTCCCCGGTAGCTCAGCGGTAGAGCAACCGGCTGTTAACCGGTTGGTCGCTGGTTCGAATCCGGCCCGGGGAGCCAAATTCCAGTTACGTCATTTATCGATTGCAGGGGGCAATGAGGGCAATGAAACTGGGCGTGACCAAAATCGCGATAGCTACTCTGGTCATGGCAAATGCAGCCAGTGCCCAAAGCGTGTCCGGTCGCGTCACTGGTGCTGTTGGCGAGGCCGGTTCCGTTGCAGGCCAGGTGAGTGCAGGCGGTGCGCCAAGCGGATCGCAACCCGTTGGCAGCACCAATCTGCCGACTGGCTCCCTCGTCGGCGGCGAGCTTCCGGGCGGCGTCAAGATGAAGCTCGGCGACAAAGTCATTGATCTTCGTGGCAATGTCGGCGTTGGCGACAACGGGGGCAATTTCAAAGCAGGCGTAGGCCTGCCCTTCTGAAGCATTTGAGGGTTATCAGGCCGAAGCAGATTGGATTCGCGTTTTGCTGCGCAAGTGACGATTAGTCGGCCCGCAGCAGTCAATGGCCCATCAACGGTGGCGCACCTTCTGCGGCTGCACCGGCATTGGAATCCAGTACAGCAAACCGCAGGTCCAGGCTTCTGCAGTGGTCAGCTGCCGGTTGTCGCGAAAGTTGGCGACTATGCCAGAGAGGATGATCGAGGCTGGACACGCGAATGCGGCCCAGAACCATGCAGGAGGCCCCCCATGCGTTGGGACGACCGGACAAGGAATTATGGGTGGGGCGGCAAACGCGGTATCAATCGGCAGCAATCCGGTCAGCGGTACCCCGCATGGAATCGCCGCTTTCGCTCGCATCACTGCAGGACCAATCATCGAAGGAGCAAAGAACAACATCGCCGCAATCAATATTGTGGTCACGATCTTGCGAAAGTTCATGGTCGCCCCCCGCTCCCATTTCCACGTCCCATAGGCGGTAGCCTTTCGCCCGATGAAATGTGCTCAGCTAGGTAGGTTGCGCCGCTCGAGTCATGTGGACAATGGTAACCTGTGGGCAGAACCGCCATTTCAGACAAATTTTGCAAGCCTGTTGCGGATTAATCACAAGTCGCAACAGGCCTCGCCGCGAATCGCGGACCAGTTAGTGCGGATGCGCAATTCGTTGCGCGAAGACGAGTAATTAGCCCGCAGCACTCAATGGTGATGCTTCACCGGCTGCGGCTGCACTGGCATTGGGATCCAGTACAGCAAACCGCAGGTCCAGGCTTCTGCAGTGGTCAGCTGCCGGTTGTCGCGAAAGTTGGCGACGATGCCGGAGAGAATGATCGAGGCGGGACAAGCGAATGCGGCCCAAAACCATGCGGGAGGGGCTCCACTTGTTGGCGGGGCGACGGGACAAGGTATGGGGGGTGGGACGGCGAACGCGGTATCAGTCGGCCGCCATCCGAAGGTACCGCATGGAAGGGCTGGGAAGGCTCTAACTGGAATCATTGAAGGGGCAAAGAATAACAATGCCGCAATCAATATCGTGCTGACGATCTTGCGAAAGCTCATGGTCGTCCCCCCGCTCCCATTTCCAGGTCTCCCATTTCCACGTCCCGTTTCCCGACGATGAGCCCGGCGAGGTGAACTCTGATCGCCTGTGCATGCTGCGCCGCTCGAGCCATGCCGACAATGGCAACCTGTGGGCAGAGCCGCCGCCTAGAACGAATTTTGCAAAACTGTTGCGGATTTATCACAAGGCGCACCGAACTCAGACGATGACGCAGGTGCGTACGCCGCGCTTGTTTATTGTTTGCGATCGCGCAGATCGGGCGATCAATTAGCGTATTATGGATCGAGCCGATCGCTATCAGCAGCCAAGTTGCTCAGCAAAGACCAACCGAAAAATCCAATGCCGCTTTTTGTGCTCGAACCTCCGGTCCAATACATTCACCGCTTCAACGGTCCGGTGATCGAGCGTGTGTTGCCCTTAGCGGAGGCGCGCAAAGCTTGCGCCGGCAAAGGCGTGCGCGCCGACGCCTGCGCCTGGACCGGCAATGGCGCTTGTCACTTAGTTATTCCGAGTAACGGTCCGGTGCGCAATCGCGCCGCCTATCGGCGCCATGAAATGGCGCACTGCAACGGCTGGGAGCATTCGCACTCGTTTGCGAACGAAAGCGACGACCCGCTGAAGGCTAATCGGTGAAGCGCCGCGCTTAAGCGCCGGCGCGATTCCAGCCGCGGATGCGGTCGCCATAGACCTCGTAGCCTTTCGGCGTGACCACCACCGTGTCTTCGAGCTTGATGAAGCCGCGCTGCGGATGCTGCAACGTCGTCTCCACCGACACTACCATGCCGGTCTCGAGCGGCCGCTCCGCGTCATAGGCGTCATACGGCACCGGCCCCGCATTGGTCAGCCGCGGCGCTTCGTGGCTGACGAGCCCCATGCCGTGCGCGAGGAAATGGGTGTGGTTGTGGATCTTCGATTTATGCAGTACGGCGTTGGCCGCCGCATAGATTTCCTTGCCGTGCGCGCCGGCGCGGATTGGCATCATCGACGCCTGTTCGACGGCCTCGACCTCGGCCAATAGATTCACTAGCTCATCGTCCGGCTCGCCGACGATGCCCATGCGGGCGACGTCGCCGATATAGCCGTGATAATTGCCGCCGGAATCGAGCGAGAGCACGTCACCCTCCTCCCAGCGCTGGTCGGAAGGCGCGCGATTCAGATTAGATCCCGCCGCGATCAGGCAATAGTCGAAAGTCAGCCCGCGCATTGTTTCCTCGCGGCGCAGTGCTTCGGCCAATTCGGCCTTGGTGGCGCCGGCGCCGTAATTGTGAAACACGGCGGCCATCGAATCGATCACGGCGTCCGAGGCGACGCGGAGCATCTCCAGCTCTTCGGGCGACTTGATCGCGCGCAGCCGTTCGAGAACAAACAGCGCGTCTTTGATTTCGCTGCCGGGGAAAGCTCGCCCCAGAACCGCAGAGGAATCCGCCGGCAGGAATGCGAGCTCGGCGCCAATGCGCTTTGGCTTCGCAATGAGCTTGCGCGCGTATTCGACCGCCTTCTCCATGACGTCCACGGAGCCTGAGCTTTTGACGTTGAGCTCGGACACCCAAAACGGCTTCACCTCGTTCTGGTAGTTCTCCATGCGGTGGCCGAAGAAGCCGGCTTTGTCCGGTTCGCCTTTGGCATAAACGAAGACCGGCAGGTAGCGGGAGAGGCCCATCGCGTCCATCGACTCGAAGAAGAACGCGCGATGGCCGCCGAGCAGGTACTGCACGTTGTGCTTCGATGTCACGAGCAGCACGTCCATGCCGGCGTCGTCCATCAGCCGGTCCAGCCGCTCGGTGTCGAACGGCGCTGTATTCTGTCGCTTGGCAACATCGAGCATGATCGGTCTCCTGGCGGCGAAGAAGCTAAAGCTGATCGGGCAAAGCCTGAGCCGGCCTATCCTACCAGTTCCGCAGGCGCGGATGAACCCGCTGGCGCTCGATGCCTGCTTTGCGCTGGCCAAGTAGTAGCAACACAGAATGCGCTTGCCGCCAAGATAGGGAGAGAACGGAGGGAAGTTAGCCCCACAATTGCGCGCTTGCGAGCCGCGCGCCTTGTACCAGCGCATCGAGCTTTGCCCACATGATGCTGGGATGGACGCGGCGATGGAACGGTCCCTGGGCAAAGCCGCAATCGGTTCCGGCCAAGAGATTTTCCCGCCCGATGAGCCGGGCAATACGCACGATGCGTTCGGCCACAAGCTCGGGATGTTCGACGACGTTGGTGGCATGACTGATCACGCCGGGAATGAGCAGCCGATCCGGCGGCAGTTTAGCGGTTTCCCAGACCCGCCATTCATGCTCGTGGCGCGGATTGGCGCCTTCGATGACATAGGCTCCGACTTTCATGCGCAGGATCAGATCGACAATGTCCTTAAGCGCCACGTCGCTGCTGTGCGGTCCGGGCCAGCTTCCCCAGCAAACGTGATAGCGGATGCGATCCGCCGGCAGCCCGGCGATCGCCTCATTGAGCACGTCGACCTGTAGCGCCAGCCATTTACGGTAGTCGCTAAAACTCGCCGGCGGCACCATGCGGTCGTAGGTGACCGCGGCGCGCGCATCGTCAAGCTGCAGCACGAAGCCAGCATCGATGATCATGCGATATTCGGTGCGCATCGCCGCGCCGATGGCGCGGATGAGGTCTTCTTCGCTCTTGTAATATTCATTCTTGCGATCGGGGATGACACTCGCCGGGGCGGCAACGGGAAGAAATGCTTCCGCGACCCCGACGTCTTTGAGCGCGGCCTTGAAATTGGCGATGTCGCGCTTGAGCTCAGCTTCGCCGGTGTAGGCAATCGGCCCGACGCAGACCGCTTCGACCGTGGTCGCCACGCCCTCGCGCGCGTCAAGCTCGGCATAAAACTCGGCAAAACGTTCGCGGTCGACCCCGCGGGTAAATGGGTTGGCGCCGAGCTTGACCGGCCGCCGCTCGAAACCGCTCAACCGCTCGAGCACATATTGCGACCAGCTGATCGATTTGCCGAACTCGCCATCGCTGACGACGTCGACGCCGACCTCGGCTTGCTCGCGCACAACTTGCGCGACGGACGTTTTCAAGCAGGACTCATAGGCCGCTTGGTCGTAGGGTTTGCCGGCTTGCTTGGCGCGCAAAAATTCCTGAAGGTCCGCGGGCCGGATCAAGCTGCCGACATGGGTGGTCAGAATGCGGTCGGTGCTGCGTTTCATCGCTTTCCTTTAAGGTGCGCGGTGCCGGCAGTGATACAGAAGCGAGCGAAGTTCGCAATGCGTGCGCCAGTGCGCCGATACCCGAATTGGCGGCCACTTCGCGGCTTGCTATGAACGAGCGGTGGAAGGGGCTGGGCGCCGAGAAGTTATGAGCATGCAAGTGCACAACGGCATCGTTGAAGCCATCGGCAATACGCCGTTGATCAAGCTCCGGCAGGTCTCCGAGACGACCGGCTGCACCATCCTGGGCAAGGCCGAGTTCATGAATCCGGGCCAATCGGTGAAGGATCGACCGGCGCGCCAGATGATCCTAGAAGCGGAAAAACGGGGCGATATCCGACCAGGTGGCCTCGTCGTCGAGGGTACTGCCGGCAATACCGGGATCGGGCTCGCTTTGGTCGCCAACGCCCGCGGCTATCGAACTCTTATCGTCATTCCCAATACCCAAAGCCAGGAAAAGAAAGACATGCTGCGGCTCGCCGACGCAGAACTTATCGAGGTGCCGGCGGTACCGTACAGTAATCCGAACAATTATCAGCACATTGCGCGCCGATTGGCCGAACAATTGCGTCAGCACGAGCCGAATGGTGTTCTCTACGCCGACCAGTGGAATAATCTCGACAATCGCCTGGCGCATTACATGAGCACCGGTCCTGAAATCTGGCAGCAGACCGAGGGTAAGGTAGACGGCTTCATCTGTGCTGTCGGCACTGGCGGAACGCTCGCTGGCGTCTCGCAATATTTACGCGAGAAGAAAAAGGACGTGGTGATCGGCTGCGCCGATCCGTGCGGCGCCGCAATGTATGACCTGTTTGCGCACGGCGTCGCCAAGGCCTCAGCGGGCAATTCGATCACCGAAGGAATTGGCCTTGGCCGGGTAACGCCGATCATCGACGGGCTGACATTAGAGAAGCCATACATTATTCCCGATGCGGAAGCCGTGCCGTTTATCTTCGATCTTTTAGAGCACGAGGGCCTGTGCCTGGGCGGGTCGACCGGCATCAACGTCGCCGGCGCCGTTCGCCTGGCCAAAGAGCTTGGTCCCGGCCACACGATCGTGACCATCCTCGCCGATTACGGCACACGGTATCAATCCAAGCTGTTCAATCCGCAGTTCCTGCGAGAGAAAAAACTTCCCGTCCCGCAATGGTTAGAGCGCAAACCGAGCATCAAGGTCCCCTATGAATGAACTTCGCGTGAACTTGATAGCCGCGGGCGCGTTGTAGTGTCACACCATATGACAAACGATAATTTCCCTCCTGCATCACAGTCGAGCCGCTGGCTCCGTTCAACCGAGTGGCTTGCCGAGCACTTGCGCGATTCTAATCTTGTGGTGGTTGACGCGACCTATTTCCTTCCGACGCATAACCGCGACGCGCATGCCGAATACCGAAGCGCGCATATTCCCGGCGCGGTGTTTTTCGACATCGAATCGATCAGCGATCATTCTACCGACTTGCCGCACATGCTGCCGGGCACCACGCAATTCGGCGAGGCGGTCGGCGCGCTCGGCATCGGCGACGGCGATACAGTCGTCGTCTATGACAACAGCCCCTTGTTCTCCGCAGCGCGGGTATGGTGGACATTTCGACTTTTCGGCGCGAAGTCGGTCTACGTGCTCGACGGCGGCTTCCCGAAATGGAAATCCGAAAGCCGGCCCATTGAATCAGGTGACACCAAGCGCACGCCCAAGAAATTCAACGCCGAGATGGATGTCGGCCCCGTGGCGCTGCTTGACGATGTCCGCTTGGCGCTGACCGACGACAGCGTGCAGGTGGTCGATGCGCGCTCGGCCGAACGCTTCGCCGGAAAAGCGCCCGAGCCACGTCCCGGATTGCGCTCGGGCCACATGCCGCGTTCATTCAATGTGCCCTACGACCGCTTGATCGAGAACGGCCGGCTCAAGTCACGCGAGAAGATCGCTGCGGCGTTTACCTCCGCCGGGGTTGATCTCGACAAGCCGATCATCACCACCTGCGGCTCGGGCGTAACCGCCGCGGTGCTCGCCTTCGCGCTGGACGCGCTCGGTAAAGAACCTAAGGGCCTTTACGACGGCTCTTGGGCGGAATGGGGCTCGCGGCCCGATCTGCCCGTCGAGCGCGACTGATCGGCGAATCCGAGAAATGCCGATCACCAAACCGGCGGCCCTGATTACTGGCGGGGCGAAGGGTATTGGTCGTGCCATCGCGCGCCATTTGCTTTCGTCAGGATGGCAGGCCGGCATCATCGATCTGCCCGACAGTGGATTGCGCCGCGCGTTTTCGCGCCAGCGCGGCGTCTTGATCATCGAAGGCGACGTGCGCAACGAGGAAACCGCGTCTGACGCAGTCGACGCGATGGTTCATCGCTTTCGCCGCCTCGATGCCGTTGTCTGCAATGCCGGCATCATGATCCGTAAGCCGCTGCGCCGTTTGACGCTCGCGGAATGGCATCGCGTCCTCGACACCAATCTGACCGCTGCCTTTGTGCTGGCGCGCGCCGCCGAGAAGCCGCTGCGGCGGGCGCACGGTGCGATCGTAACAATCGCCTCGACGCGGGCGCGCATGTCGGAGCCCGACACCGAGTCCTATTCGGCAAGCAAAGGCGGACTGGTGGCGCTGACGCACGCATTGGCGATCAGCCTCGCGCCGGACGTGCGGGTCAATTGCGTCAGCCCCGGCTGGATCGAGACCAAGGACTATGCCGGTTTGCGCCGCA
>Ga0073928_10003402_pt1 | contig 25226 bp, 21 predicted proteins | sample PaiPotPPA55metaG_FD_76969 | JGI IMG/M metagenome (GOLD analysis project Ga0073928, IMG submission 76969) | Iron sulfur acid spring bacterial and archeal communities from Banff, Canada, to study Microbial Dark Matter (Phase II) - Paint Pots PPA... ...
CGGAGGCGCGGCAATTTTTGGCCAATAGCCTTCTGGCCATTTGGGCGATTTATGTCTTGCATTGATCGCAAATTCCAGGATGTCCCATTGAGCGATGCGCTGGTGTTCAAGTAGTTGCCACGGAGAATGCTCGGCGCCTTTGGGAGTTTTGCCCTGAAGCGCTGCAGGCATATCGGCAACAGCGTCTTCAAATGTTGCGTGGGCATCGCCACCCTCAAGCATCTTAACCAAATGTTTTCTTAACAACTTGTCGTTCACGTCGATCACCCTGTCGCCGCCATGATACACCGGCAGTATTGGCGCGGCGTTACGCGACTTCCATCGGTAGACCTACGTAGTTTTCCGCAAGGGTCTGCGCGGCGGCACGCGAACTTGTGACGTAGTCCAGTTCCGCGAGTTGACGGCGTTCATCAAACGGATTTGTTGACGCATGGCGATGCAACATCGAAGTCATCCACCAGGAGAAGCGCTGCACTTTCCAAACCCGGCGCAAACAGATTTCTGAATATCGCTTGAGCAGGTCCATCTTGCCGGAATCATAAAATTCAGTAAGACCTCTTACCAGCACTCGAACATCGGCAATGGCTAGATTCAGCCCCTTTGCACCGGTGGGCGGAACAATATGCGCGGAATCGCCCGCCAGAAATAATCTGCCGAATTGCATTGGTTCAGCCACGAAACTGCGCATCCCCGTCACGCTCTTTTGCAGGATTGGTCCTTCTGTCAATCTCCAATGTGTTGATAGTTTGAACCGTCGTTGAAGCTCGGCCCAGATTCGCTTATCCGGCCACTCGCTTAAATCCTCATTTGGAACGCACTGTAGGTACAGCCGGCTAATTTCCGGAGAGCGCATACTATGCAGTGCGAAGCCGCGTTCGTGGTAGGCATAGATCAATTCCTCGGACGACGGAGGAGCTTGCGCGAGAATTCCCAGCCAACCGAAAGGATAGATTTGTTCATAGGCCGTAATTACGCCCTCCGGAATCGAGGGCCGGCAGACACCGTGGAAGCCATCGCAGCCGGCAATAAAATCGCAGACTAATTCATGTGCAGTTCCCTCATTTTCAAAATGAACCGAAGGCGTTGGCCCGTCGAGTGCCTGGATCTGCACATCGGAGGCCTCAAATATAATCCGCTCCCCAACAGACAAGCGCGCCGCCACTAGATCCTTGATGACTTCATGCTGGGCATAGATGACGACGCCTTTACCGCCCGTAAGTTCGCGAAAGTCTATGCGATGCCCCGCCCCGCTAAATCTAAGCTCAATCCCCCCATGGAAGAGCCCTTGGCGTTGCAGCCTTTCGCCCACACCTGTCTCGACCAGCAGGTCCACGGTCCCCTGCTCCAAAACGCCCGCTCGGATGCGTTCTTCGATGCGTTTGCGGCTAGAGGCTTCTAAGACTACAGACTCGATGCCGTGAAGGTGCAACAGATGGGAAAGCATCAACCCGGCGGGACCGGCTCCTACGATTCCGACTTGGGTGCGTATTTTCATGAAGTTATAAGCCCGAGGGTCTGGTTCACTGGCCGGCTAGCAACCCCGTTTCTAAGGTTTTAAATTGGCAACAATCAGGGGTAAGCGCCTTTCAAAGCGTTCCTCGCTCAAAGTATCATGGTAATTAGGCTGGCCCGTCTCACTCCGCGGAGACGTTCAACAATCGCATAGCAAAATAGATGCCCGAGAACACTGATCAATTCGCGAAGACTCCTCAACCCAAACGGAAATACAACTTATCCAATAAGTTGAAAATAGTCGATCTTCTCCGTCCGCACTGGACGTCTCTGACGTTGGCGTTTCTCGCTGTTCTCGGGGAGACGCTGACGGACGTTCTGGAACCTTGGCCCGTCAAGATCGTGGTCGACAACTTGCTTCAACACAAGCGCTTGCCCAACTGGATTGGTCGGCCGGTTATAGCTCTATTTGGCGACAATCAGATCGCCATCCTGAACTTCGCAGTTGGCGCGGTCGCGGCTATAGCCATAGTTGGGGCTCTCAGTTCCTACACCGAAAAATATCTTACAACCAGCGTCAGCCAGTGGGTAACTCACGATTTGCGTCGGATGTTGTATGGCCACATTCAGAGGCTGTCCCTTGCGGAGTACGACGAAACCCGCACAGGCGATTTGATTTCGCGCGTAACCAGCGACATCAATGCCGTCCAGGATTTTGTTAACTCGGCGCTGTTGGGCATGCTCGTCAACGTTCTTACGCTGGTGGGCATGATTGGCGTGATGTTCTACATCAACTGGCGATTCACGCTGATTGCCCTATCTGTTTCACCAGTCCTCTTTGCTTTTGTGTACGTGTTTACTCGCCGAATCAAGAAGTTCTCGCGTGCGGTTCGAAAAAAAGAAAGCGACCTTACGTCTGTGGTGCAGGAGGTCTTTACCTCTATACGGGTGGTCAAAGCCTTCGCGCGCGAAGACTATGAACAGGAACGTTTTGAAGCCCAGAGCCTGGAAAATGTGGAAACTGCCCTCAAAGCCCGGAGTCTGAAGGCGAAATTGGCGCCAATGGTGGAGGTGATCGTAGCCATCGGTACCTGTTTAGTCCTTGGCTACGGAGCACGTCTTGTGCTTCACGGAAGTCTGAGCGCCGGCGTGCTCATTGTTTTCTTACTTTACCTCGGCAAGATGTATAAACCCATGCGCGATTTGTCCAAGCTGACGGACACGGTCTCCAAAGCGACCGTAGGTTACGAGCGAATTCAAGAGGTGTTGGAAATCGAAAGCAAAGTTCGAGACTTGCCGAGGGCCAAAAAAGCTCCCAAGTTCAAAGGCAAAATCGAATTCGAACACGTTAGCTTTAGCTATGACGGCGGCAACCTGGTGTTGAAAGACATTAATTTCACCATTCAGCCCGGGCAAATCGCCGCATTGGTGGGCCCCTCCGGCACAGGTAAGACGACGGTGATCAGTTTGATCCCGCGCTTTTATGACCCGACCAGCGGCAAGGTAAAGATCGACGACCGCGAGGTCCGCGAGTACACCCTGAAGTCGCTTCGGCAGCAGATTAGCTTCGTGTTGCAAGACACGCTGCTTTTTCACGCGACGATCTGGGAAAACATCGCATATGGCCGCCCGGATGCCTCGCGCAAGCAGATCGAGGAGGCTGCACGATTAGCAAACGCTCATGAGTTCATTGAAAAAATGCCGGAAGGCTATGACACCATGGTGGGTGAACGAGGAATTTCGCTTTCCGGGGGACAGCGTCAGCGTATTGCTATCGCCCGTGCGGTTATTCGTGACACTCCCATCCTGATTCTGGATGAACCGACTTCTGGACTCGACGCGGCTTCGGAGCAAAGTGTGATCGAAGCGCTGGACCGGTTGATGAAAGGCCGGACCACATTACTCATCGCTCATCATTTGGGAACCATCCGGCACGCAGACTGTATTTTCGTGATCAAAGATTCAGAGCTCGTGGAACGAGGCACTCATGAGGAACTTCTGGCAGCCGGAGGAACTTATGCAGAACTATATAAGATTCAAACTTCACAGGGCGCTGAGCAAGCCCCAGTCGAACACGCCACTGAAAAACCGGTCGCCTAAGTTGGTGGGCCTTTTCACTCGCAACCGCGGGACTGTGCGAAACATGTATTTCATTTCATTGATTTGTTTAGCAATCCTACTTTTCGGTACGGCCGCTTCCTTAAGAGCGCAGGACGAGTCTAAACAGGATGAACCACAGCAAGAAGGCCAACGCCAGAAAGATAAAGACCAACAAAAACAAGACGAAACAAAATCAGAGAAAAAAGAAGAGAAAAGAAATAAGGGAGAAGCGCTACCCCGGCTCAAGGCGGTGATTTGGCACTCGACGATCGATGTTAATCAGTTGAATCTCTTCTATGGTGCCGGAGGCAAAGAAGACGCCCCTAGTCCCGACGCCAAATACAAATTCAAAAAAGAAGATATGAACGGCACAAGCCCAAAGTTTGACGTCGAAGACGATAAAGGTATCAAGTGGCGCGTCAAACTTGGACAGGAGCCCCGAGCAGAAACCGCCGCCACCAGGTTGCTCTTCGCCGCCGGCTACTTCGTGGACGAGGACTATTACATCGACGAATTGCGTGTCGAGGGCTTGCCGACATTAAGGCGCGGGCAATCGTACGTCACCCCAGACGGCATCGTTCACGGCGCGCGCCTCGAGAGGAAAATGAAAGAAATTAAGAAGCTTGGAACGTGGGACTGGTTCAAAAATCCCTTCGTGGGCACTAAAGAATTCAACGGCCTTCGCGTTATGATGTCCTTGGTTAACAACTGGGATTTAAAAACCATCAATAATTCGATTTACGAAGTCAACGACGAGGCCGAATATGTGGTCAGCGACGTGGGCGCGACCTTCGGCAAAACTGGGGATCCGCTTCACCGCTCCAAGAGCGTCTTAAAGGATTACGAAGGTTCCAAGTTCATCGACAAGGTTACCCCCGAGTTCGTGGACTTCGTCATGCATAGTCGTCCGCCATTGCTGGCCGCTATCAACATCCCGAATTATGAAAAACGTACGCATATGCAGGACGTAACCAAACATATCCCCCGAGCTGACGCGAAGTGGTTAGGCGAAAGACTTTCTCAACTGACCGAAGAGCAAATTCGCGATTCTTTCCGGGCGGGTGGATACACTCAGGAAGAGGTCGAAGGCTACGCTACGGTAATTCAAAATAGAATCGCGGCATTGAATGCGTTGTGAGGCGCACTTTGCCTCCTTCAAGCGTGTCAGCCAGCATCACATTCAACTTATGCTCACAAATCATGATATGAGTGTAAACGTGCGCGTCTCGCCGTTCTGGATTGTCTGCCTGTGAAGCTGATTTTTCAACCTCGCGATGGCGCGGCGCCCCTTCTCACAGCCATCAAGAAAGCCAAAAAATCGATCGATATCGCAATTTTTCGATTTGATCGCACCGACATTGAGGCGGAACTCAAAGCCGCCGCGGCGAGAGGCGTCAAAGTAACTGCGCTGATCGCGTACGTGAATCGTGGCGGCGAGAAGCATCTTCGAGCACTGGAGATGCGCTTCCTTGACGCCGGCATAACCGTCGCGCGCACCGCCGACGATCTAATCCGCTACCACGACAAACTTATTATTTTCGACCGCAAGACGCTGTTCATGTTGTCCTTTAATTTTACGCATCTAGATATTGACCACAGCCGCGGCTTCGGGATCATTACCAGCAACGCTAAAATCGTGCAGGAAGCAGGCAAGCTGTTTGAGGCGGATTGTGCCCGCAAGTCCTACAACGCCAGGCTCGATACATTTGTTGTTAGTCCCGTAAACTCCCGCAAAGTCCTCACCACTTTCCTGAAGCGCGCGAAAAAGCAATTGTTGATTTACGACCCGGAAATTTCCGACCCCGAAGTTGTGCGCATACTGCAGGAACGAGCCAAGGCCGGTGTTGAAGTCAGAATCATCGGAAAGGCCTCCAAGCGACTGGGCTTAAAAGTAGCCAAACTCTCGAAAATTCGCCTGCATACTCGCACCATTCTGAAGGACGGTTCACAAGGCTTTATAGGAAGTCAAAGTTTGCGGGAGGCGGAGCTCGACTCCCGTCGCGAAGTAGGCTTGATTTTTCGAGAAGGCAAGATCGTCAAACAATTGATCGACTGTTTTGAATCGGATTGGAGTTCCACGGATGGGGCCACAGACAGCGCCATGAAGAAGGACGAGCCGAACGTCCCCAAAAAACATGTAGTGCGAGCCACCAAGGTGCTCGCGAAAGAATTGCATCCCCTGGAAGCCACGGTTAAGAAGGCTGTCAAGAAAGTCGTCGCTGAAGCGGGGGAGGATGTACTCGCTGATAAGCGCGTCAAGACCACCGTCAAGAAAATGGTCAAAAAGGCCATCAAGCAAGCGGTGAAAGAAGTAGCGAATGGCACCAAAGATTCCTAACAAATTTGAGGAGGCCTAATTTGGAAACCTGGCCGCGACGTTTAAACCAGATTTGGACCGCAGTGTTTATGGCAGTTGCAGTTTTTGGCGCAGCGCCGACTCATGCCTCCAGGAACCAGGGTTCACAAGCACAGAACCCACAACCACAAAATCAACCACCTCAGAACCCGCCGCCAGATTTGAAATCCCCGGGCTTCCAGGAATTTTCCGATCGCGTCCAGAAATATATTCAGCTACACAAATCGATTGAGTCGACTGTGCCGAAGCTCAAAGCCACTAATGAACCGGAGTTGATCGCTGCGTACCAGAAAATCCTGGCGCGCAAGATCAAGGCAGCCCGTTTGCACGCCAAACGCGGCGATATCTTTACCCCGGCAGCCAAAGAGGACTTCGTGAAAGCCGTCTCCAGTGAATTTCAAGGGCCGCAAGCCCCGCATGCGAAAGCCACCATCAAACAGGGCGCGCCTCTTAAAAAAGTTCATCTGCATGTCAACGAAATTTATCCCGAGTCCATCCCGTATACTTCTGTTCCCCCCACAATGTTGCAAAAACTTCCTAAATTGCCCGAGGAGGTTGCTTACCGCGCGGTCAGCAGCGACTTGGTTCTCCTGGACGTGAAAGCAAATCTTGTTGTGGATTACCTACCCGGTGTTATTCCGGTTGAGGCTACGAACGGACAATGATTCTGCGGAGACGATTTTTCCTTATTGGAATTTTCCTTGTACTAACGACCGCTCAGCGCGCCGACGAATTTAAATTCCCTCTTAAGTCCAATTCGGTGCGTTTCGCGGCCATCGGAGATATGGGCACCGGCGATAAGCCTGAATATGAAACCTCGGAGCAGATGAATGAGCAACGCAAAAACTTTCCTTTCGATTTTGTAATCGCGCTCGGTGACAACCTCTACGGCGGCCACTCTCCGGCCGACTTCGAGAAGAAATTTGCCAATCCCTACAAAGCTTTATTAGATGGTGGTGTTAAATTCTATGCTGCGCTCGGCAATCACGATGATGCCAGCGAACGTTTTTATAAGCCATTCAACATGAACGGGGCAAATTTCTATTCGTTCAAAAAAGGCAATGTCCATTTTTTTGCTTTAGATAGCAATTACATGGATCCCAAGCAACTGGACTGGCTGCAGAAGCAATTGGAAGGCGCCGGAAGCAATGAGTGGAAAATCTGTTTCTTTCATCACCCGCTTTACTCATCGGCGCGCAAACATGGTCCTGCAACCGACCTGAGACTTCTACTGGAGCCCATATTTGTGAAATATGGCGTTAACGTTGTTTTCGCAGGCCATGAACATGTGTACGAGCGCATTCTCCCGCAAAAAGGTATCTATTACTTCACGGAAGGCTCATCCGGCCAATTACGCGAGGGTGGATTGGATCGTTCGAATATCACCGCAAACGGTTTCGATTCCGATCGGGCGTTCATGCTGATTGAAGTAGCGGACGACCAAATGTATTTCGAGGCGGTTTCGAGAACAGGAAAGGTTGTCGATTCTGGGGTCATTCAACGGCAGCAGCCGGCAAGCGCCGCCAAGCCCTAGGTCTCCGCGACCGTTTGGCGCACGGTGTTTGCGGCCTTGCGCTGACGTTTCATTACGTACATTGCATTATCCGCCGCAGAGACCAAAGATTCCACGTTCTCTCCGTCCAGCGGATACACGCCGACCCCAACACTGACGGAAATTCGCGGCCCGTTGCTATCTTCCGCGATGCTGCTGCTGATTCGGCGCGCTACGGAGTGGGCAGCTTCTCTGCCGGTTTCTGGAAGCAGGAGCGCGAATTCATCCCCGCCAAACCTTGCGGCGGTATCTATATCGCGGCAAAACAGCGTCAAAGCGTCGGCCATCCGGCAAAGCGCTTGGCTCCCGGTCATGTGCCCGAAACTATCGTTAAGCTGCTTCAAGCCGTCCATGTCGAACAGCAAAAGTGAAAATTCCCTGCCGGTGCGATTCGAACGTCTAATCTCCATGTCCAACGCGTCAATTAAATGCCGATAATTGGCAAGCCCGGTAAGCGGGTCGCTCGCCGCCAGACGTCGCAAGTGATCCTCCAACTCCCGCTGCTTGGTCACGTCTTCGACGATCACTTCATACGCGTACATCTGCCCCAGGTCGCTGAGCACTTCCTGCGCACTCAATCGAACCTTAATAGTTGATCCGTCTTTGCGAGTCCAATCCGCCTCAACGGGATCCACCGCTCCGTCCTGCGATTTTCCAAGAAGCTGCGCCCGCTTGACTGGATCACCAAAAATATTCCCGGCGATATTAACCTCGAGTAATTCTTCTTTGGAGGGATAACTCAACATGGTCAGCAGCGCCTGGTTTACATCGAGAAATGCGCCTTCAAGATCACAGCGGCATATCCCGTAGCTTAGGTTTCCAGCCAAGGCGCGGTACTGCGCCCGTAGGCGCCGTAACTCCCTTTCCGCTCGGTCCCGTTCATGACGCAAGGATTTCTCGCTAAGGGCTCTTCGAACAGCCACCGGCAGGTGCCCAATCGCGTCCGTAAATACGCACTCGAAAGCGCCCCGGAGCATAAGATTGGCGGAGTCTTCTTTCGATATGTTGTCGACCAACAGGATTAGCGGAAGGTCTTTGGGCAGTTCCGCGACTAAGGCACACACATCGTCCGCGCGTGCGGGGCCGGAAGTATAGTGGCAAATTGCCAGATCGAATGATTGCCGTTGCGGGTGATTAACCAGTTGGTCGGGATCCGTGACGACATGAGAATCGACTGTAAACCCGCCGCGCTTCAACTCCTGTACGCTCCGCTCGACCAGCGATTGGTCGCCGTGAGCAAAAATAATTCGTACCGTCGGCCGTCTGGCCTCGTCAACACTCGAGGGCCTGGACGCCACCTGCGTCGCGTTTTCTGTTTTGGATTGCGAAAGCAAAGTTTGGCCTCAAACTCCCTTAGAAGCAACCGCTTAGAAACGCCGTTCGACTCCAGAGGACCATATCAGGTAAACCGTAACAATCAGGCTTTCTCCTTATGTTAACAACCGGATACGGGTGGCAGCGCCGTTCTCCCCTTGGTTATTCGTTCTCTCTGGCACCCTTTATCGCTGCGCGTGCTTTCCATGACGGCCCGCTGACAGAGTCGCTCCATCCCCATTAACGGTCTCATCGCCGAGTTATGGGAGCGATGGTAATTCCGTACTACAGTAAATTCCCCACTTCCCACGCGCACCCGATTATGGGAGAGTATGTTCCCGGTTGACCCGCCCCCATGTCCCCTGGCCCAAGGGTTATCCGATTTTGGGTGGCCACTCGTGTATAAGAGTTTCTTCGGGCTGAAAAAGAACCCCTTCAACGTAAACCCTGACCCATCTTATCTTTACCTCACACCGCAAACTCGGCGCACCCTGGATGAATTGACCTATGGCGTTGAAACCCGCAAGGGCTTGATGCTGTTGACCGGAGAAGCCGGGACCGGGAAAACTACCTTGGTCAATCATTTGCTGCTCTGGCTGGAGCACCAGCGCGCCCGTACCGCATTTATCTTCAATTCTCATCTCGACTCCGAGCAATTGTTCGATTTCATTTTTTCCGAATTTGAAATTCCGGTCACTCCTCAAGCGAAAGCCAACCCCTTACTATCCTTTAACGATTGGTTACTGGCTCGCTACAGAGCGCATGATTTGGTTGTTCTGATCGTGGACGAAGGACAAGGGCTGCCTATCCATGTTCTCGAAGAAATACGCTTACTGTCGAACATGGAACTCCCCAATGAAAAACTGCTGCAAATTATCCTGGTCGGCCAGCCGGAGCTGGAGGCGAAACTGAGGCGTCCCGATCTGCGGCAACTGCAGCAGCGTATCGGCCTGCGCTGCAGGACCGCCCCGCTTACGTTGGAAGAAGTGGCGGGCTATATCGAGAATCGTTTACACACCGCGGGATCTGGCAACAATTTGGTCTTCGAGCCTGAGGCCGTAGAGGCGGTGCACAGCTATTCTGGCGGCATACCAAGAGTTATAAATTTGCTGTGTGAAAACGCGCTGATCAATGCCTACGTAGAACATACCAAGGTCATCCCTGCTGCATTGGTTGCGGAAGCCGCGCGTGAACTCCAGTTCGAGACCTTCCGGCCGGTGGCACCGCCGCGATTGCGCACCATAGGTACACCTTCGGATGTAGCATCAGACTTGCATTCCATTCTGGCTAAGATTAAAGCGGACGCCGACGCGTGGCAGGAAAAGCCCAGGGCCACACCTTATCTGGTGAGCGCGCAGAGAACGGTTATCAATCATCAAGGTAACGCATTCAGCGCTGGGGACGCCGAAACAAGTGACAGCCGCCTAAACAGTCCGGTGACTTCAAGTTCACCGAAACCGGAATTTGCGACGGAACGGGTGAGGGTCTGGAAGCGCGATCCCGCGGGACATTTCTTCTCCGCGAATCTGGCCTCGGCTCGGGCGTTGCGTGCTATCGCTAATCTGCGCTCATCTCTCGAACCGGCCATCGGTTCCATCAGAAGGTACGACCTTGAAGGAAAACTAAGGCTGTATACCAAGCTTGTCCGAATTCATGGGTTCGAACCGACGGCCCGCGCCTTCAGAAACCTGGTACTGGAATCCAGAATAAGGCGAGGCGCGAAAGGTGTTCAGGCTCACAGCGTCGAACCGGCGCTGCGCTCGCTGAGAAGATCGGAACTAGAGAGCAAATTAAGGAATTGTGCGAAAACGGTCCGGAACGTTACTGAACCGCGCTTGGTCCGCTTTTCAAAAACTTTTGGCGATGAGGTCAGAACAGGCTTTCAGGCTGCTCGAAATGGCGCGGCCCCATCGGCGGATGCAGTACGCCATTGGTGGGGACGTAATTTTAATGAAAAGGATTACGGAAAAACTTTAATCGCAAGCTTCTTGGCCGGTTGCCTGCTCATTGCAATTCTTGTCTGGACGAATCTGGGCCAAGCAGCGCGGCATCCCGGCCGAATGATGATTGGCTGGATAGGAATTCTGCTTTGTGGTCTTTATCTGATCGCGGGAATTTCAATATTACTGCGAGCACGTCACAAGCTGCGAACCGACAGTTCTGAATTACTCGCGAAAACCTCGCGTTGGCTGCGTGCTCCTATCGCTCCCATACAGCCTCGAGCGCTTAGCTCGGTTGCGGGGAAGATACACACCCAGAGATGAGCCTGACATCCTCGAGAGTTAATTGGTGGTTTTTATTACCGCGCTTCCTTCCCGAGCGATCCGGCGAGATCAAGTTCGACCTCCACCACCGGCCTAACCTTTAACAAAAAATTACTAGGGTTTTTCAAACCCCACTCTATGTAAGGCACCTCGAAAGCTGCTGTGCCTTTCCACTGGTCTTCTCTTAATGTCGCTTGGGTGGACACATTGAGCTCATGGTCGGCGCCGTGCAAAGAAAATATTCCATGAAGTTTCAAACTTGAATTCCCTCGAGCAACGACCGTACCGTCCGCGCGATCAGGCCGAAACACCACCTCCGAGTATTGGCCGCTTTCAAGAATTTCCTTATGCATCCGCCGGTCTCGGGCATTGTTACCACTATCACCAGATGTAGCGTCCACCACAATTTCACCGCTAGCCTTTCCCGTTGCGGGATCGACAGATATTGTTCCGCGTTTCACATGAAATGTTCCGTGCACGGTATGTAAACTGGACTCCACACTCCAGTGCACGGTACTTCGCGAGGGGTCTACAGACAAAACAATTTGCCCCACGGCTCGTGTCGCTTGTGAACTTTGCCTCGAAGTAGCGGATTGGCGAGCCGGTGCAGATGCGCCAATGAGCACAACTGCAGCGATGCAATTCCTTAGTGCATGCATCATGTTTGGAGATCCTCGACTCATGCCGCTAGAAATCGCCAGCCGAGTAAAGCGCCAGTGGCGGCAAAATGTGCCGGCGACGTTTCGCCTACGTGAATAGATATCAATCGCGCAAATACCTCTGGATTATTTCTGAAAACGGTTAAGGCTCTTCGCCGTAGCCCCGTGCGACCATCCAGCGACAATAGCAGCCGCGCCATGAACGTTGGACGCCGGGCAAATTGGCGATGAGCTTTCTGATACAAGTCCAGGCAGCTTTTCTCCATGGCCTCCGCCAAAGCCATCGCTTGATGAAAGCTCAGGCTCAATCCTTCGCCGGTAATGGCATCCACGCTGCCTGAGGCGTCCCCTATGAGCGCGACATTGCCACGACAAACGCGCTTCAGCCGATGCATGGTGGTGATCGTGCCGCGTGCCGGTCTTGAAAGGCGTTCACTCCTCAATCGGCTTCCCAATTCCGGAAATTCGTTGAGTGCAAGCCGGATGTCGCGGTTTTCGTTTCGAGACGCCATCACTACGCATACTTCATTCGCGGATACTGGCGTAACATACGCTTGTGCGTTTTCAGCCCAATGAATTTCCACATATTCCGACCACGGCGCAACAGCAAAATGTGCGCGCCACGCCATTCGTGCATCTCTCTGGTTAGAAGAATCTAACCCAGCCCACCGCCTGACCCGCGATTGGCCGCCATCCGCGCCTATAATCCAATTCGCCCTGACGAAATTTCCTCCCGCAAGGTTTACACCATCGCCCCGAATGCCGGTCACGGGCGTTTCCCAAAGAAACTGCACGCCCAAAGCCACTGCGCGATCCAACATTTTTTTGTGGAGTATAGGGCGGCGTAGTCCGACACCCCGTCCAATTGGAAAACATGCGCTTGCAGACTTTTCTTTTTCCTGGAACTTTATTCCCTGGAGCGGGTACCCTTCACCATCCGCAATCTCCACGCCGAGTTGCTGGAGCGCGGCAATCGAATCCGGCATCAAGCCTTCGCCGCACGGCTTATCAATCGGGGGGTTGTTTCCATCGGCGACCACCACTTGGAAACCTCGAAGTTGCGCTGCTATTGCCGCAGCTAAACCCGCAGGGCCGCCTCCGATCACGAACACGTCCGTGCCATTGACCATAAATCGTCCGCTTTCCTCGAGCTTCAGAGTTCCACTTGGAGGGTTGTTGTTAAAGATGCCGGAAACGAGACGCAAGATGCTTTTGTGTAAAGCATTTGTAACGGATGTATAAACAAGATTTATCTGCAAATTGAAAAGTATTAATTTGATCTATAAGTGTTTCGGGCTCATCCTGATTTCACGGATCAGCTTGTTAGTCGGCCAATCAGGACACGAAGACGGCCGGGTTCAAAAATCGAAGAGGCTAATTGTGCCCGCAAGAACACCAACAGTGCAAACGGAGAAAGTTTAATTGACCGAATCGCTTCCCAGACCTCGCAGTCACACGCTTGTCGATGGCGCCAATCGGTCCCCCGCACGCGCGATGCTTCGCGCCTCCGGCCTCACCGACGGAGACTTCAAGAAACCACTCATAGGGGTAGCCAACACATGGATTGAAATTGGCCCATGTAACTATCATCTTCGCGAGTTGGCAAAACATGTGAAGGATGGCATCCGCGCTGCAGGCGCCGTCCCACTGGAGTTCAATACCGTTTCGATTTCCGATGGCATCACCATGGGCACGGAAGGGATGCGCGCGTCGCTCATCAGCCGTGAAGTAATTGCAGATTCCATCGAACTCGTTACTCGAGGCAATCTATTCGACGCTCTGATCGTCCTGGTGGGCTGCGACAAAACCATCCCGGCCGGTATTATGGCGCTGGCTCGCCTGAATATTCCTGGCCTTATTCTATATGGCGGTTCCATCGCCCCAGGCCAGTTTGAAGGCCATTCCGTCACCATTCAGGATGTTTTCGAAGCAGTGGGGTCGTATGGTCGGGGAGACATGTCCGAGCAGCGTTTGACCGCGCTGGAAAACGTTGCGTGTCCGGGAGCTGGCGCGTGCGGCGGGCAATATACGGCCAACACCATGGCGCTGGTGTGCGAATTTCTCGGCGTCGCTCCTATGGGCCTTTCCAGCACACCCGCTACTAACGACGCAAAAGCCGAATCCGGGCGTCGCGCCGGCGAACTTGTCGTTGACCTTCTTCGCAGGAATGTTTTGCCATCGCAAATTATAAACAAGACGTCCATAGAAAACGCTATCGCCGGTGTAGCAGCGACGGGCGGCTCGACAAACGCTGTACTGCATTTGATGGCTATCGCCAACGAGGCGAAGATACCTTTATCCATCGACGATTTTGACCGCATCAGTTCTCGCGTCCCGATCCTTGCCGATCTAAAACCTGGGGGGAAATTTGTCGCTACCGACCTTTACGCAGCAGGCGGCACTGCGCTTGTCGCAAAGCGCCTGCTTGAAGCTGGATTATTGCGCGGAGAGTCCATCACCGTTACAGGCCGCACCATTACCGAAGAAGCCAACACCGCAAAAGAAGCGCCCGGACAGGAAGTCGTTCGCAAGCTGAACGCACCGCTCAAGCCCACTGGCGGCCTGGTCATCTTGAAAGGCAATCTTGCTCCCGAAGGGTGCGTGGTCAAAGTCGCTGGTCACAACATTCAAAACTTCAGAGGCACTGCTCGCGTTTTTGACAGCGAAGAAGCGGCATTTCAGGCGGTTGAGAATCGCACTGTTAAAGCTGGAGACGTCATGGTGATTCGCTACGAGGGACCCAAAGGCGGCCCTGGAATGCGCGAGATGCTCGCGGTTACAGCGGCGTTGGTCGGTGCCGGCCTTGGCGACAGCGTCGCGCTTCTAACCGACGGCCGTTTTTCCGGCGCCACTCACGGGCTCATGGCCGGTCACGTTGCTCCCGAGGCGGCTAACGGTGGCCCTATCGCTGCCGTCGCGGAAGGCGATACCATTGTGTTCGATCTGCCTTCGCGCACATTAAATTTGGAAATTACTAATGCGGAAATGCAACGAAGGCTGGCCTCCTGGCGCGCCCCTGCACCGCGCTACACTTCTGGCGTGATGGCCAAGTATGCGCTGCTGGTTTCGTCATCAGCTTTAGGAGCTATCACCGTTGTTCCGCAAATACTGCCGTCCACCATGCAACCTGGGACGAATGCGAGGACCTTATGAAACTAACCGGCGCGGAAATCCTTTGTGAATCGCTGACCAGGCTCGGCGTGAAGCACATCTTCGGCTATCCCGGCGGCGCAATTTTGCCCGTTTACGACGCGCTCGGAAAATCGAAGTTGCACCACATCCTCGTGCGCCACGAGCAAGGCGCCACGCATATGGCCGACGGCTACGCGCGCGCCAGTGGCGAAGTTGGTTGTGCGATGGCTACTTCCGGTCCTGGCGCCACAAATATGGTCACCGGCATTGCTACGGCCATGCTTGATTCTTCGCCTGTCGTTTGTATCACCGGCCAAGTGAGCAGCAAGGTTTTGGGTTCCGACGCATTTCAGGAAATCGACATCACCGGCATCACCATGCCCATTACCAAGCACAACGTAGTGGTGACCCGCGCCGAGGATATTGCTCGCACTGTTCGCGAAGCGTTCCTGATCGCCGCGTCCGGGCGCCCCGGGCCGGTTTTAGTGGACATCACCAAGGATGCGCAGCAGGCTACCTGCGAATTTGATTGGGATGCTTCCGCTCCAAAACTTCCGCCAAAACGTCAGCGCATAAATTACGACCAGAAAGAATTCGATCGCGCCGTGGAATTGCTGAACTCCGCAAAGCGCCCGCTCATCCTCGCTGGGCACGGCATCATCGTTTCGGGCGCGATGAAAGCCTTTGAACAATTCGTGCGTGCTGGAAATTACCCCGTGGCGATGACGCTGCTAGGCATCGGCTGCTTCCCTGCTAAAGATCCGCTAAACCTCGGCATGATGGGCATGCACGGCGAAGCCTGGGTCAACAACGCCATTCAGGAATCCGATTTGCTAATCGCGGTGGGAATGCGCTTCGATGACCGCGTCACCGGGGATTTGCGCACCTACGCGAAAAACGCCCGTAAGATTCATATCGAGATTGATCGCGCGGAGATTAACAAGAACGTTGCCGTGGACGCGGCGCTAGTTGGCGACGCGCGGGAAGTTCTGGAGAAACTCACTCCTCACATTGAAACACGCGACCACGGCGTGTGGCTGCGCCAGATCCAGGAATCAAAGGGCGATTCCGCCGTCCGGGACATTCAAAGCCTGCCTGACAACGGTCATCTCTACGCCGCCCACGTGATCAATGACATCTGGAAAGAGACTCGCGGCGAAGCCATCGTGGTCACGGATGTTGGCCAGCACCAGATGTGGGAAGCGCAGTATTACCACCACAATTTGCCGCGTACGCTGATCACTTCCGGCGGTCTCGGCACCATGGGTTTCGCGCTGCCGGCTGCCATAGGTGTGAAATTTGCCAAGCCTGACGCGGAAGTGTGGGTGGTCGTCGGGGACGGCGGATTCCAGATGACCATGAGCGAGCTAGCGACCATCGTGCAGGAAAAAATCAACATCAAAATCGCCATCATCAACAACGGCTTCCTGGGCATGGTCCGCCAATGGCAGGAATTTTTCTACGACAAACGCTATGTCGCGACTCCACTCGTGGCTCCCGATTTTGCCGCACTGGCCAACGCCTTCGGCATCCGTGGCGAACGCATTGCTACTCGGGCCGAAGTGGTACCCGCCATTCGCGCCGCGCGCCAATCCAAGGAAACAGTACTCATCGATTTTCGCGTGGAGCAAGAAGACTCGGTTTATCCCATGGTTGCAGCTGGCGCTTCGCTTCACGACATGATTCGGCGGCCTGATAGTCCGCTGGTGGAGACGGCGACTGAGCCATGAAAAAAATAGAGGAAACCATGCAAACACTCGTCGCTTACGTGGAAAACAAACCAGGCGTCCTCAACCGTGTTTCTTCTCTTGCTCGGCGCCTGGCAATCAATATCGATTCGCTCACCGTGGGGCCCACAGAAAACGAAGAAATCGCGCGCATGACCATCGTCGCGCACACCGATGAAAAAGGCGCCCACCGCCTGGAGGCCAGCCTCGAAAAATTGGTGGACGTATTGCTGGCTGAAAATATTTCCAACCGCTCCCTCCTTGAACGCGACCTGGCGCTGATTAAAGTTCTGGCGGACCAGAAAAATCGCCCGCATCTTATGGAATTGATCAAAGTGTTCCGGGCCCGGGTCGTGGACGTTGCTCCAGAATCCCTTATCCTCGAAGTTTCCGGTACCGTGGATAAGATCGACGGCCTGCTCGAAGTCTTGCGCCCCTTTGGCGTTTTGGAAATGGCGCGTACTGGAAGGATTGCGATGACCCGTGGAGGCGATTTGCTTCGTCCCCCGGGTGTTAACGAACCAGAAGTTTCTGCAAGTCCAGAGACTCGTGCCGGAACGACGGTCACGAACTGACGTTGCTTTTAAGCGCTTAGTAAATCTGTTGAGCACATCAAATTTATCGCGGCTGCGCAGGCCGCCCAAGGAAAAACCATGGCAAAACTTTATTACGACGATTCCGCAGACTTGTCACTAATTCAAGCAAAGAAGGTAGCCATCATCGGTTATGGGTCGCAAGGGCACGCGCACGCACTGAACCTGCGCGATAGCGGGGTTTCCGTCCGCGTTGGTTTGCAACCTGGCAGCTCATCGCGCTCCAAAGCGGAAAACGATGGTCTGACCGTCAACACGCCGGCGGAAGCGGCCGCGTGGGCCGATGTCATCATGATTCTTGCCCCTGACACCAAGCAGCCGAAGCTGTATCACGAAGCGATCGAGCCAAATCTTAAAACCGGCAAAACGCTGATGTTCGCGCATGGTTTCAACATTCGTTTCGGCTCCATCAAACCGCCGGCGTCTGTTGACGTTTCGATGATCGCTCCAAAAGCACCCGGGCATCGAGTACGCGAAGTTTTCAGCGAGGGTGGCGGCACTCCGGCATTGCTAGCCGTGGAGCAAGATGCCAGCGGGACAGCCAAGGACCTCGCCTTGTCCTATGCCAAAGCCCTCGGAACCACTCGCGCGGGCGTGCTTGAAACCACCTTCACCGAAGAAACGGAAACCGATCTCTTTGGCGAGCAGGCCGTCTTGTGCGGTGGTGTAAGCGAGCTCATTAAAGCCGGTTTTGAAACTCTGGTAGCCGCTGGATATCAGCCCGAGGTGGCCTATTTTGAATGCATGCACGAATTAAAACTGATCGTCGACCTGATTTATCGCGGCGGTTTAAGCTACATGCGCTATTCCATCAGCGATACCGCGGAACAAGGCGACTACAGCGCCGGACCGCGCATTATCAATGCCAAGACCAAGGAAGAAATGCGCAAAATTCTTGCCGAGATTCGCGACGGCAGCTTTGCCAAAAAATGGATTGCAGAAAACGAGCAAGGTTGCCCGAACTTTCTGGCCACCAGACAACGCGAGCAAACCCATCCCATCGAGCAGTTGGGGCCGGAGCTTCGAGCCATGATGCCATTTTTGCATCCCATCACTGCTCCGGGCCTGGCCAAGCCCGCGGCAGCCAGCAAAAAGTAATCGAAGTCATTTGTAACTTTTTTGATTATCTATGGCCCGGGGTATTGACAGACCGGTAAATTTGAATAATTCTCTGCGGCAATGAAAGCCAAGGCTCATAGTGCAGCTCCACCTCTTCCGGAACGTATCGAGCAACTCAGTATCAAGCGCCAGGAAATCATACGTCCTATTCTTGAGCACCCGCGCGAATACGTGTTGCTCAGCGTGCGTGCGCTAGCCAAACGCTTAGGCACGGATCCGGCGACGATTGTACGTATCGTTCGTGGCCTCGGGTTCGAAAGCTATCGAGATTTCCAACATCATCTTCATGAATTATCTCTCGCGTTTGCCACTTCTCTGGATACCATGCGCGCAGGTGGCCAGGACGGGGGTATGCCTGGCTATATTCGCGAATCACTCGAGCAGGACATAAAAAACCTCCAGGGCCTGAAAAACAGTCTGGATGCGCGTCGTCTGGTCGCTTTGGCCAAGCGAATTTATGCCGCGCGTAAAATCATCCTGATTGCGGGGGACTTGGCCGCTTACCTGGCGAACTATTTCGAATACCAGACCAGTGTAGTTGGCCTGCCAGTATTCGCGGCCACTTCCAGTGGACGAATCGCTCACTTGGCGCGTACCGCTACCAAGCAGGACCTGGTCATCGCCATTAGCTTTCGGCGCGGATTGCGTCAGACCGTGGAAGGCGCGCAACAAGCGCGGGCCAAAGGCGCGTATTGCGTCGGCATAGCAGACACATTTCTTTCGCCATTGGCGCGGATATGTGACGAAATATTTTTAGCTTCGGTAGAATCCACTTCATTTGGCGCGTCGTTCACGGCTCCCATAGCGTTGCTAAATGCCATCGTCGCAACCTGCGCGCAATACCGGCGCGCGGAAACGATGGTGGTGGTGAAAGAACTGGCCGAAGAGCAGCGCAAAGGTTTTCGCTGGTATACCGCCTAGAGCTCTGCTGGTTATGCAAGGATGGAACCAGCCTTGGGAGAAATAGCCCGGGCAGCTTACTACGCGGACCTTATAAGTAGTTCCGGTTCGAATTAGAGGGTAATTTCTGGCGGATTGGACCGCAGACTTGGGAATTAAGTGAGAGAAATCTTGCCTAGTTCGGCGACACGTCGTTCGAAGGTCATTTCCACCAAGCCATGCTTTCCGTAATAGCGCAAAACAATCTTGTGTCCCGGCGCAATCTTGGCTCGGGCTCTGATCAACGAATCCGACATTTCCACCCACTCGCCGGTTACCAGGTAGGTGCCTTCCCAGCCGCGTAATTCGAATCGCCCGTCGTGCCGCAAAGTCAGCGGGACCGCCGCGCACTTTATCGTCTTGCCGGCCAACTTGGCCGCCGCGCACTCATAACGACCGGACACGTCCACGCTCTCAGCCGCAGCCCGGGGAGCTAACGCTACCAGGGGCAAAAACAAGAAAACCAGGATCCAACTTCTGTTAACCAAGTACCGCATTGAATCTCCCGCCAGATTGCACACAACTATTTCCGAGGTGCGATCACTGCCAGTAATGCAAGCCAACCGCCACGCGTATGCGTCAAAACTGCGTTACAACGAATAGACTTACGTTGCCTTCTGAAATAGAGAATCGACATAAAGGAACATTCTGTGTCCTTCGACCCGCCAACTTGTGCAAACTTATGCGGTACTAAAACGTTCGTCCAGTACGGCCTATACTATTTCGCCGGCAGCTCCACACTGGCCTGCCCGTCCTTACGAGGATCAGATGCGCCGTAATTGACCCCGGTCGCAAAATCTCTTAGAACCGCCTGTCCTCCGCCCATGATGCTGGAAAAAGCTCCCCGCAAATCTATCTTGTGGCCCTTGGCAGCGAGTTCGCTGCGAACATTGCCGCTGAAGCGGTTTTCCAGTGAAACGTCGCAGCCACCGAACGTACGTTTAGAGAACCGGGGCGCCTCCAGGGCCGCCTGGATGTTCATTTTGAAGTCCGCAATATCAGCGACAAATTGCGCGTGGGCCTGAGATTGATTCCATCCGCCCATGATTCCAAAAGCCACCCGGGTGTCGCCCTTTTGCGCGAACGCAGGGATTATCGTATGCAGCGGCCGTTTGCGCCCGGCAAGCGCATTCGGGGACGCCGGATCAAGCGTAAAAAGCCCTCCCCGGTTGTGCAACGCGAACCCAGTGCCTGCAGCCACAATGCCCGAGCCGAAGGCGTCGAAGTTGCTCTGGATCAGCGAAACCATATTCCCTTCGCGATCCACGACACTCAAATAAGTCGTATCCTTGCCGCCACGCAACTCTCCAGCTGAGACATCACAATTGGTATGTGCCGGGTCGATCAATTTCGCTCGCTGCTCCGCCCATTCCTTTGAAAGCAACGTAGACACGGGCAATTTTTGTTGCCGGGGATCCCCTATGTACTTCGCCAAATCCGCGTAGGCCAACTTCTTGGCTTCAATCATGGTGTGGACAGCGTTCGTGGAACCGAACTCCCAATTTTTCTGGCCCAACGGAAATTTCTCCATGATGTTCAGCATTTCGAGTGCGGCCAGTCCTTGCCCGTTAGGCGGCAGTTCGAAAACTGTCCAGTCGCGATAGGTAGTTGAAATCGGTTCTACCCATTCGCTTGAATATTCCGCCAGATCTTGCGCAGTCATCACCCCGCTATGATGTTTCATGCCTTCAAGAATTTTTTTGGCGATCTCGCCTTTATAGAATGCGTCTCGTCCATGAACTGCAATCTGCTGTAATGACCATGCGAGATCGGGGTTACGAAAGACTTCTCCCACATGCGGCGCGTGATCCTGTATCAAATACGTTTGAGAAGCGGCACTATCTCCACGCAAAAGATCCGTTTCTGCGGCCCAAACAGCAGCGGTCAATTCGGGCACCGGAAAACCATCCTGTGCAATTTTTATTGCCGCCGCCAGGTCTTCACCTAATTTCTTACGCCCGAATCTGTCAGCTAGCTTTTGCCATCCGTCTACCACGCCGGGTACCGTCACGGAGTAGATTCCGTGCTGCGGCATATCCCGCAACCCGTGGTTATGCAGAAATTCGATGGTCAGATCTTTGGGCGCCCAACCGCTGGCATTCAACCCATAAAGCTTGTTGGCTTTGACGTCGTAGACGATCACAAAAAGATCGCCCCCGACACCGTTCATCATCGGGGCAACGACCGTCATAACAGCATTCGCCGCTATCGCAGCATCCACCGCGTTGCCGCCGTGTTCGAGGATTCGCACACCGGCTTGCGCCGCCAAAGGCGATTCCGCGGCCACTATGCCGTCGCGCGAAATAACCATCGAACGCGCCTGAGAGCGATCCTGGCCCTGCAAAGTGAAGAGTGGCATTACGCTGAAAATATAAACCGAAAACCTAATCAATTTCGAAATTTGCATCTCGCTCCGTGGTCCTGGCGCTTCGCTGTTCGCCAAATCTGCTCAATTCACAAATTTGTCCGTGGACTATACACCGTGGACCGCCTTTTTTATAGCTGGCGACCTTTTTTAACCAACCATGCTCCCGCAGTGATGTCTACCGTCTTCAATCGATTGGCATTTGGCTCCAGACACTCTAGAATCCAAGAGCGCGGATTTTGCCCCAACCAGTTATACGTGTAACTCAATGCCTTTTGACTCGCGCGGGAGAATCTTCATTGCCGCAACAGCCCCGAGAACCCCAGACACCGCAACCACAAAGCCGCGCGGCCGCGCAGACGGCTTCCGTGCCAGGCGTTACAAATAACACCGAAATCGACGCCCTCCTGAATGGCCGCCATACCGATCCCTTCGCGCTCCTGGGCCCGCATCCGGTGCCTGGCGGCTGGGTCATTCGGTTTTTTATTCCGTGGGCGGCGGAGGCCAGCATCGATATGGCTCCTGGCCAGCCAGTACTCAACAGCATGAAAGTTACCGACGCCGTGAAAATTCGTCCGGAGGGATTCTTCGAAGCGCTGTGGCCTTCAAATCAATCCGCGCCTCCCGCACCCGGCAGTTACAAGATTCGGGGGAGAACACACCACGGCGAAGCCTTTGAAATGTATGACGCGTATTCCTTCCCCTATCTTCTGAGCGAATTCGATCTATATCTCATGGGCGAGGGCCGTCACTACGACACCTACGAAAAACTTGGCGCGCACATCAAAACCGTGCAGGAAGTTCGCGGCGCAAATTTTGCAGTGTGGGCGCCCAGCGCCAGGCGTGTCAGCGTGGTCGGCGATTTCAATCGCTGGGATGGTCGCGTGAACGTTATGCGCGCGCGCGGCTCCTCGGGTATTTGGGAGCTTTTCATTCCCGAATTAAACGAGGGCTCCATCTACAAGTACGAAATCATCGGTCCCAATGGCGATATGCTCCCTCTGAAAGCCGATCCCTACGCTTTTCGCGCCGAGTTGCGTCCAAACACCGGTTCGATCGTCGCCGACCTGGATAAATACAAATGGAATGACACCAAGTGGATGAAGGAACGCCCTCAGCGAAACTGGTTCGAATCGCCGGTCTCCATCTACGAAGTACATCTGGGTGCCTGGCGGCGCATCCCTGAGGAAAACAATCGCTGGCTGACCTACAAAGAACTCAGCGATCAGCTTATCCCTTACGTAAAAGACCTCGGATACTCTCACATCGAACTTCTACCGATCATGGAGCATCCCTTTGACGGCTCCTGGGGCTATCAAACGCTGGGCTATTACGCCGCTACCAGCCGCTTTGGCTCCCCCACGGACTTCATGGATTTCGTCGACCGCTGCCACAATGCCGGAATCGGAGTCATCCTCGATTGGACCCCCGCTCATTTCCCGCGCGACTCTTACGGTCTCGCTCAATTTGATGGCACCCACCTCTACGAACACTCCGACCCCCGCCAAGGCGCACAACTAGATTGGGGCACACTCGTCTATAACTACGGCCGCAACGAAGTCCGCAATTATTTGATCTCCAACGCCCTGTTTTGGCTGGATAAATATCACATTGATGGACTGCGCGTTGACGCTGTGGCCTCCATGATTTATCTGGATTATTCCCGAAAGCCCGGCGAATGGATTCCCAATAAATTTGGCGGCCGCGAAAATCTGGAAGCCGTTGATTTTCTCAAGCGCCTGAATGAAATCACCTTCGAGCGCTACCCGGGAATTCTCACGATCGCCGAGGAGTCCACCGCATGGCCAAGCGTCTCGCGACCCACCTATCTCGGCGGCCTGGGCTTCAGCATGAAGTGGAACATGGGCTGGATGAACGACACGTTGAAGTACTTCTCGGCTGACCCCGTTCATCGCAAGTACGAACACAACAAGCTGACCTTCTCCTTGATTTACGCCTTCACCGAGAACTTCGTGCTGCCCTTCTCTCACGACGAGGTAGTTCATGGCAAAAATTCCCTGCTTCACAAAATGCCCGGCGACATGTGGCAGCAGTTCGCTAACCTGCGCCTTCTTTACGCTTACCAGTATGCTCATCCCGGTAAGAAACTTCTGTTCATGGGCGAGGAATTCGGCCAGCGTCAGGAATTCAGCGAAGCGCGAAGCTTGGACTGGCATTTGCTTCAGTGGGAATCCCATCGCGGACTTCAGCTCCTTGTCGGCGACCTCAATAAGTTGTATGCGCAAGAACCCGCGCTCCACCAGGTGGACTTCGACTGGCCCGGATTCGAATGGATCGATGCTAACGACGCCGATAACAGCATCTTTTCCTTCGCCCGTCACGGCAAAGCGCGCGGGGACCTTATCGTGGTGATCCTAAACGCTACACCGGTCTTGAGGGGTAGCTACCGTATCGGCGTGCCTCAACCGGGATTCTACGTGGAGTCGTTGAACACCGACTCGGCTATATACGGCGGCTCTAACGCCGGTAACCTGGGTGGCGTCCAAGCGGAGGCTATACCCCACATGGGTCGCCCTTACTCGCTCACTCTAACCGTGCCACCCCTGGGCGGCTTATTCATGAAATGGACACCGGAAGTGACCCCGAAAGCCTAATCGAACCGACCTCGCCAGCCTTACGTCCGCGTCAGTCTGGCTCGTCCGCATTAAATAAAGCCACCTCCGGAAACATTTCCAAGGCATGCCTCGTATGTATAGGCAGTGCCGAGGAGGCATCTACTCTATGTTCAATCGCACACAGCGCTTTGCAGGCGTCAGCCTGTTGTCCGCCATCGTCGTACTTGCAGGTACCCCGGCGGTATTCGGGCAATCAAGCTCTACCAAGGACCGCTGGCTACACGTCCGGGTCATCAACTCCGATAACAAAGGCGAGACCGTGCGAGTGAATATCCCACTCGAATTAGCGGAAACGTTTTGCCCACCATCAACAAAAACCATCTACACAACGGCAAAGTCACTATCGATCAGGCGCATATGAATGATGTCGACGTGCGCGCCCTCATCAACGCAATTCGCACCGCGAAAGACGGCGAGTATGTCACCGTCCAGGGCACCGATCAGGATGTTCGCGTCGCCAAAGAAGGCGGCCGGCTGTTCGTTCGCGTGAAAGACAACAAGAGCTCCAAGTCAAATAGATCCGAAGTAGATATAAAAATTCCTATGCACGTCATCGATGCGCTGTTCAGCGCCGGCAAAGACGAACTGGACGTGGTAGCGGGTTTGCACGCTCTCGCCTCGCTAGGCGACACCGAGCTTGTCTCCGTGAAAAGCGACGACAGCACCGTTCGCGTGTGGATGGATTCAAAAAACTCCAGTGATTAATTTGCCCTTGGCGGCCCATGCAACGTTAATGTCTGCGGAAAAGGAGAATCAAGAATATGCTGCTTGCGAAAATCGCTCTTGGCTTAACTAGCACAGTCGCCTTCGCTGCCATCTACACCTTCCGCGAAGGCCTCATTCGCGTGGATGTCGACGAGTACCGCTCCGGTGGCTCTCACGTGCACCTGTGGGTGCCGGCCGCGGCGGTACCAATCGCGCTGCGTTGCGCTCCCAAAGACCACTTGCAAAATGCCGCCGAGAATATCAAACCCTGGATACCCACAATTCGGCAGCTAGCAAAGGAACTGGAAAAATA
>Ga0073928_10003405_pt1 | contig 25216 bp, 21 predicted proteins | sample PaiPotPPA55metaG_FD_76969 | JGI IMG/M metagenome (GOLD analysis project Ga0073928, IMG submission 76969) | Iron sulfur acid spring bacterial and archeal communities from Banff, Canada, to study Microbial Dark Matter (Phase II) - Paint Pots PPA... ...
CGTCCAGTTCCGGCAGCGGCGCCTCCAAGTGCTTGAGCAGCAGGTCCGCGGCCGTTTGCGCTTCAAAGGGGGGGCGGCCGGTCAGCAGGAACCAGAGCGTCGCCCCGAGACTGTACAGGTCCGAGCGTGCCGACGCCGACATGCCCCGCAGCAACTCCGGAGCAATGAATTGCGGCGTCCCGACCGATTCCGGCATTGATGAACTCAAGTCGCCCGCGTCATCCATCCGGGCCAGTCCGAAGTCCACCACCTTGCACCGACCTCCTCGCGTGAGCATCAGGTTGGCGGGCTTGACGTCGCGGTGGATGATGCCCATTGCGTGGGCCTGCGCCAGCCCGCTGGCGGCGTCGGCGCACAGAAGACAGGCCCGCATGTGCTCCATCGGCCCGGCCTCTGTGACAAGGTCGCGCAGGCTGCCCCCTTCCAGCATCTCCATGGCGATGTAGTACACCCCGCCCGATTCGTTCACCTCGTATACGGTGACGACGTTCGGATGGTCGAGCGTGGCGGCGGCCCGCGCCTCACCGATCAGCCGCTCGGCCGCTATCGTCTTGTTCCCGCGGCGCAGCACCTTGGGCAGGACCTTGAGGGCCACCTGCCGGTGAAGCAGCGCGTCCTCGGCGCGGAATACGCGGCCCATGGCCCCGCGCCCCAGCTCCTCGACCAGCCGGAACCGGCCCACCCGCTTGCCGTGCCAGGAGGGGGCGGTGCTCCGCTGCAGGCCACAGGTCGTCGAGGAATGGTCACTGATTCTGGGCGTCATGATCTGCTCCGAGCTGAAACAGCGTCCGAATACAGCGCTGATGATAAAGGCGCGGCTACCGAGATGAAGCCCTCCCCGCTCCAAAGAGCGGATCGTGTGATGAAAAGTTTGCGGGAGAATAAACTCGCCGCGCCGCATCGTCAACGGCGGCGAGCTACTCGACGACCAGATCGAGCGCGGCGAAATGCTCGTGGTCGCTGTCGCTGTGCTCGGACTGGACGCGGACGAGAAAGGCGCCCGCTTGGTCGATGTGGAGCCGCTGGCGGACGCCGACGCGACCGTCGGGCTTGAAGTCCATCACGAACGTCCCCTCCGTCACTGCCTCCTTGCTGGTCCGCGGCGAGGCCTCTTTGCCGGCTCGCGTCTGTGGGGCGATGAAATAGCGGATCGTCACGTCCTTCTTGGTTCCGTGAGGAAAGTTGCTGGTCAGGATGAACTGAAACGTCAGCTCGTCACCGCGGCGCGCGTGACACACAGGCCGGGGGTTCAGCCCCTGCGACGGCGGGTCGATGTCCGAATGCGCCTCGGCGCGGTCGTGCGGGGCCTCGATGCTCAGGGTGATCGTATAGTGTTCGGCGCACACCGCCGGCGCCGAGAGCACAACGAATGCCGCGATGATGGCCCACCGTTTCATCCAGGCCCCGGCCTCATTTGACATCGACGTCCAGTTCCACGAAGGCGTCCATGGCGGATTCTTCCACGTTGGGCCGCGCCTCCAGCCGCACGAGGTACACGCCCGGCTTATCGATTCGGAAGGGCAGGCGGGCCGAACTGGATTCCCCCGGCGGGAAGTCCATCGTCCATGCCCCCTCAATTACCACCCTGGCCGGCTCCAGCGGCGGCGGGGCCTCGCCCCGGCGGTCGATCCGGACCACGTAAAAGTGCACCAGCACGTCCTTCGCTTCATCCTTGCCGGCGCGGGTGATCTTACAGGACGCGGTGAATTGCCCGCCCACAGGGCCGTCGAACGCCGCTCGACGTTCCAGCGTTTTGTGAACCGCGATCTTCGCAGTCTTGATCGTCTTCTCGTGTTTCCCTTCCGACAGCTTCAGCTCCGCCTCAAAGCCCGCCCCCTGCGCGCAGACCGCGATTGCAAGAACCAGTGCCGCCGCGAACAGGTGGAGGCGAGTCGTCATATCGGATCCGCGTAGCATTGTACCTCACCATGCGCCTGAAGTGGTGGGCGGCGGCGGTCGGCACGAAGATGGCGCGGCCTCAATAGTTTTCAGATAGAGCCTAGAGCCGCTGCCGGTCCCGGCGCTGCCGATTGATGAATGTGATGCCTTCAATCGTCTCGCGGACCAACACCTCGACGATCTCGTCGGCCTGGAGATGGTCTGTGGTCGCGCAGGCGTACCAGGCGCCGCGCTCGTGGACGCAATCGGCTTCGGCCAGCCACTGCCGCAGGTCCCACACGGTCATTGGCTCCCCCCGCGACTGCCACAGTCGCAGGGACAGCTTTTGCAGATCGATGTTGACCCATATGCGGCGCATACCGTTCCCGTCGAAGCCGAGCCCCGGGACTCTCCGGGGGAATCAGCGTCGTTTGCGCGTCACAAGCCACCGGCATCTCAGTCAAATCACGACACCTGCGGTATGGGGCGAGCAAATGGGGTGCCATCGAGGGCACTCCATCTGCGCATCGGCTGCGAGTAGTTTGTTCACAAGAAATGCGATGTCTCAGCGCCGGGTGCGCCGCAGGGCCAGCGCCGCGCCAAGAGAAACCAGCGCCAGCGAAGCCGGCTCCGGCACCTGGGCGAACGCCGCTTCGACGTCGGCTCGGATTGACGGGTCGAGCGAGTCGAGCTGCGCCGCGGTGAGGCTGTGGCCATAGTTGCGGGCGACGATGACCAGGTCATTAAAGTCGATCTTTCCGTCGCCGTCGAAGTCCCCGTTGATCCAACTGCCGCTTTGTCCGTAGTGCCGCGCGACAGTCACCAGGTCGTCAAAGCCGACGTTGCCGTCGAAGTTGGCGTCGCCCGCCTGCAGCGCGGCAAGCGGCGCGATGTCATCCAGGGCCAGAACCAGATCGTTGGATGCCACGAAGCTACCGGCGTCGCCGACCAAATGCTTACCGCCGGAGTAATCAATAAAGACCAGCTTCCCCTTGGTGCCGGTCCCGGTGAAGAGATTGACCTGGCCGTTGTCGCCCGCGAACAGGTGCCCGTGGCCGTCGACGTAGACCTGGTCGAGCATGTTGACGCCCAGTCCGGAAAGATCGAGGTCGGAAACGACGTTGAAAGTGGCCGGGTCGATTTGGGTGACGTGGCTGTTGCCGCTGACCATCAGGTCGCCGGTGAATGGATCGTAGGTGATGCCGTGCGCCGCGGGCAGGCCCATGATGTGGCGGGTGGTGGTGAGCGTCGAGAGATTGAAGATCCCCACGCTCCCGACGCCGGTGTCGGGGCTGGAGGTGTAGTAGACGTGGCCCGTCTTATCGAAGGCGAGCTGGGTTAGGAGCGTGTCGTCGCCCGAAACCGCATGACCGGCCCCGTCGGCGAAGACGGGAGTAATGCCCAGCGGCCCGGGCGTATCGCCCCCCTGAAAGAGGCTGGTCGCGCCGCCGGAATAAATGGTCGTGCCGTTGGGGCTGAGCGTAAGGTGGTATGGGTTGGTGCCGGCGACATTGACAAAACCGACGACCGTTCCGGCCGTGGTGATCTGCTCGATCTTTCCGGTGGTCGACCCGCCGATGAGCAGGTTGCCGTTGGGCGCGAAGATCAGCCCGTCGGCGTTGGCCGACTTGCCCAGGTCCGCGACCAACACCGGCGTGCCCAGAGCGAAGCTGCTGGTCCCGTCGAAGCTGAAGTGCACTTTCTGGACCGCGGCGTCGTCATAAACGTGGCCGCTGAACGGGTTCTTCACCTGGAAATTATCGAAGTACAGATCGCCCGCGGTAGGCGTCCCCGCCCCAGCGACGGCGCGGGCCAAAATCCCGACCACCAGGCACGTCAACCCAAGACTGACGCGATTGCATCGATGTGACATAGCCCCTCGCTACGTGAAAAAAGCGCCCATCCCCCGCGACAAAAGGTTGTCGCATAGTGTTCTCAAAGGCTAGCGATTGTCCGAAGCTTGTCAACTATAATTCAACTGCATGTCGATTCCGCCCAGCGAGATTCCGATGGTGATGCTGGCTGGCGGGGAAGGGGCGCGGATGGGAACGCCCAAGGGATTGCTACGGATCGGCCAGCAGCCGATCCTGAGTTATCTGCTGGCCCGCGTTGCGTGGCCGGGGCCGAAGTTCCTGGTCACGGCCCCCGGCCGCGAGCACCCGCCGGGATGGGAGGCGTTCGATCAAGAATGGGCCGATCCGGTCGCTGGGCTGGGGCCGCTGCGAGGCGTACTGACGGCACTGGAACGTGTGGACGCGCCGCTGCTGGTGTTTGCGACGGTGGACATGCCGGGCATCGGCGGCGAGCATCTGGCGTGGGCCGTGGCGCAGCTTGAGCAGTCTGCCGGTCGCCTGGGCGTGATGTGCCGTCGCGCCGATGGGCAGATTGAGCCGTTTCCGCTGGCCCTGCGTCGCGAATCGCGGCGACTCATATCGGAAAGGTTGGAGCGGGGCAGCAGATCGGTCCACCGGCTGCTCGACGATCAGCGCTTTGCGGCGCTTTCAGTGCCGGGCGAATGGGAGCCAGAGGTTTGGATAAACCTGAACGAGCGGAGGGACCTCCAGCAGTTTGTCGATTCACTGGCGAAGCGTGAATGACCGTCGCGGTTGCTCGCCATGGGGAAGAATGGGCCGCCGTGGCGGTACTAACAGGCGCTTCACAACCTAATCATTGGCCTGTCGCAGGGCCATCGGGTTGTGAGACAGCGTCTAGCAATCGAGTATCCACCCCGCAACGGCCGGGCGACGCGTCGGAGCCACAACGCGCGGCTTCCCGTATCAGAACAGGCCCGTACCGCGACCGCGGGGCAAACGCAAAGGAGCAGGTAATGACGGGCTTGTGCAAGATTCTTACGGTGGCGGTGATAGCGGCGGCGGCGACAACGCCAGCCCTGGGCCAGGCGAACCCGGGTGGAGGCGGACCGGGTGGCAACCCCCAGCAGTTCCGCCAGCGCATGGAAGACCGGTTGAAGGCGGACCTCGGCGTCAATGAAGACGAGTGGAAGGCCCTTCAGCCCAGGGTCGAAAAGGTGATGGAGTTGCAGCGGTCCGCGTTCATGCGCGGCCCCGGCCGACGCGGAGGGCGCGGCGGCAATGGCGGGGACCCAAATCAGTCACTCGCGCCGTCTACCCCCGTCCAGGCCAAAGCTCAGGATCTCCAGAAGGTCCTTGATAACAAGGACGCCAAGCCGGAGGAGATCAAGGCCGCTCTCCAGGCCCTTCGCGACGCCCGCGCTCAGGCCCGCGAGGAGTTGACCAAAGCGCAAGGCGACCTGCGAGACCTGCTGACGACCCGGCAGGAGTCAGTCCTCGTGATGACGGGGCTCCTCGATTAGGATGGGGATGCCCGCAGGCCCTGACTGTTGCAATGCCGCACATCTGCTCCAAAACGAAGGCGATCGTTGTGAGCAATCTCGCTCGACATCGAAGCATTGTTCCAAGGCAGGTGAAGAGGAAGGTGGCGGCGGGCGCGGCGGTTTTCATCGTCGTCGCCATAGGCACCGCGACGGCGCAGCTCGCACGGGGTCGGTCCGCTTCGCGCCGCCCAATCGGCCAGGCGACGGTGCCGCAAGCTTTGCCCCAGGAGTATGCTGTCCTGTTGACTCGGAGCATTTTCGCCAAGTCGGGCCAGTCCTCGGGGCCCGGGATCTTGGGCCGCGGCGGCGGCGAGGGCGACTCCGGTGGCGTGGCCCGCGCATCGGAGTCGAGCCCGGAATCCCGCTGGGCATTCCGGGGCGTGTTTCGCGAAGGTCCGCGGCTGATCGCCTTTCTCGAAGACCTTACCTCGCGTAAGACTTACCGTCTGAACGTGGGCGATCCGGTGGCCCGGGGACGCCTCGCGGACATTACCATCGACCAGCTCTGGTATCAGGTTGGAGAGAAGCGATCGGCGGTGGAGATTGGACAGACGCTCGACGGCGCCATTGCGGCGGCGCCGCCGCCGACCACTCGGCCCGCCGACGCCAGCGGCCGGCCAGCCGAACCGGCAGCGGGGACTGGCGCGGCGGCACCACCGCCAGCGGCGGCAACGACCGCGGAGGAACGGATGCGGCTTCGGCGGCAACAGGAGGGCGGAAGGTGAGCCAATTCACAGGGGCCTGCGTGCGGCCGACTGACGCGTCGCGGCTGAGACTTGTCGGCATCCTAGTATGGGCATTGATCTGGGGCCTTCTCGCGCCGGCGACGCGGGCCCAGACGTTACCAACGACTGACCCCGCCGACCCGGGCCCGACCAGCCGGTTCATTCCGCGCGAGCCCGCCTCCCGACCCGCCGACACGCAACCCGCCGCCTCGATCCAGTTGAATCTGAAGGACGTGTCTCTTGACTCCCTGCTCGATCAATTGGCCCAGTCGACCGGGCTGACAATGATTAAGGACACGGAGGTGAACGGCCGCCTGCCCGAGATCATCCGCAAACAGCCCCTGCCGGTCACCAAGGAGGGCGCCGTTACCCTCCTGAACTCCCTCGGGAAAACAAGCAATTTCGCGGCCATCGCCATGAACGACGAAGTTCACATCGTGGCGCTGGACAAGGCCAAGAAGCTGAGCATTCCCGTCCATTTCGGGGCCGATCCGGCGCAGATCCGGGACACCAACGATCTGATCACGCAGGTGATCCCGGTGAAGACGCTGGACGCGGTCAAGCTGAAGCAGGACCTTGCGCCGCTGATCGGCGAGGCGGACCTGACCTCCAACGCCGCCAGCAACTCGCTGGTGATGACCGACACGTCGGCGAACGTGCGGCGGGTGGCGCAGATCGTCAGTGCGCTGGATCAGCACCAGGCGTCGGCGTCGGAATTGAAGGTCATCCATTTGAAATTTGCCGATGCGGAAGCGGCCGCGAAGCTGGTGATGACCATCTTCCGTCCCGACCAGACCGCTCAGCAGCAACAGCAGCAGCTCCCATTCTTTCTCCGTTTTCGACCCGGAGGCGGGGGGCGGGGCGGAGGCACCAGCGGGGGAGGCCCCGGCGGCGAATCTGAAGAAGCGGGCGGGGAGGGGAAGATCAACGCCGCCGCCGACACGCGCACCAACGCCGTCGTCATCACCGGCCCGGCGGACAGCGTGAAGGTGGCCGCTGACATGCTCAAGGAGTTGGACTCCAATCCCGCCGCGGAGCAGATGGTCTTCATCTACCGCCTCAAGAACGCACAAGCGCTCAACCTTCAATACGTCCTGAATAATCTGTTCGGCAGCTCCACGACCGGCAGTACCGCCGGCACCGGCACCGGCAACCGCCCCGGCACGACGGGCTACAACACCGGCGGAGGGTTGGGAGGCGGCGGAGGGTTCGGAGGCGGAGGCGGAGGCGGAGGGTTCGGAGGCGGCGGTGGTGGATTCGGTGGGGGCGGTGGGGGAGGGGGCGGGTTCGGCGGGTCAAACGCCGGGCGAAGCACCGTCGGCTCGGCCGGGGCGGCGCCGTTCGGTACCCGCAGCACGCAGACCGGCCAACTTTCACCCTCCAGCAGCCGCGCCGCCTCCGAGATGACAGGGCAGGTCTACGTCGTCGCCGATCAGGACACCAACGCCCTGCTGGTCCAGACGGCCAACAAGTACGAAAAGCAGGTCCGCCAGATCATCGCCGAACTCGACCGCTCGGTCCCGCAGGTTCTCATCAAGGTGCTGGTGGCCGAAGTTACGCACGACCGGAATGCCGACGTCGGCGTCGACTTCTCGATCCTCAATCAACGGGCGAACGGCCACGGGCAGACTTTCGGGCAGGGCTTCGGCATGCCGGCCGCCCTCGGGCAGCCCGGCAGCGGGCTGGTCGTCAGCTTCGTCGAGGCCAACCTCAATGCCACCCTTCACGCACTTGCCCAGGACGGAAAGCTCGACGTGCTGTCGCGGCCATACATCCTCGGCAGCGACAACCAACTGGCTGAGATCCTGGTCGGCAGCCAGGTTCCGCTCATCACCAACAGCTACATCACCGCGCTGGGCCAGACGATCAGCAACTTCACGTACGAGAAAGTCGGCATCATTTTGGACGTGACGCCTCACATTAACCCCGACGGGCTGGTCATCATGGACGTGGCCCCGCAGATCTCGCAGCTTACGGCGCAGCAGGTGACGGTCGGGCCGAACGTGACGGCGCCGGTGATCGCGACGCGCTCGGCCCAGAGCCGCGTGGCCGTTCGCGACGGGCAGACAATCGTGATCGGCGGGCTGATGGAAGACCGCAAGACGCTTACCGTCAACAAGGTCCCGATCCTCGGCGACATTCCGCTGATCGGATTGGCTTTCAGCCGAACGCAGGTCGACAAAACCAAGACCGAGCTGCTAATCTTCCTTACGCCGCACGTGGCCCAGGAGCCGGACGTGCTCAAGCCGATGTCGCAGGACGAGATCAAGGGAACGAGGCTGACGCCCAACGCCGTCGAGAAGGGCACCTTCGACGAGCACCTTCGCGGGCTGCAGCGCGGCGCGACCCAACCGGCAGCGCCGGAGGGGAAGTAAATCCGGAGGACCGCCATGACAGGTTACGGATCGATTGCCCGTAAGGCACTCTTCGGGATTGCGACATTGTCGGCGCTGGGGCTGCTGGGAGCGGTGGGAGGCTGTGCCCGCCCGTACGGTGTGCCCCCTTTCACCGGGCTCGTCGCCGAGGCGCCGGGGCAGGCGGCGTCCTTCGCGGCCCCTGACGAAGGCACGGTCTGGGTTGACGGCCCCGGCCGGCCCGGACAGCCACGCCACATCGTCTACAGCGGGCTGGTCCACCGCGGCGAAACCGTCACCATCGACCCCGAGGCACGGACCCTGCTGGTTGACGGCCGACCCGTCGACGCCTCGATCGACGGGGGAAGATCCTTCTACCAAGTCTGGTTCCAACCGGTCCGGCATGACCTGTTGGCGCCGTGAGGTCGAGGGGCGGAGTGACCGATGAAACTCTATGCCCTTCTTCTCATCGCCCTGTTGGCCGGCGTCGTCGTATTGATCATTGCCAGGTCGGCCGAGGTGCGGGCTGCCGGCGCGGCAGCGCCCGCCGGGTACGACTCGGCGGTCAACGAGTTCTGGAAGCGGTGGGAAACCAGCCGCCCTTCGGACGCGATCCGTCAGGCCGCCCCGACCGGGGACTTTCAGAGGGCCTGGGACCGGATGGCGCTGGCCGCGGATGACTACCAGGGCCGGACCGGCGGCAAGTGCCTGGGCCACGCCGAGATCGCCCGACGATCGCTGGGTGAGCGAATAGAATACATCTCGTTTTTCGCCCTCTACGATCCCGTTCCGTTGCGCGTGCAGATGTTGTACTACCGGGCGCAGGACAAGTGGACGCCCATTAGTCTCCGGATCGACGCCGCCCCCTCGCGCTGGCTGCAAGAAGCGAACCCGCTGCAACTCGGGGGATCGTCCACGGCGCAACAGAACCCGGGCGCCGACGACATGGGAGGCGTTGACGATCAGCAGCCCGGGGACTTGGGCGGTGGTCGATGAGGGGGAAGCGCGACAGGGCATCACTCACGGAAATCCGGATGGTCCTTGCGGCCGGCTGACTCGAGATAGGCCAGCAGATCCAGGATTTCGTCCTTCTTGAGGGAGTTCAGCAGCCCCTCTGGCATCGGAGAGGTCTTGGACGGGCCGCGGAACGTGATGTCCGACTTCTTGATGTCGATCTGCTCGGGCGCCAGCGGGTTGGGGCGGAGGACGAGCTTGTCAGCGGTCTCCTCCATCACCCGGCCGACGACGCTCTCGCCGGTGCTCAGCTTGATCGCGGTGTTCTGGTACTGCTCGGAGATGGTCTTCGACGGCTCGAGGATCTTGGCAAGGACGTCGCGTCGGGAGAAGCGGCTGGAGATCGCCGTCAGCTCCGGGCCGACCGCGCCGCCTTCATTGGCGAACTTATGGCATGCCAGGCATTGCAGGCTTTCGAAAGTCTGTTGCGCCCTGGCGAAGTTGCGGCCGTGGCTGACCTGATCGAGCGACGGCTCCAGGTCGGCCACGCTCCACTCCTTCACGAACGGCCGGGCCTTGGCCTGGTGAACCGTCTGCCCCGGGGGCGAGTATGCGTCGAGCACCGGGGCCAGCGCCCGCCGCTCCTCGGGCGTCAGCACCGCGACCGCATCGCTGTGGAAATGTTCCAGAAAGTGATCGAAGCTCGCGCCATTCTCGTAGGCTCGACCGGCGTCCTCGAACCACTTGAGCACGTGCGGCGGGTGCTGCGCCTTGGAATGGTCCTTCGTCCACCACGCGAAATACTGCCGCCGCAATTCCGGCGTCCAGCCGTTGCGGATCGTTCGCAAGTACAGCACGTAACCGACCTGCTCCTCCAAGGTCGGGGCGGCGGAAAGCAGTGCCATCGTCTTGGCGACTGCGTCGTGAGCGCCCAATGCTAATAGGACTTGGCACAGCTCACGGTTGAGGGCCCCGCTTGTGCCCGGGTAGACCGGATCCAGTTCGGAGATGAGCTGGGCCGACTGGTCGGCCGCGGGAATGCCCTGTCGGCTGATGCTCACTTCCATGACGCGCAGCTTCTCGAACTGCTGCGACGAACTCAGCGACGACAAGGGAAGTCGGGAGAGCGCGGTGAGGAGCTCGCGCTGGGTCTGCTTCTCGCCGCAACGGGCCAGGGCAAGCAGGGCGGTGAGGGCGGCTTGTGGGTGCGTTTCTTCGAGGGCACGTGACCTCCACTGCTCGACAGGCTGCCGCTCGACCGCCAGCCGGGCGGCGTAGCGGATGAAGCGGTCATCGCTCGCCAGCTTTGGCCAGGCGAAATCGAGGGCGGCGGCATCCGGGCCGCCGTGGAACGTCTCCAGCTTGTGCCGCAGCTCACGGGCCTCGGCGCCGTCATTGTCGTGCAGGTCGGCTGGATCGGTCGGCCTGCTGCCGACATAGCTGACCCGGCAGAGCCGCGCCTCGAGGCTGCGGCCGCCGGTCGTGAAGTAAAGCGCACCGTCATCGCCGATCACGATGCCGGTGAGATTGAGGTTGGTCTTGCGGCCATTCCCGTGCAGCCCTTTTGGCGCGACCAGGTCCTCCCACGTGCCGGTGTAGCTGGCGCCGTGCGATGTGAGGTGAACGGCGATCAGCCGGCCGTACGTCCAATCCTCGACGAACATCGCCTTCTGGTAATCGGCCGGGAACTTTGCCCCGGTGCCGAAGATCACGCCCGTGGGGCTGCCGATGCCGACGACAACGGCGGAAGGCAGGCTGTCGGGATAGTATTCGGGCCACTTGGCCGACCCCTCGCGGAATCCCTGGTCGGCCCCGCTGGGGGCGTGGATGACGCGGATGGGCCGGTACCAGGGCATGCCCCAGTCCCACTCCATGTCGCTGTCGAACCCGAACAACTCGCCATCGGCATTGAATGCGATGTCATAGGTATTGCGCTCCCCCGCCGCGAACAGCTCGGCGTTTTTGCCGTCCGGGTCGATGCGGATGATGTGACCACCCGGCGGCTTCTTGCCGGCGCCGAAGCCATTGCCGTCCTCCGCCCGCGGGAGCACGATGTCATCGGCGTAGTTCCGCATCGGCGAGGTGGGCAACAGGTCGCCGGGCAGGTCGGTGAAATTGCCGCACACGACGTACAGCTTCTTGTCGGGCCCCAGGACGATAGCGTGCGCCCCGTGCTCCCCTGACCCGCCGGCCCATTCCCGCAGCAGCTCGACGCTGTCGTAATGTCCGTCGCCTTTGGTATCGCGGAGCCGGTACAACCCGAACTTCTTCCCGTCCGACCCGTCGATGTAGAGACTATCGAAAGCGTAGAGCATGCCCATCGCCTCACTGATGGGAAGATGAAGCTGCTCTTCCTGCGCAACGCGGCCATCCTTAATGGTGACCCGCGTGATCGGCTGCTTCCGCTGGCCGGCCAGCAGCAGCCGGCCTTTGTTGTCCTTCGCCAGACAGATCCACGACCCTTGCTTGTGCGGGTCGGCCTTGAGCAGCACGTCGGTTTTGAATCCCTGCAGCGTGTCCAGGTCATCCGCCGGCGCAGGGGCGGAACTCTCTCCCCGGACCACGGCAGCGAATGCCAGCACGATCAGCAGTCCGCAGCAGTTCAACCATTCAGCAACAGCGGTCATCCGCGTCTCCTCTCGTTTAGGTCCATTAGCCCGGGTGCGACCTGCCCCGTCAGGGCGACCAACTGGCGCGTTCTGTCACACGCCGTGAATCATGCCGGTAAGATCGAGCCCGTCAACCATGATGCTTTGCCTTTGCGAATGGCCATGGCTACAAGTGGACTGAACGCCCTCTTGCACAGGACGTAATTGTGGTGGGCACTAGCCGAGGGCTGCGTTGTTGAACACCAGACCCATCATCAACTGGGCGAAAGAGCGGCCGCTAACGCTGCGGCTGGCCGACCGCCTGGGCCGCGGGCGCGGGCGGCTGCGGCTGCTGGACCGCGTCAATCCCCCGGACCCCGCTCCATACAAGCCGGACCTGTCGAATTGGGAGAAGCATGATCTTGCCGCCTGCTGGATCGGCCACGCGACGGTGCTGTTGCGAATCGGCGGGATGACGGTCCTCACCGACCCCGTATTCTCCAGCCGGATCGGCGTCGGCCTCGGCCTGATGACCGGCGGCCCACGCCGATTCGTCGCGCCGGCGCTGACGCCGCGAGAGCTGCCAATGATTGATTTGGTGCTGATCTCCCATGCCCACTTCGATCACCTGGACCGGCCGAGTCTGGTCCGGCTGCCGAAGCGGACACCGATCGTAACTGCTCATCGGACGCACGATCTGATCAGTGACCTGAGTTTTCGGCAAGTGACCGAGCTGCAATGGGGCGAGCGCACTCGAATCGGCGGGATCTCCGTCACCGCCTGCAAGGTCAACCATTGGGGCGCGCGGACATTTTACGATCGCCATCGCGGCTTTAACGGCTATCTGCTGGAAGCGGGGAACCAGCGCGTGCTCTACGGCGGCGACACGGCCTATCATGAAGGTTTTCGGTCGCTTGGGAAGGTGAACCTGGCGGCGATGGGGATCGGGGCCTACGACCCGTACATCGCGGCCCACGCCACGCCGGAGCAGGCGTGGATAATGGCCGACCATGTTCGCGCCGATTTCCTGATGCCGATGCATCACAGCACGTTTCGGTTAAGCTTCGAGCCGATGCACGAGCCGATGGAGCGAATGCTGGCCGCCGCCGGCGGCGACGAAGCTCGTGTCGTGGTCCGCGAGATCGGGATGCAGTGGGCGTTGAATTAAGACGCGGAGACGCGGAGATGAAGACAGAAGAACTTCAGTGACAACGGGTCGTATGAGCGGGATCGACATTCAACCCGACACCGGCCTCTCCCCGCGTCCCCGCGTCTCCGCGTCCCCACGTCCTCTTCTGAAGATCCTCCGCTCGTTTTACTTCGCCTTTGCCGGGCTGTTTTTCCTGTTTCGCACGCAGCGGAACGCCCGGATCGAACTGGGGATCGGTCTGGCGGCCTGCGGCGTGGGGGCCTGGGTCGGCATCAGCCGCGTGGAATGGGCGCTGATCGTCTTTACCATCGCGCTGGTCTTGATCCTCGAGGGACTGAATACGGCGGTGGAGGCGGCGATTGACCTGGCATCGCCCAAGTATCACGCGCTGGCCAAGGCCGCCAAGGACCTGGCCGCGGGAATGGTGCTGATCGCGTCGATCGCGTCCGTGGTGGTGGGAGGACTGGTCCTCGGACCGCCGTTATGGGGGAAGTTGTTCAGATAGACGTCCGGGTCCGCAGTAGCGGTCGATGATACGGCTGGCTCATTCCTTCGCGTAATCCTCCGGCTTCATCCCCTTTTTGGATCCGCGGAACCCGAACTTCGTCGGATGGTATTCCCCGACGATTCCGACGTCGGCCTTGGGCGGGATCTTGTCTTCCATGCCAACGGACCAATAAGCGGCATTGACGAGGAGCCGGCGAAGCCCTTCGCTTTGGAGATCGGTGGACGCGCCCATGGTGGTGGTGAAGACGCGGCCCATCTTGCCACTGTCGCTCTTGTACTGTTTGGTCCAGGCCACGGGCAACATCGGCGCGTTCTTTTCGCCCTTGACCGGCGGGTCGGTCGGGCTCATCCCGCTGAGCACCTGACCGAGCACGAGCGGCGTGCAATCCTCTCTCAGATGGACCTCGTATACGTCCGTCGGTCCCCAGATCTCCTGGCACCCGCGGAGGATCGGGTTGTCCTCCTGGCCCGGTGCGATGACGCCGCGAGTGCTTTGCTGGCCGTGATGGCCCCAGTGGTTGACCCACGTCTGGCCGAGGACCTGGCGGCCGAAGCCGCCGGCCCACGACGAATCTTTGTAATCCCAACTGTATTTCGAATACGTCCTGCCCCCGGGGATTGCGAACGCGTGCGTGGCGGTCCGCATTCCGATGACCGGCTTGCCCGCGTCCAGGTAATCGACGATGTATTTCATCTGCTCATCGGGCAGGTTGCGAAACCGCGTCTGGATGACCATGAGGTCGGCATTTTGCAGCGCCTCCAGGCCGGGGATGTTGCCCGTATGGTCCGGGTCGATTTTCCCGGTCTTGGGGTCGATCGGGAACAGGGCGGTGCAGGTGAAGCCGTGACGTTTGGCGAGGACCTTGGCCAGTTGCGGGAGGCCTTCCTCGGAGCGGTACTCCTCATCCCCGGCGATGAGCACGATGTGCTTGCCCTTGCCGGGGCCATCGCCGCCTTGAAACGTGATCCACAAGTCGGCGGCGGAGGCCGTGGAGCGGGTTAGGGCGAACAACGGCAGAAGCAATCCGATGGCCGCGATCCGTGACATGCTTTTCCTCCGTTGGTGTGCAGACGGCCACTTCGGGCCGTCACCGTGTTTATCGAGCACAGAATACTCTGTTGTCTCGGCGGTTTCGATGACTCGGGCGTGCGCTTGTGATATACTTTGCGATCAGGAGCAGACATGAGCGTCCCCTTGAGGCCGGAAACCATTAGACTGATCGAGGAGCGAATGAAGCGCGGCGGGTACGCCAGTCCCGACGACGTGGTGTGTGCAGGCTTGGCCTCACTCGACCAGCAGGAGTCGTTGGAGAATTTTGAACCCGGTGAAATGGAGGCGTTGATCGCAGAGGGCGAGCGCAGCGGCGAACCGCTGGACGGTGAGCAGGTTCTGGCAGAGCTACGGGAACTGCGGAAGCGTAACCAGAGCAAGGCGGGATGAGAACGGGCATCGCGACTTTCGCAGGGTATTCAGGCGTTAAGTCAGTGGCGGGAGATGGGCGTTCCTTGGGCATGTCTGTGTTTGTCGATTGTCTCAACGCCCGGCGGCAAATGCAGTAGTTTCGGACGGCACGACCAGCCGGCGGCCGTGGGCCGACCCGGGCGGCCGTTCCAATCCCGTCGGAGAGTTTCATGGCGGATCGACGCTGGATCGTGGCGGGGGCTTTGTCGGCCATCGCCTGGGGCCTCGTTGCCCGCGGCGCTTCGGGACAGGCGCGAGGACCGGCGCTGAAACTCGAGAAAGGGGACCACATCTGCCTCATCGGCAATACCCTCGGCGAGCGCATGCAGCACGACGGCTGGCTCGAAACCCTGATCCAGTCCCGCTTTCCCCAGGGCGAGCTGACGTTCCGCGACCTGTGCGTGGCGGCCGACGAGGTGAATCAACGAATCCGTGTCGAAGGCTTCGGCAGCCCCGATGAGTGGCTCGACCAGACGAGCGCCGACGTGATCTTCGCCTTCTTCGGCTACAACGAGTCGTTCGCCGGGCCACGGGGCCTCGATCAGTTCAGGAAGGACCTCGACGAATGGATCAAGCACACGCTCGGGCAGAAGTACAATCACAAGTCCGCCCCGCTCCTGGTGCTCTTCTCATCCATCGCCCAGGAGAAGCTCCCTGACCCGAACCTCCCCGACCCGGCGCAGAACAATCAGAACGTCAAACTCTACGCCGAAGCGATGGGCCAGGTCGCCAAAGACAATGGCGTCACATTCATCGACCTGTATGCGCCTACGCTCGATCTCTACCACAAGGCGGGCAAGGCGTTGACGATCGACTGCATTCACCTGAACGAGGATGGCGGCAAAGCCGTGGGGGGCATTATCGTGAATGACCTGTGCGGCGCCGGCCCCAACGCCGACGACGCGGCCCTGGAGAAGCTCCGAAAAGCCGTGCTCGATAAGGACTTCTACTGGTTCCACCGCTACCGCACCAACGACGGATATAACGTTTACGGCGGGCGGTCCTACGAAAAATACGAAGGCGTTACCAACCGCGAAGTCCTCCAGCGGGAAATGCAGGTGCTCGACGTCATGACGGCCAACCGCGACAAGCGGGTCTGGGCCGCCGCCCGGGGCAAGGACCTCGAGGTCAACGACGACAATACCCCGCCGTTCATCTCCGTTCCGACCAATGCGCCCGGCCCATTGCCCGACAAGGGTTATCCCTTCCCCGACGCCCGGGAAGCGATCAACTACATGAAGCTCGGCCAGCATCTGAAGGTGAACCTGGTGGCGGACGAGAAGCAGTTCCCCGATCTGGAGAACCCGGTACAGATGTCGTTCGACACGAAGGGACGGCTGGTCGTCTCGGTCATCCCCTCCTATCCGCACTGGCGGCCGAAGGACGAGATGAACGACAAGATCCTCATCTTCGACATCGATGGCGAGGGGAAGGCGATCAAGCAGACTGTCTACGCCGACCACCTGAATTGCTCGACCGGCTTCGAGTTTTGCAAGGGTGGCATGCTCGTCGCCACCTGCCCCGACCTGTTGTACCTGAAAGACACCACCGGCGGTGACCACGCCAATTACCGCCAGCGCGTCCTGGAAGGGCTGGGCGTCGCCGACACGCATCACCAGGCCAACAGCTTCGTCCTCGATCCAGGCGGGGCGCTCTACTTTCAGGAAGGCACCTTCAGCGCGACGCAGGTCGAGACATTGTGGGGGCCGCTGCGGTGCATCAATGCCGGCGTCTACCGGTTTGAGCCGACGACCCACCGCTTCGAGGCGTACGCCTCCTATCCCTTTGCCAACCCGCACGGCCACGTGTTCGACTACTGGGGGGAAGACTTCGTCACCGACGGAACCGGGAACGTGAACTATTACGCCGCGGGGTTCTCCGGCCACGTGGATTACCCGGACAAGCACCGTCACTACCAACCGTATTTCCATCAGCGGACACGCCCCTGTCCGGGCACCGAAATCCTCTCCAGCCGGCACTTCCCCGACGACATGCAAGGCAACCTGCTCGATCTCGACGTGATTCAGTTCCAGGGCATCCTTCAGTACAGGATCAAGGAAGAAGGATCGGGATTCGTCGGGACGGAGATTGAGCCGATCATCCAATCCCGCGACGCGACGTTCCGACCTTCGGCGGCGCAGATCGGACCCGATGGCGCGATTTACTTCCTCGACTGGTCGAACCCGCTCATCGGCCATCTGCAGCACCACCTTCGCGACCCCAACCGCGACCACACTCACGGGCGGATCTACCGGATCACCTACGAGGGCCGGCCGCTGCTCACGCCTGCCAGGATCGCGGGCCAGCCGATCGGACATCTGCTCGATTTGCTGAAGGAGCCGGAGAACCGCACGCGCTATCGCGCCAAGATCGAATTGAGCGACCGCGATCCGAAGCAAGTCGTCGCGGCGCTGAAAGAGTGGGCGGCCGGCCTCGACAAAAACGATCCGAACTACCAGCACCACCTGATGGAAGCGCTGTGGGTCTATCAGTGGCAGAACGTGGCGAACGAGCCGCTGCTCAAGCAGATGCTCCGCTCCCCCGACTACCACGCCCGCGCCGCGGCCACGCGGGTGTTGTGCTATTGGCGCGACCGGATCGACAAGCCGCTGGACCTGCTGCGGGTCCAGGCCAACGACGACAACCCGCGCGTGCGACTGGAAGCGGTGCGGGCGTGCAGCTTCTTCCAGACTCCTGACGCCGCCGACGTGGCTCTGGAATCGCTCAACAAGCCGCAGGATTATTACCTCAAGTACGCCCTCGACGAGACGATGCGCACGTTGGACAAGTACAACAAAAAGTAGGAGCAGGACTGGTTCATGAGAAGAGGACTGATAGCCCTGCTCGTCTCGTTCGCGGTTCTGACTCGGAGTCTGGCTCAGAATTCCGGCCTAGCCACAACCGCCGAAGCCCCGCACGTCTTTCTGGACAAGAACCCGAGGATCGTCGCGTATCAGCTTCGCCGGCTGACTAATGCGCAGCTCGTTGCTCTCGAGCGGCACGATGACGACGCGAAGTACAAGCCGGTATATGAGGCGCTTCTGACGCGTAAAGGGGTTGATAAGAAATACCGCGACGAGGCGGTCGCCGCCCTCGCCAAGCTCGACCGTGCTAGTCTGGTCATCGTCATCCTCAATGCGATTGCGAGCGTTGACCCGGACGACAAGATAACGCCGCGTGAGTTGATCGGGATGCTGCTGTCCCAGCAACCGGCCGCACTGGCGGCGCAGCGGGACAAGATCGCGTCGCTGGCGACGGGCTCGGCAGGCGACCTGGTCAAGCAGTCCGCCTACGCGGCCCTCGCCGTCGCCGACGGCAAGCCGGAGCAGGTGTGGCGGTTGGCATCGCTCAAGTCCGATGGAATCAAGTTGATACTGCAAGGTATTCCATTGATCAACGACGCGCATTTGCGAGGCGCCTTTTACGACCGCGTGAACCCGCTGCTGACCCAGTCGCCGGATGAGGCGACGCACCTCGCCGCCATCGATGCGATCAGCTCGATCCCGGGTCATGAGGCGGAGGTATTCAGGAAGCTGGCCGAGATGGTAAAGAGTGGCCGGGAGCCGGTGCGCGACGCGGCCATCCGCTCGGTCCGCCGAATTCCCCAGGACAAGTGGCCGGACGATCAGGTTGAGCCGCTGGCCCGGCAGATCGTGAAGCTGGTGCGGCAGACGCCCGCCGAGCAGCGGACCAGCCCCGCGATCGCGCAGGCCGTGCAGCTCGGGAATGATCTGGCCGGCGAGCTGTCCGAAGAGCAGGGAATGGCGATCCGAAAGTCGCTGCGCGAGCTGGGCGTCCGGGTGGTGGTGATCCGCACCATTCGCGAGCAGATGCAGTACGACACGAAGTATTTCGCCGTGCAGGCGGGAAAGCCGGTGCAGGTCATCCTGGAGAATGCCGACGCGATGCCGCACAACCTGGTGATTACCAGGCCGGGGACGATGCAGGAGGTGGCCGTGGCGGCGGGCACGATGCCGCTGCCGGCCGACAACAGCACCAGGGCGTACGTGCCCGACAGCCCCAACGTGCTCGGTTGGCTGTCGATGGTTCAGCCGGACGCGTCCGAGTCGTTGAGCTTTACCGCGCCTAAAGAGCCCGGCGAGTACGATTACGTCTGCACGTTCCCGGGCCACTGGGTGCGGATGTATGGGGTGATGGTGGTCGTGCCGGACCTGGATGCGTGGGAGAAGGCCCCCATGCCGCCGACCGACCCGTTGACGCACAGGCCGATGGAATCGCAGAAGAATGACGTTGTCGAGGGAGGCGGGGCGGTGCATGGGCATTGAAGGACGGCACGTCGAAGAATGACGAATGCCCAATGACGAAACAGTCGCTGGACCAAGCCGCCCTTCGTCAATCGTACTTCGGACATTCGTCATTGATTCGTCATTCGTCATTCGAATTTCGTCATTTACCTTCCCGTTCCATGGGCACTGCGGCAAAATTCCTCGTTTTGTCTTGCCGCGACTGCACCTGAAAGCTATTTTGCCCGGCGTGTTTATGCCGCTGTTGCTGGTCTTCCTGGCGGTGCTGTCGGCCGGGGTGGTGGCCTACGGCACCAACGCATTCTGGGCCCAGTACCCCCATGGCATCGAGTTGATCCTCTGGTCGCGGCGGCTCGAGTGGCCGCTGGTCACGCTCTCTTTGCTGCTCTGCCTCGTGCTGCTCGGCTTGATCGTCGCGGGCAAGCGGCGGGCGTGGTGGCTCATCGGGCTGGGGCCGGTGTTGGCGTTGTTCGCCCACCACTACCTGGCCGATCCCGCCGCGTCGTATTTCGTCGTCGAGGGCCCGACGTTTGTCTCCGCCGAGCAGGCGCCGTTCCTGGCCGATGGCGACTACGTGGTGGGGCTGCGATTCGGGGACGCCGCCTACGCCTATCCGTATGCCGTCCTCTTCCACGACCCGGTGGTGATTCACAGCGACCACGACAAACGGCTGATGCTGATGTGGTCCGCCTTCGCCAACCGGGCCGTGGCCCAGAGGATCACGCGCGATCTGAAGGCGCGGGACCTCGAGATCGTCTCGACGCCCGCCAACGCGCTGCTGCTCTACGACCGCGGCTCCGGGCAGTTCATCAACGCCCTCAAGGGGCAGACGATGGATGGCCGCAAGCCGATCGGGTTCGGGCCGCCGGTCGCTCTCAGCACCATGACGTGGAAGGATTGGCACGCATTGAATCCGCAGACCCAGGTCATGCGCCCGACGGGGCGGCAGTTCGCCTCCGAGCCTCCGCACGACCCGATCCTGCCGGCCTATCCGATGCCCCCGGCCATTCTCGAGCGGCCGGCCACCACGCGCATCGTGCTGGTGGGAACGACCCAGCCGGCCGCGCTGCCGTCCGACCAGATCGGCCCCGAGCCCCGGCACGTCATCGTCGACGGGGAGCCCGCCTTCGTCTTCCGCGAACGGCCTGACAAGCCCGTGCGGGCTTTTTCCTGTCATCTCAAGAAGGAGGAAGTCTTCACCCGCTTCCATCTCGACAGCGCCCACCGCTACCAGGGGTCGATGTTCATCGACAGCGACACCGATTCCGGCTGGTCCGCCGCCGGCCTCTGGGTCGACGGACTGAAGGAAATGCGGCAGGAAATGAAAGGCACGCGCCTCATCCCGATCCCGGTTCAGGACGGCCTCTACTGGGGCGTCATGAAGCTCTGGTACCCCGACCTGAAGCTCGCGCCCACTGCGGAAACACAGGTGCCATCGGCGTCCTAATTCCACCTGACTTCCTGCATTTCCTCGTCTCATTCGTCTCATGGAATTCCATATTAATGTGTCACAACTGCTTCTCGCGCCGCAACTTGCCCGTTCGACCTCGCCGCCAAGCCGTGAGACGCGCCCCGGCAGTCTCAACCGATTGTCGTACCGGGCCACCCTTATTCGGGGCGTTCAACTGCCTTGGTGGCCACCTTCGCGCGGCGCCACGCGCGACACCCTGGTTTTGTCGCGCTTTTCGCGCTGGAATCTTGCTCTGCATGCGATGTCACTCCTTGCAAATACACATATTATCATATACCTGCTATTGAACTGTTGCGCGACAACCTGTCGCGCAGGAATATTTTAAGTGGAAGTATTTGTTGCCGGCTCGTGATCGGTGGTGCGCTCCCAAACGAGCCGCTGTACCCCGTTGGAATAGGCAGCCGCTCGAAGCTCTGTGCGCTGCCATGCCACACGCCAGCCACTGAACCGATGGGAACACATGGATTACCGTTGAACACCTCGGTATCGATGGCCCCGACCTGCTGCACGCCGTTGGTGGACCATGCTGATGAAGAAACCGCGGACGCGGGGTTCAGATCGACGTAGCCATAACCAGATCGATTCTGTCCCTGCCAGAGAATCGCGCGAGCGAACGTCGGCCGTAGGGCATCGAAGGCCGCTGACCCAACGATCTGTCCGTGCGAGATGCCCAGTGCGCCGGAGGAGTAAGCGCCGGGGTTGATGTCGGTGCCGCTGGAATTGCCCTGCCACGCAATCGCGCGAGCTGGGTTGGATTGTTGAGTAAGGGGGTTCAGCGTCGCGTAGAAACCCACCTGGACGCCGTTCGCGACGCCACGAGCACCCGAGACGAACGCCCCCGGCGGGGTGTTATCACGTCATACTGTGTCGCATCAGCGGCGGCTGCCCATAGACTTAAGGCCGCGGCACCGACCAACCAGCGCAGGCGAAACCCACGCACACACCCCGCCCTTTTTTGTGCGACGTTCATTGCCCCTTCCCTTCCTTGGACACCAAATGTCCAGCGCGCCGGCGGCTATCGGGGAAGCTGACGGCAGCGTCCTGCGTCGCTGACAAGTATATCCAGAAAGCGGTTGGCGAAGAAGCAGAATCTATCCCCCGGATCCAAGTCGTTCCCGGCATAGACGCACCCGAATCCTGCCCATCTCGCTCCGTTGCAAATCATCCCATCAATTCAAGCAAGGATCGAACGGACCCGGCCTTCGACTGCGGCGAAATCACGCCGCGGTATCGGCGCCTTGTCGGATATGCTTCGAGATGGCCGGCATCAAGTGCCTGCGTGCGATCTTGGCGTCGAAACGAGCCTGTAGGTTGATCCACAGATCGGGTGACGTCCCGAGGTAAAGCGCCACCCGGGCAGCCGTGTCGCGAGTGATTCCGCGCCTCCCGCGGATAATGTCGTTGACGCGGCCGGTCGGCACGTCGATCGCCCGCGCCAACTGGTTCTGACTGAGCCCCGCCGACTTCAGGAATTCCTCCAGCAGGATTTCGCCCGGCGACACAAGGCGTAATTGCTTTCCCACGCGACTGCTCCATGAAAAACGATGATCGAAGCGGCGCATCTAATGATAATCGACGCTCTCAACGTCAAAGGCATCGCCGTCTGCCCAGCGGAAACAAATCCGCCGCTGGTTGTTGATGCGGATGCTGTACTGGCCCGCACGATTGCCTCGCAGCGCTTCGAGGCGAGTGCCCGGCACCAGACGAAGCTCTTCCAGCCTCGACTACCCCACCGCTGCGGGCTCGAGCAGGCGGCCCCACCTTCGCTCGGCGCGCGACTTCCATCCGCCCTTGTGGTACGCGTATCCGACGATCAGGGGGACGGCGATCGTCGCCTCGCTGTAGACCATTTGCTCATAAACCGTGTCCACCTTGCCCCAGCTCGAGGCCTCCTTGAGCGTGCTGCTGGACAGGGCCCCATCCCGCACGTCGGCGACGGTGATCTGGACGGCGTACTTGTGCATCGGGGCGTCGGCGTCGGTCAGGATCTCGGCGGCGACGACGATGTCCTGGGCGAAATTCTTCGGCACCCCGCCGCCGATCATGAATAGCCCCGTCTCCTTGGTCTTGAGCTTGAGCTGGGTCAACTCGTAGAAGTCCTTGCCGCTGTCGAAGCTGACGTGCGGCTGGCCGGACGCCAGACGTGCGTGCTGATGGGCGACGATGCCGAAGCCCGCGGAGCAGTCGCTGAAGGCGGGGACGAAGATCGGCACTTCCTTCTTGTATGCCTCGTAGATGATGCAGTCGGGACATTTGGGGCCGCCGGTGCGGTCGAGATAGACGCCGAATTCGCGGAGCAGCTCGCGCGAGCTATAGGGTTTTGGCTCCAGGTCGTCGAATATTTTCTGCGTCGCTTCGTCGCAGATGCGCAGCTCCTCTTCGTTGATGAACGTGTCATAGATGCGGTCGATCATCAGTTCGCGCAGCTCGCCGTCGCGGGTGCCGCTCTTGAACTCGTCGGGGGCGACGTAGTGGCGGAAGCCCAGGGCCTCGAAGAAGTCCTGGTCGACCATGTTCGCCCCGGTGGCGACGATCGCGTCGACCATGTTGTTGCGGACCATGTCGACGAACACCTTCTTGAGCCCCGCGCTGATGAGCGACCCGGCCAGGCACAGAATGACGCCGCAGTCCCGGTCCCGAAGCATCCGGTCATAAATGTCCGCGGCCCGGTGCAGATCGCGCGCCGAGTAGGCCATGTGCCGCATAGCCTCGACCATCGGGACGATATCGTGTTTGGCGATGTCGAAGTGTTCGATTGACTGCTGGAGGTAATCCTTCTTGTTTGCCACCGTACACCTCCAATGGGTGAAAGGGACCACAAACGAAAAAGCCACCGCGGGCCGCTACGGTGTGTCCCGACGGTTCGGGGCACCCGCCATTGCGGGCCGGGGTGGCTTTCAAGGGCGAACTTCTTGAAGCGAATTCTTGCAACTTCTACGCTGAGCGTCAAGAGCGGGTTCCGCGGATTTTGGAGTCTTAACAGGGCTCCTTATGCCGCGTGGCGCGCCCCCATGACTTCTAGCGCGGCACGCCGAGAAGGTGGTGCGGCCGATGCTTTTGGACGATGTCCAGGCTGGCATTGGCCGGGGAGAGCGGCGTAGAGGAAAAGACGGACGGGGATGGGCCGAGGGTTGGCGGGCTCGAGGAACGGACGATCGATTCACCGACTCCGCTCGCGTCGTCGCCAGTGCCGGCGACGTAGAGGTTGCCGGCGGCGTCGGCGGTGAAGGCCCGGTAGCCGGCCGCCGCCCCCGATTGAAAATCGTCCGCGATGGCCCAGGTCCCTCCCGTATTGGTGCGGAGGACGGCATGGCGCACGTTGTTGCTGTCGATGCCGTACCCGGCGACGTAGACGTTGCCGCTCGCGTCAACGCCGGCGCCCGAGGCGACCGCGTTTTTCGTTGAGGCAAGTCGGAAGTTATCGCTGGTCGTCCACGTCGCTCCTCCGTCGCCGCTCTTTCGCACGATCCAGTGGGACATCAAGTTGCTAGGGGCGGAGCCGAGCCCGGCGACGAAGACGTTCCCGGCGCCGTCGCCGGTCACGGCCTCCGCCATGTTGGAGCCGGTGTTGGGCGTAAGTTGGAAATTGTCAATCGTCGCCCAGGTGGTTCCGGCGTCCGCACTCTTGCGCACGATCCAGTTCCCGCTTCCGTTCGCAGCGGAAGCGCTGCCGACCACGTAGACCCCGGCCGCCGGTCCGGCGGCCACAGTGGTGACACCGATGGCGCCCGCCCCCGATCCGGTGCTGGTCAGGTTGTCGACGGTGGTGAATGAGGTCTGGCCCGCCAGCCGCCGCCGCACCACCCAGTCAAATGTCGTCGAGTTCCCTTTGACGTAATCAGCACCTCCGGCGACATAGAGGTTGCCAGAGGCATCGACGGCCATCTTGTTGGCCGCGGCCCCGCCCGACGTCACAAAGTCGTCGATGATCGAAAGCCCTCCGTTCGCGCTTTTGAGCGTCAGCCAATGCCCGCGGCCGGTGCCGTCGGCGCCGCCGCCACTGATGTACAGCGCCCCGTCGGGACCGACCGCAGCGCCGGAGAAGGTCGTGGACTTTCCCGCGACGTAGCTGAAGGCATCGATGGTGTTCCACGTCGAGCTGCCGGCGGCCTTTTCACGGACGATCCCAACTTGTAGGTTGGCGGCGGTATTGGCATTGCCCACGGCGAAGACGTCCCCACCCGCGTCGGCCGCCATGGTCTGCGTCCAGGCGCTGTGCCCGGCCGACAGCTCGAAGGTATCGACCGTAGAAAATGCCGACATCAGCACGCGGCCTTCCAGCCGCTCCGTCATTGCGATTCGCGCCTTCATATGATTGCTCCTGTGTAAGGACAGAACCAGATTACTCACCGGGCGAACGTCGTCCGGTGCATGAGTGCTTCGCGAACATGTGTGCAGTTCAGTAGTGCAGCCGCGCTGCCTGCCGTGCTCTGCCGACGGCAGCGCCCGCCGCCGCGGCCACGCGGTGCCCGTAAGCGCGGGCGAGCACGACCAGGTCCGCGAAGTC
>Ga0073928_10003406_pt1 | contig 25216 bp, 24 predicted proteins | sample PaiPotPPA55metaG_FD_76969 | JGI IMG/M metagenome (GOLD analysis project Ga0073928, IMG submission 76969) | Iron sulfur acid spring bacterial and archeal communities from Banff, Canada, to study Microbial Dark Matter (Phase II) - Paint Pots PPA... ...
CGTCGACCGCGGCGTCAAGAATTTTGATGTTCTCGCGCGCCTCGCCCAGCGCCATGTTAATCACGATCTTATCGAGCCCGGGCGCACGCATCCGATTGTCAATTTTAAGGTCGCGCATCAGGAGCGGGACGATCTCTTGTTCGTATCGCATCCTGAGCCTTGCCGGGGTCTTGGGCTCTGGCTCAGCGGCTGCTGGCGCCGCCTCCGCAACCGCACCAGTGTCAGCGGCCCGTTTCTTGCCCGCGCTCTTGTTGGCCGCTGCTGGCGCCTGGCCCTGACCGGCTCGGGATTTTTTTCCTCGCCCTTTCAGTTGTGTGCTTTTCTCCTCGTCGGCCATGTCATTCACTCCCCAATGCGTCGCCACACCGGCGGCATACCCGCGATTTGCTCCCATCGGCAGCGAATTTGACGCCTATGCGCACCGGTGCGTTGCAGCGATCGCAGAGCACCATGACGTTGGAAATATCCAGCGGCGCCTCTCTTTCGACGATTCCACCGGGACTCGCCGCTCCACGCGGTTTAGTGTGGCGCTTAACCATATTGAGCCGCTCGACAATCACCCGTCCCGGCATTGGCAGGACGCGCAAGACCTTGCCGGTTTTACCGCGGTCGCGTCCCGCGATTACCATCACCGTGTCATTTTTTCGCACCTTGAACTTCCGCGCATATTGTGCGGCACCCATCAGAGTACCTCCGGCGCCAGTGATATGATCTTGAGAAAGCGCTTGGCGCGAAGCTCACGCGCGACTGGTCCGAAGATGCGGGTACCGATTGGTTCGTGCTGGTTATCGAGCAGGACAGCCGAATTATCATCAAACCGGATATAACTGCCGTCCTGGCGGCTTACTTCCTTGCTGGTGCGCACGATTACTGCACGCGACACGTCGCCTTTTTTGACCTTGGCGTTGGGAATCGCTTCTTTGACTGCCACTACAATAACATCGCCGACCGTGGCGTAGCGGCGGCGTGAACCGCCCAGCACTTTGATGCACTGCACCTTCCGTGCACCGGAATTATCGGCCACCCCCAGTATCGTTCGCATCTGAACCATCGGCAGGCATTCCTACTGCGCGGCTTGTTTGAGGACCCGGCTGACACGCCAGCGCTTATGGCGCGAGAGCGGGCGCGATTCAATAATCAGGACGCGGTCCCCTTCGCGGCATTCACCGCGCTCATCATGAGCCATAAAACGATTGCGTTGTTTGATCCGCTTGGCATACAAGGGGTGCTCGACCAGGCGATCGACTTGCACCACTACCGTCTTAGCCATTTTAGCAGCGACGACTGTGCCCTCACGCCGTTTAACCCGCTGGCGCATTGGCTCACCTCGTCCGCTGAGCTGAGAGCAGCGTGAGAATCCGGGCCAGCTCCCGCCGCGCTTTGCGGTAATTGGCAGGGTTGTCAAGCTGGTTGGTCCGCAACTTAAGCCGCAAACGGAAAATCTCCTCTCGCGTTTCGCGTTCCTTAATGCGTAAATCCGCGACGCTCATCTGTTTGAGTTCGTCAAGCTCCAACGGCCTCGGCCTCCCGTTCGACCACAATAGTCTTGATCGGCAACTTATGTGAGGCGAGCCGCATAGCTTCGAGCGCAGTAGGCCGGTCGACCCCTTCCATCTCGAACAAAATACGTCCTGGCCGCACCACCGCCGTCCAACCCTCCGGACCGCCTTTGCCTTTGCCCATTCGAGTTTCAGCGGGCTTTTTGGTGAAAGGCTTGTCAGGAAAAACCCGGATCCAGACGCGGCCGCCGCGCTTGATATGGCGGGTCAAGGCGATCCGCGCCGCCTCAAGTGCCCGGGTATCTACGCGCGAAGTCTCAAGACTTTTGAGCCCAAAATCGCCAAATGCCAATTCCAGACCGCGCGATTCCGCACCGCGGACGCGGCCTTTTTGCATCTTGCGGTATTTGACTTTTTTTGGTGCAAGCATCTCTTCTTTTCAAGGCCCGGTCGTTACACTATCATCTCATTCGTCGAGCCGCCGGGTCCGCCTGACCCCCTGTCACACGCATCTAAGCCTGTTGCATCTGGAGCCCCGAACGCTTGGCCGATTCTTCCTGACGGGTGAGAATTTCGCCACGGAAGATCCACACCTTGACGCCGATAACACCGTAGGTAGTCTTCGCTTCCGCTAGCCCGTAGGCGACGTCAGCGCGGAGCGTCTGCAGCGGCACGCGTCCTTCGCGATACCATTCTGTGCGGGCGATTTCTGCTCCGCCTAGACGCCCGGCTACCTGGACTCTGACACCCTGCGCGCCCATTCGCATCGCGCGCAGTACGGCTTCCTTCATCGCACGACGAAACGCGACGCGCCGTTCGAGCTGGAGCGCGATATTCTCGGCCACCAATTGTGGATCCAGATCGGGGCGGCGCACTTCGTGGATATTGATGAAAGCTTCCTTCCCCTTCATCAGTTCCTGAATATCGCCTTTCAGCCGATCGATCTCGGCACCCTTTTTGCCGATGACGATACCGGGCCGTGCGGTATGTATATTAACCTTGGCCTTGTTTGCCATCCGCTCAATTTCAATACGGGAAATGCCCGCATGGTAAAGGCGCTTCTTGATAAAATCGCGCAGCTTCAAGTCCTCATGCAGTAACGCCGCGTAATCATGAGCCGCGAACCACTTCGAGTCCCATCCTTCGATTATGCCGAGCCGCAAGCCGCGCGGATGTGTCTTTTGACCCATTTTTTCTCAACCTGACAGGAAGCTTAGCCGCCTGGTCGCGGCTCTAAGTACATTTCTGGGCAACGAACAACTCTCAATGCCTGGCAGTCTCGCATCCTTTTCTGAAGCGTCAGGTAGCGTGCTCATCCACCACTACCGTCAAATGGCTTGTGCGCTTGAGTATAGGCGTTGCGTGCATATGCGCGCGTTGGAGCGATCGCTTCCAAGTCGGTCCGGTATCCGCCGTGACACGCTTGACGAACAGCCGGTCTTCATCGACATTTTGCTGATCGCGCGCATTGGCGACGGCCGCCATCAGCGTCTTTGACACCACCTTTGCGCCCTTCTTAGGCGTGAACTGCAGAATCGACAACGCCTGCTCGACCGTTTTGCCGGCAACCAAGTTGCAGACTAATCGCAGCTTCTGCGGCGAGATCCTGACAAAACGAGTACGCGCCAACGCTTCCATTTCTTTAATCTGTTTTCCGTTAGTGGTCCTGCTTTCCAGCCATCTTGTGTTTTTTCGATTCAGTCGACCGGCTCGAAAGCGGTCCACCACCCTAATCATTCCTCGACGAACACTAAGCTCGTGCCGCTCCGCCAGACGCTGCTGCGGATGCCGCCGGTGCCGCCACCGCCCTAATTTCGCCCTTGCGGTCGCCGGCATGACCATGAAAGGTGCGCGTCGGCGAAAATTCTCCGAGCTTGTGCCCAACCATGTTTTCGGTGCAGTAAACCGGGATAAATTTATGACCGTTGTGCACCGCGAAGGTAAGTCCGATCATGTCCGGCACGATCATCGAACGCCGCGACCAGGTCCGGATTATGCGCTTATCCCCCGCGTTGTTGGCCACCTCAACTTTCTTTTGCAGATGAGTGTCGACGAAGGGACCTTTTTTCAACGACCTCGCCATCTTTTTTCCACCGACCTGTCTGTATGCGCACGCCGCAGACTCGGATGCTGCTTTGGCCGAAGCGGCCTTGCCGAATGCGACGCGCTCACCCATTCGGCTTCGCTCAGAGCTTCGGCGCTGTTGTACGGAGCCTCGACTTACGCAGTTGTCGCGGCCATGCGTCCGGAACGCGCCGGCTCGTAACTTCCGCACTCCTGTCAGCTCTGCTTTCCTCGTGGCCGCCTGCTGACGATATAGCGGTCCGATTGCTTCTTACCTCGAGTCTTGTAGCCTTTAGTCGGCATCCCCCATGGCGATTGCGGATGATTTCCCTTAGAGCGCCCCTCGCCGCCGCCGTGCGGATGGTCAACCGGATTCATCGCAACCCCGCGCACGTGCGAACGCTTACCAAGCCATCGACTACGGCCGGCCTTGCCAATGGAGATATTCTCATGCTCGACGTTGCCGACCTGACCGATGGTTGCACGGCATTCTGCCAGTACCATCCGCTGCTCACCGGACGGCAGTTTAAGCAACGCGAGCTTGCCCTCCCTCGCCATAAGCTGTGCCTGCGCGCCGGCTCCGCGCGCGAGTTGAGCGCCCTTACCCGGCCGGAGTTCAATTGCATGGACGACGGTGCCGACCGGGATATTTTTCAGCTGAAGGGCGTTGCCCGGCTTGATATCGGCTTCGGCGCCACATTCAACGGGATCGCCCACTCTGAGCGCCGTCGGCGCAAGAATGTAGCGCTTGTCGCCGTCGGCATACTTCAAAAGTGCAATATTCGCTGAGCGGTTCGGATCGTATTCGAGTGACTCGACGACCGCCGGAATACCGTCGCGGTTGCGTTTGAAATCAATTATGCGCAGGCGCCGCTTGTGGCCGCCGCCGCGATGGCGCATCGTCATATGACCGCTTTTGTTGCGGCCTCCGGAACTGCTGAGCGGGGCGAGCAGACGCTTCTCCGGGCGCTTGTGGGACAGTCCCTTGAAGTCCGCGACCTGCATAAAACGCTGGCCGGGAGTACGAGGATTTAACTGAATTACCGCCATGATTCAAAACTGGCAAACAACCAGCAGGGAGTGTCGAGCGGTGCAACCGAAGATGCCCGCATTCCGTATTTTCGTGCGCTCGTTTCTCACCACTCTCTTCTCCGTCTGCCTCTACTGTTACAAGCCCTCGAAGATCTCGATGCGGTTACCCTCTTTGAGGGTGACATAGGCCTTCTTCCAGTTCGGCCGCCGCCCCGCAGTGCGCCCTCGGCGGCGTTCCTTGCCGAGGAAGTTTGCTGTGCGGACCTTGACTACGGTGACCTTGAACAAGTCTTCGATTACGTTACGTATCTGATCTTTGCTCGCACCTGGCCGAATCCGGAACACCACCTGGTTGCCCTTCTCCCCAACGGTGGTGCCCTTTTCCGTAATCAGTGGCGAAATTACGATTGCCTCCGCACTCATTCCGCCACTCCTGCCGAATCAGCTGCGGCGTCCCTTGAGCCTAGCCTGGCTTCGAGTGCTCGAGCCGTGCTTTCGGTCATCAGCAACTCGTCGTAGTTGAGCACGTCGAAAACGTTCAACCCCCCAAGCCGCAGCACCTTGTGTGCGGCCAGATTTCGCGCAGCACGGTAGAAATTTTGGTTGTCCTCTCCCAGCACAATCAGTGCATGATGCAACCCGAGCGCATCAAGCGCAGCCTTGGCATGTTTGGTCTTCGACTCAGCGAGCTCCAACGATTCGACGACGATCATTTTGCCATTGAGTGCACGGTCTGAGAGTGCCAGCGTCAGCGCCCGCCGCCACGCCTTCTTTGGCATTTTATAAGAAAAGTCACGCGGCTGCGGTCCAAAAATCGTTCCACCGTGGCGCCATACCGGCGAGCGCGTCGAGCCGGCGCGCGCCCGGCCGGTCCCTTTCTGCCGCCATGGCTTGCGTCCGCCACCGGCAATCAATCCGCGCGTCTTGGTCGCGGCGGTTCCTGAGCGTCGATTGGCTAGCTGCATTCGAACCGCTTCATGCAGAAGCGAGGTACCACCGAGGCGGCCTAAGACCAGGCTCGACAATTCGATCTCGCCGGTGCGCTCCCGGGCGCCGGAGAACCGCGGCACTCTTACGCTCGTAGCCTGTTCACTCTGCTGCTCATCCATCGGCCTGCTGCTCCGGCGCGCGATGCCGCTGCCTGGCGGCATGCCGCACGACGACGATGCCGTTGTCTGCTCCGGGCACCACCCCCGAGACCAGAACCAAATTGTCTTCTGCGATGATCTCGATTACCTTCTGATTCACGATGGTCGCTGGTTCATTGCCCATTTGTCCTGCCATCCGCAAACCCTTGCGGACGCGACCGGGAAACGAGCGGTTGCCGATTGACCCGCCGTGGCGAAAATATTCGTGAGTCCCGCGCGCATTCGGAAAGCCAGCAAAGTGATGACGTTTGATTACACCAGCATAACCGCGCCCCTTGCTGATTCCGGAAACGTCGACGGTATCGCCCGGCTTGAATACTTCCGGCGCGGCAATCATCTGGCCGAGCTTGATCTCAGCTTCACCCCGACGCAGAAACTCACGTGTCGCCGCCCCTGGCGCAACCTCGGCTTTTCTGAAGTGGCCCCGTTCGGGTGACGTCGCCCGTGAATGCTTCCGCCGGCCCCAGGTGACTTGAACGGCGTCGTAGCCGTCAAGCGAGTGGGTTTTGATCTGGCTAACTGCGCAGGGACCCAGTTGAATAACGGTTACCGCGCGCACGCGGCCAGCGCCGTCAACCGTTTGGGTCATCCCCACTTTCTTGCCAATCAGCCCGCTCAGCACCTTTTTTCACCGTTCCAGCATTGCGGTGCCGCTTCGCCCTGGAGCACTGCATCCGCAGACTCGCTCACCATGGGCGCGCATGCGGGTCCTGCGTGTCGCGGCTCTTCGTTGCACAGTCAACATATGGTCGCCCCGCGTGCTCCTGGTTCGCTTCTTCCTCGTCCTACTCGAGCTTGATTTCGACGTCCACGCCGGCCGCCAGGTCGAGCTTGCCCAACGCGTCAATGGTCTGTTGGGTTGGTTCGAGCACGTCGAGCAATCGCTTGTGGGTCCTGATCTCAAAGTGCTCTCTTGACTTCTTGTCAACGTGCGGTGAGCGATTCACCGTGAAACGTTCGATCCGGGTCGGCAGCGGGATTGGTCCGGCGACTCTGCCACCGGTGCGCCGAATAGTATCGACGATCTCGCGCACCGATTGGTCCAGCAACCGGTAATCGTACGCCTTCAGCCGTATCCTGATCTTATCGTTCATCCTGTCAGCCACAGTTCCGACTCCGGCTTTAGTACTCCCCGGTATCTGCGATTCAAACGCGTACTGGCCTTACCCGCTTCCGTGATCGTCGTTTATTTTAGGATCTTTGAAACCACTCCGGCCCCCACCGTACGGCCGCCTTCACGGATCGCGAAACGCAAGCCCTGCTCCATCGCGATCGGCGTAATTAGCTCGCCGACCGCATTGATGTTGTCACCGGGCATTACCATTTCGGTGCCCTCAGCCAGTGTGAGCACACCGGTCACGTCAGTTGTGCGGAAATAGAACTGCGGCCGATAACCGTTGAAGAAGGGAGTATGGCGTCCGCCCTCTTCCTTGGTCAGGACGTAAATCGAACCTTCGAACCGGGTATGAGGGGTAATTGAACCCGGTTGCGCTAGCACCTGGCCGCGCTCGACCTCTTCACGCTTGACTCCACGCAAAAGGACGCCGATATTATCGCCCGCTTGCCCTTCGTCGAGAATCTTGCGGAACATCTCGACTCCGGTCACTACGGTCTTGGTGGTGTCGCGGAACCCGACGATTTCGACCTCTTCGCCAACCTTGACCCTGCCGCGTTCGACTCGTCCGGTCACGACGGTGCCGCGTCCGGAAATCGAAAAAACGTCTTCCACCGGCATCAGGAACGGCTTGTCGGTCTCGCGCGTAGGTTGCGGCACATAGCTGTCAACCGCTTCCATCAGTTCAAGAATCGGTTTGCAGTTGGGGCAATCGTCCTTGCCGCAGCCGCATTCAAGCGCCTTGAGCGCGCTGCCGCGGATAACCGGAATATCGTCCCCGGGGAACTCGTATTTCTTGAGGAGGTCCCGCACCTCCAGTTCGACCAAATCGAGTAATTCCGGGTCGTCGACCATGTCGACCTTGTTCATGAACACCACAATTGACGGCACCCCGACTTGGCGGGCGAGCAGAATATGCTCGCGGGTCTGCGGCATCGGACCGTCGTTTGCCCCGACCACCAGGATAGCGCCGTCCATCTGAGCCGCACCGGTAATCATATTCTTGATGTAATCGGCGTGGCCGGGACAATCGACGTGGGCGTAATGGCGTTTGGTGGTCTCGTACTCGACGTGCGCGATTGCGATGGTGATACCGCGCTCACGTTCCTCGGGGGCCTTGTCAATCTGATCGAAGGCGGTGAACTGGGCAAGTTTCCGCGACGACAAGACCCTGGTGATCGCCGCGGTCAGCGTCGTTTTGCCGTGGTCGATATGTCCGATAGTGCCGACATTAAGATGAGGCTTGGTTCGCTCGAATTTGGCCTTGCCCATGATTATGACCTCCCGGCTCTCTCTCCTCTATGCGTTAAGCGCGCGCCGGGGCTTCGTTATATCCGCCGCTGCGCGCGGTAAGTTCTTGATGAATCTGTGGCGGTACCGGTTCGTATACCGCGAACTGCATTGTGTATGTCGCCCGCCCCTGCGTAATCGAACGCAGCCGGGTCGCGTAGCCGAACATATTTGCCAGTGGCACCCGTGCTTCAATCACCTGAGCACCGGCACGGCTCTCCATTTCGAGGATCTTACCACGGCGCGAATTCACGTCGCCGATAACGTCGCCCATGAAGTCCTGGGGCGTTACTACTTCGACCTCCATCACTGGCTCAAGCAGCACCGGAAGGGCCTTGTCGGCTGCCTCCTTGAAGGCCATCGAACCGGCAATTTTGAACGCCAATTCGGATGAATCAACCTCGTGGTACTTGCCGTCGAGCAGTATCGCCCGCAGGTCGACCATCGGATAACCGGCCAGCGCCCCGCTCTCCATCGCTTCCCTAACGCCTTCCTCCACCGCCGGGATGAAGTTGCGGGGGATCGCGCCGCCTTTGGTTTCATCGGCAAATTCGAAACCCATGCCTTTCGCCAAGGGCTCGATCCGCAGCTCGACTACCCCGAATTGCCCATGGCCGCCCGACTGCCGCACGAAGCGTCCCTCCGCCTCCGCCATTCGCCGAATAGTTTCGCGATAGGCCACCTGAGGTTTGCCAACATTCGCGTCAACCTTGAACTCGCGCAGCATGCGGTCGACGATGATTTCGAGATGCAATTCACCCATGCCGGCAATGAGCGTCTGGCCGGTTTCGCGGTTGACGCTCACCCTAAATGAAGGGTCCTCCTTGGCCAGTTTCTGCAGTGCCTCGCTCAGCCGTTCCTGATCGGCTTTCGTCTTGGGCTCGATCGCGATCTGAATAACCGGCTCCGGAAATTCTATCGCTTCAAGTAATATCGGATGGGCTGGATCGCAGAGCGTGTCGCCAGTGGTTGTGTCACGCAGACCTACTGCGCAGATATCTCCGGCGAACACCTCCGAGATCTCCTCGCGCTTGTTCGCATGCATCTTGACCAGCCGGCCGATTCGCTCGCGCTTGCCCTTGGTCGAATTTAGCACTGAACTACCGCTTTCCAGCCGCCCCGAGTATATTCTGAGAAAGGTGAGGGTTCCGATATAAGGGTCGGTCATGATTTTGAACGCGAGCGTGGCCAGCGGCGCGTCATCGTGCGGCCAGCGCTCCTCAACCTTATCCCCGTTTTTACCGATCACCGGTGGCAAGTCGAGCGGCGACGGCAGATAGTCCACCACTGCGTCGAGCAACGGCTGCACACCTTTGTTGCGAAACGCAGAACCGAGCAATACCGGCACTACTTCCAGCTTGAGGCTGGCCTCGCGGACCGCGGTTCGAACCAACGCCGGCTCTGGCGACTTGCCCTCAAGATACAGCTCCATGATGCGGTCGTCATGATCGGCAAGCGCTTCGATTAATTTATCATGGCTGGCTGCCGCCTCTGCCCGCAAATTTTCAGGAATCGACTCGACTTTAAATGTGGCGCCGAGCCGATCCTCTTCCCAGATAATCGCGCGCTGCTCGATCAAATCGATCACACCCGTGAACTTATCTTCGCTGCCGATCGGGATTTGCAGCAGGAGCGGCTTCGCTTTGAGCTTGTCGCGGATCTCCCCGACGACGCGCTGATAATCGGAGCCGACCCGGTCCATCTTGTTGATGAACGCGATGCGCGGCACCCGATATTTGTCAGCCTGGCGCCAGACCGTCTCCGACTGTGGTTCTACGCCGCCTACCGCGCAGAACAATGCAACCGCACCATCGAGCACGCGCAGGCTGCGTTCTACCTCGATTGTAAAGTCGACGTGACCGGGTGTGTCGATGATGTTGATCCGATGTTCCTGCCAGAAGCAGGTAGTCGCGGCGGACGTAATCGTAATACCGCGTTCCTGCTCCTGCACCATCCAATCCATCGTCGCGGTGCCTTCATGCACCTCGCCGATTTTGTAATTTATCCCGGTGTAGTACAGGATGCGCTCGGTAGTGGTGGTCTTACCGGCATCAATATGCGCCATGATGCCAATATTGCGCACCCGTTCTATGGGAGTCTGACGAGCCATTCTAAAACTCAAACCGTGAAAGTTAATTTACCAGCGATAATGGGCGAAGGCGCGATTGGCCTCAGCCATACGATGGGTGTCTTCGCGTTTTTTCACCGCCCCGCCCCGATTGTTGGCCGCCTCCAGCATCTCGTTGGCCAACCGTTCAACCATCGACTTTTCCCCGCGTGCACGCGCTGCCGTTGCCAGCCATCGCATGGCCAGCGACGACCGCCGCAGCGGCCGCACTTCAACCGGCACTTGATAATTAGCGCCGCCGACCCGGCGCGAACGTACCTCAACCGCCGGACGAACGTTGTCGAGCGCGCGCTTGAACACTGCCAAGCCGTCTTCCTTGGTCCGTTCGGCGACCAAATCCAAAGAGCCGTACAGAATTTGTTCGGCGACCGACTTCTTGCCCCGCTCCATCACTACGTTGACAAACTTGGCGACAGTACGGTCATGGAACTTTGGATCGGGAACGATTTCCCGGACACGCGCTTGTCCTTTTCGTGACATGATTAACCAAAAGTTGTTCGCAGAAGCTTGTCCGTCTGACCAATCTGCTTACTGTTGCTTCGGCTTCAGTCCGTTCCGCACGGACGCGTCCCATTGAGGATGACGGCCGCGCTTCCGGCCCCAATAAATCCTTCGAATAAAATGCTTCACTGCTTTCAGGATGACCGCCGCGCTTCGCGCGCCTCTCATTTCGGCTTTTTCGAACCGTATTTGGAGCGCCCCTTGCGCCTTTCCTGCACGCCGATTGAATCGAGCGTCCCGCGGATCACGTGATAACGCACGCCGGGCAGGTCCTTTACCCGACCGCCCCGGATCAGGACGACCGAGTGCTCCTGCAAGTTATGACCGACGCCCGGAATATAAGTATTGACTTCGTAACCGTTGGAAAGCCGCACGCGCGCGACCTTGCGCAGTGCCGAATTGGGCTTCTTGGGCGTGGTGGTCTTGACCTGAGTGCATACGCCACGCTTCTGCGGCGATCCCTGTAGAGCGGGCGCACTAATCTTATACCGTTTCTTTATCCGCGCATCACGGATCAGCTGATTTATCGTCGGCACTTGAACTCTCGCGCGCGCCCATTCCTTGCCGCGTGAACCAAGCGGCTCACACCCGTCCCATTTATGACGATGACAGACTGAAAAGTCTGTCGCCTTTGCTACTGGCCCAAACAGGCCCAGCGATGCAAACAAACCCCCCAAGAGCACCGTGCTCTTGGGGGAGTATAGATTCTCCGGAATACGGGCGGGCTTGTCAATCGCTGTGCGGCACAAACATTGACTATCGGCAAAAGACGGGCCCTCATAAGCGTGCTCGGATGACCGTGCCCCCCCAATTTCGCCTGTCCCATGGCGGCTAATCACCGTGATAACGCTCGTTAGCTGATAGTCACATCATTCATTCTCGGCCTTCCTTCGTTTGCGTCTGGATGACAAATTAGCCACTCGGTGCCAGAACGATCCGCCCAAGCCGCTACTCGCCGCAGCCTCGGCGGAACTGTCAATCGTGATAAATCTCATGGCACGGCAGGCAATCGTCTAACGTATATGCCTGCAGTGCTCTTGGGTGCTGGTCGGTCTAGCGATTTTAGGGATGATAGCAGCCGTAGGCCTGGCTTGGCTGCGTGGTTGGTTGAGATGCCACTGGCCGACGCCGAAGGAACCGGAGCAACACCCGTTCCCCCCTTTTTCGGAGGCCGCTTCCGCGTGGGCGAGATCGTAACCGCGCTTGCATCTCGAAATCCCGATTCGATTTGGCCGCCAGGGCTTAGGTGCTGCCGCCGGCTTGGCAAGCTTCGCCGCCATTTTGCTTCGGATCAGTCTGTGCCGAAATCATCGATCGCAACTGATCTGAGCAACTGATCTGCCCCACGCAAGCTCCCCAACAGCTCATCGCTGTTGGGGAGCAGACGGCAGCCTGCGAATAAGGGCCGACTCATCAATCTCCAACTGAAGCGGCCGCGGCGGCGGGTTCTTCCTCCTGGTCCTCTTCCTGGGCCGGGATTGCTTCGGCCTTTAGTTCGATTCGGTTGTACTTGGGCAGGCCGGTGCCCGCCGGAATCAGGCGGCCCATTATCACGTTTTCCTTCAGACCGACCAGGCGATCGACTTTACCGTTGATTGCGGCTTCGGTCAGTACACGGGTGGTCTCCTGGAACGACGCCGCCGAAATGAAGCTCTCAGTCGAGAGTGATGCCTTAGTGATTCCGAGCAGCAGCGGCTCAGCAATAGCCGGTTCACCGCCCTTCGTCAGTACCCGCGCATTCTCTTCGTCGAAGCGCCATTTCTCAGCCTGGTCGCCCACCAGGAAGCCGGTGTCCCCTACTTCCTTAATTCGCACTCGCCGCAGCATCTGGCGCACGATCACTTCGATATGCTTGTCGTTGATGCGAACGCCCTGCAAGCGGTAGATTTCCTGGATTTCGTCGACCAGGTACTTGGCGAGGGCTTTTTCGCCCAGGATGGTCAGGATGTCGTGGGGATTCGACGAGCCTTCCATCAATGGCTCGCCGGCCTTGACCATATCCCCCTCATGGACCGCGAGGTGCTTACCCTTGGGGATCAGGTATTCACGTTTTTCGCCGATTTCGGGAGTGACTTCGATTTTGCGCTTACCCTTAGTGTCCTTGCCGAATGATACCTGGCCATCGATTTCGGAAATGACCGCGAATTCTTTGGGTTTACGTGCCTCGAACAACTCGGCCACCCGTGGCAGACCGCCGGTGATGTCCTTGGTTCTGGTTTGCTCACGCGGGATCTTGGCGAGAATATCGCCTGCCTCGGCCCGCGTCCCATCGGCGACGGTAATGTATGCCCCGACCGGCAGGAAATAACGGGCGTAATTATCGCTGTAAGGAACTTTGCCGGTTTTACCCGAATCATCTTTGATCGAGATGCGCGGGCGGACGTCGAGCTCCTTCGATTCGATAATCACGTTGTAGCGCGCGCCCGTCCGCTCATCCGGCTTTTCCTCCATAGTCTTACCTTCGAGGATATCGCCGTATTTAACCGTGCCTGCCACCTCGGTGATGATGGGCGTGGTGAATGGATCCCATTCCGCGATAAGTTCGCCGGCTTTGACTGCATCGCCATCGTTCTTGCGCAGCTTGGCGCCATATACTAGAGGATAGCGTTCGCGCTCGCGCTCGGCCTGGCCGGCCGGCACTGCGATCACCACCTCGCCCCGCCGCGACATCACGATCAGACTACCGTCACGGCTGCGCACAGTATTCACGTTATGCAACCGCACGTTACCCTCATTACGCGCTTCGAGAGTCGTCTGCTCGGCTCGCCGGCTCGCGGTTCCGCCGATATGGAACGTGCGCATGGTCAACTGGGTTCCGGGCTCGCCGATTGACTGAGCCGCCATCGTGCCGATTGCCTCGCCCATGTTGACCAGATGGCCGCGGCCGAGGTCACGCCCATAGCATTTAACGCATACTCCCTGGCGCGACTGGCAGGTCAGCACCGAACGAATCTTGACCCTCTCGACGCCGGCGTCTTCGATTGCGGCGACTTTGTCCTCATCGATCATGTCGTTAGCGTGGACCAGGACTTCGTTGGTAAACGGATCCCGAATCTCGTCCAGCGCGACGCGGCCGAGGACGCGGTCGCCAAGACCCTCGATAATCTCGCCGCCTTCGACCAGCGGTGTCATCTCGATGCCATCAAGAGTGCCACAGTCCTCTTCGGTAATTATTGAATCCTGCGCGACATCGACCAGCCGCCGCGTAAGATAGCCTGAGTTAGCAGTCTTGAGTGCCGTGTCAGCTAAGCCCTTACGGGCGCCGTGGGTTGAGATGAAATACTGCAGCACCGTCAATCCTTCGCGGAAATTGGCGGTGATGGGGGTCTCGATAATTTCACCTGAAGGTTTCGCCATCAGGCCGCGCAAGCCCGCAAGCTGGCGGATCTGCTGCTCAGAGCCGCGCGCACCGGAATCTGCCATGATAAAGATCGGATTAAACGACGGTCCGACGATTTCCTTGCCGTCCTTATCGTGGCCGTAGACCTGAGTGGAAAGACCCTTCAGCACGGCGCCGCCAATCTCGTCCTGCACCTCGGCCCATATATCGACGACTTTGTTGTAGCGCTCGCCGTCAGTAATGACGCCGTTGTTGTACTGCTTCTGGATTTCCGAGACCTGCTTCTGCGCCTGCTCAAGCAGTTGGGGCTTTTGCGGCGGAATCGTCATGTCGCGAATCGAAATCGAAATGCCGGCCCGGGTCGCGAAGTCGAAGCCGACGTCCTTCAGGCGGTCGGCGAAGATAACGGTCGCCTTGTTGCCCGCCCGCCGGTAAACCGTGTCAATCAGGTTCCCCAGCTCCTTCTTCTTCATCGTGCGATTAACCTCGGAGAAAGGCACCTGGGACGGCACGACCTCATACAGCAGCGCCCGCCCGACCGTGGTTTCGACCCGCTCGGTCGCTACATTGCCGTTGCCCGCATGGCCATCGAACATCTGCGACGGGCGAACTTCATCTTCGTCTTCCTCCACTGTTGTGCGCGCGCCGGCGACTGGCATCCGCACCGTGATACGGGCATGCAGGTCGACTTCCCCATGGTCGTAAGCGATACGGACTTCCGCCGGCGAGGCGAAGAACTTGCCCTCGCCTTTGGCCAGTGGACGCTCGCGCGTCATGTAATACAGCCCGAGCACCATGTCCTGCGTTGGCACGATAATCGGCTTGCCGCTCGCCGGTGAGAGGATGTTGTTGGTCGACATCATCAGCGCGCGTGATTCGACCTGCGCCTCAACCGACAACGGGATGTGAACCGCCATCTGGTCGCCGTCAAAGTCGGCATTGTAAGCGACGCATACCAGCGGATGTAGTTGGATCGCTTTGCCTTCAATCAACACCGGCTCGAACGCCTGGATTCCCAGCCGATGGAGGGTGGGGGCGCGATTGAGCAGCACCGGATGTTCGCGGATGACGTCGTCGAGGATGTCCCAGACATCCTTACCCTCTTTTTCCACCATCTTTTTGGCGCTTTTGATGGTAGTGACGTAGCCCTTCTCTTCGAGCTTGCTGTAGATGAACGGTTTGAACAACTCCAGCGCCATCTTCTTGGGCAGACCGCACTGATGGAGCCGAAGTTCGGGACCCACCACAATGACCGAGCGCCCCGAGTAGTCGACTCGTTTACCGAGCAGGTTCTGCCGAAAGCGGCCGGACTTGCCCTTAAGCATATCGGACAGGGACTTAAGCGGCCGTTTGGCCGGGCCAGTGATCGCGCGCCCGCGGCGGCCGTTATCGAATAGCGCATCCACCGCTTCCTGCAGCATGCGCTTTTCGTTGCGCACGATAATGTCTGGTGCGCTCAGTTCGATTAACCGCTTGAGTCGGTTATTGCGGTTAATCACGCGCCGGTACAGATCGTTCAGATCAGACGTCGCGAAGCGTCCGCCATCGAGCGGTACCAGCGGCCGCAAGTCCGGCGGAATCACCGGCAGAATTGTCAGGATCATCCATTCGGGTTTGTTACCCGACTCACGGAATGCGGTTACCACCTTCAGCCGCTTGGCAACTTTCTTGCGCCGCGCTTCGCTGGAAGTAGCCTTCATCTCCGTTCGCAGCTCTTCCGACAGCTTATCGAGCTGGAGTTGAGACAGCAGCGTGCGAATCGCTTCTGCGCCCATCTCGGCATGGAAACTTTCACCGTACTGCTCGCGTGCCTCGCGATACTTGCGTTCGGTCAATAGCTCCTTGTGCTGGAGCGGCGTCTCACCCGGATCCGTAACGACATAATTCTCGAAGTAGAGAATCTTCTCCAGCTCCTTCAGCGTCATGTCGACGAGGGTGCCGATGCGCGACGGGAGGGAACGGAGAAACCAGATGTGTGCCACAGGGGCGGCGAGATCGATATGACCCATGCGCTCACGGCGTACCTTGGACTGAATCACTTCGACGCCGCACTTCTCGCACACGACACCCCGATGGCGCATGCGCTTGTACTTGCCGCAGTTGCACTCGTAATCTTTGGTCGGGCCGAAAATCTTGGCGCAGAAGAGTCCGTCACGCTCCGGTTTAAAGGTGCGATAGTTAATGGTCTCGGGTTTTTTGACCTCGCCGTGAGACCATGATCGAATCATCTCAGGCGACGCGATCGCGATGCGGATCGCGTTGAAAGAGAGTGGATTTTTAGGTTTTTCGAAAATTCCGAACAGATCTTCCATCGTTTTACCTGACTTCCTGGCTATTCCGCCTGACGACTTAGGGCTACGCAGGTAACCCCCGCCTTCGCTTCCCCCCGACCAGGGGGCAGGATCAGCTCGCTGGCAGCCGGCTGGGTTCTGCAGAAAAGACTACGCAGCATGACGAATGACGAACAGCTTCGCGTTATGCACGCTCTAGTAGTTCGACGTTGAGGCACAGTGACTGAAGCTCCTTCACCATCACGTTGAACGACTCCGGCAACCCTGGTTCAAGTGTGTTCTCACCCTTGACAATAGCCTCGTACATCCGGGTGCGTCCGGCGACGTCGTCGGACTTGACGGTCAGCATTTCCTGCAGTGTGTAGGCGGCGCCGTACGCCTCCAGCGCCCACACCTCCATTTCGCCGAGCCGCTGACCGCCGAATTGCGCTTTGCCTCCTAATGGCTGCTGGGTCACCAGGCTATAGGGTCCGGTCGAGCGGGCGTGAATCTTCTCTTCGACCAGGTGATGCAGCTTCATTATGTACATCACGCCAACTGTGACCGGCTGTTCAAAGGGCAGGCCTGTCCGGCCATCATACAAGGTGGATTGGCCAGTCTCGGGCAGTCCCGCGCGTCTGAGCAAGCCAAAGATTTCGTCTTCGCGCGCGCCGTCAAAAACCGGCGACGCGGTATGAATTCCGTCGCGCGCCTTATCCGCCAGCCGCACCACCTCGGCATCTTCAAGCCCGTCTACGAACTCCTGGTATTCGCGGTCGGGATACAGCTCGCGCAGACGCTTACGTACCTGCGTGGCGGAAACACCGTCGTGGGCTTCATCATAGAGCTTGCGGCCCAGCTCCAGCGCTGCCCACCCCAGGTGGGTTTCCAGGATCTGCCCGACATTCATCCGCGACGGAACACCGAGCGGATTCAGCACGATGTCAACCGGGGTACCGTCGGCCAACCTCGGCATGTCCTCCTCCGGAAGTATCCGCGATAGCACGCCCTTGTTGCCGTGGCGCCCGGCCATCTTGTCGCCGACCTGCAGGCGCCGCTTCAGGGCGACGAACACCTTGATCATTTTGATTACGCCCGGCGCCAGTTCGTCACCCGCCTTGAGCCGTTCCAGCTTGGCGCCGTAGTGTTGCTGCACCTCGCGGACTTTGGAATTCATCGCGTCGAGTGCTTGCATGATTTCGGCCTGGACGGGTTCCTGTTCAACGCGAAGCTGGCCCCATAAAGGTGGCGGCAATTCTTCAAGGTCGTCGGCCGAAACAGCGTCGCCCTTGTTGAACAGCACCCGGCGGTCGTCCGACATCACACGTGCCGCGAGCTTCTTACCCGCCAGTGCGCGCTTTAGCTTGCGCATGGTTTCCTGGCGCACGATGCGGACTTCCTCGGCCTCGTCCTGTTTGAAGCGCTCCAATTCGAGGTTTTGGATCTCCTGCGTACGGTCATCGCGCGCAACGCCGCGACGGGCGAAGACGCGGGCGTCAATGACGGCGCCCTCCACCCCCGGCGGCACACGCAGCGAGGTATCCCGTACCTCGCCGGCTTTTTCGCCGAAAATCGCCCGCAGCAGCTTTTCCTCAGGGCTGAGCTGGGTCTCCCCCTTCGGAGTGATTTTGCCAACCAGAATATCGCCCGGCCTTACTTCGGCACCGATCCGGATGATGCCGCTGGCGTCGAGATTCTTGAGCGCTTCGTCACCAACGTTTGGAATATCGCGCGTAATTTCTTAGGGACCAAGCTTGGTATCACGGGCAATGCATTCAAACTCCTCGATATGAACCGAAGTGAACAAATCCTCCTTAACCACCCGCTCGGAAATCAGGATCGAGTCCTCGAAGTTGTAGCCACCCCATGGCATGAATGCGACCAACACGTTGCGCCCGAGGGCAAGTTCGCCCAAATCCGTCGAGGGGCCATCGGCCAGCACGTCGCCCGCCGTAACCCGCTCACCCTTGACGACAATAGGACGCTGGTTGATGCAGGTATTCTGGTTGGAGCGCTGGTACTTAACCAGGTTGTAAATATCAACGCCAGCATCTCGTGCTTCGCGGCCCTGCCGATCGGCGCGCACCACTATCCGTTCGGCATCGACGCTTTCGACCACGCCGTCGCGCTTCGCGATCGTGGTGACGCCCGAATCGCGCCCCACGGTCTTTTCCAGCCCGGTCCCGACCAGCGGTGCTTCGGTCTTGAGCAGCGGCACCGCCTGCCGCTGCATGTTCGAGCCCATCAGCGCGCGGTTGGCATCGTCATTTTCCAGGAATGGAATCAGCGAGGCGGCAACCGAGACGAGCTGATTAGGCGAAATATCCATGTATCGGATATCTTCACGGCGCACCATGGTGAACTCGCCGCCTACTCTCGCCGATACCATTTCATTTTTGAAACGTCCCTGCTCATCGACCAGCGCGTTAGCTTGTGCGATGGCTGGCGGCGGCTTCTGCTCTCGACGCGCCACCTCTATTCGCGCGCCGGGTTCCGCTTCATCATCCTCCTCTTCCAGGGCTGAGAGGTATTTGAACCGGTCAGTGACGCGACCATTTTCCACCACCCGGTAGGGGGTTTCGATAAAACCGAAATCATTTACGCGCGCATACGTCGACAATGCCGCGATAAGGCCGATGTTGGGCCCCTCCGGTGTTTCGATCGGACAGACGCGCCCGTAATGGGTGGGATGAACGTCGCGCACCTCGAAGCCGGCACGCTCGCGTGTCAATCCGCCGGGTCCGAGCGCTGAAAGCCGCCGCTTATGGGCAATTTCGGACAGCGGATTAGTCTGATCCATGAACTGAGAAAGCTGCGAGGAGCCGAAGAATTCTTTAATGACCGCTGACGCCGGCTTGTAGTTCACCAGCTCCTGCGGCATCAGCGTCTCGATATCCTGCAGACTCATGCGCTCTTTGATCGCGCGCTCCATCCGCACCAGACCGATGCGGAACTGGTTCTCGACCAACTCGCCGACGGCGCGCACCCGGCGATTGCCGAGATGATCGATATCGTCGATTTGGCGATTCGGGCTGCCGTTCTTGAGCTCGACCAGGTAACGCACTACTTCCAATATATCTTCGCGTCTGAGCGTGCCCTGCTCGAGTGGAACGTCCAGCTTTAACTTATGATTGAGCTTAAGGCGGCCGACCTTCGACAGATCATAGCGCTCGGGATTGAAGAATAGATTGTTGAAAAAGGTCGTGGCCGTCTGCAGCGTCGGCGGATCGCCCGGCCTCAGCCTGCGGTAAATTTCGAGGATAGCGTCGTCAGGCGTGGTGAGCTTGTCTTGTGCCAATGTCAGCCGAAGCGGACCACCGCCCGGCTGGTCTTCGGTAAACAGCACCTCGAACCGCCGGACACCGTGTTGCCGCAGCTGCTCCAGCACTTGCTCGCTCAGCTCGTCGTTACATTGCAGCAGCACTTCGCCGGTGGTTGAATCGACCACATCGTGCGCTGAAATGCGGCCGACCAGGTCCTCGGGCCCAATCGGAATCTCGCTCACATGCGCCTGTTCGAGCTGGCGCACGATGGCCTTGTTGAACTTGCGGCCCTCGCGCGCAATTACCTCGTCGTTTTTAGGATCTTTGACATCCCGGGTAACCCGCTGGCCGAGCAACTGCGCCGGGACAAATTCCATCGCGAGCCGGCTGCTGTCGAGGATGATTACGTCCTTCTTGTAAAAGTAATTGAGCAGGTCTTCGGTCGTCATCCCCAACGCGCGCAACGGCACGGTCGCAGGGAATTTGCGGCGCCGATCGATTCGAACATAGAGGACATCGCGCGGATCGAACTCGAAATCGATCCAACTGCCGCGATACGGAATTACTCGTGCCGAGTAAAGGAGCTTGCCGGTCGAATGGGTGCGGCCCTTGTCATGTTCGAAGAACACGCCCGGTGAACGATGCAATTGCGAGACGATAACCCGCTCGGTCCCATTGACCATGAAGGTACCATTGGCCGTCATCAAAGGAATCTCGCCAAAGTAGACCTCTTGCTCCTTAACGTTTTTGATCGACCGCCGCCCGCCCTCCACGTCCCAAATCACGAGCTGGATTTTAACTTTGAGCGGAGCTGCATAGGTCATCCCGCGCTGATGGCATTCTTCGACGTCGTATTTCGGCTGCCCAAGTTCGTAACTGACGAATTCCAGCGAAGCGGTCTCATTGAAGTCCTTAATCGGGAAGACCGATTTGAACACCGCTTGCAGGCCGGTATCGGTCCGCTGTTCAACTGAAGCGTCCGCCTGTAAAAACTCCTCGTAAGATCGTTTCTGAATCTCGATCAGATTGGGAATATCAATGATCTTTTTGATCTTGCCGAAGGAGCGGCGGAGACGAAAATTACTCGTGACCTGCGACTGCTGAGCCATTTCTACCTCGTCCGGCACCAAAATAAGAACTGCTCTGGCGCGGAGCGTTCCAGACTAAAAGGCGCGCTACACACCGCGCGCCAATAGTTAAAACGCTGCGGACCGCACACGGGCGCATGCGGCCGGTTTTTAAAACTTATTCCGTTCAGGTTTCTCTCCCTGCCACGATCCGGTCGCATCCACGTCGGGCCCGCGATCAGATCGCAGCGACAGCCCCGCCGCTTGAGACCCCTTCTAGAGAGAGCCGATGGTAGCCCGACACCAGCGTTGCACCACAATGGCCGGTTGCAACGCCTGACCTGCCGAAGATGACACCCCACGATGTTGCGTCAAACAGCCGCCGACTCCTACTTAAGCTCGACCGAGCCTCCAACTTCTTCCAACTTCTTTTTGACATCCTCAGCCTCGGCCTTGGTAACACCTTCCTTAACCGCCTTGGGCGCGCCGTCTACCAGATCTTTTGCCTCTTTGAGGCCGAGACTGGTCAGTTCGCGTACGACCTTAATTACTTGAATCTTCTTGTCACCGGCCGCCGTCAGTACCACGTCAAACTCGTCCTTCTCAGCCTCCGCTGCTGGCGCCGCACCACCGCCCGCCGCCGGCACCGCGGCGATTGCCATTGGGGCCGCAGCCGACACGCCCAGCTCCTGCTCCAACTCCTTGACCAGCTCCGCGATCTCAAGGAGACTCGCGTTCTTAATGAAGTCTTTCACCTGATCGCGGTTCAGCGCTGCTTCTGCCATTTTAAACCTAATCTCCTTCGGCTGGTGGGGTCCCTCGCAAGCAGACGCCTGCGTTCTTTTGCGACTCACGCCCTATGCTTGGGTTCTGGATCCAATTTTGCGGTCCGCCAACACGGCCAATCAACCGGTCTCGGTACTGGTGCCGGTCTGGGTAGCAGACCCGGTTTGTTTTTTCCCGAACGCATCAAGCAAGCGCGCCAATGCCGTAGCTGGTTCATTGAGCAATCGCGCCAGCCGTGTTGCGGGGGCCTGCAACAGGCCGAGCAACTGTGCCAACAGCACCTCTCGCGAGGGCAACGCCGCCAACGCTGAAATTTCCAGTGCGGTCAACGGCTTGCCCTCTAGCACGCCACTGCGCACCTTGAACCGTTCTCCGAGTTCGCGCAGTGAATTTATCGTCTTGGCGAGTTCCACTGGGTCGGCATAGCTGAGGACCAGTCCGACAGCCCCGCCGAGACTCGGCTCCAGCGCTTCGAATTTAGTGTTCTTGATTGCCAACCGCACCAGCGTGTTCTTGGCGACGCGGAATTCCCCCTGCGCCACACGAAGCCGCCGGCGCAGGTCGTCAGATTCACCAGCCTTGATCCCCTTGTACTCGGAGATCACGGCGATGCTCGCCCGGTTAAGGCTTTCTGCCAACTGCGCGACAACCGCAGTCTTCTCTTCCTTCCTCATAGAAGCTGCTCTTAAAACTGGCGCGAGCCACCGCTCATGCGGCTGCCGCGACCTTAGTAGTGCTGGCGGAGTCGACCTTAACTCCTGGGCCCATGGTGGAAGAAACGGCGACACTCTGGACGTAATTGCCTTTGGCGCTGGCCGGCTTGGCTCGGAGGATAGACGCCAGCAGCGCATGCGCATTCTCCGCCAACTTCTGATCACCGAAGCTGATTTTACCAATTCGCGCATGAATTACGCCGGCCTTGTCTACCCGGTAATCAACTTTACCGGCTTTAACCTCTTGGACCGCTTTGGCGACTTCGAAGGTCACGGTACCGACCCGTGGATTAGGCATCAATCCCCGCGGTCCGAGAATTTTCCCGATGCGACCAACCGCACCCATGATATCCGGTGTCGCAATGACACGATCGAAGTCGAGCCAATTTTCATCCTGGATTTTTTTGACCAAATCCTCGCCGCCGACGAAATCGGCGCCGGCATCACGTGCTTCTTTTTCCTTTTCACCCTTGGCCAGCACTAGCACACGCGCGACTTTGCCAGTACCGTTGGGCAGTACCACGGTGCCGCGCACGTTCTGGTCGGCCTGGCGCGGATCGACATTCAAACGCACCGCCATCTCGACCGTCTCGTCGAAGGTCGCGACCTTGTTGGCGCCGACTAACTTGAGCGCTTCTTCAAGGTCGTAGCGCTTCTGGCGATCTATATTCTTAACGGCACTGTCGTATTTCTTGCCTGCCATCGTGATTTCGCTCCGCGACTAAGTAAGTGAGGGCGGCTGGAGGGCTGCCCCTAAAGGGCTTGCGATTAATGATCGCATTACTCGACTACTTCCAGCCCCATTGATCGTGCGGTACCTTCAATCGTGCGCGCAGCGGAAGCCACGCTCGCCGCGGTCAGGTCTTTGATTTTGGTCCGGGCAATCTCTTCGATTTGTTTCCGGCTGACCTTGCCAACCTTGTTCTTGTTTGGATTGGCTGAACCTTTCTCCAGTCCTGCCGCCTTGAGTAGTAAGACCGACGCAGGCGGACTCTTGGTGACGAAGCTGAATGAGCGGTCGGCGTAGACGGTGACGATTACCGGAATCACCAACCCCTGCATGTTCTGCGTCTGGCCGTTAAAGGCCTTGCAGAACTCCATAATATTGACCCCGCGCTGGCCAAGCGCTGGGCCAACCGGAGGTGAAGGATTGGCCGCTCCTGCCGGAATTTGAAGTTTTACTTGACCGGTTATTTTTTTGGCCATCTAGCTCTTGCACCACAAAGGCAAAAACACCGGGCGCGTCAATGCCTGCATCTTTCAGGTAGCATTTACGGCCGGCGGCAATAGCGTAAGTTTGCCTTAAGATTTCTCTACCTGCACAAAATCCAATTCGACCGGCGTGGCACGGCCGAAAATCGAGATGAGCACGCGCACCTTGCCCTTTTCCGGTCGCACCTCTTCTACCGTCCCATTGAAGTCCTGGAACGGACCGTCGACCACCTTCACCGCTTCGCCCACTTCAAACAGCATTTTTGGTTTCGGGCGTAAGGCACCCTCTTCCATTTGCTGCCGTATCGCCGTGACTTCCGAGTCGGGCACTTCGGGGATACTTTCGAGTGCAGGCCTCGCTGTGGCCAACGCCGCGGTCGAATGGCCGACGAAGCCTGTCACTTTTGGCGTATTCTTTATGACGTGCCAGGTCTCGTCGTCGAGCTGCATGTTAACGAAGATGTAGCCAGGAAAGAACTTTCGGGTTGAGACTTTTCGTTGCCCACCCTTACCGAGCTCTTGGACGCGCTCGACTGGGACCACAATCTCGCCGATCTTGTCGTCCATCCTCAGCGCACGAACCCGCTCCTCAAGCGCGGCCTTAGCTTTCTGTTCATAACCCGAGTAAGTATGCACCACGTACCATTTCTTGTTGGCCGATGCTCTGGGTTCTGTACTCGCTATATCTACCATGAATCTGTCGATGTTATCCGCGCACGTTGGAACTCGCCCCCCCCTAGTCTCTTTTCGCTATTAGCGAATCAGCGAACGTACGAGCCAGGTGGCACCCAAGTCTACCGTCCAGAGCCATACCGACATAACAATCGTCAACGCGACCACTACCGCCGTCGCCTGCGCAGTTTCTTTAGGTGACGGAAAGTGGACCTTTGACAGTTCAGCCCAGGATTCCTGAACAAAACTCGTGCCCTGCTCGATGTAAGATTTTAGGTTATTCATTTTTTCGCTGATTTACAAGTGGCACATCTTTTGGCGGGTCAGGCAGGATTCGAACCTGCAACCCCCGGATTTGGAGTCCGATGCTCTGGCCAGTTAGAGCTACTGACCCTCCCCTGCCATCATGCTTCTTCGAACGCTCAATTGCGAACAACGGTCAGCCCAACCAGCGAGCAGTGCTAGCGGCAGCCATAAAACCGCAGGCCAACCCTAAACCTTGGCCTCTTTATGGACGGTATGGCTTCTACAGCTCGGGCAAAACTTCTTAATGGCAAATTTCTCCGTCTGGCGCTTCTTGTTTTTGCTAGTGACGTAATTGCGCCGTTTGCAGCCATCGCATTGAAGCCCAATAAGATCCCTCATTGTCCATCACCAGTGGGACAGATCTTCAGGCCGTCCCGGTTTATTGTGCAAAGCCCACGATGGGAATCGGACCCATGACCTCTTCCTTACCAAGGAAGTGCTCTGCCGACTGAGCTACGTGGGCATCACTGATCCATCACGTACTGGAGCGGGAAACGGGATTCGAACCCGCGACCCCGAGCTTGGAAGGCTCGCGCTCTACCAACTGAGCTATTCCCGCTCTCGTTGTCTTGTCTCCTGGCCTTGGTGGAGAGGGGAGGATTCGAACCTCCGAAGGCATACGCCGGCAGATTTACAGTCTGCTCCATTTGGCCGCTCGGGAACCTCTCCCTCCGACGCCCGCCATTCCATACAGGTGGCGCCTCGCAGTCGCACCTCAGCCGATGGCGAGAATTGAACTCGCAACCTACTGATTACAAGTCAGTTGCTCTACCTTTGAGCTACATCGGCCCTGATCTTGAAAGCATTCTGC
>Ga0073928_10003411_pt1 | contig 25184 bp, 24 predicted proteins | sample PaiPotPPA55metaG_FD_76969 | JGI IMG/M metagenome (GOLD analysis project Ga0073928, IMG submission 76969) | Iron sulfur acid spring bacterial and archeal communities from Banff, Canada, to study Microbial Dark Matter (Phase II) - Paint Pots PPA... ...
AGCGTGCACGGTAGGCGAGCGATACCCGGAGGGGCGACGGCGAGTGGCACGGTCGTTTCGGCTAAAGCAAAAGGCAAGTTTAAAGGTGAAGGAGAGTTGAACCTCGCCCTCACGAGCATCACGGTTAAGGGGCACACCTACCCGATTCAGACCAGTGTTTTAGAGAGCACGGTCAAGGGCAAGGGCAAGAGAACGGCTGTCACCACCGGTGGAGGGGCAGCCGGAGGCGCGTTAATTGGCGGGTTAGCTGGAGGCGGCAAGGGAGCAGGCATCGGGGCTCTGGTGGGCGCTGGCGCTGGATTAGTGGGCGGCGCGGCGACCGGAAATCAGCAGATCGAAATCCCGGCGGAATCAGCCCTGAGCTTTCGACTGTCTGCGCCTTTGCGGCTGCCACCGCCGGCGGAGTGATTGCTGGTCCCTGAACATGCCAAGGCTTTTCCCGTTGGATTTCCGGCGGACCACTAGTCTTTCTACCAGTTTCATTTGTCGGAGGTCTCCTGTAGTGTCCACAATCAGGAAGCTGGGAAGCGGCCAGCCATGTCCGAGCGCCACAGGCGGTGCCGATGTCAATGCGCGTTCTCGTCGTAGAGGATTTCGCACCCTTTCGCCAATTCGTGACCTCGACGCTAGGCAAAGCTCCTGACGTCGATGTGATCTGCGAGGTTTCGGACGGATTGGAAGCAGTTCAAAAAGCTGAAGAGCTAAAGCCGGATTTAATCCTGCTGGACATCGGGCTTCCAACGCTGAATGGAATCGAAGCGGCCCGGCAAATTCGCAAACTCTCTCCGGGATCGAAGATAGTCTTTGTGAGCCAGGAGTCGTCCGCCGACGTAGTGCAGGAGGCCCTCAGCCTGGGGGCGTCGGCCTACGTTTTAAAAGCAAGGGCTGCAATTGAGCTATTGCCCGTCGTGAACGCGATTATTTTTGAAAAGCAATCCGCCCATGAAATGGCAGAGGCCGCTTCCTCGGCGTCCCCCACCTCAATTCCGCGACTGTTTAGCATCCTCCGGACCTGAGACTTCGCTTCCTTCTCAGATTTTCTGCTGAAGCACACCTGAGGACTGTCCCCATGTCCTCCGTTTTCTTAAGTTTAGCGACTGACTCCCAATTGTTCAGCGTTTGATTCGCAATGGATTGATCCTGCGAATCGTTCAGGAGCAAGATTGCTTCCATACAGAATTTGGAGGCAGCGAATGAGCGATCAGATTTTAGTCACAAGCCGGGACAAAGGATTTATTTCCGCCGAGCGTTTAGACGAGGGGTTTGTCTCGGCATTAGAAAAGGCCGCCCTTCTTAGGTTGGCCAGCGCAACCCCTCCTTGGATCAATTCCGACCACCTTACCCTATTGGGTTTCCTGGCACAGTGTCTGGCGGGCATTTGCTATGGCTTATCTCGCTGGCATCGATCCGCGCTGCTATTTGGAATTCTTTTTATTGCACTGAATTGGCTGGGCGATAGCTTGGACGGCACCCTTGCGAGGTTTCGAAATCGGCAACGGCCCCGCTATGGGTTCTATGTCGACCACGTCGCCGACACAATCGCCGCATTGTTTTTAATGGGTGGCTTGGCATTCTCTCATTATGTCCATCCGGCGATTGCGTTTGGAATGCTGGTCTCTTTCCTTATGCTTTCGATTGAGTCCTATCTCGCGACTTACACTCTGGGCCAATTTCAGCTCTCATACTGGAAGTTCGGCCCAACGGAGATAAGGATTCTGCTGATCATTGGAAACATCGCATTGCTCAATCACTCCGTCGTGACCCTGTTCGGCGTGCGGTTTCTCCTGTTTGACATCGGCGGATCAGTCGCAATTTTAGGAATGACTAGCATGCTGATTGTCTCTGCTATCTCTCACACGATAAGGCTCTACTGTGAAGAGACCCTCGCATGACGCCGGCCACGTTGAATCGTTCTGCTAAATTCGCTTCAGTCGGAGCCATGGGAATTGCGGTTCAGCTTGCCACCCTGCACTGGCTCGCCAATTCGGGCTGCAACTATCTTTTCGCAACCGCTATTGCGGTTGAGGCTGCGCTCCTGCACAATTTTGTTTGGCACGAAAACTTCACTTGGAAAGATAGAGGCCAGCCGACACCGTCGGGGTTGTGCCTCCGTTTTCTGCGTTTCCACGTCAGCAATGGCGTGATCTCGATTGCGGGAAATCTTTTGTTGATGCGGCTGTTTGCGGGCGGAATCAGAATGCAGACGATCCCTGCAAACCTGGCGAGCATCACAATTTGTTGTCTGGCAAACTTCCTGGTGAGCGATCGTTGGGTCTTCTTGGCGCCTCCCCGAACTGTCTACCCGACCGGCTCTCTTGGACTCGGAGAGCGATCCCCCATCAGCAGCAGAGTGCGTTGAGCAAAGGGCCCATAGATGAGAGCGGCCGTCGCTGCCAGGGCCAGCCCAACTCCAATTTGTGGAACCAATAAGAAAGGCGCAACTGCCCACATGCCATCCAATATCAAGATTGCAGTGAAAAGGCGTTTGAATTTTAGCGAGAGGCCCGCTAGATCGAATGCGATCGCCGAAATCAGGTAGAGCCGGACTGGGATTCCGATGCTGGCCGAGACGACCAAAGCCGCGGTTATCCATCGCCCGGATGAAAATTGTTCAAGCAGGTCTTCGATGTGCCCCAAGCGCGCGAGCGCAGTGACATAGAAAATCAGATACATGATCTGCAGCAGGAAAAACAGGAAACGCACATTCCACCGATTAGCGGCAGGCACTTCGTCCGCGGTCGTCAGCAATGACGCGGGCGACGGTTGGGAATTGCTAATTGGATTGACATGCGAAACTTGGGGCTCTGCTGGGTCCCTCGGGGAGGCTCTCATCCTTGCGAATTCCACGGGAGCAATGAACCGATATCCGCGGCGCGCGATCGTTTCAATAAATCTTGGATTTGCCGCAGCATCGTTCAGCGTCTCACGCAGCTTGTTGATTATGGTATTCAGACCGTGGTCGAAATCCACAAACGTGCCGTCAGGCCAAAGCTTTGTCCGCAAATCTTCGCGGGTGACGATCTCAGAAGGTCGTTCCAGCATCGCCACCAATACCCGGAATGCCTGATCTGATAGACGTAGTTTGATCCCAGATTTGCGCAATTCTCCGGAGCTCAAATCAACTTCGTAAACTCCAAAGCTGTAGATTCCGTCCGATGGTGGCGCTGACATTCCGAATTATCTTACTGAGTTTTCGCCAACTTGAAGAATTTTCGGGGTGGCCCAGCCTTTCGCGTTCTTTGCGAAGGCTGGGGCTGTTCGGGGCACATCGAGAGTGAGATAAAAGTCAAAGGCCACGCTTTTCGACGCGGACTTATAGATCGGTTGCGCTCCTTCGCGGGCAAGAGTGCCCGCGCCACACAATCTCAAACCATCTAGAACAGGTTCCAGATGAACTGGTTGTAAACTTCGTGGTGATATTGCACCTCAGGGGCTTTTACGAACGTCCCCAGAGCGCGCGGACAGCGGTCTGCAGCGACTTTCTTCAAGTCCGCGTAGCGTCCCTTCACGTCTTCACCAAGGATTTTAGTGATCCAATCGGACTCCGTGAAAAGATCGAGCGCGGAGTAGATGTTATCGGGCAGGTACCGTTCGGCCTGGCGTAGATTCTTGATTTTCGCAGTGTCTCCATCGAGGCCGCTTTTAAAGACTGAATAAAGCACCATGTAAGGGTTTGCGTCGGGAGCCACGGAACGAACTTCCACCCGCATGCTCTTGTCGTTTCCGATTGGAATTCGAATCATGGAGCCGCGATCGACCGCCGAAGCCTTCAGCTGATTCGGCGCTTCGAAGTGGGGGTCAAGACGCCGGTATGCATTGACGCTGGGATTCAGCAGAAGACAGATGTCCAAGCCGTGGGTGAGGATTTTGTCGACAAAAGACCATCCTAACTTGCTTAGTTTTTCCTCGCCTTTTGGATCCCAGAATAGATTCTTGCCCCCCTTACTGACTGAAACGTTTGTGTGCATGCCGCTGCCGTTAACGCCGACCACGGGTTTGGGCAGGAAAGAAACTGTCATTCCCAGACTGGTCGCGATCTGCCGACAAATAAGTTTGTAGAGCTGGATCTGGTCGGCCGCAGCCACAACTTCACCGTACCCATAGTTGATTTCGAACTGCGACGGGGCAACTTCGGGATGGTCTTTTTCGTTCTGGAATCCCATGGCGCGCTGTACTTCCGCGCATGTGTCAATAAACTTGCGCAACGGATCGCCCGGCAGCGATTTGTAATAGCCGCCGGTGTTCACGTATTCAAACTTGCCGGTTTCATGGTAAGTCTGCTCGGCGTCAACGCCCTTGAACAGAAATCCTTCAATCTCGTTTGCCGCGTTTAGCGTATATCCCTCGTCCTTGTAGAGACCATGGGCAAAGCCTTTTAACACGCCGCGGATGTCGGCTGCGTAAGGCGTGCCGCCCTTATCGATGACCTCGCCAAAGACCAACACTTTACCGCCGCCAAAAAAATCGGCGGGTGCCCAGTAAAATGCCGACCAATCGATTCCCAGACGCAAATCGCTTTCCTTCTGAGCAGTAAAGCCACGAATCGACGAACCGTCGAAAGTGAGGTTGTCCCAACTCTTGACCAGGAACTTCTTGTCGTAGTCGAGCATATGCAAGCGGCCCTCTAGGTCGCTGAACAACACCGTTACGGCCTTGATCCGCTTCTCGTCGGTCAGGTATTTAAGCCGAGCTTCCTGAATTTTGTCCGGAGCTACGCGCTTCATGCGCTGCGATTTCGCCTCCAGATTCAACTCTTCCATTTCTTCGTACGACAATGCTAGAAAATTTCGCAGTTCAGTTGACATTGATCTCCTTTGATGTGGCGCAACGGCGTCGTTAGCGCCTATTCAGATGTTGGGACTTAGCGCGACGAGATAGGGTACTGAGAGTTAGCGTTTGGCACAAATCGAAAGACCTTATGAGCTACATCAAAGTTTTTTATGCCGGTCTCGCCATCATCGCCCCATTAGCAAGGACCGCGGCCAGGACCCTCGGAAATTCAGCGATAGTACAATCGTGTTATGGCCGGATTTCTGGAACAATCTCCCGATCAGCGAGAATCGATTTCGCGCCCCGTGCTTTTGGGAGTCGGCCTGGTCGTAGTGATCCTTGCGGTCGTGGTTTTTCTTTTGCGGCCTATTTCGAAGCCTGCCACTCCGCCGGATCCGTACATCGCTAATGTAAAAATCTCCGACGTGAAAATGGGCGAAGCGACTAATTTTGTGGGCGCGCACTTCACCTATATCAATGGCACGGTAACCAACAGCGGTGACAAGATAGTCACAAGCGCCTTACTCCATGTTGTCTTCCGGGATTCAATGGGACAAGTGGCTCAAGCAGAAGATGTCCCGCTATATATTCTGGAAACCAGCGGCCCTTATCCCGACGCCGTCCCCCTCAGCAAATCGCCTCTCGCCGCCGGGCAATCCAAGCAGTTCCGGCTGACGTTCGAGCACGTCAGCGACCAGTGGAACCAGGCCTATCCTGAAATAAAGGTCACGAGCGTCTCACTGAAGTAGCGTCGCTCACCCTTGCCCTTGCTTATTCGGTAAAATACTGGTGTGCTCGATACAAAGGCAGTGCGGCTGACAGAAACCGTCAAAGCCGGCGGATGCGCGTCCAAATTGAGTCCGGCGGTACTGGATCGCGTACTTTCGAAATTGCCCAAGCAAACGGACCCCAATGTGCTGGTGGGTTTCGACCATGCTGACGACGCAGGCGTCTATCAAATCAGCGCTGACACCGCCTTGGTGCAGACCGTCGATTTCTTCACTCCCATGGTGGACGATCCCTACACATTCGGTCAGATCGCCGCCACGAATGCTCTTAGCGACGTGTACGCAATGGGTGGACGCCCGATAACGGCTCTCGCGCATGTTTGTTTTCCAGCTGACGGTGATATGGAGATCCTGGAGCAAGTCCTTGCGGGAGGGCTTTCCAAAATGATGGAAGCTGCATGCGCCGTGATTGGCGGACACAGCGTGCGCGATCAGGAAATGAAGTTTGGGTACTCCGTCACCGGACTGATCAATCCCGCCAAGGTGTTTTCAAATGCGGGCGCCAGGTCGGGCGATCATCTCGTATTTACCAAAGCGTTGGGAACGGGTGTAATCTGCACCGCGATCAAGAATCATCGGGCGGAGCCGGCTTGGGTGGAAGCCGCCATCCGCTCGATGACCACTCTGAACAAGAAAGCCGCGGAGCTTATGGCGACGAAGGGATACGCGGCCCATACAATGACCGATGTCACGGGCTTCGGATTCATCGCGCACGCCCGCGAAATGGCGTTGGCGAGCGGGGTCTCGTTACGAGTATTCACCGAAGCTATCGCCGTGCTGCCGGGCGCGCTCGAATGCATTCGCGCCGGAGACATTCCAGGTGGACTGAAAACTAACCGTGATTTTGCCGAGTGTGTGGTGAGTTATGAGAAGGAAGTCCCTGAGGATCTAAGAACAATTCTGTATGATCCGCAGACTGCAGGCGGTTTGCTTATTTCCATCGCGCCGGACGATTCCGAGAAACTAGTCCTCGCCTTGAATGATGCTGGAATTCCCGCCCGAAACGTCGGAAATGTCACCGAATCCACGAAGCCCCTGATCCGCATCTACTGAGGGGGCGCATCTAATGTTTTCCCAGCTGAGGAAGTTTATGAAAACTCGCAAATTAGGACGCAATGGACTCACCGTTCCCGCCATTGGCCTGGGCTGCATGGGCATGTCGGATTTTTACGGCGGACGCGACGACAATGAGTCTCTCGCGACGATTCAGCGCGCGCTGGAACTCGGCATAAATTTTCTCGACACCGCCGACATCTATGGACCTTATACCAATGAAATTTTGGTTGGAAAGGCTATTCGCGCATGTCGCGATGAAGTGGTAATTGCGACGAAGTTCGGCATCTTGCGCGATCCTGCGAATCCGGCGTTGCGCGGCGTGAACGGGAAGCCTGAATATGTCCGTAAAGCCTGCGAGGGCAGCTTGAGCCGTCTGGGAATTGAAACGATTGATCTTTACTACCAACACCGGGTTGATCCAGCGACTCCCATCGAAGAGACCGTCGGTGCAATGGCGCAATTGGTGAAAGAAGGAAAGGTGCGCCATCTGGGACTCTCGGAAGCCGGTTCGCAGACGCTGCGGCGCGCAAGTAAGGTTCATCCGATCACGGCAGTGCAATCCGAATATTCACTTTGGACGCGCGATCCTGAAGAGGACGTGCTCGCGACCTGTCGCGAGCTGGGTATCGGATTCGTAGCCTACAGCCCCTTGGGACGTGGATTTCTGACTGGGAGGTTTGCGAAATTCGAGGATCTTCCGGAAGACGATTATCGCCGCCAATCGCCCCGCTTCCAGGGAGAGAACTTTCAAAAAAATCTGGACCTGGTTCGCCGCGTGGAAGAAATTGCGAGGGAAAAGAAATGCAAGCCTTCGCAACTTGCCTTGGCTTGGGTGTTAGCGCAAGGAGACGATATTGTTCCGATCCCCGGGACCAAACATAGAAAGTATCTGGAAGAAAACGTGGGTGCACTCGATATACAACTGACCCCAGATGATCTGCGGAAGATTGATGAGGTCGCGCCGCGGGGAACTGCGGCTGGACTTCGCTATCCCGAGCACATGATGCATATGGTGAACGCGTAGGTACTATAGAGTGCAGTTCGACGGATAAAACGAATTGTCATCCCGAGCGAAGCGAAGGACCAATGTATTGATTTCGTCGTACACGGGTCCTTCGCTTTGCTCAGGGTGACAGTTCAACGCCGCTCATCGCTTCAGCAAATCCACAGGCTCTCTGACATCATGCACCCTCAGGTGCTTCGCCAACGCGGGATACCTTTGCGCGACCGCTTCATACATCTCATAGGCCACTCTGCGGTAAGAAAAATGGCCAGCGGGTCCGGTACGCAACTCCGATATGTAGACGACCTCAGCGAAATCCATCTTGAAAAGCGTTCGCTTGCGAAAGCCCAACGGAATCAAATACTGCGAGTTCTCTGGAGTGTTTCGATGGGCTAGCTCCTCAACCGCTGCCGACGTGCGCCTCATAACCTCGTCATACTTGCGGCGCGCCCCCGCCAGCTCCAGCTCCTCTGGGGATTCGTAACCATGCCTCGTCGTAAATTCCTGTCCAATCTGGATGCATCGCCGATGCCGGTGCATATCGCGGAATCCGCCGATATCCATCAAGATGTCAACGCGGAAGTGCTGCCCGGCGCAAAAAGCCCGCTGCATTTCATCGTGACGTCCGCGATGCCGCAGGCTCATATCTATAATTTCCTGTCGAATCGCTTCTCCCGCACCTTCGACAGCCTGGCGAATCTGCCGATAGGGATAGTGGCTATGCTCATAAATCAGCGTTGTCGCTAACTCTATTTCGAACGGCTCCTCGTCGAGCAAATCAACCGAGGGAGCCGCGGCAATCACAACGTTTCCCATTAGCTGGGATGCAACCTGCCGCAAATCGCGGCGAGTCTCGATCTCATATGAACTCTGGTTTGCGTATTTAACTAGCGTTGGGGCTACCCGAATCTCCCGCAACAACTCCGCGGCGGCGCGGTCGCCAAGTTCTGGCGAGAGTGCTTTAATTTGCTCAACCAGTTTGCGAAGCGATTCGTGATGAACGTTGTACGCCGACGTCGTGGCCGCTCGCTTCAGCAATTCTCCAAGGGCTCGGACTTCCGCGTGAGTATGCGAAAGTAGCCGGGCGATCTGAGTCTCTAGCGTGCGCGCATTTACGATTTCGCCTAATGAGGTATTGGCGGCAAGCGGAAGCAAATAGCGCGAAAAATCAAACGCACGTGCCCGCAACGTTCGTTCATACGCGTCCTGCTTCATCTCCTCTGGCTTCGGCGTAATTCCCGCGAGATATTGAAACATGCGTTCGGACAACGATTCATATTCCGAAAAAAGGTCTTCGATTGTTGTCCGATAGAGATTTTGCGATTGCTTATCAGCGCCGAAATCGGGGGAAAAGTATCCGGTCTTCTTGAAATCCTGATAACGCGTCGAGCGTTCCTGGCCGTCCCACCGCTGCTCGTCGGCCACGGCAATCGCGGCGAGGATGGAAAGGCGCTCAATGGCCATTGCCACATGCGCCAGATCCGCAATCGAACGGTGGCCGTACTGAAAGTAGAAGGTGTTGAGAAACTTTTCCGCCTTCTGCTGACTGATCTCCTTCAGAGATTCCTTCATCGACAGCGCGGAGCGAGAATATTTGGCCATAGCATAGGCCAGAACTTCGGGATCTGCTCCGTGGACGGCATACACCTCGACGGAGGGTTTGTGATCAGGGTCGGTAGTTTCGATCTCGGGAGTGCTGGCGACTTCAGACATGCTGGCCTTTTGCGAATTTACCGATTACTGTCGTGCTGAGCGAAGCCGAACTGCGGCTAGCCGAAGTTCGGAGAGTCGAAGCATCCCTAGCTAAACCAAATCCCTCGGGTGCGAACGAGTGAAGCCTATAGGGATCCTTCGACTCAGTTCTTCGTCGCAAGCGACGAAGAACAATCGCTCAGGAAGACAATCGGGTTGCAGACCTAGGCGGCGATCTTTTCGACTCGCCTCTCTTCAATTCCGTCGAGGGCCTCCCAAAGAGCCTTTGCGGCATTCTCTCCGGCGATCAAAGCCTTTTCGGCTGCTTGCGGATTTTCCGCGAGACGTTTACTCAACTGCTGACGCCAGACATTCGCGTGAAAAATGTCTGCGGTGGAATGCAACGTAAAATATTCGTAAGTCTTTTCGGAGGCGCCGTACATTTCCTTAAGGCCTCGAGCTTTTTCTTTGGCAACTCGTGGCACTTGGGATTCGTAGACGTAAAATGCCGCCAAGCCTTCTTCAGGCGTTCCGTTGCTTGCAGTTGAATGAAAAAAATCAGTTAGCCGCTTCACCGCCGGATGCGCAGCGTGTTTGCGGCTTTCCCGAGGCGCACCCATCCCTTCGACAAAATCCATCCACAGCTCGGAATGAGGCCGGCCGTCACCTGAAGCATCCCTTGTGCCTTTTTCATCCGCCAAATTTTCCAAAATAGCTTGGCGAAATTCGGAGTCATCCAAACGAACGGCCAATTCGGCGAGGTAAGTTGGAAATGCTTCAACGTGGTGATAGTAATCCTTCGCATATTCGCGCAAGTCATCGCGAGTAAGTTCGCCGGTGCTCCAAGCCTTATAAAACGGATGGCAGAGCAAATCATACTTCTCGATACGGGCATCAAGCTGCTGGAAAAATTCTTCGGTGCTCATCATGCCATTGCCTCCGGATCATTATGGGTAGGAGCACATCATACGAGACCGACAAAAATGTCACAATAGCGGGCTGCGGATCGCTATTCCCGTCTGGGTTACTATCCAAACTTCCTGATCTAGGAATAGATTGCGAAGGTTTGGCATTCGATCCTCTGACGTCACACTTGGTGGGAGCATAATTGTGCCGAGAACATGCTCCTTCAACTCAGCTCAACCATTCTTGTATTCGCATTGCTTATTTGCGCAGGTGGACAAATGGCGCGATCCAAAGACCTGGCAGGTTCACGAATACCTTCCGAAGTGAAATTTGCGGCGGGATATGTCAACCCGGTTCCACGTCCTCCGGATTTTAAGTCGGCTTTGCTGTGGGGAATAGCGATTGCTGATACCCGCGTTCCCGGATTCGAGTCCGCCGTGGTCGAGATTGCGTCGACCCAACTCTCGTGTCGCGTGGACGGCAAGGACGTCGTTCTGAATGACGATGGCCCCAACGTGCGTGGAGGCCTCTACCAGCGACATCCCTGGTTCGCTACCGATCAGCACGAACCTATGCCGGTTGCCTACTCGGAAACGCATAATGCCGTTGTGCTCGGCGTAGGGCAGCGAGTCGATCGCGTCTGGCATTTCTGGAGTCCGTCTCCGCGGGCGACTTTTCGTTCGGGCAAACTGGAAGGCTGCACCGTCAAAGCTCGTGTCAGAATCTCCCACGGAGCGTTGTTGCAAATGGGGATGGATTATTGGCGCTCGGCAACCGTCCCATACGGTCCGGGCGGAAATAATCACGAGGCAGGAGCCAGCAACTGGTACTTTCCGTCCCCTGAATGGCAGGAAGCCGTGTTTACGGATATCGTCCCGCACGATCAGCGCTCAGACGGTGCGCCGAAGCTGCCATAGCGCATAGATGGATGCAATCAGTAGAAGCGGAGAGGAATAAAATCCCGGCGCGGGCCGTGGAAAATGCACTGTGCCCACGGTTCGCCCGAGGATTGTGGCGACGGTGTGGCTGATTCCGTTCAGCAGCATTAGCATGGCTACGACAAATAACAGCGGCCGAATCCAGCGTGATCCTCGAAATGCGAACGGAGTCAAAGCAAACATAGTGACGATCACGATGGTCATTATGGTGAGAAAATCGCGCAATTCCAAGGTAGGCAGGGGCCAGAAACCCAATCGCTGACGCAGAGCGACGACTGTCGGGTTATAAACATCGAGAAAACCGGTGGATGCCTCATCAAAAGTGTGAACTGACAGAGCTAAACACAGCCCCAGCCATGCGATCCCTAGTTTTCGGGCAGCCGCCCTTTGAAGATCGGTCGGAGTCTGCGGAGACGCATTCATCGAAAACCTAGCCAGAGCCAGCAACTAGGCCACTTTGTAACCCCACTGAGTAGACGCGTCAAGCCGTATTTGATCCCAACTTGCTAGAATGAAAGAAGGCTTGGCTAATGCAGTTCACAGAACAGTTCGACGTAGTCATCGTCGGTGCCGGTCATGCCGGTTGCGAAGCCGCAATGGCCGCCGCACGTTTAGGACTGAAGACCGCTCTCTACACCCTCAACGTGGATCTCATCGCACAGATGTCCTGCAACCCTGCGATCGGCGGCATTGCCAAAGGGCATCTGGTTCGTGAAGTCGATGCGCTCGGCGGCATCATGGGCGAAATTACCGATGCGGTCGGCATCCAGTTCCGGCTGCTGAATACTTCTCGCGGCCCTGCGGTGTGGTCTCCACGCGCACAATGCGATAAGCAAGCCTATCGCCTGAAGATGCGGGAAGTGCTGGAGTCGCAGCCGAATCTAAAAATCAAACAAGCCGAGGTCGCCGATTTAATCATTGAAGAGTCGTTCGCCGTTGATCGTTCGTCGCTGGCTCACTCCGATCCTGCGTTGGCCAACGACCAAAGACCAAGGACCAACGACAGGTTCATCCGCGGCATTCGCCTTCGCGACGGTCGAACCGTGGGCGCTGAGGCCGTTATCATCACGACCGGTACATTCCTCAACGGGCTTATTCATTGCGGGGAACAGCAATATCCCGCAGGACGCTCGGGCGAACCTGCCGCAGTACTGCTTGGAGAATCCTTGAAACAACTCGGCCTCCGGGGATGCCGACTCAAGACCGGAACCCCTCCTCGTCTCGATGGGCGAAGCATCGACTGGGCAAAGTTTCAGCTCCAGCCGGGAGACGCCGACCCAACCCCATTCAGCTTTCGCACCAAGCTCGTTTCGCATCACGACTCACAGGTGCCGTGTTACATAGCTTGGACCACGCCCGAGACTCAGCGCATCATCCGCGAGAACGTCCATCGCTCGCCGATGTACAGCGGCCAGATTCACTCGGTCGGGCCGCGATATTGCCCTTCCATCGAAGACAAAATCGTAAAGTTTCCCGACAAAATTACGCACCAGCTATTCCTCGAACCCGAAGGTCTGAATACGCACGAGATTTACGTGAACGGCATGAGTACGTCCCTGCCGGTCGAAGTTCAGTTAGAGATTCTGAAATCCATTCCGGGTCTTGAGTCCGCGGAGATGCTGCGTCCGGGATATGCAATCGAGTACGACTCCATTGATCCAACCGAGCTAGACCGGACACTTGAAACCAAGAAGATTTCTCGATTATTTCTGGCGGGGCAAATCAACGGAACCAGTGGTTACGAAGAAGCAGCTTGCCAGGGCCTGATGGCGGGCATCAACTCTGCGCTAAAAGTGAAGGGTGAGGCGCCGTTGATTCTTGACCGCACCGAAGGCTATACCGCGATACTTATCGACGATTTGATTTCGAAGGGAACGAACGAGCCTTACCGCATGTTTACCTCGCGCGCGGAATTCCGCTTGCATCTGCGGATCGACAATGCCGATCGCCGGCTCACACCGCATGGCCGCAGAATCGGACTGATTTCTGACTCCTCATGGACGGACTATCTCGCAAAGCAGCAACGCATGGAGTCGTTGAAGCGGTTGCTCGAAAGAACACGCCTGACGCCAGCAATGATTGAGAAGATCAAGTTGGATGCCCCGAGAACAAACCACCTGGGGGCGGACGCCCCTGTCCGCCCGGCCGAGCAAGGCTCAGCGGCAAACATCCTAAATCCTCTTGCATCAGCCGCCGGACAGACGTGCGCTCAGCTGCTGAAACGTCCAGAAGTGACGATAGAGAATTTAGTTTCGATACTTCGCGATCTGAACCCTGATTTGTTTGTCGCAGAGCAGGTTAGGCTGTCTTCGTCGCTGCGCAATGAGCTCAAGTCAGTCGAAACCGAGATCAAGTACGAAGGGTACCTACTGCAGCAGGACCGCGCTATCCAACGCTTGAAAAAGGCCGAGCAACGCGCCATTCCGGAGTGGTTCGATTATGCGGCAGTCAGCGGACTCTCTCGCGAAATGCAGGAGACGCTCGTGAAAATCAGGCCACGAACGCTCGCCCATGCATCGAGAATTCCGGGTGTAACGCCCGCAGCGGTTTCACTGGTTAATGTATTCATCGAAATCCAAGGGAAGCGCCGTGAGCTGGCTGCAACGCTTTAAGATCCAAAACCGCTCGATATGTCCGAAATTTGCCAAACTAGGATCGAGAGTCCGGTCGGCCAATTAATGCTGGCCGCTGATGACGCTGGCTTGCGCAGCATTACGTTCACCCGCGTAGGACAAGAGGTTGCTGCATCACAGAATGCCGATGCTGGCCCGCTTCAAGAACCCATCCGTCAATTGTGGGCTTACTTCGCGGGGGAACTGGAGAAATTCGACCTTGTGCTCTCTCCCGCAGGCACTCCATTTCAGCTGGATGTGTGGCGCCGCTTATACGACATCCCTTATGGCGAAACCATCTCCTACGGCGAACTCGCCCGCCGCATCGGCAATCCCAAGGCTTCACGCGCGGTGGGTCTGGCGAACGGGTCGAATCCCATTCCCATCGTCATTCCTTGTCATCGGGTGATTGGAAGCAACGGCAAACTGACTGGCTACGGGGGCGGCCTTCCTATCAAGGAAAAACTGCTCGCACTGGAGAAGCGTAAACTCCGGCTGCTCTGATTTACGCGGTCGCGGCCTCCTGGCTTCCCAACGGCAGAAAGTATTGCGTGCCCTTGATGGGCTCGGACACTTTTCGTAGCAGCTCCTGCAAATCCTGATTCCGCTCCACGAAGTCGATCTCCGATGTGTTCACGATCAACAGATCGGAAGAAGTGTAATGAAAAAAGAAGTGCTCGTAGGCTTTGATCACTTCTTCAAGATAATCCTCGTTGATCGCCTTCTCTCCGGGCGCATTTTTCTTCTTCAGCCGCTTCTGTAATACGTCCGGCGTGGCTTGCAGATAGATCACAAGGTCGGGAGTGGGAAGTTGATCGCGGAAATAATTATAAAATCGGTTGTAGGTTTCGAGCTCCTGATCGTTGAGGTTGAGGCACGCGAAGAGCTTGTCTTTCTCGAAAATGAAGTCGGTGATCACGGTTTTTTGCGAGCTTCGAGCCAAGTCGAGCGTCCGCAACTGCTCGAAACGGCGGATGAGAAATGCGAACTGCGTCTGGAATCCAGCTCCTCGTTCTCCATTGTAAAAAGCGGTAAGAAATGGATTCTCTTCCGGTTCGGTGACGCGCTGGGCATTCAGGCGCTCTGCCAAAACCCGCGCCAATGTACTCTTTCCGACTCGGATTGGTCCTTCTACGGCAATGTAGCGAGGCAGCTCAAAAAGATTGGCCATGGGTTAGAGGCTTAACTTGGACATCGCAGGATATCTTGCCACAGCGCCCGATGCAATTGAGCGAAGAGATAACAGGTGATTGACGATTGAAGAGTGTAGATTGAAGAATGTAGATTTTCGGATTTTAAAACTCAAGGCAATTCCCCAACCAAGAATCTAAAATCTGCAATCTAAAATCTTCAATCCGAAAATCCCGACTTCGCAATACGTTTACAATCCCTTGCATGCTCGGTCCGGTCGCCGCTACTGCTGGCGTCGCTATCGCCGTTTCTGCGGGATATCAATCCATGTCGCCCACGGGCCAATGGTATGGCCACACCTTCACAGGCATTCCGATTGGATCAAAGCAGCTCGCGCTTACCTATGACGACGGACCTAATGATCCTCACACAATGCGGTTGCTTGAAGTCCTGGCAAGGCATGAGGTGCACGCGACGTTTTTTATGATTGGCCGGTATGTGGTGCAACGGCCTGATATCGTTCGCGAGGTGTCACGGGCTGGCCATGTAATCGGGAATCATACTTTCACGCATCCACTGCTGATTTTCAAATCCGCTCGCGGAATAGCGAAAGAGCTGACGGACTGTAAGAACGCGCTAAACGAGGCAGTCGGCGGCCATTCCAACCTGTTTCGCCCTCCGTTTGGGGGACGCAGGCCAGCCGTTCTCCGTGTCGCAAATAAACTTGTGCTGGAAACAGTGATGTGGAACGTGACAGGCTATGACTGGGACGCGGAGTCCGCTGACGTTATTGTGCGGAAAGTTGTTCGACGAGTGCGAGGTGGAAACGTAATTCTGCTGCACGACGGAGGACACAAAGAATTCGGCGCCGACCGCTCACGAACCGTGGAGGCTTCGGATCGGCTGATTTCGAGGTACAAATCCGAGGGCTACGAATTCGTGACAGTTCCAGAAATGATGGGGACGTCGAAGTAACAGATAAGGGCCGACCGAAGTCAGGCCCTACCCGATTTCACGAAATCTAAGGCTTAACCAGAGCAAATGCCTTCTTTGCCGCCGTGATCGTCTGCTCAATGTTCTCTTCGGTATGCGCTGTGCTGACGAATGCCGCCTCATATTGCGACGGTGGCAGGTATATTCCATTCTCCAGCATGGATCGAAAGAATCGCGCAAACGCCTCAGTATCCGACTTCGAAGCCGAATTCCAATCGGTCACCGATCCTGAGTTGAAGAACCATGTGAACATGGATCCCACCCGATTCGCCGTGATTGAGATTCCCGCCTGTTTCGCCGCTTCTGTAACCCCGTCGACAAGGTTAGCGGTTAATCGATCCAGTTTGGGATAAATGTCCTTCTTGCCATCCCGTAGCGTCTCCAGCGTCGCAATCCCAGCAGCCATTGCCAAGGGATTCCCCGAGAGAGTGCCCGCTTGATACATGGGGCCGAGCGGCGCTACCAGATCCATAATTTCCGAGGAGCCACCGTAAGCGCCCACTGGCAGCCCGCCGCCAATAATTTTTCCCAGAGTGCTTATGTCTGGGCGGATTCCGTAGAGCTCCTGCGCCCCGCCAAAAGCCAGCCGAAATCCGGTCATGACTTCATCGAAGATGAGCACAGTTCTTTCGCGCTGCGTCAGGGCTCGCAATGTTGCCAGATATCCGCCAGAGGCCGGCACGCAACCCATGTTTCCGACAACCGGTTCGACGATTACGCACGCAATCTGATGTTTGAACTTGTTGAACGCGTGCTCAAGCGCCTCGGAGTCGTTGAATGGCAACGCCAGCGTGAACTGTGCGACCTCTGGAAGCACTCCCGCCGATCCCGGGATCGCCAAAGTAGCAATGCCCGATCCGGCCTTTACCAGCAACGCGTCCGCGTGGCCGTGGTAACAACCTTCAAATTTCACAATGTACTTTCGCTTGGTATATGCGCGCGCGAGACGAATCGCCGACATGGTCGCTTCGGTGCCGGAGTTGACAAATCGCAACTTCTGAATATGGGGAAACGCCGAAATCACAAGCTCGGCGAGGTCCGCCTCCTGCGATATCGATGCCCCGAAACTGGTCCCATTTCGGGCCGCCGCGGTGACAGCTTCCACCACATTGGGGGCTGCGTGCCCCAGAATCAAAGGCCCCCATGAACCTACATAGTCAATATATTGATTGCCGTCTGCGTCCCAGAGGTGCGGTCCCGCTCCACGCACGATAAATGGCTGCTCCCCGCCAACGGCTCCAAAGGCGCGCACCGGCGAACTGACGCCCCCTGGAATCATCTGCTCGGCACGCTTCTGAAGTTTGCGCGACTGCTCGATGCTTCGAGCCATCAGCCTCCTCAATCATGTCGTGAAAATTAGGAAATGCAGAAGGAATATAACATTCAGGGGCAAAACGGACTGCCGGTCGCTCCAGTATTGCGGACTAAGGTCCCTCAAGAAGTCGTTTGCTGCTCGGCGGTTGCCTCGGACGGATTTCCGAGGCTGAACTAAATTCACGGAAAATTTACCTTTGAGCAACAATTCTGAAACTCAGGTTGGATAAGCTCTTTATCAGTAAGGCACCCTTCTAACCGGGAGGGATTCAGGGCAGCTTTGGGGGGCTCCGGGCTGTCCTTGTTTTTTCTTTGAGTGAAGGTTGCCGCATCATCTGCTTCTGAATTGTCTGTCCAGTCCAAAGATTCGTTCTTCTCAACCTATGGTACTCAGCTGCTGGTCCAATTGCGGGTCAAACCTCGGGCGCGTAACATCTAATGTCAGATGCCTACTCTGACTGCTCCCGCCAGAGCCTGCCGCAAGCCCACACTTGTATTCAGCGAGATTGTGAACTTCGCTTACGACACATTTTGCAGCAACAAAGTGCGATTTGTTCTCACCTCTTTGGGGATGGTGATTGGCACAGCCTCCTTGATCCTTGTAGTGACCATCGGGATGACTGGGAGGCAGTACGTTCTAAACCAAATTCAATCCATCGGCGCGAACCTGATTTATGCCGAATATGAGGCCGGGGGCCAGTCCATCACTAACTCCGCCCCCGATCCATTGACCCTGGACGACCTGACTGCGGCGGTGAGAGATGTTCCTGGGATCGTAGCGGCATCGCCCGTGGTTCCTTTGGGAGATCGCATCCCGATTGGAAACGGCAAGGAACGCGACATTCAGATTCTTGGGGTATATCCGGCGTACTTGACTGTGCGTAATCTCGTCATTCTTTCTGGAAGATTTTTCGATGAGGAGGACGAGCAGTCCCATAACAAAGTTGCTGTGATAACCGAGTCGATGGCCAAGGAGATTTATGGGAGCTCTGAAGCTGCGATTGGACATGTAGTCTCCCTGACGGGTCTTCCGTTCACCGTTGTTGGAACTTTTAAAGAGCGGGTGAACACATTCGGCCAATCTGAAGTGACCGATAACACAATGGTCATTCCTTACACCGTCGCCCGCTATTTCACGGACACCCCAACCGTACGGCAACTTTACTTTTCGGTGGCTGATCCTGCAATGGTTGGGCCGGCGACTGAACAGATCAGGCGGGTCATTAAAAGCCGCCATCGCGCCGAGTCGGTTTACAACGTCACCAACCTTACCCAACTGGTTGCCGTCGCGGAAAAAACTGCTAGTGCTCTGACCATGGTGCTGTTGGCCGTGGCCGCCATCGTGCTTCTGGTAAGTGGAATCGGAATCATGAACATCATGCTGGCAACGGTGAGCGCCCGAATACGGGAGATAGGAATCCGTAAAGCGCTGGGCGCGACCCAACGCGAAATTCTTCTGCAATTTCTTTCGGAGGCGATTTTTATTTCTCTAGGCGGCGGGTTGATCGGCGTGGTAATTGGATTAGCGATTCCCTATTCGGTACGTTTTCTCACAGAATTCCGCATCCCGATTTCAGGATTGTCAGCAATCGTAGCTATTGTGGTTTCGTCTCTGGTGGGAATCCTCTTCGGAACCGTTCCGGCCGCGCACGCCTCCAAGTTGGATCCGGTGGAGAGCCTACGCTACGAGTAAGAACTGCATAACCCTAGATGCTTGTCAGGGGTGGGACTAACCAACCTCCCAAAGATTAATAGCTGGATGGCGCGGAGCTTCTGCTTGCAATAAAGAAAGCCGGACTGGTTGGTCCGGCTTCTTCGTTTCGCCATCGCAGGGGAACCACTTGTTTACGAGATTCCCCGCAGATCTTTTTTCGCAATCTAGTGAATTTGCGATCAACTACATTACAAGCGCTAGATTCTCCAATTCCAGTTGTAGGACGGGCATTGCGCACCCTGACATTTCGACCCGGCCAACTGCATCCATTGCCGCCTCGGGCGAAACGCCATAGCCTCTACCCATGAGAAATACTTGGACGAGTTCCGCCGCTTCGCGGGAATCAATCAATCCCCCCTGAAGCAGGTCATTTCGTAAGGCCGCCAGCTCGTTAGTAGTAAATCGTTCTTTCATGGCCGTCATCACCTCCGACTCCGACCTCACCACGTCTTAACTATTAGACTCCGTCAGTGTCGCCTACGTTGCATGCAATTTATGTGCCGCTCTGCAGGCTTTCTTATATATACGTTCAGAAACTTGTTTCGGTTTCTTAAACCCTTTAAAAGCTATAAAGTTGCGCCGGGAGGATTGGAAGCCAACCGACCGCTGGTTCGGGGAAGATGTCTCAAATCCGTCTCGAAACTGACAAGTTGTGTCGTTCCGGGAACAGAGGGGGACACCGAAAGTAATCCAGCATCAGTGACCAGCCCCCGCCCAGAGACTTAGACGTACCTCGGGACTAAAAGCAACGGGAGATGCGAAAGATTACTCGGCAAGCGAAGAAACTACTCCAATTTCTTCGCCAAAAGCTCGTTGACCAACTGGGGATTGGCCTGACCTTTGGAAGCCTTCATCACCTGGCCGACAAAAAATGCAGCGACCGTCTTCTTACCGCCCCTGTATTGCTCGACCTGCTTGGGATTGGCGGCTATGACTTCATCGATGATCTTCTCGAGCGCTGAAGTATCCCGCGACTGTTCGGGTCTGCCTTCGTCTTCGTAAACCTGTGGGAAGTCTTTGGATCGCTCGAAGGAAAGATCGTATAAATCTTTGAGCATCTTGCCGGAGATCGCCCCACTCTCGACCAAGTCCGCAGAAACGGCCACGCCCTTCATGGAAATGGGGGACCGCTCAATCTCCAATCCTCTGGCTTTCAACCGTCCCATCAGTTCGCTCTGGACCAGATTGGCCACGCGCTTGGGATTCTTAGCCGCCTTGGCCGCCTCTTCGAACTGATTGGCTAACGTCCTAGTCAGCGTGAGAACGCCGGCGTCCTGATCGCTGATGCCATAATCCGCGACCATTCGCTTGCGCCGGGCTTCAGGGAGCTCAGGTAACGTCTTGAGAATTTCGGACCGCCATTTTTCGTCGACTACCAGCGGCAGCAAGTCGGGCTCAGGGAAATAGCGGTAATCGTGAGCCTGCTCTTTCGACCGCATGCCGTAAGTTTTGCCCTCGGCGGAGTTGTAGAGGCGAGTTTCCTGCGTGATCTTTCCGCCGGATTCGATAACGTCAATCTGGCGTCCAATTTCATATTCCAGAGCTTCGCGGATGAATCGGAACGAATTGACGTTCTTGACTTCAGTTTTGGTGCCGAATTCCTTCTGCCCTCGTGGTCGCACGCTGATGTTACCGTCGCAGCGAAGCGATCCTTCCTCCATATTGCAATCGCTCACCCCGGTGTACAGAATGATTTCCTTGAGGCGGGTGAGGTATTCGTATGCTTCCTCAGGAGAAGCTATGTCTGGTTCGCTAACGATTTCGATCAGCGGAACACCGCTCCGATTCAGGTCAACTGCTGTGGTGTCGGAAGACCCGGCAAAATCTTCGTGCAAGCTCTTGCCCGCGTCTTCCTCGAGATGAACGCGGGTAATGCCGATTTTTTTCGTTCCAGAAGAAGTCGGAATATTGATCCAGCCGTGTTCGGCCAGCGGCTTGTCGTACTGCGAAATCTGATATCCCTTAGGTAAGTCGGGATAAAAGTAATTCTTGCGCGCAAATATCGAAGTCTCGTTGATACGGCAGTTAATGGCCATCGCCGCGAGTGTCGCGAACTCGACCGCCTTGCGATTCAGGACAGGCAGTGCGCCAGGCAATCCCAGGCAAACGGGACAAACGTTAGTGTTGGGAGGGTTCCCGAACTTTGTGGAGCACGAGCAGAAAATCTTAGACGCCGTCAGGAGCTGGACGTGGACCTCCAGCCCGATGACAGGTTCGTACTTGGCACGAGCGGGAGAGGAGACGTCGGCAGTGGTCGCCATGGGTAGATATTATAGAGGGCCGGAGGGTAAATGAACGTTGGGAAGGCATCGGCTGGTCAACTGCTTCGCATCGCTGGCGCCTTCGTGTTAAACCTCGCCTTCGCCGTCTTGGGCCCGGCTGTCATTGAGTCATCGATCTGGACAGCACTCCCGCGCGCGAGTTCGTTCACTGGAATTGAAGCAAAAGAATGGTTTTTGAGTCTGACAGGTGCAGCCTTGCTCGGATTCTTTATTTCTAGGCGCTGGCGATCCAGAACCGCTGTTTGGGTTTGGATTGTTCCGGCGCTGTTTTTTGCACTTGGAGCCTTGGCGTACTCCGGAAGGGGGAAAAACAGCGCGCTAGTCGACAACGGTTTCTGGAAGCATTTTTTCGCTCCAGACTGCTTCGAGAAATCGAACTGCAGAGACTACTTCGTTTTTACGGTTCCGGCAGCCCGCGCGGCTGCGTATTCCGTGGCAGCATGGATGTCACTTCGCCTTCTGCCTAGACGAGTAAGCACATAAGTGGGTCAAATTTGCGGAGCCTCGCGCCGCCGGACAGCCGAGGGCGGCTGTCCCTACGTGCCCGCGCTAGTTCTTTCCCAGTGGCACATCGAAGTACATCATCTCATTTCCTTTTGAATCGTGGATTCCGGTGAAATAAACGTGCGAGCCAACGGTTGGGTTCGACATATCCAAGACGTCGACGAAGACGAATCCTGCCTGAGTTCCATGTGGTTCCACGGCGCGAGCGTCGAATCGCGCATTTTGGATTTCTTCCTGAGCCTTTGCGCTCACCCCACCACCTGCTTTCTTGGTTGGAAATGGCAGAGGGTAAGTCGTCGTGTGCGCGTGAGGACGCGAAATTCGCCGGTAAATGTCATCAGCGGACATCGGCAGCAGTTTCGTGTGCTCCGGCGTCACCATTTCCACGCTCATCCCCGTCAGGGCGACGGGTTGATCGCCGTCGTTGGTGACGACCACGAAAATTGGCAGAATTCCCAACTCACTGTAGTGGACCGAAAAGATGTTTGCTTTTTCCGCGCTGTCGTAAGGGTCCAAACCTACGCTGACCTGCTCGGTGGAATGGTCGTCGTGCGCTGGGTACGACTTGGCGGGCTGCGGCTTTGGCATCACGAAATCCTTGCCCGCAAGACACAGCATTGGAAAAGCGAAAAGGCAGCTTAGCAAAATCCCGCTTTGAACGAATCCCACAGAAGCACGCGTCATCGACATAGCCATCGCATTATAGGATGCATCCGGCATAGGTTATTACTGCCCTAAGTGGCCTGCAAGCCGTAGCCTCCCAAAGGTTAGAATGGCCTGCACATGTACTGGCTCTACAGTGCGCTGCTGGCAGCCGGGTTGCTGTTGAGTTTGCCCTACTGGCTGTTGGAGTCTGCGCGTCACGGAAAATACCGGGTCGGGCTAGCTGAGCGCCTAGGGAAGGTTCCAGACCGCCTTTCCTACGATCCACATCTCCCCGGGATTTGGGTTCACGCCGTCTCGGTGGGCGAGGTCATTGCAATTACAGGCCTCATATTCGAATTGCGACGGCGATTCCCGCAGCATCGCATAGTTGTCTCAACCACGACGGCGACCGGACAGAAAATAGCTCGGGCAAGATTCGGCGAGGATTCAGTCTTCTACTTTCCACTGGATCTTCCATTCGCCATTCGTCCTTATTTAAAACGGCTGCGGCCGGAATTGATTGTGCTGGCGGAGACGGAGTTCTGGCCGAACTTCTTACGGCTTGCGCATCTCAGCGGCGCGAAGGTTGCTGTCGCAAACGCGCGAATCTCAGATCGTTCATTGCCCGGATACAAGCGGTTTCGCGGCATCATGATCAGGATTCTGCAAGATGTTGATCTGTTTCTGGCTCAGACTGACGAAGACGCGCGGCGGTTGCAAGCCCTCGGAGCGCCTCGAGACCGGGTTGAAGTCAGCGGGAATCTAAAGTTCGACGCTCCCATCCCCGCTCCGCCGCCGATCGTGGACAATCTACGTTTGGCTTTTGAAGGCGCGAACGCAGATCCAATCCTGGTTTGTGGCAGTACCATGGACGGCGAGGAATGGCTGCTGCTTCAAGCCTTCGAAAATATTCTGGTCAGTCATCCCCGAGCCGTGATGATCCTGGCGCCGCGTCATCCGGAGCGTTTCATCCAGGTTGCAGAATTGCTGCGAAAGCTCAATGTGCGCTTCTGGCGTCGTTCGGATTGGAAAGGGGAGCCGATCTCAGGCGGGGTCCTACTGCTGGATTCCATCGGTGAACTTGCCGCACTTTATTCTCTTGCGGATGTAGCCTTTGTTGGCGGAAGTCTGGTGCCAAAGGGCGGCCATAACATTATTGAGCCGGCTCAATATGGCGTTCCCATTGTCGTCGGGAATCACACAGAAAATTTTCGAGACATCGTAAGCTTGTTTCAGAGCCGCAACGCAGTCCGCATTGTTGGCCCGGCTGAACTTCCGCTCGTATTCATGGAACTGTTATCAAACGATGCGGAACGAGTTGCTCTGGGCCGCCATGCCGCCGAAACTCTGCGATCGCAAATGGGAGCAACAGAGAGAACAATCGAAGCCTTGCAAAGATTGTTAATCACTTCGCCTGCCCACGCTACATCTGCCGACGATCATATAGCGGCCCCGCGCGGATGAATCCCCTTTCATCAATTTTCGGATTGGGGGTAACTATCCGAAACACGCTGTACGATCGAGGAGTCTTTAAAGCCCACAAATTGCGAGGTCCCGTGGTCAGCGTTGGAAACATTTCAGTCGGCGGCTCCGGGAAAACACCGTTCGTAATCGCGCTGGGGGAGTTGCTGATCAGCCGGGGAATCCGGTTTGATGTCCTGTCTCGCGGCTATGGACGCAAGACACGAGGCGTGGCCCTCGTAGATAGGAATGGTTCGGCTGAAGAATTCGGTGACGAACCATTGCTGATCGCTCGAAAATTGAGCGTTCCTGTGGTTGTTGGAGAGAACCGTTTCAAGGCGGGCCTGTTTGCGGAAAACAAATTCGGGCCCCAACTCCATCTGCTCGACGACGGATTCCAGCATCGCAGCCTCGCCCGCGATTTCGATATCGTTCTAGTTAATCCCGAGGATTCAAGCGATCGTCTGCTTCCCGCCGGCCGCCTGCGTGAGCCTGTCGCTTCGTTGAGACGTGCGCATGCAGTCGTGTTCACCAATGGCATGCCAGCGGATTCACTTCCGCTTGGTAAAAAGCTGATATGGCAGGCGCGGCGAGGCATCCTAGCTACGAATGTTCCAGCACGCCCGATCGTCTTGGGCGGCATTGCGCGGCCCAAGAATTTTGTCTCCCAGTTGCGCGACGCCGGGATAACTCCAGTCGCCGAATCCTTTCATCGCGATCATCACCGTTACACCGAACGCGATATAGGCGACCTTCTTAAACAGCGAGAGCAAACCGGCGCTAATGGTTTTGTGACCACAGAAAAAGACGCCATCAATTTGGGCCGATTTCGCAACGGCCTCGATCCCTTGGCCGTGGTCCCGGTAACTGTTGAACTCCTTGACTCAGATAACGCAATGGATATCATGCTTCGTACCATCCAAGAGCACAGACCACCGGCATGAGAAAATCGCCTTGCTGATTCATTTATGACCAGGCATCCCAAAGAGTCCGATCGGCTTAAGAAGATCGTCGAGTCGTTCGCCAAAATCACGATTACTGTTGTAGGCGATTTCGTGGCCGACGAATTTGTCTTCGGAGAAATTTCACGTGTCTCTCGCGAAGCGCCGGTACTAATTCTGAAATACCGCGAAAAGATGGTAGTTCCGGGAGGCGGGGCAAATGCTGTCAACAATCTTGCGGATCTCGGCGTTAACGTGCTTCCCGCCGGCATTGTCGGAAACGACGAGGCAGGACGGCTCTTGCTGAAAGGCTTCCGCAAAAAACACGTCCCAGTCAGTGGGATTCTGAAAGGCCCGGGCTACGCCACTCCGACAAAAACCCGTATTCTGGCTGGAATGACCCACTCGTCGCGACAACAGGTCGTGCGCGTCGA
>Ga0073928_10003412_pt1 | contig 25181 bp, 22 predicted proteins | sample PaiPotPPA55metaG_FD_76969 | JGI IMG/M metagenome (GOLD analysis project Ga0073928, IMG submission 76969) | Iron sulfur acid spring bacterial and archeal communities from Banff, Canada, to study Microbial Dark Matter (Phase II) - Paint Pots PPA... ...
CCGCAAGCGGGGCGAGGTTAAGGTCCTCTACCTGATCACCGCCGGGCCCTGGTCCGGCACGGCAACTGCCAGATGGTCACTATTCCGTTTCAACGTCTTCCAGACGGACCCCGCGCCCTGCTTGCAGGCTATCGCGTGCCTGCTCGATCCGGCGCAAGAATCGCGGATCGTTTTCAAGCCGATATTCAAACCAGTCCTCTTCTGACTCGAACCCGATCAGAATCCCAGCCGGCCGGCCGTGACGAGTGATAACGATCTCCTGTGTCTCCGCCTCGCGAAGATACCGAGAAAGATCATCCTTGACCTCCGAGAGCGGAACTTCTTTCACGCCGGATTTCCGAACATTGCGAGCCATGCCTGAGCCTCCGATTTGGACACGATCGCCAGAACCTCGACGGTCGTTTCGGTTACGTCATAGAATATCCGCACGTCGCCGACGCGAAGCCGATACTGCGGCTTGCGCAGGCCGCGTAATCGTTTGATGCGGCTTCGGCTCGCCTTTTTCGGCTCATGCCTCAAATGCACTTCGAGCGCTGCCCTGGCGTCGGCCCGAACGTTCGCTTTTAGCCTTTTGAGATCTTCGACGGCCTCAGGGGCCAAGACTATCGCGAACGGCATTCTGGCTAGCTTATAGCCAGAATAGCCGGCCGTCAAATTCAGGTATTGGGTGGCAGCCGGACTCAAACTGTTGCCACGAAAGGATGGATTGCTTCGTCGCTGGCGCTCCTCGCAATGACGACCAACTCACCTGATCACTGCCGGCCCTGATCCCTCGCCGCGCTTTTTTGACCGACGCCGGAGTTTCACTTTTTAGTGCCCCTACGTTCTTCACCAGCAGCATAACGAGGCATGTCAGCCACCGCATGCTCGAAAGCACTTCGTATTTCCGACTGACTGAATCCCTTGTCCCACAATTCAGTCATGAAAGTATTGATGATACTGCGCAGTGGAATTTCCGAATATGGATTACTGGAATAAAGCTCGGCGCATTTCTGTGCGAAGTCCGCAGCGGCATAGAGACATTGCCCTTCCCATGGAATTTCGTTTTCATTAGACATCGAAGTCTCCACTTACCTGATCACCGCAGGTCCCTGATCCGGCACAGCCACATCGAGCACGCGCAATTGCACGCGCTCGGTGCCCTGCCAGCGATCGACCGCGAGCGATCCGGCCACATGCAGCGGCTGGCCGCGATGCGCCACTAGCGCGTTGCCGAGTTTTTGCCCGATCGATCGGAACGCGATGCCGTTGACGATGGCGCCGTCGCCGGATTTGAACCGGACGCGCAGATGCGCCTGTCCCACTTCATCGGCATAGACCAGCTGATGCGACGGCAGCGCGATCACCGGCTCGGGATTGCCGCTGCCGAACGGCCCGGCGCGATTGAGCGTCGCCGCCAGTTCAGTCGTCACCCCGCGGGCGCTGACGGCGCCGTCGATGAAGAGTTCGTTGACATGACGCGAGGCCGCCACGTCATGGGCGAGCGCGCTTTCCATGGTGGCGCGGAATTCCGCCAGTTTTTCTTTGCGCAAGGTGACGCCCGCGGCCATGGCGTGGCCGCCGCCCTTGAGCAACAGACCGTCATGAACGGCCTGCCGCACCGCCTTGCCGAGGTCGACGCCGCCGATCGAGCGGCCCGAGCCGGTGGCGATGCCGCCGGGCTCGAGCGCGATGGCAAAGGCCGGCCGGGAGAATTTTTCCTTCAGCCGTGACGCAACCAGGCCGACCACGCCGGGATGCCAGCCTTCCGACGCGGTGACGATCACCGAACCCTTGTCCTCCAGCCCGAGCGAAGCCAGCGCCTCGGCTTCGGCCTGCGCTTCGGCCATCTGCTCGATGATGCGGCGCTCGCCGTTCAACCGATCGAGCTCGGCGGCGATCCGCGCGGCTTCCGAGACGTCGCCTTCCAGCAATAGCCGCACCCCGAGATCGGCGCGCCCGATCCGGCCGCCGGCGTTGATGCGCGGTCCCAGCATGAAGCCGAGATGCCAGGCCTCGGGCGGACCGTTCAGCCGCGAGACATCCATCAGCGCGGTATGACCGACATGATCGCGGCGCCGCATCGCGATCAGGCCTTTGGCCACGAAGGCGCGATTGAGCCCGACCAGCGGCGCGACGTCGGCGACGGTGCCGAGCGCGACATGATGGAGCATGCCCAGGAGATCCGGCTCCGGCCTTTCGCCGGTCCAAAACCCCCGCGCGCGCAGCTCGCGATTGACCGCGACCAGCGTCACCAGCACCAGACCGACGGCGGCAAGATGGCCGAGGCCCGAGAGGTCATCGGGCCGGTTCGGGTTCACCAGCGCGTCGACCTCGGGCAATTCATCGCCGCATTGGTGGTGATCGATCACGACCACCGACATCCCGAGCCGGCGGGCTTCCGCCAAAGGCTCGAGGCTGGTGGTGCCGCAATCCACCGTCACCAGCAGCGTGGCGCCCTTGCCGGCGAGCATGCCGATGGCCTCGGCATTGGGGCCGTAGCCCTCAAAAATCCGGTCGGGAATATGAATCAGGGGATCGAGCCCGCAATGGCGCAGGTGCCAGGCCAGCAGCGCCGCCGAGGTGGCGCCGTCGACGTCGTAGTCGCCGAAGATCGCGACCTTTTCGTTTCGCACGGCCGCATCCGCGATGCGTTTGGCGGCGGCTTCCATCTGGGTCACGGTCGAGGGATCGGGCAGCAGTTTGCGGATGGTCGGATCGAGAAAGTCCTCGACGGCGTCGATCTCGACGTCGCGCCCGGCCAGCACCCGCGCCAGCATCTCTGGCAAGTGATGGCGTTGCGCGATCGCCAGCGCCCGCGCCGCGCCCCGCGCATCGAGCCGGTCGCGCCACAGTTTTCCGGTCGCCGAATGCGCGACGCCAAGAAACGCCGGCGGGGCTTCGACAGGCAATGCGGATGCGGGAAGCGTCATGATGCTTTCAGGAGATAAGCACGAAATGCGCTTTCGACAAAGACGGCGGTGCAGGGTGTATGTGATGTATCGTGTCCCGGACGCGGTGCAGCGCTCTCCTGGCGATGCAAAGCATCGTCCGGTGACACTGCTCCGCAGAGCCGGGACTCAATAGAGCTTAGGCCCCGGATCAGCAGCGCACCACGCCGCAAGCCATAGCGCGTCGAAGACGCGCGTGAGCGCGCTGGTGGCGCTGCGCAGCATCCGGGGCACGATAGCATCAGCACCCCATCCGTCCGGCAACCTCGCCAAAATCCTTCGCCACGATATCCCAATCGCCGGTCGCCTCTCTGTCGTATTTCTGCAGCGGGCCGTATTCGGTCGGGCGCGCGACAAAGGCGGTCTTCAGTCCCAGCTTCTGGGCGGCCTTGAGGTCGTGGTTATGCGCGGCCACCATCATGACCTGTTCCGGCGCGAGACACAGCAGGCGCGCGGCGCCGAGATAGGTTTCCGGGTCGGGCTTGTAGTGCTGGAACAGTTCCGCCGACATGATGAGGTCCCATGGCAGCCCGGCGAATTTCGCCATGTTGGTCAGCAGCGCGACATTGCCGTTCGAGAGCGGGCTGATGATGTATTTGGTCTTCAGCCGGGTCAGCCCGGCGACGCTGTCAGGCCAGGGATGGAGCCGGTGCCAGCCCATCGTGAGGGTATGCAGATCGTCGTCGGTCAATCCGGAAATCTCGAACTGCGCGACCAGTTTCTCCAGTGACCGCCGGTGCAGCGTGTCGAGGATGACATAACCATGCTCGGGGTGCTTTCGGACCTCGTCCATCGACGCGGCATAGACCGCGCGCCAGCCATCCACCAGCGCGGTCCAGTCCGCATGGACGCCACGCGTCAGGCTCCATTTGGTGAAATCCGCGATCAGGCTGGTGCGCCAGTCGACCACGGTGCCGAACACATCGAACACCAGGGCTTTTACCGCGGAAATATCGGACATGCTTGCTCCCGGGTTTTTCTTATTCGTCATTCCGGGATGGTCCGAAGGACCAGACCCGGAATCTCGAGATTCCGGGTCTGGTGCTAACGCACCATCCCGGAATGACGGCTTCAATCGAGGTGAAATTTCTCCAATTGCCGGTGCTCGGCCTTGATGTAGCGGACCGTCCCGGTCACCGAACGCATCACCACGGTTTCGGTCTGAATAACGTCCTTGCGGAACTTGACGCCCGAAAGCATCGAACCATCGGTGACACCGGTGGCCGCAAACAGGCAGTCGCCCTTTGCCATGTCCTCGATGCCGTAAATCATGCGCGGATCGATCACCCCCATCTTGCGGGCGCGCTCGCGTTTTTCCTCGCTGTCGAGGATCAGCCGGCATTGCATCTGGCCGCCGATGCAGCGCAGCGCCACCGCCGCCAGTACGCCTTCGGGCGCGCCGCCGGTCCCGATATACATGTCGACGCCGGTATTGTCGGGATCGGCGCAATGGATGACGCCTGCGACATCGCCATCGGTGATGAGGCGGACCGCAGCACCGGTGGAGCGCACGCCGTTGATGATATCGGCATGGCGCGGACGATCGAGCACCAGCACGGTGATGGCCGAGGGATCGACGCCCTTGGCCTTGGCCAGCCGGCGAACATTATCGGCCGGCGGCGCGTCCAGTTCGACCACGCCTTTGGCGTAGCCCGGACCGATCGCCAGCTTCTGCATGTAGACGTCGGGCGCGTGGAGCAGCGTGCCGCCGTCGGCCATCGCCATGGTCGCGATCGAGCCGGGCATGTTCTTGGCACACAGCGTGGTTCCTTCCAGCGGATCGACCGCGATATCGACCCTCGGGCCGGCATTGATGCCGACCTTCTCGCCGATAAACAGCATCGGCGCCTCGTCGCGTTCCCCCTCGCCGATCACCACGGTGCCTTCGATCGGCAGCTTGTTGAGTTCGCGGCGCATCGCGTCGACCGCGGCCTGATCCGCGGCTTTCTCGTTGCCGTGGCCGCGCAGCCGCGCGGCCGATACCGCCGCGCGTTCCGTCACCCGCACGATTTCCAGCGTCAGGATGCGCTCCAGCAGGAGCTGCGGGGGGACGGAAATATGGGTCGTCATCGGCGAACTCCTTTAAGACTTAACTTGCGGATCTTGCGGCCCGCATACCATTGCTTCTTGCGTTTCTTGCATCGTCTGATCGGACCATCAGACCATGATAAGATTGAATCGGATCATGATCTCATTTCTTTGCATGAACTTTTCGCAAAAACCGGTTCCCACTGTTCCGGATCATGCCCTAGTTCTTTTCGATCCGTATCACCTGCGGCCGGCCGCTGATCACCTTGTCGCGCTGCACTGCCTCAAGCGCGCGATGAACCGCGTCTTCGCTGGTGGCATAGGTGATCAGGATCACCGGCACCGGCGCAGCTTTCCCCGACTTCCCGCTGGCGTCAACGCCATCGGGATGGCGCTGCACGATCGATTCAATGGAAATTTTCTGCTCGGCAAGCCGGGTGGCGATGGTAGCGGCGGTGCCGGCCAAATCGCGCGCCATCAAGCGAATGTAATAGCCACCCTCATGGCGCTCCATCGGTGCCTTCCTGGTCGCACGCAACCGCGCCTCCGGGCGTCCGAACGGCAAGGCGCGAATACCGCGCGCGACGTCGGCAATGTCGGCGACGACGGCCGATGCGGTTGCCGCTCCCCCCGCGCCCGGACCGACCAGCGTGATCGGCGGGATGCCCTCGCCGTCGATGGTCACCGCGTTGGTGACGCCCATGACCTGTGCGATCGAGGATGATTTGGGAACCATGGTCGGATGCACGCGCTGCTCGATGCCTTTCGCGGTGCGCACCGCAACCCCGAGCAGTTTGACGCGGTAGCCGAGTTCTTCCGCGGCGCGGAGGTCTTCCGGCGTGATCGAGGAAATGCCCTCGACGTAAACCGCGCTCTGCGCGACCTTGGCGCCGAAAGCGAGGCTGGCAAGTATCGCAAGTTTCTGCGCGGTATCGTGGCCATCGACGTCGAATGACGGGTTGGCCTCCGCATAACCCAGCCGCTGGGCGTCCTTCAGGCATTCGGCGAACGATAACCCTTCCTGTTCCATCCGGGTCAGGATGTAGTTGCAGGTGCCGTTGAGGATGCCGTAGACGCGATTGATATCGGTGCCCGCCAGCCCCTCGCGCAGGGTTTTGATCACCGGGATCGCCGCGCCGACTGCGGCCTCGAAATTCAAGGCCCCGCCATGCTTCTCGGCAAGCTTCGCCAGCCGCAATCCGTGCCTGGCGATCAGCGCCTTGTTGGCGGTGACCACCGACTTGCCGGATTTCAGGGCCATCTCGATCGCCGACAATGCGGGCTCGCCCGCCCCGCCCATCAATTCGACAAAGCAATCGATGCCGGGATCGCCGGCCAGCGCCAGCGGGCTCTTCGCCCAGCCAATGCCGCGCAGGTCCAGAGCCCGCTTCTTCACCTTCGAACGCGCGGTGACCGCGACGACGCGGATGCCGCGTCCGCAGCGCGCCGACAGAGTTCGGCTCTGCTGCTCGATGAGACGGACCACTTCGGCGCCAACGGTGCCGAGCCCCGCAATACCCACTTTCAGGGGTGCGACCATGACGGGAAAAACCTGCCGGAGAGATTTGAACTGGGCATGATCTGATCCGAAAACCGTCTCCATCCTCGGGTCAAGCCCAAGGACATGCTTTTCGGGATCACGCCTATCGCCGGTTGGCGAGAGGAACCACGTTGTGCAATGTTTCGATGCCGCTTTCAAGGAAGCGGCGCACGCCGCGGGCGGCCTGGCGAATCCGCTGCTCGTTTTCCACCATGGCGATGCGGACATAGCCCTCGCCGTGCTCGCCAAAGGCAACCCCGGGCGAAACCACGACGCCGGATTTCTCGACCATCAGGGTCGCAAACTGCATGCTGCCGACGCCGCGGAAGGCTTCGGGCAGCGGCGCCCACGCGAACATCGAGGCTTCGGGCGGCGGAATCTCCCAGCCGGCGCGGCCGAATGACTCCACCAGCGCATCCCGGCGCTTGCGGTAGGTGTCGCGCATCTCGCGAATACAATCATCCGGACCGTTGAGCGCCGCGGTGGCGGCGACTTGAATAGGCGTGAACGCGCCATAATCCAGATAGGATTTCACCCGCGCCAGCGCCGCGATGATCCGCTCATTGCCGACCGCAAATCCCATCCGCCAGCCGGCCATCGAAAAGGTCTTCGACATCGAGGTGAATTCCACGGTCACATCGATCGCGCCGGGAACCTGCAGCACCGAGGGCGGCGGGTTATTGTCGTCGAAATAGACTTCCGCATAGGCCAGATCCGACAGAATGAAGATCTCATGCTTCTTCGCGAACGCCACCAGATCCCGGTAGAAATCGAGACTTGCGACATAGGCCGTCGGATTGGACGGATAGCAGACGACGATCGCCAACGGCTTCGGGATCGAATGGATGATCGCCCGCTCCACCGCCTCGAAGAATTGCGGCGTCGGCTCCGACGGGACCGAGCGGATCACCCCGCCGGCCATCAGGAATCCAAAGGCGTGAATCGGATAGCTCGGATTGGGACACAGCACCACATCGCCCGGCGCGGTAATGGCCTGGGCGACGTTGGCAAAACCCTCTTTCGAGCCCAGCGTCGCAACGATCTGGGTCTCCGGATTGAGTTTCACGCCGAAGCGCCGGTCGTAATAGGCCGCCTGCGCCTTGCGCAGGCCGGTAATCCCGCGCGACGCCGAGTAGCGGTCGGTTCGCGGCTTTCCCAGCGTTTCCTTCAGCTTTTCGATGACATGGGGAGGCGTCGACAGGTCCGGATTGCCCATGCCGAGATCGATGATATCGGCGCCGGCATTTCGCGCCGCCGCCTTGGCCCGGTTGACCTGTTCGAACACGTAGGGCGGCAGGCGGCGGATGCGGTAAAAATCTTCCATGGACCTTGCTCCGGCAACCGGCGCGGACAGAATCGCCGGTACATTTTGCAACGAAACGCCATTCGGTTTCGTCCAGAAGTCGCGCAAAATCAGAGATTTAGCGCGAATTCAGGCGCAAATTCGGTATCTTGGCCAAAATTGCGGTTGAATGGGGTTCTTTTACCACGGACGCCCGGTCGCGCCAGCGGTCAGATCACTTCGCGGCCGAGTCTTTGGCGGCGGCCGCGGAGGCCTGGCGTTCCCGCGCGGCCACCAGTTCGCTCTGGATCTTGGCCCGCTCGGCCGGGTTCATCGCAGCCTCTTCGCGATCCGGAGGCAACTCATTCACCGGCAGATACGCACTATTGTCCTTGGCGCGCGCCGGCGCGTCGGCTGGCGTTCCGACCAACGGAAGATCGGCGATCGAAATCGAGCAGCCGCCCAGAGCGAGCGCCAACAGCAGCAGCGCCCCCAAGGCCAGTGCTCTGTTTTCTTCTCGGCCCACCGACATCCGTCCGCCAGTCCCAAAACACGAATTCCTGCGGCCGCCGATGCCCATTTGATCGGCGGGTTGCTGCGGCGCCAACACCATTGTCGCCCGAAACCATTAAATCCGGAACAACAAACCGTAGCCGTGCGGCCTCAATGTGACGGAACCAAGATGCTTGTCGCAGTGCAGCACAGGGGTTGCCGGGATTGACCTGCGAATGTCATCGCGGATCTGCGCGGTGACGAACTGGAAATGAAGATATAGTGTCAGGTTATGGCTGACGACACGATCCAAACCGAGACCGCGAAGAAATTTGACCCCGAGGCTTTCGCGATCAACCTCGCGCGAGCGATGGAGAGCAGCGGCCAGGCGCTGGCCGCCTATCTCGCGCCACGTGACGGTGGCGAACCCAGGGACCGGCCGCCGAGCGAACTCGCCGAAGTCATTAAGACCTTCAGCGCGGTGGCGGAATATTGGCTGTCGGACAAGGACCGAACCGCAGAACTGCAGGCCAAGATCGCCAAGGCCTATCTCGATCTGTGGGGCTCGTCGATACGCCGCCTCGCCGGCGAGCAGGCGTCGCCGGCGATCGCGCCGTCGCCGCGCGACAAGCGATTTGCCGACCCCGAATGGAAATCGAACCAGTTTTTCGATTTCGTGCTGCAACTCTATCTGCTCACGACGCAGTGGGCGCACGACCTGGTGCGCAACGCCGAAGGCCTCGATCCGCATACCCGCAAGAAGGCCGAATTTTACGTCCAGCAGATCACCAACGCGCTCGCGCCGTCCAACTTCGTGCTGACCAATCCGGAGGTGCTGCGCGAGACTCTGGTGTCCAACGGCGACAATCTCGTGCGCGGCATGAAAATGCTGGCGGAAGATATCGCGGCCGGACACGGCGCGCTGCGCATCCGCCAGTCCGATCCTTCCGACCTCGCCGTCGGCGTCAATATGGCGACGACGCCGGGCAAGGTGATCTTCCAGAATGAGCTGATGCAGCTGATCCAATACGCGCCTTCGACGGAAAACGTGCTGCGCACGCCGCTTCTGATCGTGCCGCCGTGGATCAACAAATTCTACATCCTCGACCTCAAGCCGGAAAAATCCTTCATCAAATGGTGTGTCGATCAGGGCCTCACGGTGTTCGTGATTTCCTGGGTCAACCCGGACAAGAGTCTCGGAGCCAAGACCTTCGAGGATTATATGAGGCAAGGCCCGCTGGCGGCGATGGACGCGATCGAGCGGGCGACCGGCGAAATGAAAGTCCACACCATGGGCTATTGCGTCGGTGGCACCCTGCTCGCCTCGACGCTGGCATGGCTCGCGGAAAAGCGCCGCGTGCGCGTGACTTCGGCGACCCTTCTGGCGGCGCAGGTCGATTTCACCCACGCCGGCGATCTTCTGGTGTTCGTCGACGAAGACCAGATTTCGGCGCTCGAGCGCGACATGCAGGCATCCGGCGTGCTCGAGGGAGCCAAGATGGCGATGGCCTTCAACATGCTGCGCTCGAACGACCTGATCTGGTCCTATGTCGTGAGCAATTATCTGAAGGGCAAGCCACCCGCAGCATTCGATCTGTTGCACTGGAATTCGGATGCGACGCGAATGCCGGCGGCGAACCATTCCTACTACCTGCGCAACTGCTATCTGGAGAACCGGCTGTCGGCGGGGACCATGGTGCTTGACAACACCATGCTCGATCTTTCGAAGATCAAGGTGCCGATCTACAACCTGGCGACGCGCGAGGATCATATCGCGCCGGCGGATTCGGTGCTTTACGGCTCGCAGTTTTTCGGCGGCCCGGTGAAATATGTCCTGTCAGGGTCGGGGCATATTGCCGGCGTGGTCAACCCGCCGGCGACAGGCAAATATCAGTACTGGACCAACGACAACATCAAGGACACAACACTGGCGGACTGGCTCAAGGGCGCCCAGGAGCATAAGGGATCGTGGTGGCCGGACTGGCGCGGCTGGCTTCAGGCCATTGACTGGGAGGAAGTCCCCGCCCGCGCCGCCGGCGCTGCCGCACTGCCGCCGATCGAGGACGCGCCAGGGAGCTACGTCCGCGTCCGCGCATAGCGCAGCGATCCGGGTTTGAATATAACAAGCCGTCCCGCCGGGACGTGATCCGAAAAACTGCAATTGAGGGGGAACCTATGACGCGCGAGTTGTTCTGGCTGACGCTGACGGTGATTCTGACCGGGCTGTTGTGGCTCCCCTACACGCTTAATCGCACCCAGGTTCGCGGCCTTTCGGGCGCGATGGCCAATCCGTCGCGCAACGACAAGCCGCACGCGGAATGGGCCACCCGCCTGATGTTCGCGCACGACAACGCGGTCGAGAACCTCATCATCTTCGCGCCGCTGGTGCTGATCCTGGCCGAGATTGATTATTCCACCAAGTGGACCGTCTATGCCTGCGCCGTGTATTTCTGGGCCCGGGTCGCGCATCTGATCGTCTACACGCTGGGCCTGCCGGTGTTCCGCACGCTGGCTTTCACGGTGGGCTTTCTCGCCCAGGCCGTGCTGGCGCTGGCGATCTTCAAGGTCGTTTGAGCTTCGAGGGATCAGAGGCTTTCCGCGCCACAACGAACAGCATCCGCGCCGGCGGGCTGTGGCTCCGACGCTTGCCACGACCTTTTCCGGTGCGAACCGAATGCGATCAGGCCATGAAATCTCTTCGGTTCCATCGGTACCGAGGATAGAAATTGCCCTCGCTGGGCAAATCTATGCGATGCACCCGCTCTGGTTGCAAGGCCAATCATCCGGTCCTCATCTTGCGGCGCCCCCGCACTTCATCAGGATTTGTGTTGACAATTTCCAGTTGCAAGTTTTTAATTCTAACCGAATTGGCGTCGGGACAATTTGCCCACTATCCGAATTTATTCATTTCACTTTCTTCAACCGTTTCCAAATCTGATTTCACTATTCCGGGTTCATTGAACCGCGTTGCTTGACTGGCTGCGACCACTCCACTTGCGTTTAAGGGGATGCCGATCATGCACTATCGCCCTCTGCTTTCCGTTAGCTTCGCAACTGCTGCCGCTCTTGTCGCGCTGACTGGTCTGTCAGGACCATCGCCGGCCCAAACGGCCGCCGCGGCAGCCGCCCCTCCGGTCAAGCCGCTCCCGCTTCAGCTTAAATGCGATGCCGTACCCATGCCCGATCCATTCAAGGGCAAGCTCGCCGGCCGAGAGCTTCCCTCGGGGATTATCCCTGTCGGCCCCGATGATAGGTCCAAGATCCTGTCCTTAGATCTGCCATGTCAGGATCGAGCGCTCCCGACGGGACCCGAGGACGTCGGATTGGACAATCTCCAGCGCACTTTCGATTTCTATTCCTGGCGCACTTTCATCGCGCTGAATTCGCCGGCCGACGGCAAGACCACGATCAGTGACTCGAAGCCGGACACGCGGACGCGATGGGAGGATATGGACAATTTCAAGCAACTGCTCGACGTCATGCTGCCGGCCAGGCTGCAGCCGCCGAAATGGCCGACCGACAGGGCCGGGATGGAAGCGGAGCGCGAGCGACTGATGCCGGAGGAGTGCCGCGCCCTGCATAAGGAGATGCCCGAGCGGATGGTCGTCCAGATGATCGAGGAGAGTTTCAACGAGCCGTTCAAGACCGGCCCCTTGATCGATCAGCAAGGACACTACGCCATCTTCGATATCCTGATGAACCGGCAGATGTTCAACTACATTCTGGAACATCATCTGAACAGCAAAGCCGGACAAATGAGCGCGGCGAACGCCGGTCTCGCAGTCGACTTTCCCCCCGGCCAGAATTCCGACGGCACGCTGGGAGCCTTCATGCTCAAGGTCTCCTGGAAAATTCTCGTGCCCGACGAAATCCAGGCCAAGAATTTCCACATGGTGAAGGCGCTGGTGTTGATGCCGCCGGGCGATCCGAAGGCAAAGCGGCCGTGTTTGCCGGAAACCCTGGGGCTGATCGGCTTTCATGCGGTGCACAAAACCGCGAGCCGTCCGCAGTGGATCTGGACCTCGTTCGAACACATTAAAAATGTGCCGGATACCAACGAGGTCGCTGATCATCATTTCAGCGGTCCGTACAATTTCTATGACGTCAATTGCAAGGATAACTGTGCCGAAGTGAACGCGACGCCGCCGCGGCAGTATTGGCAGCCCGATCCGGCCCTGAAGTTGAAGTTCAAGGATGCCAAGTTCAAAAGCCAGATCGTTCGCGAAACGCCGCTGACGGATGCGGCCAGGCACATGAACGATATTTTTCACGATATGCTGAAGGGCACCGTCTGGGTGAACTACATCTTGCTCAGCACCCAATGGCCGAGCGTGTTTGGATGCACGATATTGCACTCACAAAGCTCCGAAGCCGCCGCGCCCAAGACCGACTTTCTGAAGCAGCCGGATATGACCTGCTCTCCCGCGCCGACCTATTTGGCGAACTCCACACTGGAAACCTACAGCCAGGGAAAAATTCCACTGGCGTCGTCGAGTTGCATCGGCTGTCACGGCAACGCGGTGAGTTTCCAAACCGGCGCGTCGAATCCCAGGTCCGGTGAGGTCCGCCTCAATCAATCGGACTTCACGTTCATCCTGGAGAAGGCGCAGTGAACAAGACTTCCGCGCGGCCAATGCAGGTGCAATTCAAACCTTGAAAATGATTGGGGGCCATGATGAGCACGTCACCGCATCAGGAGCGCAATCGAATTGCCCAAGGCGCGACGGACCAGGAACAGTCCGGCGAAGTTTCCCGACGCTCGATGCTGGCCGGCACGGTGGCGACGACCGCGGTGGCAGCCGTCGGCCCGATCCCCGGTTCGGCCTATGCCCAAGGCGCTGATCCGAATTCCAAGAAGGACATGATGGCCTTCCTGCTTCTGTCCGCCGCGCTCACGGGAGTCCATGTGGCCATTCTGGCGCCCGAATTCACTCAAGATAAGAATGATCCGTTGAATTCGGACCCTGGCGTCGACCCGATCAACGTCAAAAACGAATACTTCGCCTGGGTCAATGCCAGCGATGGACCGACATTCAGCAAGCTGCTGCAAATTGCCAAGGACCATCCGCTATCGGCGACCGACATCATCGATGGCGTGAATGCCGGCGACGATACCAGGTTCCTGGCGCGGAGCATCGTTTTGCTGTGGTACCTCGGCTCCTGGTACAAACCGGCCGACCTGCAGAAAAATTCCGCACCGGGCACCCGTGCATCGATCGACTCCCAGGTCGTGTCAGCGAAAGCCTATACCCAGGGTCTGGTCTGGCAAATCGTGCAGGCTCACCCGATGGGCTACAGCAACCTGCAATTCGGTTACTGGTCGCGCGAGCCCGTCGATCCCAACGATCAAAATGTAAGGTCTGATCTCGGCTTCATCACGCCAACGATTCCCTGAGGGAGCCAGCCATGGCCGAAAATGGTAATTGCATCAAATGCGACGTCGCGATTGTCGGATCCGGCTTCGCCGGCGCCCTGATCGCCAATGAATTGAGCCAGAAGGGCATCAGCGTCGTAATTCTCGAGGCCGGGCCGGGCGTTCAGCCCAATATCAATGGCTACATGAAGCGGTTCTACAACGCTGCCGTCAAGGTGCCCGAGAGCGCCTATCCTCCGGAACTGTTCGCGGCCCCGGAAAAATTGGCGGCCGGCAGACCGACGTCGGCGACGCTCGGCCCTACAAGCTGGAATAATCCCAAACAGAGCTATTTCGTTCAAAAGGGGCCGCGACCCTTCACCAGCACCTACGAACGCGTCGCCGGGGGCACGTCGCATTGGCTCGGAACCTCCTTGAGATTCGTGCCAAGCGATTTCACCATGAAGACGAGCTATGGCAAGAACGCGTCCGACTTTCCGTTCCCGGATTGGCCGAAGGACATCACCTCCAAAACAATGAGCAAGTGGTACGGCCTGGCGGAGGCCGAACTCGGTGTTTCGGCCGATGTGAAGGAGCAAAGCTTTCTCGGTATCGATTTTCCCAAAGATTACACTTACCCAATGCCGGGGATTCCGCCTTCACTGATCGATCAACGTATCGGCAAGGTGCTCGCAAAGTTATCGGACGACGAGACCAGATTTCTCGGAATGGAGAAGCCCGTCACCGAGGTCAAGGTGCGAAGCCTGCCTGCGGCGCGCAATTCCCAGCCCTACCGCAATCGCCGCGCCTGCGCCGGCAACACCAACTGCATTCCGATCTGTCCGATCCAGGCCAAATATGACCCGACCATCACGTTGAACGAGGCGACCAACCGAGGGGCCAATCTCTTGGATCACGCGGTCGCCAGCGAGATCATCCTCGAGAACGAACGCGTCAGCCAGATCAATTTTATCAAGTACGAGAACGAGGCTGGGCCAAAGACGGGGGACGGCTGCGTCAAAGCCAAGATCTACGTCATCGCCGCCAATGCCATCGAGACGCCGCGGCTGTTGCTGATGTCGAGGAACAAGGGCCGCACCGCCAAAGGCGTGGCCAACAGCAGCGACATGGTCGGGCGTCACCTGATGGACCACCCCTATTATGTCGCCTGGGCCCTGCTGCCGCCAACGGCGAAGCCGGTATTCCCCTATCGCGGCCCGCTGATCACCTCGGGGATCGGCGATCTCTGCGACGGCCCGTTCCGCGCCAAGCGTGCGGCATTTCGGGTCGATATCGGCAATGAGGGCTGGAACTACGTGATTGCGGGTAGCGCATTCGGCGCCGATCCCCACCTTACGACCGTCGATTTTGTCAATGGGATGAACTCGGGCAGCCTCAATGCAAAGGAGTTCAACCAATTCGGCAAGGATAACGTGACGCTGTTTGGTGCCGATCTGGCCCACAAGCTGAACGATCTGATTTCGCGACAGTTCCGGATTGGATTCCTGGTGGAGCAAACTCCGGATCCGAACAACCGCGTGACCCTGTCCTCGGAATTCAAGGATGCCTTGGGACTGCCGCGTCCGGAGATTTCCTACGATCTCTCGGAGTATACAAGGCAAGGATTCGTCGCCGCTTTTCGAATGCGAAAGCTCATCTTCGACAAGATGGGTGCGACGGATTTCACCCATCGCGCGCCCGATCCTTCAAGCGGCAGTCCCGGCCGCTTCGAGGAGACAATCGATGGCCAGCGCGTCACGCTGACCTACGGCGGTGCTGGCCACATCATGGGCACCTACCGGATGGGCGACAATCCGAAGACGTCGGTGGTCGATTCGTTCCAGCGCTCCCACGATCACAACAACCTGTACCTGGTCGGCAGCGGCACGTTTCCGACCGGCGGCACCGCCAATCCGACGCTGACGCTGTCGGCGCTGGCGCTGCGAACCGCGGACAAGATTGCTGGCGACCTCAGGTCGCACGGCTAGGCGCGGCGCAATCGGCGGAGGCAACCATGACGCGCACGCACCGGTACCGCAATCTGCTGATCGCCTCTTGTGCGGTCGCGGCGCTTTGGTTTGCGCCCAATCCGGCACGGGCCGCCGCAGATGCGTGCCCGGCTCCCGTGCCGAACCACATTCCGGATCCGCCCCCGCCACCGCTCAATCTCGGCACGATCAAGAAGCTTTTGCTCGACTATCACGCGATGCACTACAACGATGACGTCGCGGCGGTGTTCGAATCGGCGAAACAATTCGTCAAGCAGAACGCCGCCCGTTCGAAACGGCCTGCGCTTGTGATGGATCTCGATGAGACGTCGCTCACCAATTGGCCGAACCTGGCCGCCGACGATTTTGGTTTCATCGCAGACGGCTCTTGCGACGTGCTGCCGGCGGGCCCGTGCGGATTCAATCGATGGATCCTCAAGTCGAGCGCCGAGGCAATTGAACCGGCGCGAAAGCTGTTCAAGGTTGCCAAGGACAACGGCGTCGCAGTGATTTTCATCACCGGCCGCCCTGACAGCCAACGAGACGCGACCATCATCAATCTCGATCACGTCGGATATGACGGCTGGACCGAGCTTCGAACGCGACCTGACCGGGACGAAGGAACGGTGCAGCACTACAAGACGAAGGAGCGCATCAAGGTCGAGGACGAGGGCTACACCATCATCGCCGATGTCGGCGATCAGATGAGCGACCTTGATGGCGGGCATAGCGGCTGCACCTTCAAGGTGCCCAATCCGTTCTACTTCATCCGCTGAAGTAGCCACTTCACGGAAACAGCGCGATCTGTTCCAGCCCGGTCGCTTCAGGAAATCCAAGCATCAGGTTCATGTTCTGGATCGCCTGCCCGGCCGAGCCCTTCACCAGATTATCGAGCACCGAAATGACGATCGCGCGGTTCTTGATGCGATCGGCGAACACGCCGATCTGGACGTAGTTCGAGCCGCGAACGTTCTGTGTCTGCGGCAGCACGCCCTTTTTTGCGACACGGACGAACGGCTCGTCGCGATAGGCTTGCGCCAGCGCTGCGCGCAGATCGTCCGCGCTCGCGCCGTTGAGCCTGACATAGGACGTGCAGAGTTCGCCCCGGCTCATCGGAATGAGATGCGGCGTGAAGTTCACCGTCACCTTGGCGCCCGCCGCGACGCCGATCTCCTGTTCGATCTCCGGCGCATGCCGGTGCGTGCCCACCGAATAGGGAGAAAGCCCCTCGCCGGCTTCGCTGAACAGCGTACTCTGCTTCAGGCCGCGGCCGGCGCCGGTAACACCGGATTTGGCGTCGATGACGATATCGTCCACGTCAATCAATTTTGCACGGGCGAGCGGAACCAGCGCCAGCAACGCCGCGGTCGGATAGCATCCGGGACAGGCCACCAGCCGGGCAGCCGATATCTTCTCCCGATAGAACTCGGTGAGGCCGTAAACGGCTTCACCCTGAAGTTCCGGTGCGCGGTGCTCGTGGCCGTACCATTGCGCGTACGTGCCCATGTCGCGAAGCCGGAAATCCGCCGACATGTCGAGGATCTTGATGGCCGGATTGGCTGAAATGACGGCGGCGATGATCTCCTGCGTCGTACCGTGCGGCAGCCCGCAGAACACCGCATCAAGCCTGGTCCAGTCGACCCTTTCCCATTCCACCAGCCGCGGCAGGTCGAGCATGAAGAAATGCGGAAAAACCTCGTCCATGGTTTTGCCGGCATGGGTATTTGCGGTGAGGGCCGATATTTCGACGGAAGGATGCCGCGCCAGCAGCCGCACCGCGTCGGCGCCGGTGTACCCGGACGCGCCGAGAATGCCGATCTTCTTTCTTGTGCTCATAACGCCGTTCCCTCTGGCATCGAAGACTCTGGGTTATTGTTTGACGCGTTTTCTTCACGCGAACCGGTACCCACTTCGCTCGAAAACGCTTTAGCATTCAATTGTGTCGCCTCGCTTGCGAACAGTTGCGGCCGCAACGCGCGCATGGTGCCGGCCAGCTGTTGCGCGCCCGCGTCGGCCTGCAAGGCCAGCGCATTGGCGACGGCCACATGATCGACATCGGATTTATGCTGGTTGAGCTTGAAGCTGCCCTCGATCTCCTCAACCGTCATGACCATGCCGACGATGGCCTTTTTCAGCGCATCGAGGCGGGCCGCCGTCATTTTCGACGATGTCCAGGGCGGTTTCGGCGCCAGCCAGTTTTCGAACTTCGCGCTGAGCATGTCCAGATGCGGGCCGAGCTCGCTGTCGGACAATTTTCGCACCGGCCCCGTCAGATGCACGGCCTGATACAGCCAGGTCGGCACCTGGTCCGGCGAGGCGTACCAATCGGCCGAAACATAGCCGTCCGCGCCGTTCACCGCCAACAGCCAGGAGGAAGTCCCATCCGCCAGACCCGCCAGCGGATTGCCGCGCGCGACATGAAACGCGGCGAGCGGCGTGCCGTCGGCGGCGGAAGTCAGAACGAACGGCACCGAAGAAGCGATCGGCTTGTTGCCGTTCCATCCGCAAACCGTGCCGAATCCGCGCGCTTGCGCGAAGCCAAGGCTTGCGCCGCGGTCGGGCTTGAACATCGGAGGCGTATACATTTCAAACTCCTGCTTGACGTAGGAGCCACCGGATCAGATCGCGCTGCTTTGGAAAAGGGACGCCGCGGACCGTATCCGGCGGCAGAGGCGATATCTTAAACGCAGATGTCCGCCCGTACCGCGAAGGCGCGGCGGCGGCGAGCGATGACGGCGATGGTCACGGCGTTGATCATGGCCGCGGCCTATACGGCCTTGGCCAGTTGGCGTCAAGATAGACGCCCCGCAGAATAGACATCTCCCCGGCCTTCCGACTGTAACCCCCAAGACACATCGGGATACAATCGCAGGATTTGCGCAGGATTTGCCGACATTTGCCTTGCCCGCCGGCGCGGCTACGATCAAATTTTCCAGTATTTTCAGGTCGACTCGCGCTGGGTTGGGGATCGGATTTTTATGTTTAATACCTTTTCGGGAGCGCCATTGGCGCGCCGGTCGGCTTTTGCATCCTTGGCGGGACAAGCGCGCTTCGGCGTAGCCCTTGTGCCCGCATTGTTGCTGCCATTGGCGGCAGCAAACGCATTTCCGATTAGGCCCAGCGCCGGCTGCACGCCCTCGCCTTACACCACGGGCGACCTGACCTGTACGAATTCCGGCACCATCACCTCGAGCGGCGCGGACGGCATCGATGCGCCTGCGAACGGGGGCAACGCCACCACCACAAATTCGGGTACGGTGAATGCCACCGGGAATGTCTTCGGGATTCTGACGACCACCAACACCGGCAATGCCACGACCACCAACAACGGCGCGGTCAACGTCACCGGAAATGTTGCCACGGGCATCGCGACCCAGGTGATCGGCACCGGCGACGCGACGACCAATAATTACGTCACCGTCACCGGAAACGGCACCGTCATCGTCACCGGAAACAGTCTCTTCACCAGGCCCGGCATCAGTCCCGGCCCCAGCTCCATTTTCGGTTTCAACTTCGGCATCGTGACATCGACCTTTGGCAACGCGACTACCAATAACTATGGCACCGTCAGCGTCTCCGGATTTACCAACAACATTGGTATCCTGACGGCGTCGAGCTTCGCGCCGCCGGTTACCCAATTTGGCGCAAGCATATTGGCGCCGATCAACACCACAGCCACAACGAACAATTACGGCAGCGTCAGCGTCAGCGGCAACGGCAGCACCGGCATCATCACCGGCCCAGGATTCTTTGGCCCCACGACACTTCTGGAAGGCAATGTACCCGCTGTACCCGCTGGCGGCACCGCCACGACCAACAACTATGGAACCGTCAACGTCACCGGCTTCGGCGGCATCGGGATTTCCACCATCGCGGCCGCGCTTGGAACTGCGCCGGCGACCTTTTCCGGCATCCCCCTGAACGAGAGCGCGACCACGAACAATTTCGGCAATGTCAGCGTCAACGGCACCGTCAACACTTCGCCTCCCGTTACGCTGCCTCTCGCAGACGCGCCCGCATTCCGGACCGGCGCCGCCGCCCTCGGCATCCAGACAGCGACGACCTTCGGCAACGCAACGACCAACAATTACGGAAGTGTGATGTCACCAGCTTCAACAGCACGGGCATCCAGACATCCACCAGCATCGGAACCGCCACCACGGTCAATTCCGGCATCGTCAACGTCGTCGGCGGGGTCAGCAGTGGTCGAACGCCGACCTGCGCCGGAAGCTGCGGCAGCAGCGTCGGCGTCTCGACCAGCACGGTGACCGGCAACTCGACCGTGATCAATTCCGGCATCATCAGTGCCCTTGGTCCCAACAATACCGGCGTCACGATCGCTTCGTCGGGGACCAGCCTGCTGGTCAATTCCGGCATCATCAGCGCACCCGGCGGCATCGCCGTCCAGTTTTCGAATCCGCTCGATCCCGCCACGCTGACGCTGCAGCAGGGATCGTTGATCGTCGGCGCCATCAACCTGATCGGCGCGGGCGACACCGTCAACGTCAACGCCGGCAACCAGAACCTCACCTTCAACACCCTCGCCGGCGTCACGGTGAACGGCAACGTGCCCTTTATCGTTTCCGGCAATAGCATCGTCTCGATCGATCCGACCGGCTTTGCGGTCACCGACCGCGCCCTGATGGACTTCACCCGCGCGGTATCGGCCTCGCTGGGTGGGCGCGCCAACGACGCCACGGCGAGCAGGGACGCCGCAACCGGCCGCGCGCTCGGTTTTGCCGGCTTTGACGATTCGGCCGCGCGATTTGAGGATCCCTTCGACCGGGTGATGGGTTACGCCAAGGCTCCTGATAGCGCCGTGGTGTTCAAGAATCCCACGATGACCGCGCCGGACGGCACCACGGTCTGGGCCAAGGGCTTCTACGGCCAACGCACGCAACAGGCCGACGGACCGGTCCTGCGCAACGTCAGCAATTTCTATGGCGGCCTGCTCGGCGTCGATCGTCCCGTTCAGCCGGATTTGCGGCTCGGCGGCTTCCTCGGCGGCGGCGCGATCAATACGTCGATCGATTTCAATTCCGGCAGCAGCGCGAGCGACATCGTATTCGCGGGCGTCTATGGCCGTCAGGATATTGGGCCCGTTTTTATCGACTTTGCGCTGCTCGGCGGCCACACCGGCAACAGCACCACGCGCAACGTCAACAACAACCTGCTGGCCAACGGACTCGAAATCGCGACTGCGAGCTTCGGCGGATGGTTCCTCAGCCCCGAAATCGCATCGGGCTATCGCTACGACTTCGCGCCGGGCTGGACCGTGACCCCGGCGCTGCGGTTGCGCTATCTCGCCGCGAGCTATGACGGCTTTACCGAGACCGGATCGACCGCGAACCTCACGGCCGGCGGTCGCACGCTTGCAGACGCCGAGGAGCGCGCCGACGTAACGCTGACCCGCACGATCGCCGGCGACGCCGGCCGGTTCCAGGCCGGCCTCACCGGCGGCGTGATCGGCCAGCAACGCACCGGCGCCGGCTCCGTCAACGCCATCCTGCTCGGCCAGGCGCTGGCGTTTGCAACTCCCGGCCCGTCAAGCATTACCGGCGGCTACGCCGGTGTCTCGCTCGACTGGCGTGTGAGAAGCAACATCTCGATGTTTGCAGCGGCCGAATACATCGCGATGACGGATTTCAGCAATACCGTCACCGGCAAGGCCGGTCTGCGCGTGGGATTTTGAGTGCAATCTTCTTGTAGGGTCGAATCGGGCGCGGCCGGCCTGGGATGGTCGGATTCAAACAACGCGCCAGAGCCATTCGGCGATCTGCCCGATCACGTCACCGAACATCAGCAGCGCCGCCGACCAGACCAGCGCCGATACGAAATTCGCCAGCTGAAAATGCCAATACGGCATCTCGAATATTCCGGCCGCGAGCGGCACCGAGGCCCGCAAGGGTCCGAAAAACCGCCCGATGAAAATGCTGGGCACGCCCCAGTCCTTCACAAAGGCCTCTCCGCGCGGCAGGATCTCCGGGTAACGCGACAGCGGCCACATCTGCGCGACGTGCTCCTTGTATCTGAATCCGAACCAATAGGAGACCCAATCGCCGAGCGCGGCACCGATCCCGCCCGCGATCCAGACCGGCCAGAAGCTGATGCCGCTGACGCCGATCAGCGCGCCGATCGCCACCAGCGCTCCCCAGGCCGGGATCAACAGCGAAATGAAGGCAAGGGATTCGCCGAATGCCAGCAGCAGGACGATCGGTGAGGCCCAGGCCTGATGGTCGCGCACGAAATCGGCGAGCGCGCGCGTGATATCTTCCATTCAAAAAGGCCCTTCCCGGCAATTATCCTGTTTAGACTGGCCCGTTCGACGACATCAAGTCACAATGGCCGATACGAAGCGTGAACCCGGGCTCCCCCGGCACCGTTTTCGACTCCCGGCGAGTAAATGAAGGAAAGACTTTATGATCGGATCATTGATGATGTGCATCGGCGTCGTGGTTCTGCTGGTCGGCATGCTCGCGGGGGTCGCAATGGGCATTGAACAGGATTTCGCGCTGGCGCCGGCGCATGCGCATCTCAATCTGGTCGGCGGCGTCCTGTTGTTCCTGTTCGGGCTGTACTATCGGCTGGTTCCCGCGGCCGGAAACAGCACGCTGGCACAAGTGCAGGGCTGGCTCCATATCGCCGGTGCAATCCTGTTTCCGGCGGGCGTTGCGGTCGTGATCCTGAAGGGTCCCTCATTCGTCGCCGCACCGGTTGTTGGATCCCTGATAGCGGTCGCTGCGATGGCACTATTCGCCGTTATCGTGTTCCGGACTTCGCGCGCATAAATGGTACCCGGCCTCTTCCCGACGGAAGACGCCCTCGCCTCTGCGCGCCCTGCCGTCACTTTTTAAGCTCATCCGTGGCATAGTCAGGGGAATCGATTCGCCGCGCATGCGCTGCGCGCAACACATGAAAAGACATGCCCAAACCACTGAAATCAAACGCTAAAACGAAAAACCCGGGCGATCTGTTCGGCGCCGCCGAACCGAAGGGACGCGCGCCGCTCAAGGTCGCTTCGCGCTCGACCAGCGCAGAAGCCGGCTATACCGCGCGCGACATCGAAGTCCTCGAGGGCCTCGAGCCGGTGCGGCGCCGGCCCGGCATGTATATCGGCGGCACCGACGAAAAGGCGCTCCACCATCTGTTCGCCGAAGTCATCGACAATTCGATGGACGAGGCGCTGGCGGGCCATGCCACGTTCATCGAGGTGGAACTGAGCGCCGACGGATTTCTCACCGTCACCGACAATGGCCGCGGCATTCCGGTCGATCCGCATCCGAAATTCCCGAAAAAATCCGCGCTCGAAGTCATCATGTGCACGCTGCATTCCGGCGGCAAGTTCGACTCCAAGGTCTACGAGACCTCTGGCGGCCTGCATGGTGTCGGCGTCTCGGTGGTGAACGCGCTGTCCTCGCGGCTCGAGGTCGAGGTCGCCCGCAGTCAGAAGCTCTACCGTATGGCGTTCGAGCGCGGCCACCCCAAGGGCAAGCTCGAAGACCTCGGCAAGATCAACAACCGCCGCGGCACCAAGATACGCTTCAAGCCGGATACCGACATCTTCGGCGCCAAGGCCACCTTCAAGCCGCAGCGCCTGTTCAAGATGGCGCGTTCCAAGGCCTATCTGTTCGGCGGCGTCGAGATCCGCTGGCGCTGCGACCCGGCGCTGCTGAAGGGCCTTGAGGACGTACCGGCCGAGGACAGCTTTCACTTCCCGGGCGGCCTGAAGGATTATCTCGCCGCGGCGATCCACGCCGATACGCTGGTGCATCCGGATATCTTCTCCGGCAGATCGGGGCGCGTCGGCGCCCACGGCGCCTGCGAATGGGCGGTCGCCTGGACCGCCGACGCCGACGGTTTTCTGTCCTCCTATTGCAACACCGTGCCGACGCAGGATGGCGGCACCCACGAATCCGGCATGCGCAGCGCGATGTTGCGGGGCTTGAAAGACCACGCCGAACGCGTCGGTCAGGGCAAACGCGCCGCTTCCGTCACTTCCGAAGACGTGATGGTGGGCGCCGCCGTGATGCTCAGCGTGTTCGTGCGCGAACCGGAATTTCAGGGCCAGACCAAGGACCGCCTCGCCACCGCCGAGGCCCAGCGCATCGTCGAGCAGGCCATCAAGGATCCGTTCGACCACTGGCTGTCCGGCAATCCCCTGCAAGCCAACAAGCTGCTGGATTTCGTGATCGAGCGCGCCGACGAGCGGCTGCGCCGCCGCGCCGAAAAGGAGATTTCGCGCAAGACCGCCGTCAAGAAGCTGCGTCTTCCCGGCAAGCTCGCCGACTGCACCAACACGGCCTCGGAAGGTTCGGAGTTGTTCATCGTCGAGGGCGACTCGGCCGGCGGCAGCGCCAAGCAGGCGCGCGATCGCAAGACCCAGGCGATCCTTCCCTTGCGTGGCAAGATCCTCAACGTCGCTTCCGCCACCAAGGACAAGCTCACCGCCAACGCGCAGCTCGCCGACCTGATGCAGGCGATCGGCTGCGGCACCGGGGCGCATTATCGCGAAGAGGATTTGCGTTACGCCCGCATCATCATCATGACCGATGCCGACGTCGACGGCGCCCATATTGCTTCGCTGTTGATCACCTTTTTCTACCGAACGATGCAGCCCTTGATCGACCAGGGCCACCTCTATCTCGCGGTGCCGCCGCTCTACCGCCTGACCCACGGAGCCAAGACGGTTTACGCCCGCGACGAGGTCCACAAGGAAGCGTTGTTGAAGAGCGAATTCAACGCCAATGCCAAGGTCGATGTCGGTCGTTTCAAGGGCCTCGGCGAGATGATGCCGGCGCAATTGAAAGAGACCACCATGGACCCCGCCAGGCGTACCCTGCTGCGGGTGGTGCTGCTGACCGAGGACCGCGAAGGCACCGCCGATTCGGTCGAACGCCTGATGGGCACCAAGGCCGAGGCGCGCTTTGCCTTCATTTCCGACAAGGCGGAGTTCGCCAGCGACGACCTGCTGGACGTCTGAGGGGATCGCGACCGCGTTTGGCGGGTGACTGCTTCGTCTGGTTGAACCCAGATTTGAAGGGTTTTGGCACTTTTCGAGCTCGTTCGGGGCCGATTTCCAATAAGTGTGCCCGCCCAGCAACAGCTTTCGGGGTCAAATCATGTAGCATTTTTTCTAGTAAGCATTGTTTCTAATAGTTTTTGCAATTTTTTGTACTAGCGCCCGCACCGCGCGATCCGGTTCGAGCGACAAAATTGGGGATTTGAAAATGAAGAATTTATTGATTGCCTTGACGGCAGTTGCAGCCTTCAGCGGATCAGCGCTCGCAGCCGACCTCCCGGCCCGTACCTACACCAAGGCCCCGATCGTGGTTCCGCCCCCACCCAGCTGGACCGGCTGCTATGTCGGCGGCGGCGGCGGCTACGGCCTGTGGGATCAAGAGAATACGAATTTTGACAATACCACCGTACCGCGAACCCAGATTACCGCCAGGGACAGTGCGGGCGGTCGTGGTTGGTTCGGCACCGTGCAGGCGGGCTGCGACTATCAGTTCGGCGCGGCCGGTCAGCAGTTTGTGATCGGCGCTTTTGGCGACTACGATTTCGACAG
>Ga0073928_10003415_pt1 | contig 25175 bp, 19 predicted proteins | sample PaiPotPPA55metaG_FD_76969 | JGI IMG/M metagenome (GOLD analysis project Ga0073928, IMG submission 76969) | Iron sulfur acid spring bacterial and archeal communities from Banff, Canada, to study Microbial Dark Matter (Phase II) - Paint Pots PPA... ...
CCGTTCTCGCTCTGGCGCGTGACCGCCGCGTAAAGCCCCCGGAACGGCGTGACCGGTTCCACTGGATAATCCGTGCCAAAAGCCAGCGTCACGCCTTTATTCAGAAAAGCCAGCCATGCGTAAGAAGTCGCTGCTCGCCTAGGGCCGAGCCGATCCTGCGCCCAACGCATGTCAGTCAGCAAATGACTGGGCTGCATGGAAGCGATCACTTTCAATGCTTTGAACAGGCCGATCTGCACAGGAGTAGTCACCTGAGCATGCTCGATGCGCAACCGAAAGTCGTCGCCGCCATCGGGCGCTTTGACCTTGGCCTCGCGCGCCGCCTTCTCCGCCCCGGCGAAGGCGTCGAGCGCCATTTGTACTCCTTTGTCGCCAATCGCGTGAAAGCCGATCTGGAAGCCGGCCAGCACGCGTTCCTTAGTCATCTCATTCAACTTCGCCGCATCGTATCGCGGCAAGCCAGAGTTCTTAGGATCATCCGCGTATGGCTCGAGCAGCGCTGCCGTGTGCGATCCCAGCGAGCCATCCATGAATCCCTTCAGCATCCCGGTGTGCAGCATCAAGTCCGACTGCGGATGCGACTCGCGCTTCCGGCTCAACTCCTCCACCGGCTCGTCAAAAGGCAGCCACTCCGAGATTCGCGCGGTCAGCTTGCCTTCTTTTTCCAGTTCTTCGTAGATCTGAAAATTCTCCCAGACCGGCGAATAATCCTGCGCGGAAGTCACGCCATGCTCGGCGAGATCAGCGAGTGCTAGTTCAAGACCTTCCCGGCGCAGCCGGTGGCTTGGCTTGGGAATTACTCCCGTGACCGCAGCCTGCGCCGTTTCCCTCAGAATGCCAGTGGGTTCTCCGTTCTGATTGCGGTCGATTTGCCCGCCCTGCGGATTACGGCTGGCCAGCGTGATACTGCCCAACTGCAAGGCGCGAGTGTTGGCGACCGCGATGTGGGTATCGATACGCACCAGAAACACCGGATGCCCGTCAGAAACCTCATCGAGATCCCAGCGGGTCGGCGTCACTTTCACAGGCCAGAGCGTTTCATCCCAGCCCTCTCCCAGAATCCAATCTCCCGCCTTCGAGCCTTCGACCTTCTTCGCCACTCGCGCGCGCAGTTCGTCCAGAGACTTCACGCCCGTCAGATCGACACTCAGTTTCTTATTCCCCGCATCGTCCAGATGGAGGTGAGCGTCGTTGAATCCGGGCATAACGAAATGTCCGCCCAAGTCGACCACCTGAGTCTGCGGCCCTTTCAGCTTTCGCAGATCAGAGTTCTTACCCACCGCCTGGATGCGACCGCCGCGCACCGCAATGGCCTCCTCGCGCAGAATCGAACTGAACTGCTCGTTGGCGGGCACACCCGTATAAACATTCGCGTGCTCGAAAATAATGTCCGCCTTAATCGTGTCTGCCTCAGTAAGCTCTGCCCTGGGCTTGCTTTCCGTCGTTGCACCGTCAGCGGGACTTTGCGCAACACACAGAACGCAGAACGTTACGAGCGAACACAGCAAACAAGCTGATGTCAGGAGTCGAGTCGGCAAGATTAGAAATTTCGTCGGGAAGGCTGGAAAGCGGCTCGCGAATAGCAGACATTGCCTTGCGAAGGGCACGGTTTCAGTTCTCAGCCTGCCCTCAGCGAGCGAAGCGAGTCGAAAGGTGCCGATAGGCCACCAAAAAGATGCGGGCTTTAACCCCTGAGATAACCGGCCATGCAGTCTCAACATCACGAAGCCCCCCTGACGTCCGACTCATTCCCCACTCCAGCCAACGCAAGCATGGTCAGCAGAATCCGCTTCAAGCCCAACTCGCGGCCGTTGCAGTCAAACCACTCCTGCAACGTATGTGCCCCGCCCCCCGAACCGCCGCCGCCGATGGCAATCGCCTCTTGCCCCAGCGAGAGCGGAACGTTCGCATCGGTCGAAGCCCGCTGCACCTGCGCTGCGTTCGACAGTTGCGCATCCACCGCTCGCATCACCTGCAAAATCCGCGCTCCTGCCCGCAACTCGCCCGCCGGACGATTCCCAATCACCAGCACCTCGCAACTCACGCCGGACGGCCGCTTCTGCGCAGACGATCGCATTTCTGCGGCGACGGTTTCATCTTCCACCGCTCGGTTCAGCGCCAGGCGCAGCGATTGTTCCAGCCGCTCCATCTCTGTCATCGAAGTCGAACGAATATCCACCTTCATGCTGGCGGACTCAGGAATCGAATTCACCGAAGTGCCGCCGCGAATCACGCCAATGTTGAAAGTCGTCTTCGGTTGAGTGGGAACCGGCGTCGCCGTGAAGGTCTCTACTGCCCTGGCCAGAATCACAATCGGATTGGGCGCTCCAAAATCGCTCCACGAATGCCCGCCCGGCCCGCGCACGATCACCTCAAAGCGCCGGCTGCCCAGAGCTTCAGCCACAATCGTGTCCGCGCCTGCTCCATCCAGCACGAGACTATAGGCAATCGAATCCTTCCAGCGCGGCGTGGAAAAAATATGCCGCATGCCGCGCAGATCGCCCTCGCCCTCTTCGCCGACGTTCCCGATAAACACAAACGGCAGCGCATGCCGGATGCGAACCGTCCGCAGCAGCGCCGCAATTCCCAGCATCGCCGCCACCCCGGCGCCATTGTCGGAAACTCCCGGCCCGTAAATCCGGCTTCCTTGCTGACGAATATTTAGCGGCGTATTCGCGGGAAACACGGTATCAATATGCGCGCTCAACGAGACATAGCGCCGCCCGAATCCAGGATGGGTGCCGAATACGTTGCCCACATCGTCGATGCGCACATCGTCCAACCCTATTTCGCGAAAGCGCTCCGCCAGCCACGCCGCGCGCGCCGACTCGCCAAATGGAGGCGCCGGAATCCGCGCCATCTCCATCTGCCAATGCGCCAGTTGCGGCTCCTGCGTGCGAAACCAGTTGAACGCCGACCGCACCTCCGGCGATGCCGCCAGGCGCGCCACCTCCTGCTGCACTTCCTGCTTTAGGGCAGGCGCAAGGTCCGGCAAATCCGGTCGCGGGGGAGTCGGGCTCATGATAAGTATTTTGTAAGTTTACAACTTACGCGGCGGAATGGGCATTGACGACCGAGGAAACAATGGATTACGGGAGGGTGGCACTGTAGGGATCGGAAACCGTAACTTTGGTTACGCCTCCACTCCGGCTACTTCGACGTGTCATCCTGAGCGCAGCAACTGTTTCGCGAACGCGAAGCAGTTGCGCAGTCGAAGAATCCCTGCAAGACATCTGCGCCCGAAGCCTTGCAGGAAATTCTTCTCACGAAGCCTAGCGCCTGCACCTGAACCGAAACTCCATTACGAGCCGCGAACGTTGCGCAATTGCAAGGGATTCTTTGACTCCGCAGCGTCTTCGCCTTCGCGAAGGCGCCGCTCCGCTCAGAGTGACAAAACATGGCTACGCCGGCCAAGACTTCGCGGCTCCCGCTCTCTGCTCGACCGCTGCCACTAACTTCTTGGTAATCGGCACCTCGATCCCATGCCGCGCAGCGGCGCGCAGTATGGGTCCAGCGATGGCGTCGAGTTCCGGCGGATTGCCGCGCTCGACGTCTTTCTGCATGGAGCTGCGCATATTTGGAGGCGCCCTCCTGACCCATGCGAGGATCGATTCCGCATCGACTTTGGCGCCTTCCGCCACGGCCACCGCGCAAGCCTCGCGCACGCAACCCTCCCCCAGATCTCGCCAATTCGGATCCAACAAAATCTCGCCCACAGTCTTATTCGCGGCCGACGTGCTCAACGCGAACGGGGCGAGGAACACGATCTTGCTCCACATCAGAGTTGCCTCGTCATCGATGAACCGGCACTCGAACCCCATCTTCTGAAGCCCATCGAGAGTTTCGCCAAGCAAGGTTCGTCCAGCCGAAGACACATTCAGGCGGGCAAAGGGAGAGCGATGCACGATGTGCCCCGGCGCGTCTCGTTCGGACTCAACGGCAATGGTAGCCGCAATCACTTTCTCGGCGCCGTACTTCGCGCGCAACACCGCAAGATGGTCGATGCCGTTCAACAGCGGAACGATCGCTCTTACCGACTCGGGCTTGGTAAGGGCCGTAAGAGCCGCTTCAAGTTGCGTTGCCTTCACGGTAATCCAAAGCACATCGGCAGGCGGAACCTGGGCCGCACGTGAAACCGGAACGCTGAAATTCCCAAAGGCACTTTCCAACTGAAGCTGTCCGGGAAATCGATCCAGCATTTCCGGCCTTACGACAACACTAACCGTGGAGCCGCACTTCGCCAGGCATGCCCCCATCAGGCCCCCAACTCCACCCACACCAAGAATCGCATGCCGTAAAGGAGTCATGAGCGCGTCACTTCTTCCAGGCCGCTGCGCGGGGGATTCATCATAAACCCCTGTAAGTTTACAACGCACGGATCGAAATGGGATTAGCGAGCGGCAAACGCCGCATTACGGGATGGCGGCAGCCATATGAGGAACTGTCGTCCTGAGCGGAGCCACCGCTTCGCGAACGCGCAGCAGCGGCGTAGTCGAAGGATCCCTGTCAATCGACGATGACTGTGGCCTAACAGGATTTTCTCTTCCAGCATTTTCTCCTGCGCTACAATCGCCACATGCGAAAACCTCCTCTGGCTGTCGCTGTCTTCATCCCTTTGACCGTCCTCATTTCTATTTCTTCAGCCCCACTCGCCAACGCGCAAGCCAACCAAGAAAAAGAAAATCCCGCCAAGGAATCTGCGCCCGATGTCCCCGATGCAATCGCCGTCCCATCAGGCCTCGAGCCGGTACTCTTCGTGCGCGCTAAAGGATCGCAGATCTACACCTGCCAGCTTGGAGCGGATGGCAAGTTCAGTTGGACGCTTAAAGGTCCAGAGGCCGAATTGAAGGATCGAAAGGATAAAGTCATTGGTCAACATTCTTCCGGACCCACCTGGAAGCTGAAAGATGGCAGCGAAGTTACCGGCAAAGCAGCAGCGCATGTCGACTCGCTGGATGCGGACTCGATTCCGTGGCTGCTGGTGAATGTCGAAAGCCATGCGGGAAAGACTGGTCTGCTGACCAACGTGACGACCATTCAGCGGGTCCACACCCACGGCGGCAAACCCGGCAATGACCCATGCGACGAGTCCCACAAAGGCGCGGAAACGAAGAGCGATTACACCGCCGACTATTACTTTTACGCCCCGGCGAAGTGAAGGTGATGCGCTCGAAGCTCGCGGAGAGTGGTAAGCATCTAATGGACAGCTTGCCAAGAATCGGAGAAATACTATGCGTGAGGTCATCATTGCTTCTTCCGTCCGCACTCCCGTAGGGCGCGCCTACAAGGGCACGCTCCGTGCCACTCGCCCCGATGAACTCGCCGCCGTTGCGATCAAGGGCGCGATGGAACGCGTGCCGCAACTCGATACAAAAGAAATCGAAGATGTCATCCTCGGTTGCGCCATGCCGGAGGCCGAGCAAGGAATGAATGTGGCTCGCATCGCCTCGCTGCGTGCGGGATTGCCAGTCGAGGTCTCAGCACTGACGATCAACCGATTCTGTTCCTCGGGACTCCAAGCCATTGCTATGGCAGCCGAGCGCATTATGAGCGGCGGCGCGGAAGTGATCGTCGCCGGAGGGACGGAATCGATGACGATGATTCCGATGGGCGGACACAAAATTTCTCCCAACCCCTGGCTCGTCGATCACTATCCCGACGCGTACCTTTCCATGGGACTCACGGCCGAGCGAGTGGGCCAGCGGTTCGGCATCACCCGGCAGGCGGCGGACGAGTTCTCGCTGCGTAGTCACCAGAAAGCGCTGGCCGCGATTCAAGCGGGAAAGTTCAACGATGAAGTCGTGCCCGTGCCGGTGAGTTTCAGCACACCGAATGGCTCGAAGCCAAAGCGTCAGGAGATTGTTTTCAAAGTGGACGAAGGCCCGCGTGCCGACACTTCGCTCGAAGCGCTTCTTGGACTAAAACCCGCGTTTCATATGAAGGGCACGGTGACTGCCGGAAATTCGTCGCAGATGTCGGATGGCGCAGCAGCCGCGGTGGTCATGTCCGCTGAGCGTGCGAAAGCGTTGGGCATCACACCGCTTGCTCGCTATGTATCGTTCGCAACGGCTGGCTACAAGCCCGAAGAAATGGGTCTTGGCCCGGTTTTCGCGATTCCAAAGGCATTGAAGATGGCTGGGCTGAAGCTCGCGGATATTGACGTGATCGAGTTGAACGAAGCCTTCGCAGCCCAGTCGCTCGCAGTGATCAAGGAAGCTGGATTGGATCCGGAGAAGGTTAATCCGAACGGTGGGGCGATTGCGTTGGGACATCCGCTGGGATGCACCGGAGCGAAACTGACAGCTAGCGTGATCCGCGAATTGAAGCGGCGCAAAGGTCGCTACGGCATGGTCACGATGTGCGTCGGCGGTGGCATGGGAGCTGCCGGAATTTTCGAAAATCTAAACTGACACGGCGTTATAATTCACCGCAGGAGGTTCTTATGACTTCCGCCCGCCTTCTCGCTGCTGCGTTGTTGTTTTGCTCCCTGCCTGCCTTCGCTCAAGATCGGCAATCGAGCACACCTCATTTACCAGTCGCCGCTTTTTCCGCGTTTACGACAAACAGCGACTCAGCTGCCACGCCCTCCGAGCCGTGGCGGATCGCTCCGGATCAGACTGCCGAGTTGGGCGCGGGCCAAACTGTAATGGACCATATTCGCGTTGACCAGTTCCGCCTCGATCATGGGAAGGTCTATTCCGGCGCCCGTACATTCACCTTTAAGACTCCGGCTTGGAACGGGTCACTCGATGGCGACGCCACCTGTCTCACGATGCGCAGTTATGTAGTTGCGCGTGATTCCAAAGATTCGGATTCTACGCACATGACTGGCTATTCGACCTGCCAGCCATCGTCCCGTTATCGCCTGAAAACGACAGAGGAGCGAACCGTTTCGGTGGAACGCTGAGCCGGTTTGCCTCACACTTCTTTACCCGATTGCTACGCTCTTTTGACACGGTTCAGAGGTATGCTTCGCCGGACGTGGTCCTCCGGAGCAAATGGAGCTCCTCAGGTTCCGGGTTCGGTTGGTCAGAGGTGCTTTATGCGGCTCGCCAGCTTTTGTCTCGCAGCAGGTTGTCTTGAAGCAGTTCTAATCTTCTCACCAGCAGCATTCGCACAACATTCTTCTGCAGGCGGCGGCTCCGGTGGCGGGAGTTCCGGCGCTTCAGGCGGCGGTGGCTCTCACATCGGTTCCTCCGGCAGTTCCGGTTCTTTTGCTAGCAGCCGTAGTTCCGGCAGCGGTTCGCTTTCGCACGGCTCGTCAGCCTCGCCGGGCTCTAGCAGACACAATTCGAACTCAGCCTCATCGCGCTTCACTGCAGCTCAATCTCGTTCGACTGCTTCGCGGTCGATCCCTCAGCCAAATGTGGGAGCGCGGACCAAGCTCTTCTCATTCTTGCGCCACCCCTTCCGCCGACCTGAACCTAAGATAGAGGCGAAGTCCGACCTGCGGCGTCCGATCTGTTTCAAGGGTCCATGTTTGGTCTGTCCCGCAGGGCGTCTCAATGGACGATGTGCGGGCCTGGTGGTCGAACACAGGCGCGATGTCTGCTCGACCCGCGAGATCTGGAACGGCGGCGCTTGCCTGCTGCAAACTCAGTTTCTAGGTGACTGCACGGGCGAGCGTATGGCGATGGAAAATCAGGCGAAACGAGTGCAAGCGGCTGAAGCGGCACGGCAGAGCGCCTGCGCCAAAAGCGTAAGTCAAGATTGCTCAGATCTGAGCGGCGAGGCGCAGAATGAAAGCAGTCTCTACCGGTCGTTGCGAGATAGATATAACCGATGCCGGCAACGTTCGGTGGCTCGGCCCTTTAGCGGTCTTGGAGTCCGGACTTACCCGTCCGGGATATCCTTTGACCGGTTAGAAATGAATTTGGATTATCGATAGAGAAATGTCACCAGAAATACAAAACCCTGTGATCCCGGCACAAAACCCCTCAACTGCCGGCGTTCCCGTGCCTATCATTCCCTCGCTTCTAGCATTAGAATTGCACTATACCTTCCGCCGCGTCCTTCATGGATTCGGCGGTTTCTTATCGAGGGATGGACATGGCAACGACCACGGCGGTTCCCAAGAATAAGATTTCTGGCGGAAGTTTTCTGCTGGAATCCAGACAACCCGAAGAAGTTTTCACGCCTGAAGATTTCACCGAACAACACCTGCTCATTGGGCAGACGGCGGAAGAGTTTGCCATGAACGAAATCGTGCCCAATATTGAAAAGATTGAGCACAAGGATTTCTCCGTTTCTCGCGAGCTACTGAAGAAGGCCGGCGAACTCGGCCTGAGCGGAGTCGAAATTCCAGAGGCTTACGGTGGACTGGAAATGGACAAGGTGACCGCCGCGGTAATCGCCGATCACATCGCGAAGTATGCCGGCTTCGCCACGACTTGGGGAGCGCACAGCGGCATCGGCATGCTGCCAATCGTGTACTTCGGCACTGAAGAACAGAAGAACAAGTATTTGCCGCGCCTGGCCTCGGGCGAGATTGTGGGCGCATATGCTCTGTCGGAAGCCTCGTCCGGCTCGGACGCACTCAACTGTCGAGCTCGCGCTGAGCTTTCGCCGGATGGAAAGCACTACGTGCTTAACGGCGAAAAAATGTGGATCACCAACGCCGGTTTCGCCGATTTGTTCACGGTATTCGCCAAACTCAACGGCGAGAAGTTCAGCGCGTTTCTAGTCGAGAGAAGTTTTCCCGGTTTCTCGGTCGGCGCAGAAGAGCACAAGATGGGGATTCGCGGGTCGTCGACCTGCCCCATCATTCTCAATGACTGCAAAGTTCCCGTAGAAAATCTACTTGGAGAAATCGGCAAGGGACATGTGATCGCCTTCAACATTCTGAATGTGGGACGGTTCAAACTGGGTGCGATGTGCGTAGGCGGAGGCCGCGTGTCGCTTGAGAATGCCATTGGCTATGCCAGGCAGCGCAAGGCTTTCAACAAAGTGATCGCCGACTTCGGTCTGGTGCGCGAAAAGATCGCCAACATGGCGACTCTGATTTATGTCGGCGAATCGCTGGTCTATCGGACCGTCGGCCTGATGGACGTCGCCCTCGGCGATGTTGACAAATCGGCCGCCGACGCGAGCAAGCAAACGCTTAAGGCGATCGAGGAATACGCGGTCGAGTGCTCCATCATTAAAGTTTGGGGCTCGGAGATGATCGATTATGTCGTCGACGAGACGGTGCAGATTTACGCAGGTTATGGATTCGTGGAGGAGTATCCTGCCGAGCGCGCCTACCGCGACGCCCGCATCAACCGCATCTTCGAAGGGACGAATGAGATTAACCGCCTGATCATCACCGGCTTCCTGCTGAAGCGCGCAATGACCGGGCAATTGCCGCTGATGCCGGCAATCAAGAAACTAATGGATGAAGTGCTCTCCGGTCCATCAATGGCGGAAGACCTCGAAGGCCCGCTGCCGGAAGAACAAAGGTTAGTAGCGCAAGCCAAGAAGCTGGGGCTGTTTGCTGCGGGCGCGGCCACGCAAAAATACATGCAGGCCATTCAGGATCAGCAGGAAATCATGGGCGCAATCGCCGACATGACGATTGAAGCCTATGCCATGGAATCGGCCGTGCTGCGGGCACAGAAGATTGCGCAGGCCAAGGGAGAAGACGGCGCGGCGTTGCCGATCGCGATGACGCGCGTATATCTCTCACAGGCAATGGAGAAAGTCGAATCTGCGGCGCGCAAAGTAATCGCGGCAGTTGCCGACGGCGACATGATGCGGACGCAACTGGCCATCCTGCGGCGTCTCGCGAAGTACGAACCATTCAACACCATCGAACTGCGTCAACAGATCGCGCAGAAGATGATTGAACGGGGAAAGTACACGCTGGCTTAGAATCGTGACCACAGGGTTCTTCGAGATCGGACAGCTGTCGGGAGAATTTAAATGCCAGTTGGCAGCTTCACTGCGGTTTTGCACAAAGAACGGGATATTTACGTAGCGGATTGCCCCGAAGTGGGGACGGTCAGCCAAGGCAAGAGTGTCGAAGAAGCCGTCGCCAACTTGAAGGAAGCGACCTAACTGTATCTCGATGAGTTCCCTCCCGAGAATTCCAGCCGTCCGCTGGTGACCATTTTCGAGGCACACTATGCCTAAGCTGCCCTGGGTTTCAAGGGCAGAAGCGATTCGGGCACTGGAACGGTTGGGATTCACTCAAGTTCGACAGCGTGGCAGCCACGTCGTTCTTTAGCGCCTAGGACTTGGGAAAGTTACTGGCTGCGTTGCCCATTGCATTCGGAATTGGCGACTGGAACACTGCGCGGAATCCTGAAGCTGGCAGGTGTCACGGCGGAAGAGTTCATCGGGAAGCTCTAGGTCCTTCCTTAGTCAAATCCGCTTTTTGTTCGCGCTTCCGTGGGGCCTAATGCACTGATACAAATGTCACGATGAAAATCAAAGCACTGCCTCTCATCGCGGCAATCGCGCTTGCTCCAACCTTAGCCGCACAGTCGAATTCAACCTTTCAGCAAGACACCGCAACTTTTGACGCTGACGGCACAGCGCACATCACGCGGGTTGTGCCCATGCCCGCAACTATCAGTCCAGAGGCGCAGCACTGGCTGGCCTCGCTTACGCAGCAAAAGACTGGACAGCAAACGCTGGCGGAGCGGCGCACCCGCACCGACGAATGGCGCAAGTTCGGCTCTGGGGAAGCGCGCAAATATTATCCCGCCAATGTGGAAGAAACAACGACTGCGGGCGTTCGCACCGATATCATCACGCCGCTCGCCATGCCCGAGGCTAATCGCAATCGCGTGCTGATCAACCTGCACGGCGGCGGATTCAATTCCGACTCTGGCTCTTTGATTGAGGGCATTCCGATTGCGAATCTGGCCAAGACGAAAGTTGTCTCCGTTTATTACCGTCTCGCGCCGGAGAATCCTTTTCCGGCCGCGGTGGACGATGTGGTCGCGGTCTACAAGGAACTGCTCAAAACCTACAAACCAGGCAGCATCGGAATCTTCGGAACGTCGGCGGGAGCGATTCTAACCGCCGAAGTAGCAGTTCGTCTCAAACAATTAGGACTGCCGCTCCCCGCGGCGCTAGGGATTTTCTCCGGCCTCGGCGACTTCAGCCGCGTCGGCGATTCGCGGCAGCTGTTCACTCTGAACGGCCTTCCCGGCGAGATGCAGCCGATCGATCCCAATCATTTACCCGACGATCAATACGTCGGGAAGACAGATCGCAAAGATCCTGTTTTGTCGCCGCTTTTCGCCGATCTGCACGGCATGCCGCCGAGCCTGCTTGTCACCAGCACGCGCGATATTCTGTTGAGTGATACGACTACCTTCCACAGAGCATTGTTGCAGGCCGGGGTCAATGCACAACTCGTAGTGTTCGAGGCGCTGCCGCACGCCTTCTGGTATCACTTCCAGTTGCCGGAAACCAAAGAGGCACTGGAACTAATGGCGAAGTTCTTCGACAACCGAGTCGGCCGGTAGGATTCGGCGCTTAAGCGGCACCAGCCCCCAAGAAGCTGTGGCTCGTGCCGCTCGCGCGGAATAATCTAGAAACACTGAAAGTTAATGGAGACTTGCCCTGCTACCAAATAATTATTCGTTGTAGTTTGGGTTGGGCTGCCCCAGTTGGCGGGCTCATTCGGATTGCCGCCGGTTGAGTTGGCATAGAGTTGCCAGCTAACCCATCCATAGCTGTGCTTGACGCCGTCAACTGGATTTACGGTTGTGTCAAGACCGTAATAAAAGATTTCTTGAGACTTACATGAGTTTAGGTTTCCCGAAACGCTGCAGTTGTACGAATACTGGAGCGGCAAGGTTGTAATGGAGAAGGTCTGTGGAGTTGCTGGACGAGTATCGGTGATGTTCGTGGTACTCGTAGGTAGAAGCTGAAGGTTGGCATATAAAACATTGCTCCCGTTTGGATTCTGGATGACCTTATCCAGGTAAAGGTAATAGTTTGTAGTGTATTGCGCACCCTGGCCCACGTTATCGTTGTTCCAGATCGAACTGTTAGTTCCTCCTGGAGCCGCGCAGCGTGCCGCCCACCGCATCGAGTAATCGGCCGTACTACTGTTGTTTCCGTTGTTGAATTTCTTGCAACTGGTGGGATCGTTCCAATAATTAACGCCGTTGTAGCCGTCCAATTCGGTAACCCACTGGTAAATGTAACCTTGTTGCGGGATACTGGGTTGCGAATCGTAAAGATTAATATCCCAAGGATTTCCCTGAGGATTCTTGACGTAATACACTTTATTACTACCCTGATCCCAGGTCGTGTAGACGTATGCCGAAGGATCCCCCTGAGCATTGTAGCCTTCCATATGGTAACCAGAGGCGAGACTCGGGTCCATCATCATTACGCTTAAGATGTCCCAATATCCGTGGCCCGCGGGACAAGAAATTGTCGATTGAATTTGAGCGACAGCGCTGGGTGCCAGCAGCGAGCACGTCACTACTGCGAGCAACCCAAAGACAAAAGCAAGTTTGTATGGTTTCATCGAATTTGATACTCCGGGAAAGATTTGTACAGCGAGGAAGGGGCGCGGTCAAAGGAGAACCTGGGTTCTTCTCTGTTATTGCGCTAAGTGTGATACTTATGCAAAAAGTAAGCTATCGGGCGGTGACCCCAAATGCTGTCGGAGGATCACGTATCCGTGGCAGGATTCAATGATCGACCTGCACCAGTTACTCAAACGCTAACCGTGCACCGAGTAACCTCTCGGCTATCTTCCTGAGTCGGTGCTATCTTCGGGCACAAGCATGTAGCTCACGAATGCGATCTGCTTGCTGTCCGGCGACCATGCCGGAACGTTGATGGTCCCCTGCCCGCCGAATAATTTCGCCAGCACTGTAATCTTCTTATCCTTCGCATTCAAATCGGCAAGCGACATCAGGCGCAGCATTACATCTTTGTTCTCGGGATGTCCGGTGACGTCCGCTCCATAGGTCAGAAACACCATCCACTGGCCGTCGGGAGAAATGTGCGGGAACCAGTTGTTGAACTCGTCGGAAATGACTTGCGTCTGCTCGCTGCCGTCTGGCTTCATGCGCCAGATTTGCATGTGGCCCGTGCGCTCGGAGTTAAAGTAAATATACTTTCCATCGGGCGAATATTCCGGGCCGTCATCCAGACCTTTGGCGGTGGTCAGGCGCGTCTCCTCGCCGCCCGCTGCCGGAATAGCATAAATATCAAAGTCGCCGTTGCGCTGCCCGACGAAGGCGAGGGTCTTGCCGTCGGGCGACCAGCCATGCCAGTACGATGGAGATTTTTCGGTGATCCGGCGGGGCGTGCCACCGGCAATCGGCACGAGATACACGCGTGAGTTGTGGTCGCCCTGCGAATTGTCGCTGATGGCGATTTGCGCTGCGTCGGGTGAGATTCCGTGATCGTTATTGCAGCGGTTCGCGAAACCGGTGTCGATACTGACCGGCTTGTCGCTGCCAATTGCGAGGCGCTCGATGTGGCCATCGCGATTGAAGAGAAATGCGCTGCCGTCGCGCATCCAGTTGGGAGCTTCGAAGCGTCCGGATGCGAGATAAGCAACGCGGCGGTCCGCAGAATCGATCGCGACCGTTTCTAGCGTGCTATAGAGAGTCGCCCTACCCGACCCTATCCCAGCACGCTGCGTTAACTCTACGTTGGAGAAAATTGCCTTCTCCACCACAGCCTTGTCGTGAGAGCATACGCCGAGTCCGACGTAGAACTCGCCTTGCAGTGGAATGCGCAACCAGCCGCCAGCGACGGTGGGCTCGCCCCCACTTGCGCCGAGAGACATGTAGACGTAATCGCCGTGCTTGGCGATGCTCACGCGCTTCGGCGCTGAGATGTTGGATTGTATCTCGCGAGTGATCGCGCCTTTCTCGTCGCGGAATTGCAGCGAGGTTAATCCGCTCGCGTGCAAAGCTACGTCGGCGTAGACGGAATCCGCGTCCAGGCTTTGCCGCAGCATCAGCGCTGCTTTCTTGTGTTCATTTCCGGTCGTATTCAGGAAAGAAATGTCGGCTGTTAGAGTTACGTCTCCGGAAATTTTTTTCCATACAAACTGGAAGGCATCGGCCGCGAGCCACATGTTTTCGCCGCTGCCGCTGATGGTGTAGGTTTGCTTCGAAGCATCGTAGTCAACGGAACCGGCGTGCAAGACTGCGCCTACGTCGCTGTGGCCTTCGAATATCCCTTCTGAGGCGCTTTGCCCCCAAGCCGAACTGGCGATGACCGCAGCAGTACTACTCATGAGAGCGATTGCCCTCAGAGCTCGAAGACTGAGCATTGAATATCCTCCGTCGAGTACGCAGGTTGATTCCCATGGCATTGTAAATGGATCAAACGAGGCACGTGCAGTGGTTGGGACTCGCTGCGATGGATCTTCTCTGCGATCTTGGCGGCTCTTCCTTGGCGTTCTTAGCGGTTAAAGTCTTTATCTCTTGTCGGCAAAAGCTTGTAACCGCAGAGCCCGCAGACTAACAGCGCGCAAAGATCGCAGAGAAGGACTCCTCGCCCGATATTCCTCCGACTTCGCTCAACGCGCGACTATTTTGTTTTGATACCAAACTGCAGGCGCTTCTGGTAAAACGTCTGAATGAAAACGCGGCACTTCCCCTCCACATTTCTTCTTTTCGGCATGTTGCTTCTCGTCACCAGTCTGGCCGCGCAGGAGAAAACTTCGCCATCGGCGAACCTAGCGCTAACACCGCCCATGGGGTGGAACTCGTGGAACAAGTTTGCCTGCAATGTGAGCGAGGATTTGATCAAGCGCATGGGAGATGCGGTGGTCAAGTCGGGCATGAAAGACGCGGGATACGTTTATGTGAATATCGACGATTGCTGGCAAGTGAGCCGCGACGCCAGCGGAAACATCGTTCCCGATCCGCAACGCTTCCCTCATGGCATGAAGGCGGTGGGGGATTACATTCATTCGCTGGGGCTCAAGTTCGGTGTCTATTCCGATGCGGGATCGAAGACCTGCGCCGGACGCCCGGGCGGCCTCGGACACGAGTATCAGGATGCCATCCAATATGCGGCATGGGGCGTCGATTACTTGAAGTACGACTGGTGCAACACGACCACGCAGGATGCCAGGGCTTCGTACGCCAACATCCGCGCCGCTCTGGACGCCTCCGGGCGACCCATCGTTCTGAGCATTTGCGAATGGGGAAAGGCGCAGCCGTGGCTGTGGGGAAAAGAGGTCGGCGGGAATCTGTGGCGCACTACTGGCGACATCAGCGACCGATGGGGTGGGCAGGAGAAATGGAAAGACGGAAGTTGTTGTTCCAACGGCGTGCTGGCAATTATCGATCAAGAGGCTGAACTCTATTCCTACGCCACACCGGGGCACTGGAACGATCCTGACATGCTTGAAGTCGGAAACGGCGGAATGACCGATGAGGAGTACCGCTCGCACTTCAGTTTGTGGGCGATTCTGGCTGCGCCGCTGATTGCCGGCAACGACCTGCGCAACATGCGGCCGGAGATTCACGACATTCTCACCAATCAGGAAGTGATTGCCGTGGATCAGGATCCGCTGGGGCGCCAGGGTGAGCGCGTCGCGAAGAATGGCGACCTGGAAGTTTGGGCGAAGCAGCTAAAGGACGGTACGCGCGCTGTCGTGCTGCTGAATCGAGGCGCAGCCGAACGCGAGATCTTAGCGAACTGGGGGGATCTCGGCTATCCGAACGCGATCAGCGCTTCCGTGCGCGACTTGTGGCGGCACAAGGATCTGGGAATTCTCACGGGCAAATTCTCGGCGAGCGTGCCATCGCACGGCGTCGTGATGATAACGGTCAAACCTTAGACTTAACCACAGAGGCCGCAGAGAACACACAGAACAAAAAAGGTCACGTAGATTTCTTCAACTCTTCCATCACGCTCTGGATCAGCTCTTTTGCGTCGGTCAGGCTCTTCATGATGATTTGAATGTCCATGACTGGCTTGCCGGGCCAGCGCTGACTCTGGCAATAGACGCCATGCTGGCCGACCAATGCCATGGCGTCGGTGATCGTATCCATGGTGACGGCGAGGCGGCCGCGTGGCACGCCCATCATGGTTTCGTAGTGTTCCAGTTCGTCCTGCTTTTCGTCGAATACCCGCATGTGGTGATTGTAACTGCGGCGGTACATAGCGCATAATGGGCCGCTGACATAATCCCTGCTCGAACGTCAAAACTTTTAGCGCTCCAGCAACTCCAAGGAAGAAAGAGGAACCATGCAAAAAAGAATTGCCTTTGTTATCGGCCTGATTTTCACCCTTAGTGTCTTCGCCGCCTGTCAGGGCAAACCCAGTCCAGCCGCCTCCGCATCGTGCGATCTGGGCGGCGGCAAGAGCATCAAGACGGACTACTCCAGCCCTCGCATGAAGGGACGAGAAATCTATGGTGGCTTGGTTCCTTTTGGCAAGGTTTGGCGCACTGGAGCGAACGACGCGACTACATTTGTGCCCAGCAGCGACGTTGTGGTTGGCGGCAAGACGGTTCCCGCCGGCAGCTATACGCTCTTCACCGTACCCGGCCGCGACAAGTGGACTCTCATCATCAACAAAAAGACGGGAGAATGGGGCATTCCCTACAAATACGAGAGCGACGAACTGGCGCGCGTGGACATGAAAGTCTCGAACCTGCCCACGCCGGTAGAAAACTTCACTATCGCCTACGAGAAGTCAGGCAATGGCTGTACTCTGCGGATCGACTGGGAAACTACTCGCGCGACGGTAGACATCAGCTCGAAGTGAGAAGTAAGTGAACAATTGTTGATTGCTGATTTTTGATTGTTGATTAAAAACCTTGATTTCGAGTGCTATGGGCATTTCAATCAACAATCAAAAATCAGCAATCAACAATATCTTTAGCTCGTCGGCTTCCACCGCAGAATGGGTTTCCGGGCCGCGGCGGTTTCGTCCAGCCGCGAAACCCGCGTGGAGTGCGGGGCATCGAGCACTATCTGCGGATCTTCTTCGACTTCTGCCGCGATCGATTTCATGGCCTCGATGAACAGATCCATCTCTTCTACCGATTCGCTCTCGGTGGGCTCGATCATGAGAGCGCCCGGCACGATTAGAGGAAACGCGGTCGTGTAGGGATGGAATCCGTAATCGATCAGACGCTTGGCGATGTCCATCGTGCGCACACCTTTTTTCAACTGCAGCTTGTCGCTGAAAACCACCTCGTGCATGGTGGGCGTGGAATAAGGGAGATCGTAGGCGCCTTCCAGGCCTTTGCGGATGTAGTTGGCATTGAGGACCGCGTCTTCGGTGGTTTGTCGCAGGCCCTCGGGGCCGTTCGCCTGAATGTAAGCCAGCGCGCGAACGAACATTCCGAAGTTGCCGTAAAAAGCGCGGACGCGCCCCACCGACTGCGGACGGTTGTAGTCGAAACCCAGAGTGCCGTCAGACCTCGTGATCAAAACCGGCGTCGGCAGGAAAGGTTCAAGGGCCTTTTTAATCGCCACCGGCCCGGACCCAGGACCGCCGCCGCCGTGCGGAGTAGAAAAAGTCTTGTGCAGGTTGAGATGCATCACGTCGACGCCGAAGTCGCCGGGGCGCACCTTGCCGACTAGCGCATTCATGTTGGCGCCGTCCATGTAAAGCAGACCGCCTTTGGCATGCAGGATGTCGGCGATCTTATGGATGTCCTGCTCAAACACGCCGAGCGTGTTGGGATTGGTCAGCATGAGCGCGGCGACGTCTTCATTCATCTGCGCTGCGAGCGCCGCGAAATCAACCATGCCGCGCGAGTCTGATTTCAAATTCTCGACTGCATAATTCACCATCGCGGCGGTGGCTGGATTCGTTCCGTGCGCCGAATCCGGAATCAGGATTTTTTTTCGCGCATTTCCTTTGGATTCGTGGTAAGCACGCACCATCAGCAGCCCCGTCATCTCCCCATGGGCCCCGGCGGCAGGCTGCAGCGTGATCGCATCCATCCCGGTAATTTCGATCAACTGCTCGCTGAGCGTCTTGATGATGTACAACGCACCCTGAGAAATCTTCTCGGGCTGGTACGGATGCCCATTCGCAATTCCCTCGACTCGCGCCACAGCCTCGTTCACGCGCGGATTGTATTTCATAGTGCACGAGCCCAGCGGATACATGCCCAGATCGATCGCGTAGTTCCACGTCGAAAGCCGCGTGAAGTGGCGGATGATCTCGATCTCGCTCACTTCGGGCATGTGGCCAAGATCTTTTCTTTCGGATGCGCCCAGAAGCTTGGCGGTATCCACTTCCGGCACATCGAGCGGAGGCAGCTTCCAGGCAGCCTTGCCGGCCGACGACTTCTCGAAGATCAGGCCCTCGTTCTGGTTGACGTGGCGAGTTGCCTTGCGGGGGATGTGCTTCATCGCGCCACCTCTTCCACGTCTTCTTGCTTGGAAGGCCTCACGGAACGCTCGCTCTCGGCGACCAGTCCTGCGGCTGTGTCGATCGCGGTGCGCGTCGTCAGCTCAGTGCAGCACCATAAGGCAGCGTTCCCCAGTTCCGGATAGAACTTCTTCAGCGGCAAACCGCCAACCATCTTGTGTCCCAACAAGCGGCCGTTGATCGCGAAAGGATCTTCGCTAGTCTGCACCACGAACTCGTTGAATCGCGGAGCAGCGCCGAATAGAATCTTGCCCTGCTTTGCGAACTGACCTGCCGCGTACGCAGTCTTCGCCAGATTCTGTTTGGCCAATTCCTTCAGGCCGACTTTTCCGTAGACGGTCATGAAAATGTTGACCATGAGTGCGACCAAAGCCTGGTTCGTGCAGATATTCGAGGTTGCCTTCTCGCGACGGATGTGCTGCTCGCGGGTCGCCAACGTTAGCACGAATCCGCGCTTGCCTTTTTTGTCGACGGTCTGTCCCACCAGGCGTCCCGGCATTTGACGAACATATTTCTCGCGAGTGGCAATCACGCCGCAGTAGGGGCCGCCGAATCCGAGGGGTACGCCGAAGGACTGCGCTTCCATGGCGATGACGTCGGCCTGGCGCGGCGGTTCCACGATTCCGAGCGAGACCGCTTCGGCGATTGAGACCACCAGCATCGCGCCGTGCTTGTGCGCGACTTCAGCAATCGCCGCGACGTCTTCAATCGTGCCAAAGAAATTTGGGGTCTGGATGAGCACACACGCAGTTTCAGGTGTGATCGACTCCTCGAGTTCTTTCAACTTCAGACGGCCGTCGTCGGTGAAACCTGCGACCGACAGCGGCATGCCTTGATGCGTCGCATAAGTGGCCAGGACTTCGCGGTATTCAGGATGCACACTGCGCGCCACCACCACCGACCGGCGGCCGGTGAGCCGGACCGCCATCATCACGGCCTCGGCCGCGGCCGTGGAACCGTCATACATCGACGCGTTGGCCACTTCCATGCCCGTTACCTCGCAAATCATGGTCTGAAATTCGAAGATGGATTGCAGCGTGCCCTGGGAAATCTCCGCCTGATAGGGCGTATAGGCGGTTAGAAACTCGCCGCGCGAAATCAGCGAATCGATGATAACGGGGCGGTAATGGAAATACGCACCTGCGCCCAAAAAACTGGTGTAACCCTCTCCGTTCTCGCGCGAGCGCTGGCGGAAGAAGTCGACAATCTCCGATTCCGCCATCTGGCGCGGGATGTTGAGGTCGCTGGTCAGGCGATACTCGGAGGGGATTGGCGCAAACAGATCGTCGACCGAGCGCAAACCAATTGCCTTCAGCATGCCTTGGCGATCGGCGGGAGACTTGGGTAAATAACGCATAGAAATTGTTTAGATGTATTTCGCGGTCACTTGGATTGTGCTGGCATGAGGCGTCGGCCCACGGAGTTCAGACCTCGGCAAGTCTTGGCTGCGGTTCGAGTCTGATGGATGAGGTCCTGTTCTATCAGTGTCCCCCCTCCTCCGCAACAAACTTCTCATAGTCGGCAGCCGAGAGCAGGCGATCCAGTTCGCCTGGATCCTTCAGCGTGATCTTCATCATCCACGAACCATGGGCGTCTTTATTTACATTCTCGGGGGACGTGGCCAAATCAGCGTTGACTTCAGTCACCTTTCCAGACGCCGGAGCAAACAAGTCGGAGACGGCCTTCACCGACTCAACCGTGCCAAACGGTTTGTCGGCGGTGAGTTCGGCGCCTATCTTGGGCAGTTCAACGAACACGATGTCCCCCAGCGACTGCTGCGCATAATCGGTTATGCCGACGGTGCCCGCGGTTCCATTCACCTGAATCCATTCGTGCTGTTTCGTGTATTTGCGATCTGTCGGATAGGTCATGAAAGCTTCTAGCTCCTAGCAAAATCCGCTGTGCTGCTCCGTGCCCTGCGCCTGCCCCGAGCAAAGCCGAGGGGTGGTTATGCAGTTTTCTTCGGTCGCTTATAAAAAGGAGTCGGGACAACGACTGCTCCCACGCCCTGACCTCGAATCTCTACTTTCACTTCCGTACCAACCTCCGCCAACCGCGGCGGCACGTAGGCCAGCGCAATGTTCTTCTTCAAGAACGGCGCGGGAGAGCCGCTCGTCACATATCCAATTTCGCCGCTACCCTCGTCTAACACTTTATATCCATCGCGGGCGATGCCGCGCTCCGTCATCTCCAGGCCCACCAGAGTTCGCTTTACACCTCCGGCTTTCGCCTTCTCCAGAGCGACGCGGCCGATGAACTCCGGTTTTTCCATTTTGCAGAACCTGTCGAGCCCCGCTTCCCAGACATTAATGGTATCGGAAATTTCGTGTCCGTAGAGGGGGAGTTTGCCTTCGAGGCGGAGAGTATTGCGCGCTCCCAGGCCGCAGGGCACGACACCGAATTCCTTGCCGGCCGCGAGAAGCTCGTTCCATACGCGGGCGCCGGTCGCTTCGTCCGCGGGGATATAAATTTCGAAGCCGTCTTCGGCGGTATACCCGGTGCGGCCCATCAGAATATTCTTCAGGCCGCAGAGCGTCCCGCGCGTCACCCAGTAAAACTTCACAGCGCTCAGGTCTGCGTCTGTGAGCTTCTGAAGCAGATTCACGCCCTTCGGTCCCTGGATCGCAATCTGCGTGAAGTCGTCGGAAAGATTTTCGACGGCGCAGTCGAACTCGCGTGTGTTGTCGCGCACCCAGTTGAAATCTTTTTCGCGGGTCCCGGCGTTGATCACCAGCAAGTATTCGTGCTCGCCGAGACGGTGGACGATCACGTCATCGACAAACGTTCCTTCCGGATAGAGGAGTGCAGAATATTGCGCCTGTCCTACGGCGAGCGGGGAAGCGTCGTTCATGGAGATGTGCTGGACGGCGGCCAGGGCCTGCGGTCCGGCCAGGCGAATGTCGCCCATGTGGCTAACGTCGAAGATGCCTACGCCCGTACGCACTGCCATGTGCTCCGCGATGATGCCGCCACCCAACGACGCGGGATACTCGACGGGCATATCCCAGCCGTTGAAATCCACCATCTTCGCGCCCATCTGGCGATGGACGGTGTTCAGCGCAGTTTTGCGGATGGCAGGGGTCGCCTCAACCGAAGACAAAATAAACCTCAATCAGCGGGAAGCCGCCAGGATAGGTGTGACTGCTTACCGTATCACGCGCTTTTTCTGCCGGTCAAACCGAAGAGGCATCACCACAGAGTGCGCGAGGAAACGGAGCGATCCGCCTGCCTCTAGGCTTTCTTTGTCCTTGGGGCGAACCGCCTTTGCGCGATCACCATCTTAGAACAATTGGTAGTAGCTTGCTCTCGAGATCTATCAAGACATTTCCACTTTTTCCGCAGGTTCGTTACCATGTGGTGCGACTCCCAAAATTAACGATCAGGCCCACATGGCAGACATCACCCTCCACGTCAATGGCAGCGAGAAAAAAGTCAGCGTCTCTCTGGAGACGCCTCTACTCTGGGTTCTCCGCGATACTCTCGAACTCACCGGAACCAAATACGGATGCGGCGCAGGATTGTGCGGCGCCTGCACGGTACACGTCGAGGGCAGTGCGATCCGTTCCTGCTCCACTCCTGTCTCGCAAGTGGCGGGCAAGAGCGTCACCACAATTGAAGGCCTTGGAGCCAACGGCCTGCATGTGCTGCAGCAGGCCTGGATTGCGGAAGAAGTGCCGCAATGCGGCTACTGTCAGACGGGACAGATCATGTCCGCCGCAGCGCTGCTCGCGAAAACTCCCAAACCGACGGATGAGCAGATCACCCAGGCAATGAACGGCAATCTATGCCGCTGTGGAACCTACGAACGCATTCGCAAAGCGATCCATCGCGCCGCCGGAAACGGAGGCTCGCGATGAGTCCTCTCTCCCGCCGTGAATTTGTCACCGCCGGAGTCGCCGCCGGCGCCGGATTGGTGATCGGCTTCTATCTCCCGCATAAATCCGGCTCCCAAGAAGACTCTTTCTCACCCAACGCATATCTCCGCATCACGCCCGACAATAAGATCACCATCGTGGTCGCGCGCTCGGAGATGGGACAAGGCGTGCGCACGGCGCTGCCCATGATCCTGGCCGAGGAACTCGAAGCCGATTGGAAGCAGGTCGAGATTGTGCAGGCCGGAGCCAGCACCCTCTTCGGCGATCAAACTACGGGAGGCAGCGCGAGCGTCCGCACCACGTGGGATCCGATGCGTAAAGCCGGAGCCGCCGCGCGCGAGATGCTGATCACTGCCGCCGCCCTGACGTGGAACGTGCCACGATCTTCGTGCGCGGCGGAGAAGAGCCGCATAAAGCACGCCGCGACTAACCGCAGCCTGACTTATGGCGAACTCGCAAGCAAAGCTGCGACCCTGCCGGTTCCTACCGATGTGCCGTTCAAGCAGAGCAAGGATTACAAGATCGTGGGTCAACGCGTGCCGCGCCTCGATACGCCCGACAAGGTCAACGGCACAGCAATTTTCGGCCTGGATTATCGAATGCCAGGAATGAAGTTTGCAGTGCTCTCGCGTTGTCCCACCATTGCTGGGAAGGTTTCGAGCTTCGATGATAAAGAATCGAAGAAAATCTCCGGCGTCAGTTACGTGGGGAAGATCGGCGATTCGGCGGTCGCCGTGGTTGCTGACAGCGTTTGGGGAGCCATGGAAGGCCGGCGCGTATTGAACATCTCGTGGGACGATGGCCCGAACAAAGACTTGAATACGGCGGCAGTCACGGCATCGCTGAAGCAGGCGGCGTCGAAGAAAGGCGTCAGCTTGTACGCGGCAGGAGAGCCCGCTAAGGTCTCGGGGCGGCGCATCTCGGCCGAATACGAATTGCCTTTCATGGCACACGCACCCATGGAACCGGGCAATTGCACCGCGCATTATCAAGGATCCAAGTGCGAACTGTGGGCGCCCACGCAGGTTCCGCAGGATTGCCGCGATTCGGTAGCGACCGCAATCGCGCTAGATCCGGAACAAGTCAAAGTGCATGTCACCCTGATGGGCGGAGGTTTTGGCCGGCGTCTGGAGCATGACTATGCGGTAGAAGCCGCGCTGGTATCGAAGGCGATCAATGCTCCTGTAAAAGTGATCTGGACGCGCGAAGATGACATGCGGTTTTCTACCTACCGTCCGGCGAGCCTCCATCAACTCAATGCGACTCTCGATGGATCCGGATTTCCGGTCGCGCTGACGCATCGCATCGTCTCGCCTTCGATCAGCGGTCAAAAGGGACAGCCGGTTCCGAACGGAGTCGATCCCGATTTGCCGGACGAAGCCGGACCAGTGTATGGAATTCCCAACTACTCGATCCAATACGTCGTGACTGAGACCCCAGTGCCACTTGGCTGGATGCGGTCGGTCTACGCGTTGCAGGCTGCGTTTGCATTGGAAAGTTTCATCGACGAACTCGCGGTTGGGGCGGGCAAAGATCCCCTGCAATTCCGACTGCACCTGCTGGCAAAAGACCAGGACTTGCAATACTTCACCACCACCTGGCACACGGCCCGAATGCGCGCCGTGCTGCAACTAGCCGCCGAGAAATCGGGATGGAACACGCGGCTCCCCGCGGGACGTTATCGAGGGATCGCCTGCTTCGGCTGCTTCGCCTCCTACATGGCGGAGGTCGTAGAGATCGCGATGGAGAGCGATCAGCCTCGCGTGCACCGCGTGGTGGCGGTTGTCGATTGCGGACAGGTTGTGAATCCAAGCATTCTGGAGCAACAGATTCAGGGCGGAATCGTCTACGGCCTGGGCAATGCGCTGCGCGCGAAGATCACGATCGAGAAAGGCCGCGTGGTGCAGGGCAACTTTGACGACTACGCCCCGCTGCGCATGGAAGAAACGCCGGTTGTCGAAGTTTACGCGGTTCCGAGTGCGGAAGTTCCAACAGGAATCGGCGAGCCATCGGTGCCGCCGGTTGCACCGGCGCTGTGCAATGCGATCTATGCCGCGACGAAGAAGAGAATTCGCGCGTTGCCGATTCTCAGCTAGAGTTGGGATCAAAATATGCTTTATCATCCTGAGCGAAGTGAAGGACCTGCGCATTTTCTTGACGGCAGCAGGGTCTATCGAACCTTCGCCACTCTCAACACGGCAAAGTCTGTTAGCGTAAATTTATTCTTTTTCATTTTGTTACTCAGTTCTGCGGCGCTCGCTCAGAGCACGGTGTATTCTTCGGTTCCCGCCTCTCGTCTGGCGCACATTCGGCACGGAATCAATCTCAGCGAATGGTTCGCGCAGGTCTACGATCCCAAGGGATACACGAAAGAACACTTTGAAAACTGGACCACATCCTCCGACATTGCGCTGATCAAGTCTGCCGGCTTCGATCACGTCCGGCTTAGCGTGAATCCGCAACCGATAATGGAGGCTGGACGCCGTCACAATGGTTCCGCGGAATATTTCGGCTATCTCGACGCGGCGGTCAAAATGATTCTGGATGCGGGTCTTGCGGTCGAAATCGACATGCATCCCGACTCTGACTTCAAGACGCGCCTGGCCAAAGAAGACGAATTCGTCGAGCGCTTTGCCGATTTCTGGAGCATGGTGGCACAGCATTACGCTCCGTGGGACCCGGAGCGCGTGTTCTTCGAAATTTTGAACGAGCCCGAGATGCGCGACGCCTACCGCTGGTATGGAGTGGAGGCGAAGTTGGCCGCGGCCATTCGGCGCGGCGCGCCAGCGAACACCATCATCGCCGCCGGCGCACGCTGGGACGACGATGACGACCTGGTCTTCCTCGAGCCGTTACCTGATCGCAACGTCGTCTACGTTTTCCATTTTTACGAGCCGCACATCTTCACCCATCAGGGCGCGGGATGGGGAGCATACTACTGGCACTGGCTGAAGGGACTTCACTATCCTTCCTCGCCGGACA